>Ga0080007_1114573_pt1 | contig 60941 bp, 58 predicted proteins | sample OctOCTMetagenome_FD_69210 | JGI IMG/M metagenome (GOLD analysis project Ga0080007, IMG submission 69210) | Hot spring and microbial mat streamer communities from Octopus Spring Streamers, Yellowstone National Park, USA - OCT_B (SPADES... | ecosystem: Environmental > Aquatic > Thermal springs >...
CACCCAACGGCTGACCGCCGTTTTGCTGTCTGAGCCTGTTTTGTCCAATGTCTGGTGGCCGCTCAAGTTGCGAGATGGCTTGGACGACCGCCACGCCAAAGTTCTCACCCTTTGGCTCAACAGCACTTTGGGGCTGCTTTTACTCCTCGCCAACCGCGTGGAGACGCGGGGCGCTTGGGTGAAGTTCAAAAAGCCGACGCTACACAACCTGCCCGTTTTGGATGTGCGGAAGTTGAAGGCGGGGCAACTGAAGCGACTAACCGACGCCTTTGACCGCCTTGCCAAAGTGCCGTTGCGTCCCCTTCCGCAAATGGCGGAGGACGAAGGGCGGGCAGCGATAGACGACGCCATCCGCCGAGCGTTGAATTTGGGCGACCTGACAAAGTTGCGCCACGCCCTCGCCCGCGAACCTGTCATAACCCTTGCGCCCCTGCGGCAGCAACGGCGATGAAGGACGCAACTTTTCTGAACCGCCTCGCTTCTAACGCAATGGGCATTCTTTCTCGGCTTTGATGCGAGGGCAAAAGCATGAGGGTGCTGCACATTGACAGCGGAAAGTTTTGGCGCGGTAGCCAGAAAGAAATTTGGCTACTGAGCCGAGAGCAACGGCACGGCAGGGGAATGGATTGCTGGGTGGTCGGTCGCCCCCATGCGCCCCTTTTGCGGCGCTGCCAAGATAGTGCCATCCCGACGGTCGGGGTGACCGTGCGCTTGGAGGTTGACCCGATTGCCTTCGCCCATTACCTTCGTCTCTTCGCTCGGTTGCGCCCGTCGGTCGTTAACTTGCATTGCTCCCGCGCCCACCTGCCAGCGGGGTTGGCGGCGAAACTTTCGGGCGTGCCTTTGGTGCTGCTCTGGCGGTGGCTGGACAACCCCATCCGCAATGTCTGGCAGCGATGGAAATATCGGCAAGGCTACGATGCCGTCGTGACGGTCTCGCAGCGGGTGGCTCAGGTGCTGCAAGAAGGGGGTGTGCCTGCCGATCGCATCCATCTCGTCCCTATCGCCATTGACCCGAAAGAGCATGCCCTTTACGAACGCGCCGATGCTAAGGCGAAGTTGGGCATCCCCGAAGATGGGCTGCCTGTGATCGGGACGGTCGGTTTCCTCGTTCCCCGCAAGGGCATGGACACCCTTTTGCACGCCTTCCACAAAATCAGCCGACATTTGCCCGCCTTTTTAGTCATCATCGGCGACGGACCTGAGCGGGCGAAGTTGGAGCGGTTGGCGGCGCAATTGGGCATTTCGCCGATGACAAAGTTTGTCGGCTATCGGATGGATGCGACGGCGTTGATGGCAGGGTTAGATGTGTTCGTCGTGCCGTCCTTTCGCGATGCCGCCCCCATCGTCTTGCTGGAAGCGGGCTTGGCGGGCTTGCCCATCGTCGCTGCTAAGGCAGGAGGCATCCCCGAATATCTTCGGGATGGCGAGACAGGTTTGCTCTTTCCGCCGGGTGACGCTGAAGCGTTGGCAGAAAAACTCGCCACTTTGTTGAAAGACCGCGAATTCGCTCACCAATTAGCCCGCCAGCATCAAACTTTCGTCCTTTCCCATTGCACCGTTGACCATCTCGCCAGTAAGGTGGACGCCCTTTATCGGCAACTCGGGAATGGCAAGAGGCGGTGAACTGCCATGACCCTCTCCGTCGTCGTCCTCACCCGCAATGAAGCCGAAAACATTGAGCGATGCCTAAAGAGCGTTCAGTGGGCGGATGAGATTGTCGTCGTGGACGCCGAGAGCACTGATGGGACGCCCGAAATCGCTGAGCGGTTGGGCGCCCGCGTCATCGTGCATCCGTGGGAGGGAGCAGGGGCTCAATATGCCTTCGGCATCGCCCAAGCCCGCAGCGATTGGGTGCTCATCTTGGACGCCGACGAAGAAGTGACGGCAGAATTGGCGAACGCTATCCGCAAAGTGATTGCCGACACGAGCAACCCCTTTGCGGGCTACAAAGTTCGTCGGGTCAATTATGTGCTGGGGCGATGGTTGCGCTATGGCGGATGGCAAGAGTGGGTTTTGCGCCTTTTCTTGCGGGAACGGGTGACTTCACCGCCGACGCTTCATCCTCGCTTTCAAGTGGACGGGAAAGTGGGCGTTCTCCCCTACCCTATCCGCCACTACATGGCGCCCGATTTGTGGGCGTGGTGGGAACGGAGTTTTCGGCTGGCGCGCATTGAAGCCGATGCCGAGTTTTTGCAAGGGGAGCGCTTCAGCGGTTGGGCAGTCGTGGGCGGCTTTTGGAAGTTTTTGCGACGCTTCCTTTTCAAGGGTGGCTTTTTGGACGGATGGGCAGGCTTTTACGCTTGCCTTCATCGCTTCCTCTACATCGCCATCAAACAAGCCCGCCTTTTGGAGTTGCAACGAGGGGCTACTTCTTCGGTCGCAGAGCCACAGAAATTGCCCTTCCGATGAGGGGAGTTAGGGAGCGATGACGATTGTTTGCGTCAGCGGGTTCACCTTGACCAGCGAACGGGGAACGCCTTGCCACCTAATGCGAGCGATGGCGGAGCGGGTGCCCGTCCTTTACATCAACCCTCCTCACTCGTATGCCCGCGCCCGCCAGCAACCGAGCACAGATGGGGAAGGGTTGCAGGTTATCACGCCGACGCTTCCCACGACCTTCCGCTTCCTTCCCCGCCGATGGCGGCGATGGCTTGTCAGCCTTTTGTCAGTGCCCCAAGTCGTGCGTCGCATCGCTCCCGACCTTCATCCGCCAGTGGTGCTGTGGTCTTACTTGGGCGAATTGACCTTGCCCCTTCGGCGGGCGTTGAAGGCGGAAATCCTTTGCTACCACCGCTTGGACGATTACGCCGTTTTGCTCCCCAAAGACCGACCGTTGGAGCGAGCCATTGAGGCGAAGGCAGACTTGCTCTTTGTCGTCTCGGCGACACTACAAGAGCAATATGCCCGACAGGGGCGAACAGCCATCCTTTTGCCCAACGGGGTTGACCTTGCCCATTTTTCCCAAGCCCTGAAGGAGGGGACGGAAGTGCCAAAAGAGTTAGCGTCCCTGCCTTCCCCTCGCATCGGTTTTGTCGGGTTCGTTGATCCCCTTTGGGTGGACACGGAGTTGCTCCTCGCTTTGGCATGGGCGCGTCCTGATTGGTCAGTCGTTATCGTCGGACCGACGGAAAGGTGGCGGTTGCCTTCCGATGTCCCGCCTAACCTGCACCTTTTGGGGGCACGCCCCTATCGGAGCGTCCCTTGCTATTTGAAGGGGATGGATGTGTGCTTAGTGCCTTTTCGGGAGAATGCCGTCAGCCGAGCCGCCAGCCCCCTCAAACTTTACGAGTATCTGGCGGCGGGTCGGGCGGTTGTCAGCACGCCCGTGCCCGATTTGACTTTCCTTGGTTCCGTCGTTCGGAGTGCCCGAAGTCAGGATGAGTTTTTGACTGCCATAGAAGCCTCTTTGCCCCTTGCCCATGACCCGATAGAGCAACAGCGGCGCTTGGAAGTCGCTGCTCAGCACTCTTGGCAACAACGCGCCCAAGTCGCCCTTGCGTGGATTGAAAAAGTTTTGACCGTTTCCCGACGGGGTTCTTAAGGGCGCTTTTGCAGGAGGGCGACGAGCAAATAGCCCCGCGCCCTTTGAAGAAGCCAGTGGTAAAGGGACGGCACTGTCTCAGGGCGGCGGAGAGGGCGAGGCAAGAAGTCAAAGGAGCGCAACCATCGTAAAGTGATTTCCCGCCCAACCTCAAATTCCCGAACCAAAAGGGCGTTTGGGGGAACGAGGGGGGCGAGGGTGTCAAGGGGACACTCTCTCCCGAACGCCCACTTGCCCCGCCACTCCAAATACTTCTTCGCCCACCGATAGAACAGGGCTTTTCGGTTAGGCACCATCACGACGACCCATTGAGCGCTCACCCGCACCATCTCGGAAAGCATCTGGCGTTGCTCGGCTTCGTCATAGTGCTCTAAGACGCCCCCGTTCCAGACGAGGGTGAACTGACTGTCTTTGAAGGGCAAGGCGAAAAGGGAACCGACGACGGTCGCCGCCGAAACGCCCCACGCCGTCATGAGCCGACGACTTAAGTGAAGGGCTTCTTCGGAAAGGTCCAGCAGCGTCACTTGCGCCCCTTCCTTCGCCAAGCGCAGCGAGACCCGCCCCGTCCCACTGCCTGCCTCCAGCACCCGCAAAGAGGCGGGTTCAGGGAAGAGGGCTTTGAGGGCGTCATATTGCGCTTGGCTCACTTCGTCCCATTCCCCCCACGCTTGCCCCTTTTGCCAAAAACGACCCCAAAACTGCCGCTGCGCTTTCTCCACGCCCATGACCCTCGTGCTCCTTTCTGGCGACCATCGCCGTGCCAAATTAGGACACGCCATCAAAAATGGTAGCCCGCAAGGAGGTGTGGCGGGATGGCGGTGATTGTCCGAAACCCGACCGTTGAGGAGTTGCCGACGGTGTGGGAGGTGTTGTGTGGGGCGTTTGGGGAAAGACCGAGGGAACGCTTTCGGCGGCAAATTTGGGAAGACAGCACTTTCGCTTTGGAGCAAATCCGCATCGCCGAAGTGGACGGGAAAATCGTCAGCCATGTCTGGGTCGCCGAACGACCCGTCTTCTATCGCGGGCAAACGGTCTTGCCGATGGGCGGGATCGGCGGCGTCGGGACGCTCCCCGAATTTCGCGGGCAAGGCTTGGCGACTTTGCTCCTTGAAGACGCCATCGCCTACATGAACCGCAAAGGGCACGCCATCAGCATGCTCTTCACGGGCATCAACCCCTTTTATGCCCGTTTGGGTTGGGCAGATTTCCCCGAATGGCGCTTTAAATTGACGGTGCGCCGCCTCCCACAAACCGACGAGATGCCGTCGGGTTATTTCGTCCGCCCTTACGAACCCGACCAAGATTTGCCCGCCGTGCAAACTCTCTACCGCAAACACATCGCCGCTTTGCATCTCAGTTTGCCCCACGCCCGCCCCGACGCTTTTTGGCGGGACGGTCACCCGCAACTTTTGGGCTTGCAAGTTAGCCATGTCGTCGTCGCGGGGATGACAAATGAGTTGGTCGGCTACGCTTGCGCTTTCCCAACCGATAACGGGTTGCGGCTCAGCGAGTTCGCTTTTGATCCCGCCCATCCGTTCGCCCTTGAGGCGTTGGCAATTGCTTTGGCGCAGGAAGCGAAAGCGGAGGGCAAAGAGGGCGTCATCAGCGGCATCACCTCGTGGCTTCATCCGCTACCTCAAAAGTTGGCGGCACTGACCGATGCGACCTTGCACCACGAAGTCAGCGAAGGGATGATGTTGCGGGTGAACGATTTGCGGAAGTGCTTGGAAGCGGCGCAACCGCTCATGGAAGCGACTTTGCAAGCGACAGGCGTTTCGTGGCGCGGCTCGTTTTGCTTCCGCTTAACGCAACCCGAACAAGTAGCGACGATTAAGGTGGAAGGCAACACAGTGAGCATCAGCGACAGCGATGGGGCGGAAGTGACTTTGACGGTGACGCCGAGGCAGTTTTGCCTGCTCTTTTTCGGGGCGGCTTCGGCAACGATGTGGCGGGATTTGGTCGGGGCGAATCTGAGCGGCGATCAAACGGCGTTGCTCTCCTTCCTTTTCCCGCCCCACCCATCCGTCTACTTTAGTGGCGACCACTTTTGAACAGCCATCACTCACCGCGACAGCCAACCGAGCAACAAAACCGTCAGCGCCCAAAGGATGAGGTTGAGGACGAAGGGCTTGTCCCGAACCATTTGTTCGGGCGCGCCAGCGACATCGGTGCGATAGGCGAGGTAAAGGTAGCGGAGCACGCCATAGACGACGAAGGGGATGGTCACCATCAGCCAAGGTTCTTTGCGGTTGCCCAGCAAGACATGAGGCGCGGTGAAAGTGTAAAGGGCGTAAGCCATGATGGTCATGGAAGCGGTGATGGCGATGCATTGGTCCAGCAATTGGGGCGTGTAGTCGCTGAGGACGGTTCTGACGGCGGTGGCGTTGTTGCCCATCAAAAGCAGTTCGTGGCGGCGCTTGGCGAAGGCGATGAAAAGGGCGACGAGCAAGGTGCAAAGGGTGAGCCACGGGGAGATGGCGACTTTGATGATGAGACAGCCAGCGATGACGCGCAGGACAAACCCTGCTGCCACGCCCAACGCATCCACGATGATGAGATGTTTGAGCCAAAGCGAATAGACGATGCCCCAAAAGGGGTAGGCAATCGCAGCGGCGAAAAAGAGGGGCGCTTCGTTGAACCAAGCCAGAAGGGCGGCTAACCCGACGCCTGCTGAGGCACAAAGGGCGACGAGCGTCAGGGCTTCGGCGACCGAGACACGCCCCGAAGCGACGGGGCGATGGCGCTTGACGGGATGTTGGCGGTCTTTCTCGCGGTCGCAGACATCGTTGAGGGCATAAACGCTGCCAGAAAGCAGGCAAAAAACGGCGATGGCACCGACGACGAAAGCGAGGTCAGGAAGGGCGGACGGGGTTTTGTAGTTGCCCGCAAAGATGTAGCCCGCCATCAGCAAGGCATTTTTGACCCATTGGTGGGGACGGAGCAAAGCGAGCCAGTAGCGCCACCGATCCATCGCCCTGTCCCCTAAGCCTTCCACTTTTCCCCGTCACCCTTGATGGTCGGCAAGACTTCGTTCACGAACAGGCGGGTCAAGTCGGGGTCTAATTGCGTGCCAGCGCAACGGTGCATCTCGGCGATGGCTTGGTCAAGGGGGTAAGCGGGGCGATGGGGGCGGGCGTGGGTGAGGGCATCAAAGGTGTCGGCGACGGCAAGGATGCGGGCGGACAAGGGGATTTGGTCGCCCTTCAACCCTTGGGGGTAACCCGTGCCGTCAAAGCGTTCGTGGTGGTGGCGGATGGCTTCCGTCACGGTGTCCGTCAACAAAGCGGGACGGTCTATCAGTTCCAAACTCCAAAGGGGATGTTGGCGGATGAGTTGCCATTCGTCCTCGCTGAGGTGACTGGGCTTGGTGAGGATGTCCGTCGGCACTTGGAGCAAGCCCAAATCGTGGGCAAGCCCTGCCACCCGCAGATGGTCTGCCTCGCTGGGCTTCCAGCCAGAGGCTTGGGCGAGGGATTTGGCGAGGATGCCCACCCGATCGGCGTGCCCTCTTCGGTAACCCTCTTTGGCTTCGGCATATCGGGCGAAGGAGGCTAAGGCGGCGATGTGCCCTTCCCGCAAGCGTCGGTGCAAGCGGGCGTTTTCAATGGCTAAGGCAGCCTGCGAGGCGAGGATGAGGTAAAGGTGCAAATCGGCTTCGGAGAAGGGGCGGTCATTTTGCAAGCGCGTCAAGTTCAGGACGCCGACGACCCGATTGCCCACTTTTAAGGGGAAGCAAAGGGCGCTGCCTGCCCCTTGGTAACGCAGGGGGACTTGCAACCCTGAGATTGTCTGGGCGGCGATAAGCAACGGTTCGCCCATCTTGACGACCCACCCTGCGATGCCCTCTTCCAGCGAGACCTTTTGGTTGAGCAACTTTTCAGGCAATCCCTGAGCGGCGACGAGGCGGAGGCAAGGGGGCTGGGCTTCGTCATCCCAGACCATCACGGAAACGCGATCCGCCCCTGTCTGTTCACGGGCGATTCTCAAAATGCTGTGGATCACTTCCTCATCACACAGTGAGGAAGCGATTTGGCGGGCTACTTCGCTGAGGGTGACCATCAAGGCGAGCCGTTCCCGTTCTCGGTGGGCTTGCAGGTAATCTATGGCGCGCTGGACGGTCGCTTGCAGTTCGGTGACGGTGAAGGGCTTGAGGAGAGCCGCCCAAAAACCTGCCTCCAGAGCGTCCCGACTGGTTTCGGCAAGGCTTTGCCCCGTGATGAGGATGCCTAAGGTTTGGGGGGAAAGGTCACGCAAGGTGCGGAAAAGGTCTAAGCCGTTGCCGTCGGGCAAAATCCAGTCAATCAGCACCAAGTCAAACGCAGACTGGCGGGCTTTGGCGATGGCTTCCGCAGCCGTCATCGCTGTCTCCACCTGCAGGTTCATCCGTCGCAAGGCAATTTGGCAGATGGTCACGATGCTTTCTTCATCGTCCACGACCAAAACCTGAAGGGACGAGTGACGAGTGGCAGGCGATGTCTGGTTCATCCCTTTGCCTCCTTTCCGCTCTTCGTTTGCCTCCAACCCCTTTTGCCTGCGACCCCCAGAGCGTCCTGCACCCCTCGTCTCCCGTCGTGCGTCCTGCCGAACATTCTGTCGTCCCTTCTTTCTGGCTGCTTTAAGCCCTTATGTTGAAGGGCTTATCGGGCGCGACGCGAGTCCGCTGCCGCTGCGGAAGGCAGTTGACGGCGGCGTTCAAAGGTCTCAATCTCCTGAAGGAGTTGACCGACGGGTTGGCGGGCGAGGCGATGGCTGAAGTCGCGCACCCGAAGGGCTAATTGCTCAATCTGCTTTAGGGTCTCCCGAAGGTCAGGCGGAAGGGTTTGGTCTTGCAGGGCGACTTGTGTTAAGCCCAAAATCCCGCCGACGGGGTTATTGATGGAGTGGCTGAGGTATTGCAACAATCCCGCCCAAAGGTCGCGGGAAAGGGTCGGGGCGGCAGAGACCGTTTGGACGGTTTGGTCGGGCAAAAGGACTTCAATGCGGTTGCGCCCTTTCACCTTCGCCAACCCCGCCGCTTGATCGGCGCGCTCTATGATTTCCGAAACCGACGAAGGTGACGAAGGGTTGGCGACAGTGACGCCGATGCTGGCGCCTAAGGAGAGGTGAAGGGATTGCATTTCTTCTACGGTCAACTCGGCGATGCGGGTTCGGAGGCGTTCAGCGACGACCAATGCCCCTTCCAAAGGCGTGGCGGGGAGGGCGAGAACAAATTCGTCCCCGCCATAGCGCCCGACTAAATCGTAACGGCGGACGGATGCTTGCAAAGTTTGCCCGACTTTCTGGAGGACTTTGTCGCCGATGGGATGCCCCAAAAGGTCATTGATGGGTTTGAAGCCGTCCAAGTCAACGAAAAGGACGGAGACGGGATAGCCATAGCGGGTCGCCCGATGCATCTCCCCTTCCAACCGAAAGAGGAAAGCCCGCCGATTGAGCAATTGGGTCAGCGGGTCGCGCCAGATGAGTTGGTCTAACCACGCCGTCTGGTGACTCCACTGGACGAGGGTTTGAAAGGCTTGGGCGAGGAGGGAAAGAGTTTGGTGCACTTCGCTTCGCCCCCGCCTTGGATGACGCACCGCCAACAAGCCGACCCATTGAGGGTCGGTCACCAACCGAACCATCCATCCGACGGGGAAAGAGGTCAGGCGAAGCGACGAAACGGTCAGCCACTTCTCCCCTTCCCCGCAAGCGACGCCCACTTTGGGCACGCCCTCTCGGTCGGCGAGGATAACCGCCCCATCTTTGCTCTGGGCGATTTGGACGAGCAGTTCCAAGAGGAAGGCAAGGCTGCGTTCCAATTTTTCGGGGATGTCGGAGGCAAGGGACATTTCCAACCAAGCCCGCAAAACCGCCGCCTCCTGATAGAAGGGGACGACGGGCAAAAGCAAGTGATAGATGCCTTCCGCCAACCGTTCCAAAGTGCTTTGGTCTTCGTGGCGGAAGGGAGACGAACGGTGCCGACCGACCCAAACGAGCGAAAAGAGTTGCTGTCGTTCCCCTGCCCCGCAAAGGAGCACCTGACCGTAGGGACGATGGGCAGGAAGCCAGAGGGTTTCAGGGAAAGAGAGGGTGATCGGCGATTGGGTGAGGGCTTGCAAGAGGGAGTCAGGAAGCCGAAGGAGCATGGGGGTGACTTGTCCTTCCGAATAAGCCGTCAGGGAAAGGAAAGTGTGATCGCCGACCCAAAGGGCGACCCCTCCACCGTCCGCCTTTATCGCCTGAAGGGAGACTTTTAAGGTCAACCCCATCAGTTGTCCGACCCATTCAGGCTTTGCCCATTGCCGACCCATCACCGTTCCCATCGCCCTCTTCACTCCCTTGTCAAGGGGACGGCTCCCGCAGCGCTTGCAAGAAGAGGCTACCACTGCCCATTTGTTGGACAGTCAAGGCAACCTTTTCAAGCGCTTCGTGAACCGTCACTGGCTCCGCTAAGGCGACGACTTCCCCGTTCAGGCTTTGAGCCACCGTCAGCCGAAAGAGCCAGATGGCTAACTGATGGCGCTGCAAAAACTGCTGCGTCTCTAAGAGCACCCCCCACGACCGCCAACTGAGAAGATGCACCTTGCGGTGGTTGCCGAGGATGGATGGGGCAGGCGCTCCCACCACCTGCTCGTAAATGCCCCGCAAGGATGCCCTTTGGTCACGCCAAAAGGAGCGGGCGAAAGTTTCCAGTTGCCGCTCATCCAACTGCTCCGCCCATTGCAACACCCCCAACCCTTCCCCCAAAACCTGACTGAACGGTCGCTCCACCCGCAAGTCCAACAAGACAGCGACGACACCCCCATCCACATCCAGCCCCAAAAGGGGAATCGTCCCGCCCAGCGGGATTGTCAACCCCTCGGCGATGGGAAGTAACGGGCTCGTCAGCGACCACAAGGTGGCAGGGGCGACCGACCGACGCAGCCAGCCTTCCACCCAATCGGCATCCCAAACGGGTTGTAACGCCTTGACTTGTCCATCGGCGAGCCGCAAAAAGCCGCCCACCTGCACCTTGTGGGGCACCTCCTTGCCCGAAGGCTGTGGCATTGTTATAACACGGCTTTATCCCGCTTGCAAGGTCAACGACGGAAGGAAGGGATCGCGGGATGAAACCCATCGCAGGGCTGTATGTCATCACCGACCGTTTTGTCAACCCCCATCGCTCGCACATAGACTTGGCGCGGGCGGCTGTGGAAGGAGGCGCTTCCGTCGTCCAATTGCGCGATAAGACAGCCACGACCCGCCAACTCTTAGAATGGGCGCAAACTATCCGCCAATTGACTTGGCGAACTGCCACCTTATTTCTCGTCAATGACCGCGTGGACATCGCCTTAGCCGTTGACGCCGACGGCGTCCATGTCGGCGATGACGACTTGCCCGTCCCTGTCGCCCGCCGATTGTTAGGGGCAGGGAAAATCATCGGGCGTTCCGTCGCCAACGAACAAGAAGCCCTTCAAGCCCTTGCGGAGGGGGCGGACTATGTGAGCATCGGTTCGGTCTTTCGGACGGCGACGAAGCCCGACGCGGGCGAACCCGTCGGTCTGTCAATGGTTCGGCGGGTTCGGCAAGTTTTGCCCCCCGATTATCCCCTCGTCGCCATCGGCGGCATCACCCTTCAAAATGCCCCTTTGGTTTGGGAAGCAGGTGCTGATGCCGTCGCCGTCATCTCCGCCATCGCCAACGCCGAAAACCCCTTAGAAGCCGTCCAGCAATTTGTCGCCTTGTGGCGACGAGTGAAAGGAAGCGAGGGACGATGACGGTAAGAGAACTGGGTGAATACCCGTTAGTGCATCGGATTTGCCACCGCTTGCAGCAAACCTTCGGGATAGACCCGCGCGTCCTCGTCGGTGCTGGCGATGATGCCGCCATCGTGGAAACTAACGGCGTGCGAATGGTCTTGACGATAGATGCCCAATTAGAAGGCATCCATTTTCGGCGGCAATGGATGCCCCCGTTTGATTTGGGCTATAAAGCCATCGCCGTCAGCCTCAGCGACATCGCTGCGATGGGCGCTAAGCCACTGGCAGCCTTGCTCGCCCTCAGCCTCAGCGGCGATGAACCTGCGGAATTCGTGGATGCCCTTTACGACGGGGCGATAAGCCTCTGTCAAGAGACGGCAACTTTGCTTTTGGGCGGTGACACCACCCGCTCCCCCGATGGCGTGATGGTTTATAGCGTCGTCTTGGGCATCCTTGACAATTCGGCATGGACGCGTCAGGGCGCTCAAGTCGGTGATGCCTTGCTCTTGACGGGCACGGTCGGTGACGCCGCTGCGGGATTGTGGCTTCTGGAATATGGCGAAGGGACGAAGAATGAGGGACGGGGGACGGCAGAAAGGACGGCAAATTCTTCGCCCCCTTTAGAAGCGGTGAGGCATTGCCTTCAACGGTTTCGCCGACCGACCCCACGCTTAGCCGTCCCGAAAACCCTTTTGAGTTCAGGTTTGCAAGTCCACGCCGCCATTGACATCAGTGACGGGCTCATCATAGATGCGGAGCGGTTGGCGACAAGCAGCGGCGTGACGGTCGTGCTGGACTTGCGCCGATTGCCCTTAAGCGATGACCTCAAAACTGTTGCCCAACACGCAGGGAGAGACCCATTAGAGTGGGCGCTGAAAGGCGGGGAAGATTACGAGTTGCTCCTCGCCGTCTCCGCCCCCGATGCGCCGAAAATTTGTGAGGCATTGCGACAGGCAAACATCCCCGTTTGTCCTGTCGGCGAGGTGACCGAGAGGCAAGCGGAAGCCGTGCTGGGTCTGCTTCCCGATGGGACGCAAAGGGCGCTTTCAGGCGGCTTTCAGCATTTCTCATAACTTGCGGGCATACTTTCGTCGCCCATGAGAGGAGGTCAAACGATGACGGTCAAGGGGCTGCATCACTGCTCCATCGTCGTGACGGATTTAAATCGGGCGCGACGATTTTATCGGGATGTGTTGGGGTTGAAGGAAGTGCCCATCCCGTCCACCTTTGACTTTCCCGTCGCTTGGTTTCAATTTGGCGACCAACAAATCCACCTTTTGCCCCGCCAACACGCCGACCCACCCAGCCCCCGCCATTTCGCTTTGTGGGTGGATGACGCCAAAGCATGGCGCAAGCGATTGCGGGAATTGGGCGTGGAAATTCAGGAAGCGACCCCGATCAAAGGGGCAGACCGATTTTTCCTTCACGACCCCGACGGCAATTTGATTGAACTCATTGAATGGCGCGGGACTTGGCCAGAAGTTGACCCCGATGCCCGTCCCTTGCCGCCGTTGGATTGACAAAGTGCCTCATTCCGCAGGGCGCAACTGGCGCTCTTTAAGCCGTTCGCCCCAAGTGCGGGCTTTGAACTCGGCTCGCGGCTCTAACTTGTGCCACTCCGTCATCTGCTGCATGATGGCGATGGCACTTTCTATGTCGCCGCGATCGTAGTAAATCTGGGCGAGGATGTGGCGAGGGATGGTGGCGTATTTTTTGTCGGGCTGCCTCATCAAGTTCTCCATCAACTCGGAAGCCTCGTCATAGTAGCCATTGCGGTAAAGCGTCTCTGCAGCGGCATAGCGCTCCCGAAGGGTGATAGACGCGCCACGAGCGACAGGGTTGTAAGGCGTGGCGAGGGCAGCCTCCTCCCAATGCTTGAGCGCCATTTGAATGTTCGGCATCCGTTCGTAAGCGTGGGCTAACATGTGGCGCACCCAATCCACATCTTTGGTGAATTTGCCGGGCGCATTGAGTGCTCGCTCCAGATAGTAGGCAGCCAACGCCGTGTCACCGAGTTTGTCATACGCCGTCCAGCCCAAGCCAAACAACAGGGCGAAATCATTAGGGCTATATCGCAATCCTCGCTTATAGACCTGAATGCCCAACTTGACCCACTGATAACGGCGCTGCTCGTCCTTCTCTTCAGCGCGGAGGTTGTAGGCGATGTGCCAACCCGCGTAGTCATAAGCCTCGGCAAAGGTCGGGTCAAGGAAAGTGGTCACCCGCAAAAGAGGCAAGACCAACCACCAGCGCCCCGTATCGCGAAAGATTTCCGACTGCTGCCACAGCACCCGCGCCATCAACCGACCCATCAACCGCAAGGCGTTTACTTGCCCCTCTGGCTGCCTTATCGCTAAGCGCTCCCAGCCTGCCCAGCGCCATACGCCCGTGCAAAAGAACCAAAAACCGATGAGGATGGCAATCACGCTGTATCGGCGCACCTTCGTTCACCTCACTCCCGCAAAGGATAAGGCACCCAATTCGTTTGCAGTTGGCGTGTGTAGAGACAAATGGAGGTAACGATGAAGCAGTAAATCAAGGTGTAAATTGCATAACCTAACAGCAAATCCATTTGCTGCCAGCCCTCGGCTAAGACAGCGCTCTGCGCCCCACTGATGACTTGGAAAGGCACAACCCAACTCCAAAACTCTAAGACCGACCGCATCCACGGCTCCCGCAAGAAGTTCATCGCCTCCGCAATGAGCGGAGACAACAAAATAGTTCCACCATAAACGATAACAATCAACCAACGATAATTATAGAAAATTAAAATTAAGTAAAATAGTATACTTTCTAACAAAACAACGATAAGAACAAATATAAACATTTTTAGAAAAATTAAAATATTTATCTCTAATAATATTAAGATGAATCCTAAAACAATAATAGAATATTGAACTGATAGATTTAAAAATACAATTTTTATTAAATTTAGATAATTTCTAAGTAAATTAGGCAAATACGTAAATGACGTAGACGTAGACGTATCTGTAATTTTATTAAAAGTAAATAGATTAATAGAATATAAAATGATAAAGACAAAATAAAATATAAGTATAATATACATCTGTAATGAAACATAAGTATATATTTTATTTGTTAAAGTAATATTGTAAAAGGATATAAAATAGAAAAATATAGATAATATTGATATAACTACAGCAATGATAGGTAACATTACTTAATACCTCCTTGCTTTGTAAGATCAATAATTTTTAATTGATTGATAGATTTAAAAGACGGAAAGTTGATATTAGTTGTGAGTATAAGAAAAGTTTGAAAAAGAGTGAAGGATAGTGGTAAAGTGGCAAAAGTTAGAAGGATGGGGGCTGAAGGCATCATGACGAGGGCATCTGTGGCGGGTGACCAAAGCCCGATGATGTTGCGTTCCAGCGCTCGCCGAGGTGGTTCGTTGTAATAGAAAATTTCGCCCTCTTCGGGAAGGGAACTGCCCATTAGAACAAGGGAGAGACGGCGGAGGTCGGAAGGATGACCGACGAAGACAGCCCATTCGGCTGGGGCAATTGTCAAGTTTAGCCCCCGCACGATGGGATATTTGTCAACAAACACCGTTAAATCGCGAATTTCCACGGCGTGGATGCTCACATGCCCTCACCTGCCAGGGCAGGAATAGGCAAGATGGAGAGGGCGACCCGTTCAGGTGTCATCGGGGCTTCCCGCATCCAAACACCTGTTGCATCGGCGATGGCACTGGCAACGGCGGCAAGTCCAGCGGTGATGGGTGGCTCACCAATCCCTTTCGCCCCGAAAGGACCGTGTCTGGATGGAAACTCTGTGAGGATCGTCTCCAGCGGTGGAATATCACAGGTTGTCGGGATGCGATAGTCAGCAAAAGTGGGGTTGATAAGCCGACCATCTTGGTCATACTGGAGTTCTTCCATCATCGCCCAAGAGAGGGATTGGACAGCGCCACCTTCCGTTTGCCCCTCGCATTGGGTGATGTTGATGGCACACCCAACATCTAAGGCTTGGATGGAGCGTAGCAACTCCACCTTGCCTGTTTCTGGGTCAACCCGAACTTTGACTGCCTGCACGAAGATGTTCGTATCGGACGGTTCGGCACCGAATGCCCCTTTGCCGACAATCGGTCCTTGAGGGCTTCGCAGGGCAGCCTGAGCCGCCTCGGCATAACTGAGCGAGCGGTCTGGTTCTCCCCGCACCCAGATGCGCTTATTGCCCCACTCCAATTCGTCAACACCCACGCCCAATTGTTGGGCGGCAACTTCCAACATTTGTCGGAGGGCATCTTCGGCGGCGCGTTTGACGGCGTTGCCGACGCTGAAAGTCACCGTGCTACCACCGCTCGCAGGGGCAAAGGGAGCGGCGTCAGTGTCGCCCCGCACGAAGGTGACATCTTCATAGTTCATCCCCAACGCTTCAGCGGCGATTTGGGTGACGGCGGTTTCCGTGCCCGTCAAATCCATCAAGCCGCAAAAAACTTTTGCCGTCCCATCTTCGTGCACCGAGACGAAGGCGGCGGCAGGCGACGACGCGTTTCGCCAGTGCCCCAGAGCAATACCCCATCCTTCGTTCTCGCCCTTTTCCCGATGGAACCAGTCAATGTGCTCCACGACTTTCAAAAGCGTCTCTTTGAAGCCAGGCTCATCTTTCAGGTTTTTCAACCGCAATTCTACGGGGTCAATACCCAATTCAGCGGCGATACGGTTCAGTTGAGTTTCGCCCGCAAAAAGGACTTGCGGAAAGCCGGGTGCCCGATATGCTCCCATCGGTGGCGTGTTTGTTGCCACCTCGTAAGCGTCCCACTTGACATGGTGGATGTTGTAGAGCCTTGCAAAAGCGCCCGTCGCCCACAAAGCGCCACTTCCGACGCCGACATTCCAAAGGGCGTAAGCGGAGCGGGCGACAATCGTTCCATCGGCTTTCACACCCGTTTTGATGCGGATGTAAAGCCCTGGGGCGGGGCGGGCATCCAGCAAATCTTCCTCGCGGGTGTAAACGATTTTGGCGGGTCGGCGGGTGAAGAGGGCTAAGAGGACAGCATAAATGTCCACGATGCCTCCAAACTTTGCCCCAAAGCCTCCTCCGATGGTCATACCGATGACGCGGATGCGATGTAGCGGGATGCCCAACGAGCGGGCGATGTTGCTGCGGACGACAAAGTGCCCTTGGGTGGAAGTCCAAACGGTAATTTTGCCCCGCTCATCTACGGTGGCGATGGCGGCTTGGGGTTCAATGTAGGATTGGTGGACGCGATGGACATAAAACTCGTCTTCAAACACATAGTCGCTTTCCGCAAAACCTTGCTCCACATCTCCTTCGGCGTGGTGGCGTTCGGCGACGACATTGAAAAGTCGTTCGCCGTTCGGACCGATGACAGGTTCTCTGTCCTCCCAGACAAGGGGTGCTCCCTCTTGCACGGCTTCACGGGGATCAATCACGGCAGGCAAAGGCTCATATTCCACTTCCACTAACGAAGCCGCTTCTTTCGCCGCTTCTAAACTCTCTGCGCCCACCAGTGCCACCTTCTCGCCGTAGTAGCGCACCTTGTCGCTGGCGAACAACCCACGAATTTGTTGGGCGGAGTGGACTTCTTCTTCAATGACGAGGGCAATGTCGCGGCTCAATTGCTCCTGCGTGATGATGGCGACGACGCCGGGGACTTTCTCGGCTTTGCTGGTGTCAATGCGTTTGATGCGGGCGTGGGCGTAGGGGCTGCGGACGAAGACACCATAAATCATCCCTGGCAGCACCAAGTCTGCCGTGTATAGGGCTCGTCCTGTCACTTTCTCAGCGGCATCGGTTCTCGGCACCCGCGTCCCGATAACCCGAAACTCGCCCATCCCATTTGCCTCCTTCGGTCAAGCGTCGGACATCGCCCTTTGATAGGCTTGAAGCAAAAGTCGGCGAGTTAACCGTCCCACCATCAACCGTCGGTATTCAGCGCTACCCCGTTGGTCGGTGATCGGTCGCGCTACCCGTTGGGCTAATTCCGCTGCTTCCTCGGCAAGGTGTTCATCCAAAGCGTTCCCTTTCAACCGTTCTTCCGCCTCATAAGCCCGAATAGGCGTGGGCGCGACCGCACCCAGTGCGATGCGCGCATCAATGATAGCGCCATCCTCGTTCGTCGTCAACACCACAGCGACATCCACGATTGCGATGTCCATGTAACGGCGGACGGCAAGTTTGTAAAAGGCGCTCCCTGTCCGCTGGGGTAGGACGGGGACGAGCACTTCTGTGATCACTTCATCGGGGTTCAAAACGGTTTGCCCTGGACCGACGAAAAACTCCGAAAGGGGAAGGGTGCGTTCGCCTCGTTTGCTCTGCAACCGCACGGAAGCGTTGAGTGCCAACAAAGCGGGCAAGGTGTCACCCGCTGGCGAGGCAGTGCCGATGTTGCCCCCAATAGTCGCAAGGTTTCGGATTTGCACCGACCCGACCTCACTTGCTGCCCACGAAAGGATGGGGGCGTGGGTCAAAAGGAGTTGGGAAGTTTCCAACTCTCGCATCGTCGTTCGGCTGCCGATGTGGAGATGATGGTCTTTTAGGGTGATGCCGACGAAGGGTTCAATGCAAGGCAACTCTATGACCAACTCAGGGCGCCATCGCCCCCGCTCCATGAAGAGCACCATGTCCGTCCCGCCTGCCAGCACCTTCGCCTTCCCCGCCTGTTGGTGCAAGATGTCCAACACTTCGTCCAACCGCTGCGGTGCGGCGTAATCAAAAGCGTGCACACTCGTCCCCCCATTTCCGTCATTGGTAAGTCAGCGGCTAACATCCTAACCCCGCCGACAGGGTATGTCAAGCCCTCTCTTCCGAACAGGTTCGGCTAAGGTTTTTCAGGGAGACAGCCGAAAAGGAGAAAAGAGGCGATGGGCTATGTCGGTGACGGAGGTGTCTGACGGTGACAGGCACGACGGCAACGCCCCGCGTTTTGGTCGTGGAAGACGAAAAGATGATCCTGAGGCTTTATGAACGGGCATTGCAACAGCAAGGTTGGTCGGTGTGGAAAGTGACTTCGGGCGAAGCAGCCGTAGAACTTGCCTTGCAAAACACTTTTGACATCGCCGTCATTGACTTGCGCTTGAAGGGCAAATTGGACGGGTTAACGACTTACCGTGTCTTGAAAGCCCTTCAACCTGACTTGCGGGGCATCATCGTCACGGGCTATGGCAACCGCCAATCGTTGCTGGATGCTTTGCGGATGGGCGTGGATGCGTGGTTGGAGAAACCTGTCACTGTCACCGATTTGGTGACGACCGTTCAAAAGGTTTTGAGCCGCCCTAAGGGTTTGTCCCTTTCCCTTCCCCCTTCGCCCTCGGCGGCAGATCGCTACGCCTTTCTTCGGCTCTTTTTGCAAATGCTGATGGCAGCGACCCTTTCGGACACGGCAGCCCTATGGATGCGCAACCCTGACGATTTAGGGATGCGCCCTCAAATCCTCTTGGGCGATTGGGGCATGCCACTTCCTTCCCTTTCGTCGGAAGAGCCGTTGGATTGTTTGCGGGAAAAGTTGGAGCGTTTAACTGACAGGCTTTGCTTGATGGCGCCCGTCTCGTGGCAGGGGCAAGTTCTTGGCGCTATCGCTTTAGGTCGCCGCCATTTCACCAGCGTCCCTTACACGCAGGCTGATTTGGTTTACCTGACGCGCTTCGCCAACTGGTTAGCGCCGCTCCTTGCGGTCTGCCTCTATCCGATGGGCATTGTAGCCAACCTTGTGCCCTTTTTGGAATCGCTGATGGGGTTGTTGCACCAGCAGATAGAGCCGATGGAAGGGCAACATCCCCGCCGTTTGCGCCTCATCGTCGCCGAACTGGGCAAAGCCTTAGGCTTCTCCCCCGACCGATTGCTCCTTTTGGAACTGGCGGCGACCCTTCACGATTTGGGGAAAGTCTTTTTGCCGAAGGACATCTTGACGAAGCCCCACAACCTGAGCGAAAGCGAGCGACGCCTCATCCAACAACATCCCATCTTCGGCGAGCAACTGGTCCGCCAGTCGGGGTTGCCAGAAGATTTAGCCTTGTGGGTTCGTTGGCACCATGAGCGTTATGACGGCAAAGGTTATCCCGACCAGCGCGGTTATAGCGACCTGCCTTTGGAAGCCCAACTCCTTGCCCTCGCAGAGGCTTTGGACACCCTTCTTTCGCCCCGCCCTTACAAACCCGCCTTGCCCTTTGACGAAGCCCTCGCCCGCCTTCGGCAGGAACGGGGCAAGCAATTTGCCCCCGAACTTTTGGATGTCTTAGACCAAACCGCCGAAGGCTTGCGCCGACAATTGGAAACCCTCGGCTGTCCTGACAGGTCAAGTTAGGGTTAGTCAGGGTTAGTCAGGGCAAAACGGTGCATTCTCCCCTTTCGTCCCTTTCCGCCAGCCCCGTCAAGGTGTGGAGGCAGGGAGCAATCTCCGCACTGCCACAGCGCCGTCGGTAGGCGCTTATCCCGTTCCCGCACGCTTCTGGGAAAGGGACGCCGTTGATGTTGCGGGTGACGCATCCTGAGGGGTAGGTTGGGGATGCCCTGACATGCCCATCCAAAAAACCGAGGTTGACCATCCCCTGATGGCGTCCCCGAAGGGCTGCCTCAAGGGGCTGGAAACGGCACTCTCTTTCTCCCGCCACATCCCCGTCATAAAGACCGACCGTTGCCGTCGGCATCAAAAGGCGGCTCAAACGCAATGGGGGCGCTTCTTGCCAGCCCAACGCAGGAACTTCACCCCGAACGAAAGCGGCGGTGTTAATGGCGTAACTGCCCCCGTCACGGGTTGCCCCGCACTCCCCACCCGCCAAACCTTTGGAACGAAGGAACGAACCGAGGCGGAAAGCCATCGGTTCTGTCGGGCAGGAAGCGACCGCAGATGCCCCGAAAGGGCGCAAGACACCGACCAAAGTCATCAAACAAGGACGCCCTTGTTCATCTATCGCTTGATAGGCGTTCATCGGCAGCGTCTCATCCCAATCGTGGGCATAAAGCAAGACAGCGACGACAATTTGGCGGAGGTGGCTGAGGCAAACAGCCTGCCGCCCCTTCTCCCGTGCCTGAAAGAGAACGGGCAACAGAAACCCTGCCAGCAGCGCCAAGATTCCGATGACGACCAAAAGTTCCGTCAAGGTCAGGGCACGGCGCACTGCCGTCACCTTCGCATCTCCAATTGGGGGCGGCACAGAAACTTAAGGGCGATAAGGGAAGATGTCCTTGTCTTCGGGGCGACCTTCTAAGGCTTTCAGGAAGCGCTCATCCGTCAGTCGGATTTGGAAGCGCCCTTCGCTGATTTCCCGCAGGGCTTGGGTGACAGGATTTTCCTCCGTCCGCTCCGCTTGATTGGGGTCTAACACCAGTTGCTTCGCCCGCTCCGAAACCGCCAGCACCAACAAAAACTTACTCCGTAGCCCTTCGGGCAGGCGTTGGAGTTGGCTTTGCAAGTCATTTAACAGCACCGACGGTGGCAGGGTCATTTCTTGTCGCTCCATTCGTCTCGCCTCCCATTTTAAGCGGCACTTTCCTTCTTCTCTTCGGGCTTCTCCACGACCAACGCTTCCGTCGTCAGGAACAAGGTGGCGATGCTGACGGCGTTTTCTAAGGCGGTGCGGACGACTTTCAAGGGGTCTACGATGCCCGCTTGCACCAAATCCTGAATTTCGCCCGTTAAGGCGTTAAAGCCCATCCGTTCGCTGTTCGCCTCTTGCTGCTTCGCCCGCACTTGCTCTGTGATGATGGAGCCGTCATAGCCGGCATTTTCGGCGATCTGGCGCATCGGCTCTTCCAAAGCGCGCTTGACGATGCGGAAACCGATGCGTTCGTCTTCGGGGGCGTCGGTCAGTTCTTGCAATTTGCTGGCGACATAGACGAGGGCGGTTCCGCCACCTGGCAAGATGCCTTCGTCAACGGCAGCCTTCGTGGCGTTCAGGGCGTCTTCAAAGCGATGCTTGCGCTCCTTCAGTTCCGTTTCGGTGGGGGCGCCGACTTTGATGACAGCGACGCCTCCCGCCAGTTTCGCCAAGCGCTCTTCCAGTTTCTCGCGGTCGTAATCGCTTTCCGTCTCTTCAATCTGCTTGCGGATTTGCTGGATGCGGGCGGCGATTTCCTCTTTGCGTCCACCGCCTTCCACGATGGTCGTCTTCTCTTTCTCCACGATGACGCGACGGGCAGTGCCCAGTTCGTCCAGCGAGATGTTTTCAATGCGCACGCCCAAGTCCTCGCTGAAGAATTTGCCGCCCGTCAGGATGGCGATGTCTTGCAGGATGGCTTTGCGTCGTTCGCCGAAGGCAGGGGCTTTCACGGCGCAGCATTGCAACACACCCCGCAACTTGTTGACGACCAGCGTCGCCAAGGCATCCCCTTCCACATTCTCGGCGATGATGAGCAAGGGGCGTCCTGCACGGGCGACTTTCTCCAGCAGGGGCACCAACTCCAACGCCGAGGTCAACTTCTTCTCGTGGATGAAGATGAGCGGGTCTTCCAGCACGCACCGCATCGTCTCAGGGTCGGTGATGAAGTAGGGAGAGATGTAGCCGCGATCAAACTGCATGCCCTCCACGACTTCCACCGTCGTCTTCGTGCCCTTGCCCTCTTCAATGGTGATGACGCCATCCTTGCCCACTTTGTCCATCGCCTCGGCGATGATTTCGCCGATTTCAGGGTCGTTGCCAGCGATGGTAGCGACATGCTGGACTTCCTCTTTGCTGGTGACGGGGATGGCGAGTTTGCGCAGTTCGTCAACAGTTCGTCGCAGTGCCCGTTCCATGCCTCGCTTGAGGAAAACGGGGTTGACGCCGGCAGCGACGGCTTTTAGCCCTTCCCGCAGCATCGCCGCTGCCAAAACGACCGCCGTCGTCGTCCCGTCGCCGGCGACATCGTTGGTTTTGCTGGCGGCTTCCCGCATCAACCGAGCACCCAAGTCCTCAAACTTGTCGGTCAACTCAATTTCTTTGGCGACGGTCACGCCGTCTTTGGTGATGAGGGGCGAACCCCATTTGCGGTCCAAGACGACGAGCCGCCCTTTCGGACCGAGGGTGGTGGCAACGGCTTGGGCGACTTTGAACGCTCCCCGCGCCAACGCTTGCCGTGCGTGCTCGTGGAAAAGCAACTGCTTGGCTGGCATCCTTTCTCACCCCCGTTGCCTTGTCGGTGTTTTTCAGGCAGTTTCAAAGCGCCCTACTCTTCCAAGACAGCGTAAATGTCGTCCACGCTCAGCAGGATGTGCTTTTCGCCGTCCAGTTTAACTTCTGTGCCCGCATACTTGCTGAAGATCACGGTGTCGCCGGGCTTGACGCCCAGTTCGTCAAAGGGGATAACGCGTCCGTCCTTCAGTTGCTTGCCCGTCCCGACGGCGACGACTTTGCCCTTGAAGGGCTTCTCTTTGGCGGTATCGGGCAGGTAAATGCCCCCGGGCGTCTTCTCCTCTTCCTCAAGGATTTTCACCAGCACCTTGTCGGCAAGCGGCTTGATTGTTGCCATGCCAACTCACCTCCCTTTCCACACTCAGGTTTTGGCGAAGGTTTTTTTCGGGAGAATGGCAGAAGGCAAATCAAAGCCGTCGGCAATTTTAAATCGCCGTCGCTGCCTTGTCAAGGGCTGGCAAAGAAGGGGTGCGCCATAATTTTGGACGGCAAGGCGAAGCGAATCCTTCGCCCGCTTGAAAGCGACGAAGCGATTTTTGCAGAGGAGGTGTCGGGTGATGGCTCGTCCCATTACGCTCTGCACCGCCCAGTGGGCGGATATGAGCGTTGAAGAAATCGCCAAGAAGGCGGCGTCGTGGGGTTATGACGGGTTGGAGTTGGCGTGCTGGGGCAAGCACATAGATGTCGTCAAGGCGGCGAAGGACAAAAACTACTGCAAGAAAATCCGCGACACCCTCAAAAAGCACAAACTGGGCATGTGGGCGATCGCTGCCCACTTGGTCGGGCAAGCCGTCTGCGACAACATTGACGAGCGCCACAAAGCCATTTTGCCCGACCGCGTTTGGGGCGACGGCGACCCCGAAGGCGTCCGCCAACGGGCTGCCGAAGAGATGAAGACGACGGCGGAAGCCGCCAAAAATTTGGGCGTCAGCGTCGTCAACGGCTTTACGGGTTCGTCCATCTGGCACCTCATCTACGACTTTCCGCCCACACCCCGCCATCTCATTGACAAGGGCTTTCAGGATTTCGCCGACCGATGGAAGCCCATCTTGGACCACTTCCACAGCCTCGGCGTGCGGTTCGCTTTGGAAGTTCACCCGACGGAAATCGCTTTTGACCTTTGGACGGCGAAGATGGCGCTGGAAGCCATTGACTATCATCCCGCTTTCGGCTTCAACTTTGACCCGTCCCACCTGCAATGGCAGGGCGTTGACCCCGTGCAGTTCATCTACGAGTTTCCCGACCGCATCTTCCATGTGCACTTGAAAGACTGCAAGGTGCGCCGCGATGGGCGGGCAGGCATCCTCAGTTCCATGCTCGTCTGGGGCGACCCGCGACGGGGTTGGGACTTCCGTTCCTTAGGGCACGGCGATGTCAACTTCCCCGAAATCATCCGCGCCCTCAACGCTATCGGCTATCAAGGTCCGCTCTCCGTTGAGTGGGAAGATGTCGGCATGGAGCGGGAATACGGCGCCCGCGAAGCGTGCCAGCGGGCGAAGGCGTGGGAGTTTGAAGCGTCCAAAGTCCGCTTTGACGAAGCCTTCGCCAAAAAAGAAGGCTACTGAGCCGACAAGCACTAAAAGCCGAGCAGCCAAATGCCGAAAAAGAGCAGGGGTCGGGGAGCGACGCAGGAAGGTGCCAAGAAACGAAGCGTCAACGGCTCGCCCGCCCCCTGTCTCCTTATCGGCAAACTCAAGGGCAAAAACCCTTCGTCCCCGCTGAAACGCCCGCAGTGACCGATCGTCGTCAGAACTTGTGTCGTCGTGCCTCGCCCCTTTCACGGGGGGCGAAAAGGGCGTGGCAAAATTCCTTGCGCCCAATCGCCCAAAGCAAGGAGGCACGCTTCATGGAGGGGAAAGGCGAAAAGGAACTTTTGGTCTGGCTCAACGGCGAGTTGGTGGCGAAGTCGCAGGCAAAAATCTCCGTCTACGATCACGGCTTGCTGTATGGCGATGGCGTCTTTGAAGGCATCCGAGCCTACAACGGTCGTGTCTTCATGTTGGACGAACACATAGACCGCCTCTATGACAGCGCCAAAGCCATCTGGTTGACCATCCCCTTGACAAAAGAGCAACTGCGTCAAGCCATCTTGCAAACGCTGCGGGCGAATGGGCTTCGGGACGCTTACATCCGCGTCATCGTCACCCGAGGCGTCGGCGACTTGGGCTTAGACCCGCGCAAATGCCACCAACCCAATGTCATCATCATCACCGACCAAATTGAGTTGTTCCCCGACGAGTTGTATGAGCGAGGCATTGAGATGGTGACGGTTTCGGTGCGCCGCAATGTCCCTCAGGCGCTTAACCCCAACATCAAGTCGCTGAACTACCTGAACAATATCCTCGCCAAGATTGAAGCCATCAACGCTGGCAAACCCGAAGGGTTGATGCTGACCGTGGACGGCTATGTCGCCGAGGGGACGGGCGAAAACATTTTCATCGTCAAGCGAGGCGAACTTTTCACGCCACCTGCCTACATGGGCATTTTGAAAGGCATCACCCGTCAAGTCGTCATGAAGTTGGCACAGGAGATGGGCATCAGCGTTCACGAGACCGTCATGACCTTGCACGATGTTTACACCGCCGACGAATGCTTTTTGACAGGGACGGGCGCCGAGATCGTGCCCGTCGTCAAATTAGATGGGCGCGTCATCGGGGACGGGACGCCGGGGAAAATCACCCGCGCCCTCATCCAAAAGTTTCGTGCCTACACCCAGCAAGCGGGCGTGCCGATTGAGTAGAAAAGCCCTTTCTTTTTGGCGGGCACGATGACAAACTTTTCAGCGGTCGTTGGTGGCGGCGGTGGGGAAGCCATCAACCCTGCGCCCATCAACGATGGGCGCTTGAAGGAGCGACGGGCGATGCTTTGGGATCGTTACACCGAACGGGCGCGCAAAGTCATGTTGCACGCCGAAGATTGGGCGATCCGCTTGCGGTCGCCCTACATCTCGTCCGAGCACATCTTGTTGGGCTTGCTGGAGGAAGAAGACACCCTCGCCGTGCAAATCTTGGAACGGCTGGGTGTGGACATCCATCGGATGAAGGCGGAGTTGGAGAGCCAACTGCGGGCGAGTGCCCCCTCTCATGCCCCTGTCGGTCAACCCACTCTAACGGCTCCCGCCAAGCAGGTTTTGATTCGCGCCACCGACGAAGCGAGGGCGATGAACGACAGCCACATTGACACCGCCCACTTGCTTTTGGGCTTGCTGCGGGAAAAGCAAGGGCTGGCGGCAAAAATCCTCGCCAAATACAATGTCCGCTTTGAGGATGTCCGTCGCCGCCTTTACGACCTGAAGTCGGAGGACATAGGCGTTACGCCCCATTTCCGAAAGCGCACCAACACCCCCGCTTTGGATGCCTTCAGCCGTGACCTGACGCAACTGGCGATTGAAGGGAAACTGGACCCCGTCATCGGTCGGGAGATGGAAATTGAGCGGGTCATCCAAATCTTGTGCCGCCGAACCAAAAACAATCCCGTCTTGGTCGGCGATGCGGGCGTCGGAAAGACCGCCATCGTGGAAGGGCTCGCCCAACGCATCGTCAACCGCGAAGTCCCCGATTTGCTCCAGGACAAACGCTTGGTCGCCTTAGATTTGGCAGCCATCGTCGCAGGGACGAAGTATCGGGGCGAATTTGAGGAACGCATGAAGCGCATCATGAACGAAATCCGCCAGTCGCAGGGGCAAATCATCGTCTTCATTGACGAACTGCACACCATCGTCGGGGCAGGCGCCGCCGAAGGCGCCATTGACGCCTCCAACATCCTCAAGCCCGCCTTAGCGCGGGGCGAACTGCGCTGCATCGGGGCGACGACTTTGGAAGAGTATCGCCGCTACATTGAAAAGCACTCCGCCTTAGAGCGCCGTTTCCAACCCGTCTATGTCTCCGAACCGACTTTAGAGCAAACGGTGGAAATCCTTCGGGGCTTGCGGACGACTTACGAAGATTTCCATCGCGTCCGCGTGGACGATCGGGCGCTGTTCACCGCCGCCCGACTGGCGCAGCGTTACATCACTGACCGACGGTTGCCCGACAAAGCCATTGATGTCTTGGACGAAGCCTGTGCGCGGGTGAAGTTGCGCTCATCGGCGCCGCCCCGCGAAATCCGTGAACTGACGCAGGAGATTGAGCGACTCAAAAGCGAGAAGGAGCGCGCCGTTCAGGAATACGACTTTGAGCGTGCCAACACCTTGCGCCAACGCATGCAAATGATGCAAGAACGCTTGGAGCAACTCCAACAAACTTGGCGGGAACGCTCCTTAGAAGAAGTCCCCACCGTCACCGAAGAAGACATCGCCCAAGTCGTCTCGGAGTGGACGGGCGTCCCTGTCTCTCGCCTCACGGAAGATGAGACCCGCCGATTGCTGCAAATGGAAGAATTCCTGCGCCGACGGGTCATCGGTCAAGATGAGGCTATCAACGCCATCTCCCGTGCCATCCGCCGAGCGCGAGCGGGCTTGAAAGACCCGCGCCGTCCGACAGGCGTCTTCGTCTTCCTCGGTCCGACGGGCGTCGGCAAAACCTTGCTGGCGCGTGCCCTCGCTGAATTTCTCTTCGGGACGGAAGATGCGTTGGTGCGCATTGACATGAGCGAGTATGCCGAGCCCCACACTGTCTCCCGCTTGGTCGGGGCGCCGCCCGGCTACATCGGCTATGAGGAAGGCGGTCAGTTGACGGAAGCCGTTCGCCGTCGTCCCTTCTGCGTCGTCCTGTTGGACGAGTTTGACCGTGCCCATCCCCAAGTCACCAACATCCTGCTGCAAATCATGGACGAAGGGCGCTTGACGGATGCGCAAGGTCGGACGGTGGACTTCCGCAACGCCATCCTCATCATGACCAGCAACATCGGTTATCGGGGCTTCCAACACGAATTGAGTGAATCGCGCTTGGGCTTCAAACCCGAAGCCGATGAGGTGTTGGAGCGGCGGGTCTTCACCGAAATGGAGAAGCGGATGCGCAAACTCTACGAAGAACGCTTCAGCGCCGAATTCCGCAACCGCGTGGATGAGGTCATCATCTTCCGTCCCTTGCAGCGGGAGCATGTCTTGCAAATCGTGGATGTGGAGTTGCGTCCCGTGCGGGAGGAATTGGCGCAAAAAGACATCCGCCTCGTCCTCACCGATGCCGCCAGGGAACGGTTGGCGGATTTGGGCTACGACAAATACTACGGCGCCCGCCCCTTGCGCCGCGCCATCCAAACCCATGTCACCGACCCCCTCTCCGAGCGCATCCTCGCTGGCGAAATCCGCGAGGGCGACACCGTGATCGTGGACTGCGACCCAGCGACGGGCGAAATTGTTTTGCGGGTCGGAGAGGGCGAATTGGCAGGCGTTGGCAGCACCCAACCACTGAGCAGCAATTAGACTGGCTTTCCGCTACCGAGAAGATGAGGGCGGTTCGCTTCTGGCGAGCCGCCCTTTTTTGTTGACCTCTTGCCCCTTTTCCCTGCCACTGGCAAAATTAGGCTGCCTTTACTGAAAGCAAGGCAGGTGAGCGTTCCTATGGCACGGAAAACGACTTTCCCGAAATCCGCCGAGGAGCGGGAAGAAGTCTCGGAGCGGGAAGAAGCGCAAGATGCAGGCAGGGTCACTCCCGTCCGAAGCGACGAGCGGTGGCGGCTTTTGGAATCCGCCATCAGCCAAATTGAGAAACGGCATGGCAAAGGCGCCATTATGCGCCTGACGGAAATGCCGCCCCGCTTGCAAGTGGAAGCCATCCCGACGGGCGCCGTTGAGTTGGACATCGCTTTGGGCATCGGGGGCATCCCTCGCGGGCGCGTCACCGAAATTTTCGGTCAGGAAGGTTCGGGCAAGACCACCCTTGCCTATCACATCATCGCCGAAGCCCAAAAACTCGGTGGCGTCGCCGTCTACATTGACACCGAACATGCCTTAGACCCTGAATACGCCAAAAATGTCGGCGTGGATTTGGAGCGATTGTTGCTCTCCCAACCTGACACGGGCGAGCAAGCCTTAGAAATCGCCGACACGATGGTGCGCAGCGGCGCCGTGGACATCGTTGTCATTGATAGCGTCGCCGCTTTAGTGCCCAAAGCGGAATTGGAAGGGGAGATGGGTGAAGCCCATGTCGGCTTGCAAGCGCGGCTGATGTCGCAGGCGCTGCGCAAACTCGTCGGCTCCATCCAGAAATCGCGCACCGCTGCTGTCTTCATCAACCAAGTGCGCCAGAAGATTGGCGTGATGTATGGCAACCCAGAAACGACGCCGGGCGGGTTGGCGCTGAAGTTTTATGCGTCCGTGCGCTTGCGGCTCAGCCGAGGGGAAGCCATCAAAGTCGGGGGCGAAACGGTGGGGCATCGGGTGGAAGTGAAGGTCGTCAAAAACAAACTCGCCCCGCCTTTCAAGGAAGCGACGGTGGACATTTACTTTGGCAAAGGCATCTCGTGGGCGACGAGCCTTTTGGAAGCGGGGCTGAAGTTGGGCATCATCACCAAGTCAGGCAGTTGGCTGCTTTACGGCGACGAGCGCTTGGGGCAAGGACGGGAGCAAGCCAAAGCCTTCCTTGAGAGCCACCCCGAATTGGCTGCCGAGATTGACCGTCAGGTCCGCCAGAAAGCGGGGCTTCCCGTCTCGCCCCAAAACGGACGCCGACCATAAACCTTGCGCCATCCCTGTCCTGAGAACGGAGCGGAGAGGAAAATGCCTCGCCAAACGCAACGCCCACCCATCGGGCAATCGGCGAAAGAAAGCGTGGCAAAGGCGAAAGAGGATGCCTTGCGGTTGCTTCGCTATCGCTGTCGTTCGGAGCGGGAATTGCTTTTGCGGTTGCAAGCCAAAGGGTTCAGCGAAGCGACCGCCAAAAGCGTCATCGCCCGCCTCAAAAAAGTCGGGCTGATAGACGATGCTGCCTTCGCCAAAGCCATCGTCCAAAGCGCCTTAGACGACACCAAGCCCCACGCCCGATGGGAGGTGCGCTTCAAGTTGCAGCGGTTGGGCATCCCTGACGACTTGATTGACCAAGCCTTGAGCCTTTGGACGGACGAAGTGGAACGGCAGATGGCGGAGCGCTATTTGCGCCGTCGCCTTTCGCTTTCAGCGAACTCCGTCGGCAGGTTGCCGACCGCTGAGGAAATCGCCCGCGCTTTCCGTGCGGCGAAGCAAAAGGGGTTTGACTTGGACGCCCTTCGGGATGCCCTGCGCGCCCTCCACGCCGACCCCGATGGGTAGGGCAGAAGGCTTTCCGACCCTCTCAGGCTCCCTCAGGTCAGGGCGGCGCCTGCGAGGTGAACGACGATGGAATGGGTGCTGAGCGTTGCCCTGGCATTGGTCATCGCTACCCTCGTCATCGCTGCCGCTTGGAAGTTTTTGCTCATCCCTCAGCAACAGCGCCTCTGGGCGCATTGGCAGGAAGAGCAACGCAAGTTGGAACAAGCCCGTCAGGAAGCCGAAACGAAACTGCGGGAAGCCGACCAGAAGTTGCGCGATGCCGACCTGAAATTGCGCGACGCCGACGCCAAACTCCGCGAAGCCGATTTGCGCCTTCGGGAGCAACTGCAAAAAGAGCGCGACCGCTTGGAGCAAGAGTATCGGGAACGGCGCGAGGAGTTGCAGCGTTGGGAGCGCCGCTTGCTCCAGCGAGAAGAGCAACTGGATCGGCGGCTTAGCCAGTTGGAGCAGCGAGAGCAAACCCTTCAGCAAGAAGAGCGCCGCCTTCAAACCTTGCGGGAAGAAACGGAGCGGTTGCACCAGCAAGCCCAAGCGGAATTGGAACGCCTTGCCAACCTCACGCCCGACCAAGCCCGTCAAATCATCCTCGCCCGCGTGGAAGAAGAACTGCAAGCGGAAATCGCCCGCCGCCTCCACGAAACTGAAGAACGCCTCAAACAGGAAGCCGACGCCCTCGCCCGCAAAATCCTCGCCACCGCCATGCAACGCTGCGCCGTAGAAGTCGCTTCGGAGTTGACCGTCACGACCGTGCCGTTGCCCAGCGAGGACATGAAGGGGCGCATCATTGGGCGGGAAGGGCGCAACATCCGCGCCTTTGAGTTACTGACGGGCGTGGACTTGATCGTGGACGATACGCCCGAAGCCGTCGTCATCTCCTGCTTTGACCCTATCCGCCGCGAGACCGCCCGCATGGCGCTGGAGATGCTCATCGCCGACGGTCGCATCCATCCCGCCCGCATTGAAGAGGTCGTGGAGAAAGCCCGCCAAGAGATGGAGCAGCGCATCTTGCAGGCGGGCACAGAAGCGGCGCGGGCAGCGGGCGTGGACAACTTGCCCGAAGGCTTGCTGAAGTTGCTGGGTCGGCTCAAGTTCCGAACCAGTTACGGGCAAAATGTGCTGGACCATTCGGTGGAAGTGTCCCACTTGGCGGGGATGATGGCGGACGAATTGCGAGCCAACAGCAAAGTCGCCCGCCGAGCCGCTTTGCTCCACGACATCGGCAAAGCCGTTGACCATCACTTGGAAGGGAGCCATGTGGAAATCGGCGTGGAACTTTTGCGACGCTACGGCGAAAGCGAAGAGGTCATCCACGCCGTCGCCGCCCATCACGGCGACATCCCGCCCCAAACGGTGGAAGCCGTTTTGGTCGCCGTCGCCGATGCCTTGTCCGCCTCCCGTCCTGGCGCTCGGCGCGAAAGTTTTGAAGCCTACATCCGTCGCTTGGAACAACTGGAACGCATCGCCAACTCCTTCCCAGGCGTGGACAAAGCCTTCGTCATTCAGGCGGGGCGAGAAGTGCGCGTCATCGTCCAGCCCGACAAGATAGACGACATCGGCGCCACCAAACTCGCCCGCGACATCGCCCAAGCCATCCAGCGGGAAATTCCCTACCCAGGGCAAATCAAAGTCACCGTCATCCGCGAGGTCCGCGCCGTGGAATACGCCCGCTAATCGTCCGCCTGAAGACAGCCCTCGCCTTTCGGGCGACGAAAAATCTCTTGCCAGTTCACGCGGGGCGTCGGCGAGCACCGTTTCGGCAATCTTTCGGGTCGGAAAGTTGCCTCGCTTGTCACCTTTGTCCCGCCGCTGGCAGGTTGAAAAGGGGCAAGGCGACGGGCATAATGGAAAGCGGCGTGCAAAAAGGATGCAAGGAGGGAAACACCATGACGCGAACCGTTGAATGGCTGCCTCAATTACACGAGCCGCAGGTCGCTGCCGACTTCCTCGCCGTGTTCCCCTTGACTGTCGCCGAAAGCAACGGTCGTGGTTACCTCACTTTTTCCGAAGCCATCCAGCAAGGTTTGGTCTCCGTCCCCGAAACGGGACAAGTGTCCGAAATCGTTGTCGTGGTGAAGGGCGAAAAACCCGTCCTCATCGTGGAGGGCGAAGTGATTGTGGGCGGTTGGCAGAACCGCACCGTCAACATCTCCCTGTTGCTGCAACCTGGCAAAGAGCATCGCATCCCTGTCAGTTGCGTGGAACGAGGGCGCTGGCATCCCCGCCGTTCCCCCTTCCGTCCCGAACCTTTCTTTGAACCTGCGCCCGCTAAATCCGCCCCATCCTCTGCCTTTGAGCCTGCCCCCTTCGTCGCCCACGCCCAATTGCGCCTCCAAAAGACAGCAAGCACCCTGAGAACCTATCGGACATGGGCAAGACCCGTCGCCGACCAGCAGGAAGTTTGGGCAGAAGTAGAACGCAAATTGCTTTGCGCTTCCGTTGAGTCACCGACAAGCGATGCGACAGCCTTTTACGAGCACCATCACGCTTCAGTGGGCGAATTGCTGCAAGCCTTTGAACCCATCCCTAACCAAGTCGGCGCCATCGTTGCTTTAGGGCATCGCCTCGTCGGCATGGACGCCTTTGACCATCCCGAAACTTGGCAGGTCCTCCATCGGAAAATCTTGGCAGGCTACGCCGCCGATGCGTTGGAACTCCTTTGGCTGGGCAAACGGTCAACCCCAGCGACCTTGACAGACGCCGAAGCCTTCTATCGCAGCGTCCGAGAAGCGTTGGAGGAGGCAATCGTCCAACCTTCCCCCGTCGGATTGGGAGAGCACCACTTGCTGGACAAGGATGGGACGAAAGGGTTTGCCCTCGTCCACGATGGCGCCATCCGCCACCTCTTCGCTTTCCCGACACCCCACTGAGCAGGTAACCTTGACAAGCAGACCTTGACAAACGAAAGGGCTTTCTCGGCGGTGGGCGAAAAGCCCACCGCTTTTTGCGCATGGACAAACCGTCAGGGTTTTCCCTGACAGATAAAACCCGCTGTCGCGTCACCCTTCGGCACGGGTGACCAGCGATGGCGAAGCAAGGCGATGGGCGTCGGGACGACCTTCTCGTCACGCCCGACATGTTGCTGCCCGATATGGTGGCGAAGTTTCCCGCCACCCGCCAAGTGCTGGACAAGTATGGGCTGAAAGGATGTGGCGGTCCGACAGGTCCCCGCGAGCCCGTCGCTTGATTTGCCCGCTTGCACAATGTGCCCCTACAGCAACTGCTGGACGAACTCAACGAAGCCGCCCGCCAATCGCTTCAAGGTGGCGAAACAACTGTCCGCTTTGAGCCGACCCTCGCCGACACGATTTATCAGCCCTACTTCGCTGCCGCTTCTCTCCTCGCCGTCGTCTTCGGGGCGTTGTGGGGAGCGGTGTCGCTGGCAGTCATGGGCATCACGGGTGGGATGCAATTCGCCATCCCTTACGGTTGGCTTTTGGCGCATGGTCAAACGATGTTGGGCGGCTTCGTCGTCCTGATGGCGATGGGGTTTTCCTTCCAAGCCTTTCCTCGCTTCAAGCACAGCGAGTTGCAACTTGCCCATCTTGCCCTTGCCGCCTTGCCTTTGCTGCTTTTGGGCATCGCCCTTCAAACCTTCGCCCACTTCTTCGTCCCGCCCCCCATCTTCCAAACCGCCCAACCCGTCGTTCATCGGTCATTCGCACATTGGTCATTTGCGCATTGGTCATTGGCACATTGGTCATTGGTCATCGGCACATCGGGCACTTTCCTTGAGAAACTCATCTGGGCATCGTTGGAAGGTTGCTACGACCCAGAAATTCCCGACGCCAACATCGTGGAGTTGGGCTTAGTCTATGGCGTCCGTTGGGACAAGGAGAAAGGCGTCGCTGAAATTCGCATGACGCTGACCTCGCCCCATTGCCCCGTCGGCGACTACATCTTGGAGCAAGTGCGCCAAAGCGTCGGTAGTGTCCCTGCCGTCAGAGAAGTCCGCATTGACCTGACCTTTGACCCGCCTTGGTCTCTTGACCGCATCAAACCCGAAGTGCGACAAAAGTTGGGATTGGAGTGGTGAAGCCATGAACCCTTGCTTCGTCCGCAATAGTGATAGAATGGCTTAAAGGACTGAGGGAAGAGAGGTGACGAGAAATGAAGTTGAAAGTCGTGCTGGAGCCCAGCGAAGACGGCGGCTACACTGTCTATGTGCCGTCTCTGCCTGGTTGCATCAGCGAAGGCGACACAATAGAGGAAGCCCTCGCTAACATCCGTGAAGCCATTGAACTTTACTTGGAGCCCGTAGAAGATGACTGGGTGTTCTCGGAAAATGCGATCGTTGAGGAGTTGGTCGTGTGAGCAAGGTGCCCAGTCTGCCTTATCGTGACATCGTGCGTGCCCTACAGAGGGCAGGGTGGGTTGTCGTCCGTCAGAGGGGAAGCCATATTCGCTTGCAAAAGCGCATCGGGGATGAAGTCCTGAAAATTACCGTGCCCGCTCACAACCCTGTCAAGCGCTCCACTTTAGCCCACATCCTTAAGCAAGCCCGATTGAGTGTGGACGAGTTTTTGCGATTGCTTTGAGGAAGGTGATTTGCCGTGAGCCTGACGAGACAACTGCGCGATGAGCATGACCGAATTCGTCGGCGGTTGAGGGAGTGGGATGACTTGCTGGTGGAGTTGGAAAGCGGCGTCGGGACTTTTGCTGCCCTGCGGCTGAAAGAGGAAGTTCACTGGGTTCGCTCGGAAGTTTTGCCCCACCTTGACGCCGAAGAGTCAATCGTCTTTTCCCTGCTCTCTGAGCGAGCGCCCGATGCGTCAGCGACTTTGCGGCGGCTTAGCGACGACCACGCTCAGTTGCGAGAGTTAATTGCGCAACTGACTGAGTTGGCTTGGAGGCGTCAATTGGGCACAGCGACCAACGCTCAAGCCCAAGAGTTGCTGAAAACTCTCCGATGGCGGTTGCTGGATCACATCGCACGAGAAGATGGCGCTCTGCCTCCCTTGCTGTTGCAAACCCTGAGCGCCGACGAAGATGCCGAATTGTTGCAGCGATGGCAAGAGCAAATCGCTTCCGTCACTTCTCAGCCAGTCTCCGATTCCCAGTCCCCAACCCCTTCCCTCACCCTAACCGATTTGAACGGACGCATCCATGCGTGGCTGGACGAATGTTTGCTAAGGCACTTGGAAGCCTTGACGGCGTTGGATTTGGAAGCGGCGAAGCGTTGGTGGCAAAAGTTTTCCGATGCATTGATGGCGCATGCGCAAGTTGAAGACAGCGTGGCGTTGCCTGTTTACGAGCGCTTGGGTAACTTCCCCGAAGGCGGTCAGCCGTCTCTCTTTGATGCCGAGCACAAAGGCATTGAGCGGATGTTGCGATCGTTGACGCAGCGTTTGGAGAGCCTTTCGCCCGATGACCCTTCCCTTCGCCGTCGCATCGTCGTCAATTTGGATCGCTACATGCTCTTTCGACACTTGATTGAGCACCACACTTTGCGGGAGCAAAACATCTTCTACCCACTGTTGGACGAGAAAGTTGACGCCGACGAAAAAGAGCGCATCAAAGTAGCGCTGCAAAATGCCATGCCACCTGATTTTCAGAAATGCAAGGTGACGGGGGATGCCGAAAGGGCGCATCACTGTTGACCCTAAAGTTCACTTCGGTCAACCATGCGTTGCTGGGACGCGCATTCCCGTTTACGCTGTCTTGGAATTGGTCCGCGAGGGCATCCCTTTTGACGAAATCGTGCGGGACTACTACCCTGACTTGACGGTGGAGGATGTTCAGGCATGTGTGGATTATGCGGTTCAACTGATCAAACAAAAGTCGTAACGGCATCGCATCCGAAGGAGAGGTGGGTGAAAATTGCCCGTCAAGACAAAGCGCGTTTATGACCCGCCGTCGCCTGAAGATGGCGTTCGGATTTTGGTCATGCGGTTCTACCCGCGTGGCTTTAAGCGGGAAACATTCCACGAGTGGCGCAAGGAATTGGGCACCAACCCCGAATTGATTCGGGCGTGGAAGTCGGGCGCTATCTCGTGGGATGAGTTTGCCCGCCGCTACGAAGCCCAAATTTCCGCCGACCCGAAAGCACAAGCGTCGCTGAACGAATTGGCACAACGGGCACGCAAAGAGACCTTGACACTCCTTTGCGCCTGCGAGGACGAAGCCCATTGCCATCGCACTTTGCTGAAGGCGATGATTGAGCGTCGCATCAAGCGAGCAAGAAATCGCTTTAGTGTGAAAAGGCAGATAAAACTTTCGGGACGCGCCCACAAAAAGCGTGGAGGTGAGTGAGTCGTGACCTTGAGGCGAGCCCTTGTCGGTTTTGTGGCGGCAGGTTGTCTTTTCTTGCTGCTTGAAGTCGTTCCCTCCCACCGAGAAGTGGTGAGGGAGAAGTTGGTGGCTGCGGTCCCAACGATTGTCAGCATTTTGGGACTGCTGGCGTTCGCCGTTGCCTTTTGGGCTTGGAACGCCACAACTCGGCGCATCGTTCAGGTTGTCAGTGTCCTGCTGCTGTTAGCAGGCATCTTGGGCGTTTACTTCCACAACGCTGAGCGTTTGGGAGTAGGACGAGAACACGAAGAGCGCGAAACTGAAGAACACGAGCGCAGCGAGGAGCACCACGCACCGCCCTTTGCCCCGCTATCGTTAACGGGCATGGGCGTTTTGGGCTTAATGGCAAACTACCCAAAGTGGAAGCCAGAGACTGAGGAAGGTTAACAGGTTCGCCAGTCATCTTCGGCTGCAAACTGTGTCAAGGAGCAGGTGAATGAAATTTCCGTCATCGGCACGCTCTTTGGGGTCATAGGTGCAGGGTTAAACGGGTCGGAAGTCGGTGGGGCGGTCGCTTAAGCCAAAGAAGTGCAAGAGGGCTTGTCGGATGCGTTGGGCGGCTTTGCCATCGCCATAGGGGTTGACAGGGCGTTGCATGGCGCGATAGGCGTCGCCATCGGTCAGCAATTGCGTCACTTCGGCGACGATGCGCTCTTCATCCGTGCCGATGACTTTGACGACCCCTGCTTCCACAGCCTCAGGGCGCTCCGTTTTGTCCCGCAAGACCAAAACGGGTTTGCCTAAAGTCGGGGCTTCTTCTTGCACGCCACCGCTGTCGGTGACGATGAGGTAAGCATCCCGCATCAACCGCACGAACTCAAAGTAGTCAGGTGGCTCGCACAGGACGATGTTGGGATGGTCACCCATCACGCGGTAAGCGACTTCCCGAACGAGGGGATTTTTGTGCATCGGGAAGACAATCTGGATGTCGTGGAACTGGTCGGCGATGCGTTTCAACGCCCGACAAATTCGTTCCATCGGTTTGCCCCAATTCTCCCGACGATGGGCGGTCACGAGTAAAAGGCGGGATGAGGGACGAGGGACGAGGGACGAAACGGAATGGGGCGAGGGACGGGAGACAGGAGATGGGTCGGAAGTGTCAAGGCGATGGAGTGTCCAAAGCAAAGCGTCCACGACGGTGTTGCCCGTGACGAAGATGCTTTGTTCGTCCACGCCTTCCCGCAGCAAGTTTTGCTTTGCCCGTTCCGTCGGGGCGAAATGCAGGTCGGCGATGCTGCCGATGAGTTTGCGGTTCATCTCTTCGGGGAAAGGCGCAAACTTGTCGCCCGTTCGCAAGCCCGCTTCAATGTGCCCGCAGGGAATTTGATGGTAGTAGGCAACCAAAGCGCCGACGAAGGCGGTCGTCGTGTCGCCCTGCACCAGCACGAAATCGGGGCGTTCTGTCCGCAACACTTCGTCCAACCCGCTGACGGCTCGGCTGGTGATGTCGGCTAAAGTCTGCCCTTCCTGCATCAGGTTCAAATCGTAACGGGGCGTCAATTCAAAGAAACGCAAAAACTGATCCAGCATCTCTCGGTGCTGGGCGGTGACAGTGATGACGACTTCAAAGCGCTCGTCGGCAGAAAGGGCATGGATGACGGGCGCCATCTTGACCGCTTCAGGGCGCGTCCCGAAAATCGGCATGATTTTGAGGCGGCGAGTTGAAGCGGAACGAGGCATCGGTCTCTCCCCCGAAAGCAAGGCTTTAAATCTTGGGGCGGGTGAGTAAGATTGCCAGCAAGCAGAAGAAGAGGGTGAGGGCGTAAAGCATCAAGACGGCTTGGCGTTGGTCCATGCCTTTGTCCAGCAAGCGATGGTGCAAGTGCTCGCGGTCGGCGCTGAAGATGGGGCGGCGGGCAAGCCAACGGCGAAGGATGGCGAGGGCAGTGTCAGCGATGGGGTAAGCCAAAACGCAAGCGGTCATGAAAAGGACAGACAAAGCGGCGACACTTTTGACCGCTCCCAAGATGGACAGGGTGGCAAACAAGTAGCCCAATGCCATCGCTCCTGTGTCGCCCATGAAGACGCGGGCGGGATGGAAGTTGTAGGGCAAAAAACCGATGCAGGCGCCTGCGACGGCGGCGAAAGCGACGGCGACAGGTAACAGCCCTTGCATCGCCGAGAGGAAAGTCAGGGTGAGGGAAGCGAAGAAAGCGACACCCGCTGCTAAGCCATCCAACCCGTCAATGAGGTTGACAGCATTGGTCAACCCGACAATCCAAAACAAAGTCAGCAGCCAAGATTGCCAGTCGGCAAGGAACAGGTAGCCATCGCCGAAGGGGTTGTTGATGAAGGCGATGCGAACGCCAGAGGCGAGAGGGAAGAGGGCAGCGATGATTTGCCCGAAGAGTTTGACTTTGGCAGGTAAGTTGTAGCGGTCGTCTAAGGTGCCGACGAGGACGAGGAGCAGAAGACCAAAGGCAATGCCTATCGTTTCGGGCGACAAAGGGAAAGGGCGGAGAAAAAGCCAGCCGATGGATATGCCAAAGAGGATGCCGCCGACAATGGCGATTCCGCCCCAACACGGGACGGGGTGTTGATGGACTTTACGAGGTGATGGACGGGCAAGGATTTGCCATCGGAAGGCTTGACGGATAGACCAAGGCGTCAAAAGCAGGCTGACAATGGTGGCGACAAGGAAGGCGACAGCGACCGCCATCATTTTTCTTCCGCCCCCTTCGCCCTCCCTGTCTCCAAAGCGGCGATTTTGGCGAGGCGGCGGCGGTGGCGCTCTTCGCCGCTGAAGGGCGTCGTTAGCCACGCTTGAACGATAGACCACGCCAACTCTTCCCCGACGACGCGGGCGCCGAGGGCGAGGATGTTGGCATCGTTGTGGGCGCGCGCCATGCGCGCCATGTATTCGTTGCAACAAAGGGCGCAGCGGGCGCCTGGGATTTTGTTGGCAGCGATGGAACTTCCGATGCCCGTCCCGCAGATAACGATGCCGAAATCGCATTGACCGCTGACGACATTGCGGGCGACAGCGGCGGCGAAATCGGGGTAATCACAAGTTCGCTCGCTGAAGGTGCCCAAGTCAAGGCACTCGTAACCTGCTTCCTGAAGGCGCTCTTTTAAGCGCTCCTTCAGGGTGAAACCCGCATGGTCGCTGCCGATGGCGATGCGGTGCGAGGTGTCCATGTCACCAAGTCGCTCCTTTTCAGCGTTCGGGCACGGGATGCAGTTGCCGTTCCACATCGTCAAAGAAGTAGCCTTCATCCTTTGCCCGCTTGGGGTAAATGGGCAAGCGGACATAGAAGGTAGACCCTTTGCCCACGCCTTCGCTTTCCGCCCAGATTTGCCCTTCATGCAGTTCCACCAAGTGCTTGACGAGGTAAAGCCCGATACCCGTCCCGCCAGCGGCGCGAGTTTCTTTGGTGTCAATGCGCTCAAACTTCTCAAAAATCTTGTGGAGTTTGTCTTTCGGGATGCCGATGCCCTGGTCGGAGACGCTGAGGAGGATGGAGTTGTTCTCGCGGATGGCGCGGACGCGCACTTCACCGCCGTCGGGCGAATACTTGATGGCGTTGTTGACGAGGTTGGTGAGGATGCCATCCACTTTGTCTTCGTCGGCGACGATGAAGGGCAACGGCTCGGGGACATCCTTAATCAACTGATGCTTGTCGGTGTAACTGCGTTGGATCGCCAGCACACGGTCAATGACCTTCTCCAAGTCCACCCGCTGCCAGTTGGGTTGCAGTGCCACGCCCCGCTCAATGCGGGAAAGGTTCAGCAAGTCTTCAATGAGGCGGCGCAATCGGTCGGTCTCTTGGTCAATGATTTGGTAGAACTCGTAGCGGGTCTCGGCATCAAAGTAGCCTTCTCGGTCTTCCAAGAGGGTGGCGATGAAACCTTTGATGGAAGTCAGGGGGGTGCGCAATTCGTGGGAGACGGTGGAGACGAACTCGGTCTTCATCCGTTCCAGTCGCCGAATTTCGGTGATGTCGGTGAAGAGGGCGATGACTCCTGTTGGGTTGCCGAACTCGTCTCGGACTAAGCCTGTCTGGACGCGATAGATGTGCTCTTCGGGTTGGGTGATTTCCACTTCGTCCACGATTTCCGCCCGCTCGCTGAGGGCAGTCGCCAAAAGGGAACGCACCTTCTCATGGGTGACGACTTGGGTGTAGGGTTTGCCGACGACATTGCCGTCGGTATTTTGGCAGAAGGCTTGCAAAGCCGTCTGGTTGATCAAGCCGATTTTGCCGTTGAGGTTGACGAGGATGACCCCTGCCATGACGCTCTCAAAAGCGCGCTCCAACTGCTCGGCGCGCTCCCGCAACTCAATGTAAATTTGTGCGCCGGCAATGACGGAGGCAGACTGGCGGGCGAGGATTTCCAAGATGCGTCGGTCTTCTTCCGTGAAAGGCAAACCCCGTCGCTTGTTAGCGACTGCTAAGACGCCGATGGCTTTCCGCTCCACGACCCGCTGCTCTTCGTCCCGCTTATCCCACATCAAGGGGACGAGGATGGCGTTTCGGATGCCTGCTTCCTGAAGGGTGTGGATGTCGGGATAACGGCTTTCCCTCAAGTCGTTGACGATGACAGGCACCCTTTGGGTGAAGACGCTCCAAATCAGCCCCTCTTTTGGGGCAGTGCCGACAGCGCCTAACTTGAGGAACTCAATCCCGATGGCGGGAGGATGAAGGACGAGGACATCCTCATCAGTGCGGTGGACGAAGAAGAAGCAGACTTCCGCTTGCAGCAGGCGGGCGAAGCGGGAGAACATGCGCGCTAAGGTTTGGGTCAACTCTTCTTCGGAAGTGGGCGGAACCATCGCCGCTTCGGTGCGGGCTTCCGCCAATTGCCGCTCCAGTTGCCGCCGCTGTTCTTCCAGTTCCGAGATGCGCCGACGCAACTCCTGAATTTGCCGTTCCAGTTCGTCCCTGTCCATGGGAGACCCCTCCGAACCTTTCAGGCGTCAGGAAAAATTATGGCGCGTGCCTTTTCCCCTGCCGCCCCCAATAGTCACGGCAAAAAGACCTTGCGGGGTTGACAGACCCAAAGGTTGCCTTGCCGATGCGTTTGCCCGACCCCAAGGAAAGTCCCCTCAGGGTCGTAAAGGCGGACGAACCCGCCGTCTTGAAGGTGGGGATGTCCCCAGACCGTCCCGATGACCGCTTCCATGCCGTTCATCACTTTCCTCGCCTCCAAGCGCGTTAGGGCGATGGCAGGGAACATCGGCAAGGCATCCCTTGACGGGATCAAATGTTCCCGCCATGTCCCTGCTTTGACCGCCTCGGAAAATTCTTCAACGGTTAGCGCCTGCTCGGCACGGAACGGTCCGACTTGCAACCGCACCAAAAAATGCTGGTATGCCCCACAGCCCAACGCTGCGCCAATATCGGCGGCGAGGGTGCGGATGTAAGTGCCCCGCGAACAATGGACTTCCAAAAGCGCCCGCTTGGGCTCACCCGCCCAAAACGCCAACAAGTCCAACCGATAGATGTGCACCCGCCTCGGTTGGCGGGGCACTTCTATGCCCTTTCGGGCTAACTCGTAAAGTCGCTTGCCTTGATAGTGCAGCGCCGACAGCATCGGTGGCACCTGCTCTATCTCGCCGACAAATTGCTCCAACACCGCTCGCAGCCTTTCTTCTGTGATGGCGTCAGTCGGGGCTGTTCGGATGACTTCGCCTTCGGCATCTTGCGTGCTGGTGCTGACGCCCAGCACCATCTCAAAGCGATACACCTTGTCCAAGTCGGACAGGAACTCTGCCAAGCGCGTCGCCCGCCCCAAGCACAGCACCATCAAGCCTGATGCCAGCGGGTCCAAAGTGCCCGTGTGTCCGACCCGTTTGATCCGCAATTGCTTGCGCACCCATTCCACCAAATCGTGCGCCGTCATCCCCGACGGTTTTAACAGCAACAGCACGCCCTCAGGTTCCTGACGGTTCGCCGTCATGAAGGCTTTTCTCCCTCCGTCCTTTGTCGCCTTGACAAGTTGCTTTTTGCTGCGGCTGGCGGTGCTGCGATGGGCGAAGGATGGTGAGGGAAGGAAAGGACGGAACGCACGGCGGTCAACACGCGGGCGACCGTTTTGCGCAAAGAACCGTTAAGCCGACAACCTGCCGCCGCTGGGTGACCGCCCCCGCCAAACTGGCGAGCCACCGAAGAGACATCGGTGTCATCCTTCGCCCGCAAACTCACCTTGACCAGACCTCGCTCCACTTCCCGAAACAGCACCGCCACCCTTGCCCCATCCACCGCCCGAAGGAAGTTGACGAAGTTTTCCGTGTCTTCCTCCGTCGTGCCCGTTTGCTCAAAATCTCGCAGGCTGATGGCAGACCAGCAAAGCCCGAAGTGTTCGTCAAACTCCGCCTTGCTCAACATTCGCGCCAGCAATCCTGTCGCTTGGAAAGTGCGCGCCTCCACCAATTGGTCTGCCATCGCTTGCGGGTCTACGCCGTAACCAAGCAACTCCGCCGCCAACCGTAAGACTTTCGGCGTGGTGTTGCGGAAGTGGAAGACGCCTGTGTCGGTGATGAGTGCCGCATAGAGGCAGGTGGCAATCTCTTTGGTCATCGGGACTTTCATGGCTTTGAGTAAAGCGGCGACCATCTCCCCTGTCGCCGCCGCTTTCGGCTCTATCCACGCCAACGCCCCATCTTCTGGGGTTGCGGGGTGATGGTCAAGAATTAGGCACGGCACCTTCGCCCGTTTCCATTTTCGGGGCAAATCCGCCCGCTCCTTTGTGTGGCAATCCAAAAGCACCAGCAAATCAACGGGCGGGGTGACCGTCTTCTGAACGCCCTCAACGCCCGGCAGCACCCGATAGCGGCGGGAGATGCCGCCACGAAACACCACTTGCACCCGCTTGCCCAATGCCCGCAAGCCCAAAGCAAGGGCTAAAGCACTCCCTAACGCATCCCCTTCGGGATTGCTGTGGGCGGTCAAAACGGGATGGCGGCATTGACGCAACCGTTCCACGATGGCTTCAGGCACCCGCATCGCTTCGCTCCCCTTGCCCTTAGCGTTCACGGCGACGGCGTGACGGTTTGGCAGGTGTCGGTTCTGCCGACGATTGCTGGGCGATTTGGTCTAACAGCGACAGCACCTTCATCGCCTTTTCAATGCGTTTGTCCAAGATGAAAGTCAGGCGAGGGATGAAGCGCCAATGGACATTGCGGTTGATTTCCTCGCGGATGAGAGGTTCGGCGCTTTCTAAGGCTTGCAGGGCAGCCCGTTCCTGCTGTTCGTCGCCCAAGACGGTGAAGTAAACCTTGCCGTGTTGGAAATCGGGCGACACCTGCACTTCCGTGATCGTCACGAACTGCAGGCGGGGGTCTTTCAAGCGATAGAGCAAAAAATCGCCGATGATTTCCCGCAGCAGTTTGTTGGCGCGTTCCACGCGGCGCGAACCCGTCATCGCCGACACCTGCCTTCCCGTCACCAGATTTCTACTTGCACATCTTCCACGACCACTCGCCCATCTTCTTCCACCCATTGGGCGATGCGCATCAAGCACTCGTGGACGAACTCCTTGTCGTTGGCGACGCAGGCGAAGGCGAAAGTCGCCCGCTGCCAATCATCCAAGTGATCGGCTTCGCAAGCCGAGACATTGAACCGACTTCGGATGCGGTCAAGGATGCTTCGGACGACCTGACGCTTCTCTTTGAGCGAGTGGCTGTCTGGGATGGTCACTTCTATCGTGCCCAATCCGACAAACACCGCCATAGTGCTTCACCCGTAACGAACGGCAGTGCCCGTCGCTTTGGCGAAAGAACGCTTGCGGAAAAGATAATGCCACAAATCCTGCCCCGCTGCCTTGCCTTTTTCCCTGCCCGATGGGGCATAATTTAGGGCGACGCAATGGCATGCTTTATTCCCAGAGGTGCATCGCGCCATGCCCCGTTACTGGATTGAGACTTTTGGCTGCCAGATGAATGTCTTGGACAGCGAAGCGATGGCGGGGCTGCTGACCAAGATGGGCTACGAAAAAGCCCGCAGCCCCGAAGAGGCGGACATTATCCTCATCAACACCTGCACCGTCCGCCAAAAACCTGACGAGAAAGCCTTCGCTTATTTGGGCGAGTTCGGCAAACTCAAGCAGAAAAAGCCCCATCTGATTTTGGGCGTGACGGGTTGCATGGCGCAGCGGGAAAGCGACATCATCAAGGCACGGGCGCCTTATGTGGACTTGCTCCTCGGTCCCCGCAGCGTCCATCGCTTGCCTGACCTTATCCGCACCGTCCAAGAGCAGCGGCGCTTCGCCGAATACCTTGACCTTTACGACGACCCCGTTCCGCCCGATCTCGTCGTCCGAAACAGCGACCTGTTCGCTTATGTCACCATCATTCACGGCTGCAACAAAAAGTGCACCTTCTGCGCTGTCCCGACGGCGCGCGGTCCTGAGAAAAGCGTCCCGCCCGAAATCGTTTTGGAGCAAGTGCGCCAACTCATTGACTTGGGCTACCGCGAAATCATCTTGCTCGGTCAAAATGCCAACGCTTACGGGCACGATTTGAACGGGACGAGGGGCGGGGGACGAGGGACGGGGGAACGGATTGATTTGGCGTGGCTTTTGGAGCGGATTGACGAACTGGCGGCGCCTGCAAAGGTGCGAATTCGCTTCACGACCAACCATCCCAACCACATGACCGACCGCCTCATAGAAGCGATGGCGAACTTGGAAAGCGTCTGCGAGCACATCCACTTGCCCGTCCAAAGTGGCGACAACGAAGTGCTGCGGCGGATGTGGCGGGGTTACACCGTAGAACGCTACCTGAGCATCATTGAGCGGCTTCGGGAGAAGGTGCCTGGCATCGCCATCGCCACCGATGTCATCGTCGGCTTCCCCGGCGAGACGGAAGAGCAATTCCGCAACACCTTGCGACTGATGGAACGGGTGGAGTTTGACCAAGCCTTCATGTTCGCCTTCTCGCCCCGCCCCAACACCTTGGCAGCCACCTTCCCCGACCAAATCCCCGAACCTATCAAGAAGCGGCGGTTGCAAGAGTTGATCGCTTTGCAGAACGAAATCCAACAGCGCAAGAACGAGCGGGAAGTCGGGCAAGTCGTGGAAGTTTTGGTGGAAGGACCGAGCGAAAAGAACCCGAAGAAACTTTCGGGGCGCACCCGCACCAACAAAACCGTCGTCTTTGAAGGCAACCCCGATTGGCGAGGCAAGTTCGTCCTCGTCCGCACGACGAAGGCTTACCTTTGGGGTTTTGAGGGCGAGCCCATCAGCGAAGAAGAACCCCCCAAACCCGAGATGGAACTCTTGGCTGTCGTCTGACGATGCCCGATTTTTCCCTTTGAGAACCTCAGGCTGTTGCCCCCATCCACCTGCCAGTCTTCAAAGCGCTACGATAGATGCCATCCCGCAGCGAAAAAGTCAGAACAGGGGTGACGATGATGCGATGGGTGGGGCTGTCGGTGATTTTGTGTGGTGTAACTGTCAGGATGGTGGCAGCGCAGGGGCTGAAGGTGGATGCTTCGTGGCGGGTTCGGGGCGAGCATTGGGATTTCTTTGAAGCCCCCAATGCCGATAACCGCTACGCTTTCCTCGGTTCGTTGCTGCGTGTTGGCGTCAGCGGACAAAGGCAGCGGCAGGATTGGCGAATAGAGTTAGCGCAAACCACCTTGGTGGGTCTCCCCGACAACGCCCGACCGCCTTCTCACGGCGCCACTTACCGAGCGGTCAATGGTGGGCGAGATGGCAGCCTGTTTGTCAAGCAACTGTTCTGGCGCTGGCGAAGCCCCTCGGGGTGGTCATTGCTTTTGGGGCGCTTTGAGTTTTCTGATGGCAGCGAACGGATGCCCAAAGACCCTACCTTCCAATGGTTGCGCCGCCAACGCCTCCAAGAGTGATTGATCGGTCCCTTCGGCTTCACCCATATCACCCGCAATTTTGACGGCATCCTCGGAGTTTGGGAGCGCCCACAGGGCACCTTCACCCTCACCCTTTTCCGCCCCACCAAAGGCGCCTTTGATTTGCGCGCCAACGACGAATTGACTCGCGTGACTGTCGCTTACGGCTCTTGGACTTTTAACCCCGATCCCCGAAGCGATGCCCGCTTCTTTGCCCTCTACTACCGCGACACCCGCCCCGTCCTCAAGGTGGACAATCGCCCCCTCGCTAATCGGCAGGCGGACCGAGACGCCATTACCATCACGACTTTGGGCGGTCATTTTCTCCGCCTCGTGCCCGACGGACAAGGGCGCACAGACTTCCTCGCTTGGGGCGCTTGGCAATGGGGCGATTGGGGGCGATTGAAGCACCGCGCTTTCGCCTTGGCTGCGGAGATCGGACACCAATGGGACACCCATTGGCGACCTTGGCTACGCTTGGGGGCTTTTTTGAGCACGGGCGACGGCAACCCTAACGACGGTTACCACAAAACTTTCTTTCAAGTCCTACCCACTGCCCGCCTCTACGCTCGGTTACCCATCTACAACCTGATGAACAACCGTGACCTGTTTATGCAACTGATGTTGCGACCCCATCGCCGCTTGACCTTGCGGTTAGAAGCCCACCGCCTCTGGCTCTCGCGCCTTTCTGACCTTTGGTATGCAGGTGGGGGCGCTTTCAACGACACTGCCTTCGGTTATGCGGGACTGGGCGGCGGCACTCGGCGGTTGATGGATGTGCTGGACTTGAGCGTGGATTATGCTGCCGACCCCTTGACAACTTGGACGCTTTATCTGGCGAAGGCGTGGGGCAAAGGCGCAGTCCGAGCAAACTTTGTCGGCACTAACGCCACCTACGCCTACTTGGAACTGCAGCGCCGATGGTAACCGACACAGACCATTGCCCTTCAAGTCGTCCCACCGCATCATTGAATAGGCATCTCGCCCTTCGTGAGGCGATGGCGATGACGACCTTGACGCGCGAGGAGTTGCTCACGCGCCTCCAAAAAGCCCTTGCGCCTTTGATAAAGGCGCTGCGCCCCGAATTCGTCTTGTTGTTCGGCTCTTACGCGTATGGCGAGCCTCATCCTCACAGCGATTTGGATTTGCTGGTTGTTTTGCCTGAAGCCCCCAACCCTGATGGCTTTTCCGCCCGCTTGGAACTCGTCCAAAAGCACCTTGCCCCTCAAAGGGATTTGCCGTCGCTTGAATGGCACATCTTGACGATGGACGAGTTTCAAAGGGAGATGCGGAAGGGGAATGTTTTCCTTGCCGAGGTGTTGGAGAAAGGGTTGCCGTTGCACAGCGCGAGGGAATGGGCGGAGGTTTTGCGGGAGGTGAGAACCTTGATGGAGCAAGGAGAGTCCCTTTACCCACTGGATTGGTTGGAGTGGGCGGAAGAGGATGAGGAGCGGGTTCGGCGGGCGTTGATGTTTGACGATGTTTACGATGCTGCCTATCACCTTCAGCAGGCGATAGAGAAAGGGCTGAAGGCGTTTTTGCTGGGGCAGGGGTGGCAATTGGAGCGGACGCACGACTTGCCTTACTTGCTTCAGAGGGCGATGGCGCATCTTCCTGCCCTTTCCGCCTATCAGGAACTTTGCCGACGGGCGAACCAATTCATCGGCGCCCGCTATCCTGGCGTCCTTTCCCCTGCCCCGACGGCGGAAGAACTCAACGAATGGCTGACACAAGCGCAACAATTGCTGACGCTGGTCGCTGAGGCGCTGAGGCGACAGCCGTAAGCACCGTCGGTTGGGCGAAAACCGAAGGCAACGAGGTGGGCGACAATGAAATTGGCGTTTTCCACGCTGGGTTGTCCGAAATGGTCGTTGGACGACATCCTCCGCAACGCCGTCGCTTACGGTTACGAAGGCGTGGAGTTGCGGGGTTTGCAAGACGAGATGTTTTTGCCCAAGCATCCCGCTTTGACGCCCGAAAACCGCGAAGCGACCCGCCGACGATTTCATGACGCAGGGCTTGCCATTGTCGCTTTGGGGTCGTCGGCGCGTTTGGGCGTGCCCGAAAGCGAGTGGCGAAAGCAGGAAGACGAAGCGAAAGCCTACGCCGAGTTAGCAGCGTCCTTGCAATGCCCCGTCGTGCGCGTCTTTGGTGGCAACATCCCGCAAGGGATGAGCCGAGAGACCTACTTTGCCCTCGTCGCCGAACGATTGCAAAAGTTGGCGGAGTTCGCCCGACCGATGAAAGTGACGATGGCGTTGGAGACGCACGATGCCCTTGTCAAGGCAACGGATGTGGCAACCATCTTGGCGAAGGTGACGGCAGACAACGCAGGTTGCGTCTGGGATGTCCACCATTCCGTCCGCGCTGGCGAGACACCCGAACAATCGGTCAACGCTTTGGGCAAGCGCATCGTCGCCACGCACTTAAAAGATTCCGTGCGCATGGACGGGCGCATCCGCTATGTGCCGACGGGGCAAGGCGACATCCCGCTGCGGGACGCCATCAAAGCCTTGCGACGGGTTGGCTATCAAGGCTTTCTGACCTTTGAGTGGGAGAAGCGATGGCATCCCGACATAGAAGAGCCCGAAGTCGTGCTGCCACAATTTGTCACGGTCGTGCGGGGTTGGCTGAAGGGCATGAACGAACATTGACGAGCGGTCGGGACAGAGATGGGCTGTAACGGTCACCGTTGGAGCGCCGATCAAGCGCGAAATGCTAATCAAGTGCGAAACGCCGATCAGGTGCGACACACCCACAAAGGCGGTGAGCGACATGCGCCGTTTCATCGGCATCATCGCTTTGGTGGCGGTCATCGGGTTGTTAGCGGGGTGCGACTTGGAGCGGGAAGTGGAGAAGGTGCTGGGCGCAATCTCCCAAGCCTTTTTGGAGATGAGTTACAGCACCAGCGACGACCCGTTGTTGGTGGAACTGACGGAAAGCGTCGGGCGACGCATCGCCGAAGTTTCGCCCCGTCGCGACATGCCCCTGAAATTCCGCGTCTTCAACACGGGCGCAGCCAACGCCTTCGCCTTGCCCAACGGGCGCATCTATGTCTTTCGGGGCATGTTGGAGATGACCGACACGGAAGATGAATTGGCGGCTGTTTTGGCGCACGAAGCGGGGCATGTGGCGGGACGCCACTCCCTCAAACAATTCCGCCTCTCGCTGGGCATCGGTTTGCTGGCGGATTTGCTCAACTTGGATAAACGCAGCAAGACACTCCAAACCGTCGCCAGCATTGCCTCCATGCTTTACCAACTTGGCTATTCCCGCCAGCAGGAAAGGGATGCGGACACTTACGGGTTGCGGTTGGCGTTGTTGGCGAATTACGACCCCAACGGTTCGGTGGCGCTGTTTCGTAAATTCGCTCAGGAAGAAGGCAAGCGAGCGCGCTGGCTGGTTTACCTGTCCACTCATCCGCCTTCTGATGAGCGATGGCGACGGGCGAAAGAAGCCGTCACGCATTTAGGGAGCATTGAGCGGGACTTGCCTGCCTTCGCCGCCCACACCCGCATCGCCGATGGTTACGCCAAACGGGGTTTGTATCGTCAAGCGATGCGCCATTACGAAGCAGCCCTTTCCGAACAGCCCAACCATGTGCCCGCCTTGTTGGGATTGGCGCAAGCGAAGGAAGCGTGGGGCGAATGGGACGAAGCCCGCCGACTTTATGAGCGCGTTTTGGAGCGCGAACCCAACAACGCCCCCGCCAAAGAAGGCTTGGAACGCTTGCGCCAAACGCCACCGACTCCTTCATCCCTCGCCCCTCACCCCTCGCCCCCAATGATCCGCCCCGATTTGTTGGCGCAAGTGCGGGACGAATGGGAGCGCATTCAAAAACTCGCCGCCCAGCGTCAGCCCGCTGCCTTTCAAGTCGCCAGCGACACGATGGGGTTGGGACGAACCCTTTGGGAACGGCTGAGCGCCCTGCCTCCGATGACCTCTGGCTATGGCAAAACGAACGACTCTAAGGCTCGCATAACTATCCGCTTCAACTCCCGCACCGAACGGCAAGACCCTTCGCCCTTTGACCGTTGGCAGGATGAGCGACGGTGGCAAACCTTGATGCAGCGATGGGACGACAGTTACGATGCCTGCGTGGAAGCGATGCTGGCACTCCACGCCGTCACCGCCGAATGGGAAGGGATGCAGGATGAGGTTCGGCAAGTCATGACGATGTGGGCGACGATGCTGGAAGGGGTGACGAAAGGTGAGTCGCAACCTGCTAACCCCCAACCCGTCCCTCGCCCCTCGCCCCTCGTCCCGCAACAAATCCAATCTTGGGCGGACGACGCTTTGCGGGTCGCCTCAGCGCTCCATCGCATCTTGATGACGGCGGAGCAAGACAAAGATGACCTGCAAAATCTGAGTCGGCAAGTTCAGCGTGCCGTCACGGCTTTGACAAGCGCCGCCAGTCTTTTGCAACGCGGGCGCTCCTCTTTTGACTGGGCGGCGGAATTGCGCTTGATAGATGCCCAAACTTTCGCCAAAAGTGCCCTCGCCGATGCCAGGGCGTTGATGAAGCGGCTCGCCGACAAGCGGGCGGAAGTGGAACGGGCGTTGCTGACGACTTACCGAACCCGCCTGAGCGCTTTGGAAGAGAAAACGCCCAAACCCATCGTCACTCAACTGCTGGCTTACCATTTGCGCACACCGACGGAAACGGTGACAACCGCGCAGCAAGCGACGCCCGATGCGGGCGCTGCCGCTATTTTGCTGGCTGTCGCCAAAGTGCAACGCAAAGATGCCCCTACTTTGGCGAAGGGATTGGACTTCAAAGGCGAATGGCTCACCCGCCTCATTCCCGAACGCGCCCCATCGGGCGTCAAGGTCGCCCTGCGATGGCTCACGACGGCATGGGAACGGGAGTTTGAACCCCCCAAAGACGACGAAACGAAGAAGTGACAAGGCGGCGAAAAAGGTGTTGCCGTGCGGAAGGAGGGAAGTCGTCATGGGCAAGTGGGTGCGGATGGTTGGCGTGGTTGCGTTCGTCGCAATGGCGCTCCTTTTGCCGCTGTCATTGACGGCAGCGCCGACGAAGAAGCGGTGGCGCATCGCCATCGTCCCCAAAGCCTTGACGGGCGAATATTGGGTTCGCTGCCAGCGGGGCGCTCAAGCCGCCGCCAAGCAATTCGGTGTGGAGTTGCTTTTCGTCGGTCCGTCGGCAGAGACGGAAGTGGACAAGCAGATTGACATCGTGGAGAACTTGCTGACGCGGGGCGTGGACGCCATCGGCATCTCCCCGTGCGATGGGAAAGCCCTCGTCCCCACCATTGACCGAGCGATGGAAAAGGGTGTGCCTGTCGTCACCGTTGATTCCGATGCGCCCAAGAGCAAGCGCCTCGCCTACATCGGCACGGACAACGAGAAAGCGGGCGAACTGGCAGGACAGCAATTGGCGAAACTGATGGGCGGCAAGGGCAAGGTGCTCATCATCAACGGCGTGCCTGGCGCGGAGAACTTGATGCAACGCATCAAAGGTTTCAAGCGCGCCATCGCCAAGTTCCCGCAAATCCGCATCGTCTCCGAGCAAGCCTGCCAAAGCGATCAAACCTTAGCCCTCAACATCGCCGAAAACGCCTTGACCGCCCATCCCGATTTGGGCGGCATTTTTGGTGTCAATGCGCCCGGTGCGCCAGGGGCGGCGCAGGCGGTCAAGGCGGCGGGGAAATCAGGCAAGGTCAAAATCGTCGGCTTTGACGCCTTGCCTGACACTTTACGCTTTTGCGCCGAAGGCGTCGTCCAAGCCATCATTGAACAGCGCCCGTATCGCATGGGTTATCTCGCCGTCCGCTACTTGAAAGATGTGCTGGAAGGCAAGAAAATCCCGAACCTCGTGGACACGGGCGTGGACATCATCACGCCGCAGAAAGCCAAGCAATTGCTCACTGGACAGCGCCCATGATGCCCCAAGCAAATGCCGACGGACTTTGGCTCGTCATCCCGACTTACAACGAAGCCGAAAACATCGTCCCGCTCCTTTCGGCGATCCTGCAAACTTTGCCCGATGCCCATCTCCTCGTCGTGGACGATGCCTCGCCCGATGGGACGGCGGAACGGGTGGCGGCGATGCAACGCCACTGCGAGCGGGTGCATCTTTTGCGGCGTTCGGGCAAACTGGGCTATGCGACGGCGATCGTGACAGGGCTTGAGTTTGCTTTGCGGCAAGGTGCGACCATCGTCGGGCATATGGACGCCGATTTTTCCCATGACCCGAAAAGCCTCCCTGCCTTGCTCCATGCTTTGCGGCGAGGTGCTGACATCGCCATCGGTTCGCGTTATGTGACCGATGGTGGCGTCGTCGGTTGGTCGCTGTTTCGGCGCATCCTTTCGCGTGGCGCTAACTTCCTCGTGCGCGCCGTCTTGAATTTGCCCGTCAAAGATAGCACCAGCGGTTTTCGCCTCTATCGCCGAGAAGCCTTGCAACGCCTCGCCCTCCATCGCTTGCGGGTGGAAGGTTACGGCTTTCTTTTCCTGAGCACGGCGTTGGCGGTTTGGAATGGCTTGAAAGTCGTGGAAGTGCCCATCGTCTTCGTGGACCGACGAAGGGGCAAGTCCAAACTTTCCCGCCGCATCATCGCCGAAGCCACCCTCGCCCTCGTCAAGGTCTGGCTTTGGCGGCGAACGGGGCGATGGTGGGGCAAACCTTTGTGGGTGGAACGGGACGAGGGACGCGGGACGGGGGACGGGCAATGGGACGAAGAACAAGGGACGCAGGAAAGGGAGGGAGGGAAAGGGTGAAGGCGGGAAAGGGATGGCAAAGGGTGCGCCCTGAACTTGCCTGCGGGCTCATCCTCATCGCTTTGCCGACGCTGTTGCTTTGGTCGGTGACCTTCGGCGGCAAAACTTTGGCGCCCGTTGACTTGTTGCTTTTGATGCCGCCTTGGAAACACCTCGCCCGCGAGCACTTCCCCAAATTTCATCGGGTCAAAGCGCCGCTTTTGGATGTCGTCCAGCAATACTTCCCTTGGCGCAAGTTCTACGCCGAGCAAATGCGACGGGGCGAACTGCCCCTCTGGAACCCCTTCATGTTTTGCGGGACGAGTTTCGTCGGCAACGGCATGTCCGCCATCTTCTATCCGCCCAACTTGCTTTTCGTTGCCCTGCCCGTTGAGAGGGCATTCGGTTGGGTCGCATGGCTGCACCTCGTCCTTGCGGGTCTTTTCATGTTTGGCTTTCTGCGCCAATCGGTCTCGCCCCTCTCTGCCTTGACAGGGGCAATCACTTTCCAACTGTGTGGCTTCTTCATCGCATGGCTTGCCTACCTGCCCTTGCTTTGCACCGCCGTTTGGTTGCCAGCGGCGTTGTGGGCGATGGAGGCGGGACGGGACGGGAAGGTGGGCAACATTGCCCTTGCGGGAATGGCGTTGGGGATGGCGTTGTTGGCGGGGCATCCGCAAGTCGGCTTTTATGTCCTCTGGGCATTTGGCGTTTACCTCGCTTTGCGGTCGTTGATGGCAAGGTCGCTGACGCCTTTGCTTTGGGGCGTTGCTGCGTTGGCGTTGGGGCTTGCTTTCGGAAGTGTCCAACTTTTGCCCTTGTTAGAGATGGCGCGCTTAAGTTTCCGCAGCGGGGCGGAAGGATGGGCGGCGGCTATCGCTAACCGCTTGCCCCTTGACCAATTCATTCGCCTTTTCGTCCCGTCCTTTTTCGGCGACTGGCGCAGCGGCACGCATTTGGTTTGGGATTTCGCCCGCTTCAACTTCGTGGAGCGGACGGGTTACCCTGGTGTCATCGCTTTCCTTCTGGCTTGCCTTGCTCTTTCCCGACGGCAAACAGCCAAAGTCAAGGAGCGATGGTTGGGTTTTTGCTTCGCTGCCTTCGGTTTGCTGGCAGCCGCTGTGCCCTTTGTCCATCGTTTTATGGCGCTCAATTTGCTGGGCACGCAAGCCTTCGTCGGCATCTCGCGGGCGCTGTTTTTGTTTGACTTCGGCATAGCGATGCTTTGTGCCATCGGTGTGGAAACTTTAACGGACGCAGGACGAGGGGCGCAGGACGAGGAAAGGGAAAGTCGGCAAGCCCGCAGGTCGGCAGGTCGGCAGGTCGGTAGGTCGGAGAATCGGCAAGTTGTCGGGACGAATTGGCTTGGGTTGGCAGTTCCTCTCTTGTTGATGGCGGCTTGCGTCAGTTACGGCGTCAACGAACATGCCGACACGGCTTTCCATCCTGTCCTTCGCGATTTCACCCTTTCGCAACTTTTTCGCTGGCTTCTCCTGACTGCTTTGGGCGTCCTCGTCATCGGCGTCGCCTTTGCCGCAAAGTCGCTCCCTCGTCACCCGCCACCTGCCTCTTTCCTCTCGTCACTTATCGCCCGCTTTTTGCCTTGCGCTTTCCCGCTCCTTGTCGCCACCGATTTGCTTTCCTTTGCGTGGGGGCAACACCCTGAAGCGGAGCGGGCGATGGCGTTTTTTGAGACGCCGTCCATCCGATGGCTGAAGCGAAACTTGGGCACGCAACGGTTTGTCGCTGTCGGCACTGACGCCATCCGCCACTGGACGCCCTCCAACACACTGATGGTCTATGGCTTGCGGGATGCGCAAGGGTCTGACTCGCTCATGACGATGCGCATCTTCCGATTTTTGCAGGCGTGGGATAAGCATTCGCCCTTGCACCAAGCCTTTGCCGTCCGCCATTTCGCCTCGCCCTTGCTGGACTTGATGGCAGTGCGCTATGTCCTTGCTGCCGTGCCGTTGTCGCCGAAGGAGCGAAATGGTTTGCGCCTCGTTCACGAAGGCGAATGGTGGGTTTACGAGAACCCCGACGCCTTACCCCGTGCTTTTGTCGTGACCGACTGGCGTTGGGCAAATTCGCCCGATGATGCTTTGCGCCAAATCACCCGCCCCGATTTCGCCCCGCACCGATGGGCAATCTTGGAAACTTTGCCCCTCTCCTCGTCCCTCGCTTCAAGCCTTCCGTCTTCCGTTCCGTCCGTCGCTTCCCGTCCCCCGTCCCTCGTCCCCCGTCCCTTTTTCCGCGATGCCGTCAATCGCTTGGAAGTGGTAGCGCGGTTGCCTCAATCGGCAGCGTTGGTGTTGGCGGATGGTGCTTACCCAGGTTGGTGGGCTTGGGCGAAGGGCAGCAATGGGCGATGGCAGCCGCTGACCGTTTTCATCGCCGATTACGCTTTCCGCGCCGTTTTGTTGCCGTCGGGCGATTGGCGTGTCCTCTGGGTTTATTTCCCTGCCAGTGTTGTCGTCGGACTCTTCCTGAGCCTTGCAGCGTGGGGCATGATTGTGGCGGCGGTCGTGACGCAGTGGCGCAAGATAGCCGAAAGGCAGTAAGGGCAGGTCAACAACCGCCGATGCCCAATGGGTGTGGGAGAAAAAGCGATGCCCAGCAAAACAAAAGCGGGCGGGATTGACCGCATGGGGAAGGCGCCTTCCGTTGCTGCCTATCTCAGAAACTTGTCGCCGCCCATCGGCGATGTTGCCATCGCCGTTGCCATCGGGATAGTGGCGTTCCTTTGGCTGGTGCTGACGGCAGGCGACATCGGCATCGGTTACGACGAACCCATTTATGGCGGCTATGCCCTCAAGTATTTGGCGTGGCTGCAACTTTGGTGGCAATCGTGGGCGAGCGGCGATTTCCTCAGACCCTTCCGTCCCGAAGTCATTGACCTTTACTGGCACGCCAAAGATATGCACCCACCTATCCCGAAATTGGTCGCTGCGTTGGGTTATGCCCTGATGCGCCCTCTTGTCGGCGACGACTTTGCGGCGATGCGGTCGGGGACGGCGTTTTTGTTTGCGGCGATGTTGGCAGCCCTCTATTGGTTTGGGCGTGAACCCTTGACAAAAGCGGGGGCACTTTTTGCCGTCGGCGCCGTCGCCTTCATGCCCCGCCTCTTCGCCGACGCCCACTTCCTGACGATGGACAGCCCCGTCACAGCGACGACGCTGATCGCCACCCTCGCCCTCGTTCGGTTGCTGGAGCAACCGAGCCCTTGGCGTTTGCTGGGAGCATGCTTGGCAACGGGAATGGCGTTCGCCTCCAAAGCCAACGGCTTCCTCGTCATCCCCGCTGCCTTCCTCCTCACCCTCCTTCGGTCATGGGAAATGGGACGCGGGACGAGGGACGAGGGACGAGGGAGGAGTCATCGGTCATTGGTCATCGGTCATTGGACATTGGTCATCGGACATTGGTCACCCTTTTGGCGCTTCCTCTTGGTCGCCCTCACGGCGGTCGGCGGCATGGCGTTCCTCTTTGCGACTTGGCTTTGGCTTTGGGTTGACCCGCTGCATCGTTTCCGCGAATACTTCACCTTCCACGCCAAGCACTTTTTCGTCCACACCTTTTACCTCGGTCGGTTGTGGGAATTGGCGCCTTGGCATTATCCGCTGGTCATGACCGCCGTGACAGTGCCGACGATCACGCTGCTGATGGCGATGGTCGGGATGGGCTTGACCCTTTGGCGATGGCGAGAAACGCCGATGTTGGTGAAGATGGCGCTGCTCAGTTACTTCGTCCACATCGCACCCTTCCTTTTGCCGACGACGCCCAAATACAACGGCATCCGCCTCTTTGAACCTGCCTTCCCCTTCCTCGCCATCTTGGCGGGTCACACCTTTGGCATCATGGCACGATGGCTGATGGGATGGCTGAAGGAGCGGGCATCGCAATGGGTTTCCGAACCCCGACTGGTCGTCGGGGCATTGGGGCTTGCCCTCTTAGCCCCTGCCGCTTATGGGACGCTGACAAGTCATCCTTTTGGCTTGTCCTACTACAATGCTTTGGTCGGCGGCGTTCGGGGCGCCAAAGCGCGCTTTGAAGTCACCTACTGGGGCGTCAACCTGCTGAATGTGTTGCCCTTCCTCAATCGCCAACCCGACGGGACGAAGGTGCTGTTTTTGCCCGGCTGGGCACTTTACCCGACGGTGGAGTTTTACTGTCACGCTCAAGCCCTTCGGTGCGCCGAAGTCAGCGGGAAGCGACTGCAACCCGAAGGGCTGATTCCCTTGGGGAACCCCAAAGACCTGCCCCTCGCTAACTTCGTCGTCTTTCAAGCAAGCCAAACGGAGTTGAAACTTTTGGAGCGGGAGAATCGTCAGTTGGGCAAGTTGCTTTGGACGCTTTGGGAACGGGCAAAACCCACTCACGCCGCCACTTACGATGGCGTCGTCATCGTCGGCGTTTACGACCGAGCGACCGTTCAGCGGTTTGCGACACAAAGCGATGCACCAAACCGACGAAGGCATTAACCCTTTGCGACGGGGAGTGGTCAGGTTGCAGGCGAGCATCCGCACGAGTTTTTGGGAGCCGATGTTGGTGTTGGTCTGGCGGGAATTGCGCGTCCGCTACAAGCGGACGGCGCTGGGCTTTTTCTGGTCGCTGGCGCCCCCCATCGCCCAAGCCTTCCTTTGGCTCATCGTCGTCAAATGGTTTCTGGGCGTCAAAGTGCCCAACTTCTCCGCCTACTTGCTTTGCAACGCCTTCACTTGGCAGTTCATCCAAAACGCCCTGCTGGATGGCTGCTCGGCGGTCATGTTTCACATGCCGTTGGTCAAAGCCTTCCCGATGCGCCGAGAAATCCTGCCCCTCGCCTCCCTCACCAGCAACTTCGTGCATTACTTGTTGGCGATGTTGGTGCTGTTCGCCTACTTGGCGCTCGTCGTCTACCGCGAGTATCTGTTCGTCTGGCTGCTGTCGCGGGGCACTTGGCTGTTGCTGTTGCCCGTCGCCGTAGCGGGACTACTCGCCTTGCTTGCGGGTTTGGTGCTGGCGCTTTCATGCTTGACGGTGCTTTATCACGACCTCAAGTTCGTCATGGACAGTTTCGTCCTGCGCCTATTGTTTTTCGCCTGTCCCGTCATCTACTTCGCCGAGCAAGTCCCGACGGCATGGCGCCCACTTTACCTGCTCAACCCTTTTGCCGTTTACCTGACTGCCTTGCGGCAAATCTTGCTGCCGCCCCCGCAGTTCCCTGACGGTCGCCCACCCTTGCCCTTTGACTGGGCACATTTTGCCCTCGCCCTCCTGCTTTCGGCATTGGCACTCTTGGTGGGCTGGTCGGTCTTTCAGCGCACTAAGCGCCAACTGGCGGAATGGCTATGAAGCCCCCTGACAGGGCAACCTACCTTCATCCACCGAGCATAGCAGGGCACTATTGACATGGGCAGGGCAACGCGCTAAAATGGCGGGCGCCGAAAAGGTGAGGTGGGCGAGATGCCGTTGAAAGTCACGAAGCGGGTGGAGCGCCGAACCGCCCAACCGCTTTACCAACAGGTCAAAGAGGCGATCAAAGAGAGCATTGAGCGGGGCGAATTGAAGCCCGGCGAGCCGCTGCCAGGGCGGCTGGAACTGTGCCGCTTGTTCGGGGCGAACCGCCTGACCGTTGACCGCGCCATCGCCGAATTGGTGCGGGAAGGTTGGCTGGTGGCGGTCAAGGGCAAGGGCACTTTTGTCGCCACCCCGCAAGAGCGTTCCCGCCAACAAACTGTCCTCACTTTCGCCGTCGTTTGGTCGCATTACGGCATCCACGAAAACAACATCTACTGGGGTCCGCTCCTTCGGGGCATCAGCCACGAAGCGGGCGAAGTCGGGGCGCGCTTGCTCTTCCGTGAAGTCCCGCCCGATTTCTACGCCGATTTGTTCCATGAAGTGCGGGCGGACGGGCTGATTGTCTTAGCGCCCCTCGTGGAAGACGAACTCATCCTGCGGCAACTGCGCGACCGCCACATCCCCTTTGTCGCTACCTCTTCGGCTTACGATGATGAGCGCTTGCCCTGCGTGGACACCGACAATTTCGCGGGCGTTAAAGCGGCTTTGGAGCACCTTTGGCAGTTGGGTCACCGCGACATCGCCATGATCAACTTGGATTTGAAGCAAACCGATTTGCTGCGGCGGTGGGAAGCCTTCCAGAAGTTGATGGGCGATGCGGGCTACCGCCTTGATCCCCGCTGGGCACTTTTGTTCCCCGACCGACGCTTAGGTGTTCGGGAAGAAGTGGTGCGCCAGTGGTTGGACAGCGTTCCGCTGCCGACGGCGATGTTTGTCGCCGACTATGAGACGACCTTAGTCGTCCTGAAGGTGTTGCGGGAGCGGGGCATCAAAGTGCCTGAACAACTTTCCGTCGTCGGCTTTGATGACCCTGCTTCGGCTGCCTTTTTGGACCCGCCCTTGACGACGGTGCGCCAACCCGTAGAGCAACTGGGTCGGCGTGCCGTCCAGAAACTCACCGACGCTTTGCGCAAGGGGGTGATGCCCGAAGGGACGGAACTGCTGGCGCCAGAACTCATCGTTCGCCGATCTACTGCCCCTGCCCTTCAAACCTTGACATCCCCAGGGCAAGGGCGCAAAATTAAGGGTGCCGTAAATCCATCCAAGGAGGTGCATCGTCATGCGGCGTTCGGCGTTCACACTGATTGAATTGCTGGTCGTGATTGCGATAATCGCGATCCTGGCGGCGATTCTGTTCCCCGTGTTCAGCCAGGCTCGCGAGAAGGCAAGGCAGGCAGTCTGCATCAGCAACAACCGTAACATCGCCCTCTCCTACCAGCAATACACCCAGGATTACGATGAGCGGGTTATGCCTTATGAGTGTTGGGGATGTGGTGGCAGCAGACCAGGCAGTGGCTCTAGAGACCCATGGCGCCGTTGGTTTGTGCGGACGGAACCCTATGTCAAGAACAAGCAACTCTACGCTTGCCCCTCGGGTTCAACCTGTGAGCGGATGAATCAATGGGGTGGCGGATGTGCTTGGGGTTGGGCGATCCCGCCCAGTTGGTATGGGGCGACGATGAGTTACGGCTACAACCTCGTTCTGGCTGGTTGGTATGATGGCAATGTGGGACAGGAGTTTGCCCGCTCCCTTGCCCAAGTGCCGCGCCCCACGGATGTGTTTGCCATCGCCGATTCTTCTCACAAAGACGCTTGCGCTGCCCGCATCGTCTGGGCGAACCGATGCCAATCAGCAGGCTTCTGCCCTCCCGATGGTCAAGATTGGTGGGCAAATAACCAGATACGGGAAGACTGGGTTCGTAAGCACACCCGTCACTTAGGCGGCTCTGTCTTGATCTACGCCGATGGACATGTCAAGTGGTCGGCTTGGAATCAACTCTGGAGGGATTACAACCCGCAGGCAGGCTGCAAGAGCGACAACTTAGCCCGTTTGCATGGTTGGGACCAATTCTAAGGGGGTGAAGGCTATGCGGCAGGAAATCCCCTTGTGGCTGGGCGTCGTGATCATTGTTGCCTTTGTCTTGGTGGTCGGTTTCTTTGTTTGGCGGTATGCAGGGCAAAAACAAATCGTCCCTGCTTCCGAAGTGCTGGGCGGTCCCCAGAAGGCGAGGCAATTTCAACAGCGCCCTGGTGGTCCTGCTGGTCCCAGAGGCATGACAGGAACGCCAATCAACCAACCCCCACAAGGGCAGCAGGAGACTAAATAGGTTGCGTAGATGACGATGCCGGCAGGGTTGAAGTCACCCTGCCGGCGCCTTGCTTTCCCTCAATGTTGAAGGGGCGAGCGCTTGACGGACACTGGCAATGTCTGTGAAATTCCGCAACCGTTCTACGATGGCGGTGAACTCCCGCAAAATCCGTTGGGGCGCCAAGGGGTCGGCAAAGAGGACGGTGCCCAGTTGGACGGCGATGGCGCCCGCTGCCAAGTATTCCGCCACATCGCTCCCGCTCCAAATCCCCCCGACCCCGATCAGCGGCACTTCCTTGCCGACTTGCTGCAACCGCTGGGCAACTTGAAAAACTTTGCGGACGATGAGGGGCTTGATGGCGGGTCCCGATAAACCGCCAAACCCTGTGCCCAACCGAAATTGCGCCGTCCCAAAGCGCGTGTCAATGGCGAGGGCAGGGAAGGTGTTGCAAAGGCAAAGGGCGTCCGCGCCTGCTTCCACGCAGGCTTCAGCGATGTCGGCGATGGTGTGAGGTTCAGGGGAAAGTTTCACCCACAATGGCTTCTCCCACACCGACCGAGCCGCCGCAACAACTTCCGCCGCCGTTTCGGGCGCCAATCCGAACTCAATCCCGCCTTTGGCGATGTTGGGGCAGGAGATGTTCACTTCCACCGCCGCCAACGCTTCCGCTTCCCGCAACTTTTCACAAACTTGCACAAACTCGTCCACCGTCTCGCCGTTGACATTGGCGATGAGCGGGACGGGCAACTGATGCAGGCGCTCGTTGACCTTACGCACCAACGCATCCACGCCGATGTTTTGCAACCCGATGCTGTTGAGCATTCCCGCTGCCGTCTCCGCCACGCGGGGCGGCGGGTTGCCGAGACGCGGTCGGAGCGTGACGCCTTTGAGGACGACCGCACCAACGGCGTCCCAACTCCACCCTTCAATCCGCTCCATC
>Ga0080007_1088244_pt1 | contig 60535 bp, 65 predicted proteins | sample OctOCTMetagenome_FD_69210 | JGI IMG/M metagenome (GOLD analysis project Ga0080007, IMG submission 69210) | Hot spring and microbial mat streamer communities from Octopus Spring Streamers, Yellowstone National Park, USA - OCT_B (SPADES... | ecosystem: Environmental > Aquatic > Thermal springs >...
GGAAGTGGCCCCTTGCTCTAGGGCCAGGCACTCCTTTAGGCCACGAGGCCGCACCGCCTTGGCCGCGCAGGGCCCCCGCCCTGGCTACATCCCGTTGACTTCGGGCGCAAAACGGCCTACCCTGTAGGTAGGGACTGGGCCCAGGCTTTGCCCGGGCTTAGTACGTCTTAATCCTCCTTCAAGACCTCCTCTCCCACGGGGTAGAGTGCTACCTTGCCTCCGAAGAAGCCCTCAAACCACTCCTCCATGTGGGGGCGGCGTCTTCCAACCCCCAGGGAGCGCTTGAGGTAGTCGGCCAGGACGTAGGCGGGGAAATCCGCCGCTGCCAGGGGAAGGTGCTCTTTCTCCACCAGCGCCGGGACCCCTTGGAGGCGAGGTGTGGGGTGCGTTGCCCGCAAATGGGCCAAGGCTTGCCGCCACAGGCCGTGGTCTTGGGCCGGGTAGCGAGCCTCGGCGAGGAGAAAGCCGTATCCGGACAAACGGTCCAGCTCCTCCCGAAGCCTCTCGTCCACATAAACCAGGAAGACCCTCTCTACGCAGCCTAAGGCCCGCTTTCGCCCAGTCTACCCAGGGTGGCCCCTAGACGATTCCCGAGGCCGCCACAAGTGAGGCCCGCCCGGAACTCCCCAGGCGGGCCCCTCCGCCCCCGGCCAGGCCAGGGTGAAGCTCCGGCCGGAGCGGCTTCGCACCTCCACCCGGCCCTTTTCCCGGGCCAGGGGGCCCAGGGCCAGGACCAGGTTCACCACCACCCGGTTGTGTCGGTCGCTGGCCCCGGCCATGGCGTGGGGGAAACCTTCCAAAAGCTCGTGCTTCACCGGGGCTTCCCGCTCCGGGGCCAGGTACTCCTCCAGGCTGAGGGGCCGCACCGCCTTAGCCGCGCCCATGCCTAGAGTGTAGCCCGGCCTGCCCCAGGAGACCGGGGTGCGCCTCGGTTGGGCCAGAGGTGGGCGGAGCGAAGGCCCAAGGGGTTTTTGGAGGCGAGGGAGGTGTTGGAGAAGATGCTTCAGGAGCGGTATGGCCCCCGTATACAAACGCTCACAGATGCAGAGCAAGCAACCCAGTTATGGAGAGCTTCACTCCATGAGTATACCAGCCCTGGGCCATATGGCCCAGGGCTGATGTTCAGTGTAGTTAGTAGACAGCGGTAAAGTCTCTGCCCGTTTCTGCGGTAACCGTTACGGTGTATCGGCCATCATTGTAGCTAATTTGGCAATCGCTCACCCCATTGGGTAATTCAGGAGGGGCTCCTTCAGCCAGAAGCCTTGGGTCCGTGCAGCTGCTGAGACCAGAAAGATCAACGCCAGCCGTGTCTGCAGCGGCGATCCAGGTAACTACTTGCCGGGCGTAAGCCTGGGCCGCAGACTCAATGGCCCGCTTCCGGGCGTTCAGCAGGTTGGGGATCAGAACCGCAGCCAAGATGGCGATGATGGCGATGACGATCAGAAGCTCAATCAGGGTGAAACCTTTAGCGTTGCGCATCTTTCTTCCTCCTTAGAGATTTCCGCGCCTTCATGTATCGCGCGGCCATGAGTGCCTAGAGCCGACTTGCCTGCCTCTCGCCTAACCCTGCCTTCTCTCTTCTTACCCCTTTCTCACCTCCTTTCTGGGGCCATCTTCCCGCTTGCCCCTTCTTCTTGTCAACTCCCCCTTTTGGGGGGTCATCTTCAGGATGGGGCAGGGGTGTGAAAGCCATGTGAAAGCTACGGCGCGTTTCGGGGGTAGACCCGGAGGCTGTAGGTCTGACCCGCTCCGGGCACGAAGAGGATGCGCCCTCCCTCCCGAGCCTTGAGCCGGATGTTGAGGGTGATGGCGGTGGGGGAGGTCTGCACCTGGAAGAAGGCCAAGTTGTTATCGTTGTCCACCAGGTCAAGGACCACGTAGGGCTGGGCGCCGCTGAAGGTGGTGGCCGAGCAGCTTTGCCCTCCCAGCCGGTATTCGCGGAGCATGCGGGTGTTGGCGTCGGCCCAGGGGTCTGGGCTTTTGTAGTCGTCACCCACAGCTGACCTGGCCTCCAGCCTGTAGGCCCGGAGGGCGCAGGCGCCACCCTCAGGTAGGAGGACCGCCAGGCAGGTGGGGGGCTGGCAACCCCTTCCGTTGACCGTGGCCGAGGAGAGGACCCTTTGGGCTTCCTGCAGGGTATCGGCTAGGTAGCCTGCGGCGTCCTTCAGCTCCTCCAAGAGCTGGGCCTGCTTTCGCGCCACGCGGTTGGCGGTGAGGGTCCCCTGGGTGAAGGCCAGGAGGGCGGTGGTGAAGATGGCCAGCACCGCCAGGGCCACCAGGATTTCCAGCAGGGTAAGGCCCCGTCTCATGGTCTCCACTCCCGGTAGAAGGTGTAGGTCCTGCCGCTCCCTTCCAGGGTGAGCTCCACGGCGAGGAGGGAACAGGCCACCGTGGATGCGCCTTGAGCGCAGCCGACCGAGCAGGTGTAGCCCGTGGCGGGGCTTCCCGTGCAGTCCCTGAAGCTCACGGGCTGGGAGGGGGTGAGCCTACCCCCGGCTCTCACCGCAACCTTGGAGCCCCCGGTCTGGGTGAAGGAGGGCAGGCTCAGGGTGGTGCCGGAGTAGGTCCCCGCTCGCCTCGCCCTTTCCAGGTAGTCTTTGGCCACCACCACGGCCCGGGCCTCGGCGCCCGCCGAGCGGTTGACCCTAAAGATGCCCAGGAGCCCGGAAAGAATGGCCGCCGCCAGAAGGCCAAAGATGGCCAGGGCCACGAGGAGTTCCACGAGGGAGAAACCCTTTTTCACCGGACCACCACCTTTCCGATGACCCCTATCACGTGAACGTTCCGGGTCAGGTCGGGGTAGCGGGTGTGTCGCAGGGTCAGCTTCTTTAGGGGGGCGTCTGTGGTGCCGTAAGGGCGCTGGAAGACCACGTCCAGAGGAGGGAAAGTGGCGTAGTTGCTTTCGCTGACCTGTACCCGGGAGAAACGTTGCGTGGGGGCGCTCAGATCGGCGCAGCTTTCACCTGCGCTAAAGCCATCCCTCCAGACCCGCACGCATCTTTGGTCGTTCGTGCGCTTGGCCTCGGCCCGGGCGTACTGGAAGGCCTGGGCCAGGGAGCGGGCGGCCTCGTCCACCTCCGCCTGGGCCCGCCAGCGCAGGAAGTTGGGGACCCCCAGGCCCAGGAGGAGGCCCAGGACGGCCAGCGCGATTAGGAGCTCCAGCAGAGAAAGCCCGCGCTTCACAGACGCCTCCAGGTGCCCGCCAGGGGCCTCACCGAGGCCAGCCCCTGGCTCTTAAGCCGGAGCTTGAGGAGGACCATGGGGTCGTAGGCGATCTTCCCGCGCCCCTGGCCTGTGCCCGCGATCTTGGTCAGGTCGAGGTTGGCCGCGCCCTCCACCACCACCGCCCCGGTAAGGACGGAGTTGCCCTGTTGGTCGTAGTCTCCCGCCACGTAGACGAGGCCCTGGAAGCCTGTGGAGCAGGTGCCGTTCACCGTGAGGTCGCCGATCACCACCAGGATGCCTTGGCCGCAGAGGCGCCTGGACCCGGCGAGGAGGAGGGGGCCCCGGACCACCTTGAGTTCCCAACCCGAGAGGGTGCCGTTGAAGGTACTCGCAGGTTGGGGCGGGAAGCGCTCGAGGAACTCCTCCTTGGTCAGGCCGAAGGTCCTCCGGAAGAGGGCGTCCGGGTCGGAAGGCACCAGGGAAGAGTACTGGGCCTGGCCGTGGGAGATCCCCCCCGCTCCCACGGTGGAGATGCTCCCGGCGCTCGCCGCCCCCAGGATCTGGGGCACGAGGGGGGTGCCCTCGGGGATAGCGGTCGGGGGCGTGCCCCGCCACTCCAGCCGCACCTGGTTGGTGCCGAGGTCCACCGACAGCACCCTGGCCTCTACGCCCGCTACCCGCACGGTCTGCCCCACCAGGAGGCTGCGAGCGTCGCTCAGGGTGAGGGTGGAGTTCGCGGGGTCGTAGGCCTTCACCGCGTAGGGGACGAGGCTCACGGTCGCCCCCGGGAGGATGGCGTCCGTGGGCCCCGGAGGGGAAAGGGGCCTCAAGGTGAGGGCGTTCCCGCTCACCCCCGTCACCAGGTAGGTCCTGGGCGCGACAGGCGAAGGGATCTGCACGTAGCTCCCCACGGGGATGAGGGAGGCGTCCGCCACGGTGAGGGAGAAGGCGTCGGCGGGAAGAGGGGGGAGGGCCCCCGGAGCCAGGACCCGGGTCACGGGGTAGGCCCCGGAGTCGCCCGCGAAGTCGTAGCCGATGACCTGGGCATTCCCCCGCACGGAGATGTCGGGCCTCGAGGTGAGGGCGGCGGGGACGGCGCCTAGGATTCCGCAACCCACCCGAAAGGTCTGCTCCAGGGTGGCCTTTCCGCCCCCCACCTGGGCCACAGCCTGGACCCTGATGTTGCCCCCGCCCGAGGGCGCGGTCCTTTCCCCATTGGGATAGCGGTAGGTGGCGCTCAGGGCGGGGCCTCCGGAAACCGAGAGGGTGTAGGCGCTCGGGAGGTTATCGCCGCACCGGACCAGGAGGGGGAAGGCCTCGAGAGCGCTTTCCGCCAGGATAAAGGCCTGGTACGTAACCCGCTCGGAGGCCCCGCCTTTCAAGGTGCCCAGGGCCACGTAGCCCGTGGCCGCCAGGAGGCTGGTGAAGACCACCATCAGGACCACCAGGGTAATGGGGGTGGCGATGCCCTTCCTCATACCCTTCAGGATGGGGGGTCCGGGCCTTGGGGCGCATCCCCCAAATGGGGGGATATGATGGGGCTATGCGGGAGGTCTACATCGTTTCCGTGGCCAGGACCCCCATCGGCAAGTTCGGGGGGGCCTTGAAGGACGTGAGCCCGGTGGACCTGGGGGCCCACGCCATGCGGGCGGCCCTGGAGCGGGCGGGGGTGGAGGGGAAGGACGTGGACCTCTACGTCTTCGGGAACGTCCTCCGGGCGGGGCACGGGCAGCTCCTGCCCCGGCAGGCGGCCATAAAGGCGGGCATCCCCAAGGAGGTGGACGGGTACCAGGTGGACATGGTTTGCGCCTCGGGGATGATGGCCCTCATCAACGCCGCCCAGTTCATCCGCACCGGGGAGGCCCACCTGGTCCTGGCCGGGGGGATGGAGTCCATGAGCCAGGCGGGGTTCTACCTCTCCCACCGGGCCCGGTGGGGGTACAGGTTCCTCATGGGGGCCCCGGAGAACCTGCAGGACATCCTCCTCCGGGACGGGCTTTCCGACCCCTTCACCGGTGAGGCCATGGGGGAGCAGGCGGAGCGCCTGGCCCAGGACCACGGGGTGGGCCGGGAGGAGGTGGACGAGGCCGCCTACCTCTCCCACCGGCGGGCCTGGGAGGCCACGGAGGGGGGCCACTTCGCCTGGGAGATCGCCCCCATGGAGCTTCCCGGCAAGAAGGGGCCCCAGGTGGTGGACAAGGACGAGGGGATCCGCCCGGAGACCACGCCGGAGTCCCTGGCGGCCTTGAGGCCCGCCTTCAAGAAGGAGGGCGTGCTCACGGCGGGCAACGCCAGCCAGATCTCCGACGGGGCGGCGGCGCTTCTTTTGGCCTCGGAGGAGGCGGTGCGGGCCCACGGGCTTAGGCCCATCGCCAAGGTGTTGGGCGGGGCCTGGGCCGCCGGGGAGCCCTGGCGCTTCCCCGAGGCCCCCATCCCGGCGGTGCGGCGGCTTCTGGAGCGCCTGGGCATGGGGATCTCCGATTTCAGCCTCTTTGAGAACAACGAGGCCTTCGCCCTGAACAACGTCCTCTTCAGCCGCCTCCTGGGGGTGCCCTACGAGCGCCTCAACGTCTTCGGCGGAGCGGTGGCCCTGGGCCACCCCATCGGGGCCAGCGGGGCCAGGATCGTGGTGACCCTCCTGAACGCCCTAAGGGTCAAAGGGGAGGAGCGGGGCCTGGCCGCCATCTGCCACGGGACCGGGGGGTCGGTGGCGGTGGCGGTGGAGCGGGTGTAGGGCCCTATGCCGGTGGACGTGGTGGAGGCCAAGGCCTTGGAGGGGCTTAAGCTCTGGCTCCGGTTTTCCGACGGGACGGAGGGGGTGGTGGACCTCTCCCGGGAGGCCTTGCCCGGCCTCCTGGGTCAGCTTAGGGACCCGGGCTTCTTCGTCCAGGTTCGGGTGGACCCGGAGCTTAAGGCCCCGGTCTGGCTTGGAGGGCTAGACCTGGATCCCCTGGTCCTCTACGCGAAGATGGTGGGCAAAGCGCCTTTGGAGGAAACGGAGGTCCTCTAGTCAAAGCTAGCCGGTGGGTGCGTTCTGGAGGGCTCTTGTTCGCATCCTGGAGATCGTAGCCCAGGAAGGGATGCCATGGGCTTATGGGCGGGATCGCGGTGGACCCTGAGGTCATGGGGGGCAAGCCGGTGGTGGCTGGTACCCGGATCACCGTGGAGGAGATCCTTAGCCGCCTTGCCGCTGGGGAAAGCCCGGAGGCCATCCTGGAAGCTTTCCCCCGTCTGACCCCGGAGGGCTTGTGCGCCGCCCTGGCGTACGCGGCTGAGGTCCTTGGGGCAGAGAGGGTCCGCCGTCTTCCCTAGATGACCCCATCCAGCTCAAAGGCCTCGAGGCGGTACTCCTCCGAGGCCACGCGGAAGGCGCCGTTTTGCGCCAGGAAGCGGGCCGCCGCCCTCAGGGTCTCCTCCACCCAATGGGGGTCGTTCCCCAGGAGGCTAAAGCCCACCACCTCGTACCCCCAGGCGTCCAGGCCGTAGAGCCTGGCGGCGGAGACGGGAAAGCGGGCCTTCACCTTCTCCAGGGCGGGCTTGATGAGGGCCCGCTTTTCCTTGAGGCTCCGGGCTCCCGTCTCCAGCCTGGCGGTGTAGAGGCCCAGGTACGCCTTCATGGTTCCCCCCAGTTTGTTTCGGTGGGCGCCCCGCTGACAAGGGCGTAGCGCCTTTGGGCTAGCATAAGGGTATGGGCCTCGAGGAGGTGCGGGCCGTTTTGGAAGCCCACCGGGAGGAGCTCAAGGCTCTGGGCGTTGGGGAGGTCTATGTGTTTGGCTCCACCGCCCGGGGCGAGGCCGGCCCAAAGAGCGATGTGGACCTCATCGTGGTGCTGGAGCGCCCTTTGGGATTCGCCTTCTTTGAACTGAAGGAGCGCCTGGAAGCCTGGCTTGGCCGACCTGTGGACCTCACGACCCCTGATGGCCTGCGGGAGGACCTCAGGGAAAGCGTTTTGCGGAGCGCTGTTCGTGCGGCCTAGGGGCATAAAGGAGCGCTTAGGGGACATGCTGGCGGCCATCGCCAACATCCGGGCCTTTGTTCGGGGCCTGGACCAGGAGAGCTTTGCAAAGGACGCCAAGACCATCCGACTCAAGCGGGGGCTAGAGCGCATCCTGAAGGACCTCTAAAACATCGGCCCGATGCGGAAGTGAAGCCGGCCCGTGGGGCTTTCCGGGCTGAAGGCGTAGTCCAGGCGCAGGGAGGGGAGGAGGGCCCCCAGGATGTCCAGGTCCAGCTGGAAGCCGATCCCCACCCCCCACTTGAGCCCCCCGGTGTTGTCGGCGAGGCCAAGGTCGGCGAAGAGGATGCCGTAGAGGTTGGTGCCCCCCTGGGGGGAGAGGTTGAAGTCGTAGCGGTACTCCAGGCTCACCGTGGCGAAGGAAAGCCCCCCGTACTTGCGGTCCTCGTAGCCCCTTAGGAGGAAGGCCTCGGCGCCGCTTCCCGAGAGGAAAAAGCGCTCGCTCTCCGGGGGGAAGCCCAGGAGGGTCCCCGCCGAGAGGCGGAGGGCTAGGACCTGGCGCCTGGCCTCGTCCAGGGGGAGGTAGGTCTTGCCCGTGGCCACCAGGGGGACGAAGAAGCTCCGGCCCCCCGCGTCGGGCAGGGAGAGGCCGAAGCCGGTGGCGAGGCTGGCCTCGTAGCCCTGGGTGCGGAAGCGGGGGCTGTCCACGTCCACGTAGGCCAGGCCCGTGTCCAACCTCAGGGTCCAGCCGGGGGTGGGGAGGAGCCCCTGGGCCAGGGCGGGGCTCTTGTAGCCCGTGCCGTCGCAGTACTTGGGGCTTGCGGGGTCGGCGACGGCGGGGTCGCAGGGGGCGTTGGGGTCATAGACCTCGAGGGCGTAGGTGGACCGCCTGGCGGAAAGGCCCAAGGTGAGCCTCAGGTTCTCCAGGTCCTTGGAGAAGGGGCGGGCCAGGCTGAAGCCCCCGCCCGTGCGCCTTTCCGTGTACTCCCAGCCGGTGTCCGTGGCGCCCTGGAGAAGCTTGTTGTTGCCGATGGGCGTGGAGAAGAGGTTGAAGGCCAGGTTGGTGCGCACCTCCTTGAGGTCCAAGAAGTCCACGTAAAGCCAGGGGATGGTGTAGCTCAAGGAGAGGGAGAGGTTGTCCCGGGCATCGTTCTGCACGAAGGCCAGATCCAGGCCCACCTGGTGGGCCAAGCCGAAGAGGTTGGTCTCCTTGAGGGAGACGCTTCCCGACCACCCTTCCAGGGAGCTCCAGCCGATGGCGGGCTGGAAGAGGCCGGTCCTGGCCTCCTTCAGCCCCAGGACCACCACCACCTGGTCGGGCCTCTCCGAAGGGGCCAGGGAGACCCGGGGCGGCTCGGCGAGAAGCCCGGTGGCCATGAGGCGGGCGATGGCCTTCCTGAGCTCCGGCACGCTGAAGAGGCTTCCGGGCTTGGGAAGCTCCCGGAGGATGACCTCCTCCCGGGTGCGGTGGTCCCCCCGCCACTCCAGGCGGTAGCCCCCGATCTTGAGCTCCACCACCTCCAGCCGGAAGACCCCGTCCTGGAAGCCGTAGCGGACGTCGGCCACCTCGAGGCCCCGCTCCCGGTAGAGCTCCGCCACCTTCCTGGCGTCCTCCTGGGCGAGGAGGGGCGTGTAGACCTCGCCGGGCTTGAGGCGGAGGGCCCGAAAGATGGCCTCGGCGGGGATGGCGGTGTTGCCCATGACCAGCACCTGGGCGATCTTCCCCCCTTCTGGCCCCAACTGGAGGCGGACCGCCACCCCCTCCCCTTCGGGGGCCAGGGTGAAGGTGACGATGCGGGAGAGCTTTCGGGAAAGCTCCTGCACGCCCTCCAGGAGGCGGTTGTAGTTCAGGTAGTCCCCCTCCTTAAGGGGGAAGCCCAAGAGGTCCAGGCCCTCGCCCTCCAGCCGGGCCACCTTAAGCTCCCGCACCCGCACGGTGAGGACCCCGTCCTCGAGGGCGCTACTTGTGGGGTCGGGGCCGCTAAAGCGGTAGCCCTTCTCCTCGTAGCGGGCGGCGATGGCCCTCAGGGCCTCCTGGTACTTGGCGAAGTCAAAGGGGCCCTTTAGGGGCTCCAGGAGCTTCAAGAGCTCGCCTTCCGGAAGGAGCGTCACCCCCGAAAGGCGCACCTCCTTGACCTCCCTGGCCTCCTCCACCCGGAAGGTGAGGGCCATCCTGCCCCCCACCTCCTTGGCCTCCACCTCCACCTTGGGGGCGAAGGGGAAGCCGTTTTGCCGGTAGGCCTGGGCCAGGGCCCGGGCGGCCTCCCCCGCCCTCAGGGGGTTATAGGTGGCCTCCTTGCCGATGGCGAACCCCTCCTCCAGGAAGCGCAAGAGGGTTTCCTGGGGGAGGGCCTTGGCCTCCACCCTGACCTCGGCGATGGGGGGGTAGGGGACGAGGCGCACCTTGAGGACCTCGCCTTCTAGGCGCACCTCGGCCTCCCGGAAGTAGCCCGTGGCCAGGATGGCCTTCCTGGCGGCCTCGAGGTCGCCGGGCTCGTCCCCCACGCCAAAGGGCAGGGCGGCCCGGGCCAGGGCCTGGAGGACCGGGTCGCCGCCTTCCACCACCACGTCCTTGATGGGGGCGGCCAGGGCGAGAAGTCCGAAGAGGGCTAGGGCCAGAAGGCGCTTCATGGGCAAGAGCATACCGGTAAAGGGTTAAGGGGCGGTTAGAATGGCAGGCATGGGGGTTTACGAGAAGATCCAGGAGGCGGTGGCCGCCATCCGCCAGAAGACCGGGTTCGCCCCTGAGGTGGGCATCGTCCTGGGCTCGGGGCTTGGGCCTTTGGCCGAGGAGGTGGAGAAGGTGGCGGAGATGCCCTACGGGGAGATCCCCCACTTCCCCCTCTCCACCGCCCCCGGGCACGCGGGGAGGCTCGTCCTGGGAACCCTGGAAGGGAAGCGGGTTCTGGTCTACCAGGGCCGGGTCCACTACTACGAGGGCTACAGCGCCGAGGAGGTGGTGTTCCCGGTGCGGGTGGGCTTCTTCCTAGGGGCCAGGACCTTCCTCCTCACCTCCGCCGCCGGGGGGCTCAACCCCCGCTTCCAGGCCGGGGGCATCATGCTCCACCTGGACTACCTGAACCCCTCCGGGGTGAACCCCCTAAGGGGCCCAAACGACGAGCGCCTTGGGCCCCGCTTCCCGGTGATGTTCGGGGCCTACGACCCGGAGCTCATAGAGCTGGCCCGGCGGGTGGCGAGGAAGCAGGACCTCCACCTCTTTGAAGGGGTCTACGCCTGGTTTTTGGGGCCCTCCTTCGCCAGCCGGGCCGAGCTCAAGATGCTCCGGGAGCTCGGGGCGGACGCCATCGGCATGTCCACGGTGCCCGAGGTCATCGCCCTGCGGCACCTGGGGGCCAGAGTCCTGGGCCTTTCCACCATCACCGACATGGCCGTGCCCGAGCGGGAGCACCACGCCACCGAGGAGGAGGTGCTGGAGGTGGCCAGGAGGACGGGCCCCGTTTTCCGCCGCTTCGTGCGGGGCATCTTGGCCGAGCTCCCATGAGCCTGCCCGAGGTCTTGGAGAGGATCGCCCTGGCCTGCCGGAGGGCCGGGCGCGACCCCAAGGAGGTGCGCCTGGTGGCCGTCACCAAGGGGCGCACGGTGGAGGAGATCCGGGAGCGGGTCCTCCGCTACGGGGCCTTTCCCCTGGGGGAAAGCCGGGTGCAGGAGGCCCTGAAGAAGATGGAGCTTCTCCAGGCGGAGTGGCACCTGGTGGGCCCTCTCCAGCGCAACAAGGCCAAGTTTGCTCCCCGCTTCCACCTCATCCACTCCCTGGACTCCCTGCGCCTGGCCGAGGCCCTGGAGGGGGTGGGGGCCAAGGCGGGGATGCGGCTTAGGGTTTTGGTGGAGGTGAACCTGGGGCGGGAACCCCAGAAGCACGGCTTTCTGGAGGAGGAGCTTCCCGAGGCCCTGGCCCGGGTCCGGGAGATGCCCCACCTCGAGGTCCTGGGCCTCATGACCGTGCCCCCCATGGGGCCGGAAGGGGTGGTCCGGCCCATCTTCCGGAGACTTTCCCAGCTCGCCGACCGCTTTGGCCTGCCTGAGCGCTCCATGGGCATGTCCGACGACTACGAGTGGGCGGTGGAGGAGGGGGCCACCATGGTCCGGGTCGGCCGGGCCCTTTTTGTAGACTGAAGGGCGCATGGACCTGACTCCCCTGGATGTTCGCTACCAGGAGTTCCCCACGGGGCTTCGCGGCTACCAGAAGGCAGCTGTGCGGGCCTACCTGGCCCAGGTGGCCGAGGTGATGGAGGGCCTCATCCGGGAAAACGAGACCCTCAAGGCGCAACTCCAAGCCTTGGAGGAGGAGAACGCCCGTCTGAAGGAGGCGGAAGGGGAGCTGAAGCGGGCGGTGGTGGCCGCGGAGAGGATCGCCCGGGAGCTCAAGGCCCAGGCGGAAAGGGAGGCGGAGCTCATCCGCAAGGAGGCCATGGCCGCCAAGGAACAGGTCCTGAGGGAGGCCGCCGAGGAGCTGCGGCGCCTCCGGGAGGAGAAGGAGCGGGCTAGGCAGGAGAAGGCCCTGTTCTTGAGCCAGTTCCGGGCCCTTTTGCAGGGCTATCTGGACTCCTTGGAGCGGCTTGAGGAAAAGTAGCCTGGGGGAGGGGCCTCCCCAAAGGGCGTTCCTGGGCGAGGGGCCTCAGGCCCAGGTAGAGCCAGAGGCGGTAGAGGCTCTCCCGGAGCCAGTACTGGGGAGGGTAGCGCCCGGGCACGGGGTGGCCCTCGGCCTCAAGGCCCAGAAGGCGGGCCAGAAAGAGGGCCCGGGGGAGGTGGGGGGCGTCGGTGACCAGAAGGACCCTGCCCTCGAGGTGGGGCCTCAAGAGAGGCGGGGCCTCAAGAAGAGGAGGTTTTGGTAGGTGCTCTGGCTTCGGGTCTTGCAAAGGGGGGCCTCTTTGGGCACGCCCCGGGCCATGAGGTAGCGGCAGCCGGCCTCGCCCTCGCTCAAGGTATCCCCGGCGGCCTTGCCCCCGGCCACGGCGATGCGGGGGGCGAGGCCCTTTTGGTAGAGGGCGAGCGCGGCAAGAAGCCGCCTTTCCAAGGCGGGGGAGGGCCTTCCCCCGTACTGGGCCGCCCCCAGGACCACGATCCAGGCGTACTCCGCGGCCAGGACCGGCGAGAGGGGGAAAAGGAGGGCCACAAAGCCCCGCACGCCCTCCATGCTATACTGAGATCGCATTGGAGAAGGTCTTCGGTAAGACGGAGGGGCTCAAGAAGGGCGAGCTTAAGCGGCTTTCCAACCTTTACCGGCGGCGGGTTCCCAAGGAGCGGGTCCTGACCCCCGAGCTGGCCCAGGCCCTGGCCGCCCTGAGCCAGGAGGTGGGGCGGCCTTTGGCCCTTCTTTTGGACCGGGAGGGCCGGGTGGTGCGGGTGGGGGTGGGGGACGCCAAGGACCTGCCCATCCCCGAGGGGGCGAGGGGGGAGAGGCGGCTTTCCGGCTTCCGCCTCCTCCACACCCACCTCGCTCCCGGGGGGCTTTCCCGGCCCGACCTTTCCGTCCTCTTCCTGAACCGCCTGGACAGCCTGGCGGCCCTCGAGGTGGAGGCGGGCCGGCCCACCACCCTGCACCTGGCCCTTCTCGCTCCGCCCAAGACCGGGGAGGACTGGCGGATCCTGCCCCCCAGGCCCTACTTCCAGTACCTGGACCTAAACCTCCTGGCGGAGGTGGAGGCCTTGGAGGAGGAGATGGCCCGCCAGGCCCGGGTGCGGGAGGTTTTGGACGGGAGCGGGGAGCGGGCCATCCTGGTGGGGGTGGACCTGGGGGAGGGCCCCGAGGCCGAAGCGGGGTTGGAGGAGCTCTCCGAGCTCACCCGCACCGCCGGGGGCGTCCCCGTTAAAAAGGTCCTGGTCTTCCGCCGGCACCTGGACCCCAGGTACCTGGTGGGCCTGGGGAAGCTGGAGGAGCTCAAGAGCCTGGCCTACCACGAGAACGCCTCCACCCTTATCTTCGGCCTGGAGCTCACCCCGGCCCAGGCCCGGGAGATTGAGCGGGCCACGGGGCTCAAGGTCCTGGACCGCACCCAGCTGATCCTGGACATCTTCGCCCTCCACGCCAAGACCCCCGAGGCCCAGGCCCAGGTGGAGCTGGCCCAGCTCAAATACCTCATGCCCAGGCTGGTGGGCCGGGGGAAGGAGATGAGCCGCCTCGGGGGCGGGATCGGGACCCGGGGGCCGGGGGAGACCAAGCTGGAGGTGGACCGGAGGCGGCTTCTGGAGAGGATCACCCACCTCTCCCGCAAGCTTGCCGAGTACGCCCAGCGCCGGGAGGAGGCCAGGCGGCAGCGCAAGAGGAAGGGCGTGCCCCTGATCGCCATAGTGGGGTACACCAACGCCGGCAAGACCACCCTCCTCTCGGCCCTGGCCAAGGGCGGGGAGCCGGGGGAGGACAAGCTCTTCGCCACCCTGCGCCCCCTGACCCGCCGGGGCTTCCTGCCCGGGGTGGGGGAGGTCCTCTTCACGGACACCGTGGGCTTCATCCGCAGGATGCCCGAGGAGCTCCTCACCGCCTTCCGGGCCACCCTCGAGGAGGTGCGGGAGGCGGACCTCCTCCTCCACGTCCTGGACGCTTCCCAAGAGGGGGGGCTGGAGCGGTACCGGGTGGTGGAGGAGCTTCTCAAGGGGCTTGGGGTGGAGGCCCCCAGGGTCCTCGCCCTCTCCAAGGCGGACCGGGCCGCCCCCTACGACCTCCTCTACCTGCGGGAGCGGCTTGGGGGGGTGGTGGTCTCCGCCCTCAAGGGCACCGGGCTCAAGGAGCTAAGGGAGGCCCTGGCGGAGGGCCTCCTGAAGGCCGGGGTCCGGCCCCAGGCCTGGGCTCAGTACACGTAAAAGCCCTTGAGGCCTGTCTCCTCGGCCCAGTGGACCTCCACCTCCTCCACCCGGGCCAGGCGGGGGCCCTGCTTGAGGTGCTGGAGGAAGGCCTTCAGGTCCTCCTCGGGGCCTTCGGCCACCACCTCCACCCGGCCGTCGGGGAGGTTTTCCGCATAGCCGGAAAGGCCCAGCTCTAGGGCCTTCTTCTGGGCGAAGGCCCGGTAGCCCACCCCCTGTACCCTTCCCTTCACCAAGGCCACGAGGCGCGGCATGGGGCCATTTTAGCCCTCGTGCCACGCGGTTTTCATCTCCCCTCCCTATGCTAAGGGGGATGCGGCGGGGCCTCCTTCTCCTCCTCCTGGGGCTTTTCCTCCTCCTCCCCGCCTGGCCTCCCCTCCTGAAGGGCTTGGTGGACCGGGCTTTGCCCCTTTTGGGCTTTCGGGGAAGCGTGGGGGAGGTCTCCGGGCACCCGCTCTTTGGTTTGCGTCTGAAGAGGGTGGCCTTGCAGGGGGAGGGGATTCGGCTTCAGGCCGAGGAGGTGGACCTCTTCTACGACCTCTTGGGCCTTTTGCGGCGGGAGCTTCCCCTGGCCCTCACCCTGAGGAAGGCCCGGCTCGGGCTCACCTGGGAGGCCCTGATTCCGGAAAAGCCGGGGCCGCCCCCCGCCGTCCGCGTGCTCTTCCGCTCCTTGCGCTTGGAGGAGGTGGAGGCGGACCTTCCCCGGGGAAGGCGGCTTTTCCTCCCTTCCATGCGCCTTAGCCTGGTGGGGGAAAACCCCTACCGCTTCCTGGCCCGGCTCCCCGGGGGGAGTTTCCAGGGGGAGGCCAAGGCCCTTTCCCCAGACCTCTCCGCCTGGGAGGTGGCCTACGCGGGGGAGGTGCGGGGGCTGGCCTTCTTCTACGAGGGCCTGAAGGGGGGCAGGCTCTTTGGGGTCTTCCGGGTGGGGCCTTCGGGGATGGAGGGCAGGGCCCGGGTGGAGGGGGGGGTGGTGGAGCTGGTGGGCTTCCCCCTCACCGGGGTGGAGGGGGAGATCCTCTTTAGGGACGAGCGGGTAGAGGCGGTCCTGAAGGGGGTGGGCCTCGAGGGGCCCCTTCGGGCGAAGGCCCTGGTGGACCTGAAGGGCCACCGCTACCGCTTCCAGATGGAAGGCTCGCCCAAGCTGCCCGCCCTGGCCCGGCACTACGGCCTCACCCTGCCCCTGGAGGGGGAGGGGCGGCTTGTCCTGGAGGGGGAGGGGTGGGAGGCCGTCCGGGTCCGGGGGCGGTTTGCGGGGGAGGGGCGGCTTCTGGGGGAGCCTTTCCGCCACCGGGGCACGCTAGCCTTTGACCGGGTCTTCACCCTGGAGGCGGAGGCGGAGGGCAGGCTTTTTGACCGGGACTACGCCCTGAGCTTCGCCCTGAGGGGGGGGCGCTATGGGGGAAGCCTGGAGGACACCTTAGGAAGCCGCCTGGCCTTGGAGGGGGAGGGAAGCCGCCTAAGGGTGCGGGGCAGGGCCGCCTGGCCCAGGCCTTTAGAGGGCTTGGCGGCGGTGGACTTCCGGCAGGAGGGGAAGAGGTGGCGGCTTGGGCTGCAAAGCCCCGGCGTGCGGCTTCCCCTCTTCGCCCCCCTGGACCTCTCCGGCGAGGTGCGGGGGGAAGGGGAGAAGGTGGCGGGGCGGCTTGGGCCCCTAGGGCTTTCCGGCACCTGGGGTAGCCTCGCCCTGACCCTGGCCCCCACCCCCATGGTGGTGGGAAGCCTGGAGGGGGAGGGAAGGCTCCTTGGGGGGAGGCTTAGCGCCGAGCTCCGCTACGACTCACTCTACGCCCGATTCCCCTTGAGCGTGCGCCAGGAGGCTTGGGGCTTCCGCTTCCAGAGCCCCTACGGGGAGGGGAGCTACCGGGGCGGGGCTTTGGCCCTCACCTTGAGGGGGCTTCCCATCCGCGCCCTAGACGAGATGCGGCTTTACGGAAAGGCCCTCTACCGGGAGGGGGGGCTTTCCGGGAGGCTTTTCCTGAAGGGGCGGTACCTGGAGCTGGAGGCCGGGCTGAGGCGTTTGGGGGCGGATCTGGCCGGGAGGCTTCTAACCCCCCTGGGGGAGGTGCCCCTTGAGGGGCGGTATGACCCGGGGCCCGGCCTCCTCCTGGAAGGCCTCGGCCTTCGCCTCACCTACGGGGAGGGCCTCCGCCTCCAGGGCCAGGGGGAACTCGGGGGGGTGGGCCTGAGGGCTGACCTGGCCTACCGGGAAGGGTTTTCCGGCTTCCTGGACTTCGCCACGCCCTATGGGGTCTCGGGGCGGGTGCTTGGGGAGGGGAAGCGGCTTGCCCTAAAGGTCTTTGGCCTTCTGGAGGGGGAAGGGGAGGTCTACCCCGAGGTGCGCCTCTTGGGGAGGCTTCTGCCCCCCCTGCCCGAAGGGCTTTCCCTCCCCCCCCTCACCTTCCGCCTCACCCGGGAGGGGGCCGAGGTCCTGGGGGTGGGGCGGGTGGCCTTTGCGGAGGGCTTTCCCTTCCGCCTGGACCTCCCCTTCCGCTACCGGGGGGTGGAGGGGAGGCTTCTCGCCCAGGGGGGCCTCGAGGGCGGCCGGTTCACCCTTTCCACCCCCTACGGGGAGGTGAAGGGAGAAGGCCCCTGGCGGCGGCTTGGGCTCGTAGGCAGGGGCGAGGTGCCGGCCCTCGGGGCCTGGAGCCTGAAGGGGTCTATGGACCTCCCCACCCTGGCCTACCGGGGGGAGGTGGGGCTTCCCAAGGGGGGCTTGCGCCTGGCCCTCTCGGGGAAGGGGGCCAGTTTGCGCTTCCTGGGCCGGGCCCCGGGCCTCCGGGTCCTGGGGGGGTACGAGGGGGGGCTTTCCCTCCTCCTCCAGGCCGAGGGGTACGACCTCACCCCCTTTGGCCTCCCGGCCCGGGCCTTTGGCACCTGGGGGCACCGGGGCGGGCGGATACGGCTGGCGGCCTCCTTTGGCGAGGCTCTCTTCCAGGGGGAGGAGCTCCTATCGGCCCGGATACGCCTTTCCGGGCCCTATCTGGAGGGCGAGGGGAGGGTTAGCCCGGAAGGGGCCTCCCTCACCTTCCTGGGGGCGTATGGGGCGGGCGGCCTGGAGGTGCGGGCCCGGGGAGAGGGGGGCGGGCCCTGGGGGGACCTGCGCTTCCAGGTTTTGGGGGAGGCCCAGGTGCCCCACCTGGACCCCATGGCCTTCGGGGGAGAGGTGCGCACGGCCGGGGGGATTCGCTACCGCCTCCTGGGCCCCGTCTCCCTGGAGGGGGAGGGGGTGCGCTACCGGGGGCATTTGGACCTTCCCCTGGCCCTCCTGGGGAAGGCGGGGCGCCTTTCGGGAAGCTTCCAGGGGGAGGGTCTAAAGGCGGTGGGGGAAGGGGAAGGAAGCTGGGCGGGCCTGGCCTTCTCCTGGCGGGGGGCGTACGGAGACAGGCTTTCCCTGAGCCTCCGCCTCCCCGGCGGCGAGGCCCGCCTGGAGGGGCGGGAGGTGGTCCTGGCCTTGGAGGAGGTGGCCCCGCTGGCGGAGGCCTTGGGGGTCTCGCTCACCGGGAAGGCCTGGGCCCGCCTGGCCCTTTCCGGCGAAGGGGAAGGGGAGGCCGCCTTGCGCCTGGGCCAAGAGGCCCTGGCCGCCACCTACCGGGGTACCCTGCTGAGCCTCCTTCTCCCGGAGCGGGGCCTGGGCCTCTCCTGGGACTGGCGGGAGGGGAAGCTGATGGGCCTGGGGGCGCTGGAGGGGGAAGGGGCCTTCCGCCTGGGGGAGGAGGCCTCCGGGGCCTTCCGCTACCGGGGGGTGGAGGTGGGCTTTGCGGGGCCCCCCTCCGCCCTGAAGGTCCAGGCCCGCTACCGGGAGGAGGCCCTGGGGGAGGCCTGGCTTAGGGGGGTGGTGGACCTCCTGGCCCTGAAGGGGGAGGGGGAGGTGGGCTACGCCTCGGCCTACGCCGAAGGCGAGGGGCGCTTCGCCTTCTCGGGAAGCCGCTATGAGGGGGAGGGGCGGCTAAGGAGCCTCCGCTACTTGGTCCAGGAGGGGCCTTTCAGGTTTTCGGGGGAAGGCCTCGAGGCCGAGGCCCTCTGGGAGGCGCCCATGGCCTTTTCTGCCCGCTACGGGGACGGGCTTTCCCTCCGGGCCCGGGGGCGGGCGGAGGTGGAGGGCTTCCAGGTGGAGGCGGACCTGGCCCATGGGCCAGAGGGGTACCGGGGGAGCCTGAAGGCGGTGGGGCGGGGCCTCGAGGTGCGGGCCCTGGGGGAGGGTCCCCTGCGCTTCCAGGTCCTAGGGGAGGGCCTGAAGGCGGAGGGGGAGGCCTCGGGCCTGGAGGTCTCTGGGACCCTGGGCTTTAGCCGGGCCTGGGGCAAGGCCCGTCTGGAGGCCGGGGGGCGGTTTTCCGGCAGGCTCCCAGAGCTTTCCCTGGAGGGGGAAGGGGCTTTGGTGGGGGAGGGGAAGAGGCTTCCCTTCGCCTTCCGCTACCGGGGCGCGGGCCTGGACCCGAAGGCCCTCTCCCTCTTCGGCGAGGGGGAGGGCTACCGCCTGGCCCTGGCGGAGGGGCGGCTTTCTCTGGAGCTGGACCAGGACCTCACCCCCTTCGGCCTCCCGGTGCGGCTTCGGGCCTCGGCGGATGGTCCCCTTGCAGACCCCGTGGCCGTGGTCCTGGAGCGCCCCGAGGGGAGGCTTTCCGGGAGGGTCTGGCTCTGGCCCCTCAGGGCGGAGCTTAAGGGCGAGGTCCTGGGAGAGGGGGTGGAGGCCCGCTACGAGGGCTCCCTCGCCCTCCGCTTTCTGGGCCCCCACCTCCGGGGGGAGGCCCGCTACGGGGAGGGGCTTCTGGGGGCCCTCGCCTTCCGCTACCCCCTGCTTGAGGGGGAGGTGGACCTGGGGGAGGGGCGGTTCACCCTCCGGGGGCAGGGGGGCTTGGGGGGGAGGGTGGAAGGGGCCTTCTGCCTGCCCCGTCCTCTGGGGGAGTGCCCCGGCCTGAGGGCGGACCTCGAGGGGAACCTCACCTACGGGGCCTCCGCCTTTTCCGGCCGGTACGCCTACCGGGCCCAGGAGGGCTTTCTTGGGGAGCTCACCGGGGAGGGGCGGCTCGCCACCCCTTACGGGGCGGTGCGCCTCTTGGGCCGGGGGGCGGGGCTGGACCTCGAGGGGGAGGGGCTTCCCCTGGAGGGGCGGCTTGGGCTTTTCCCCCTCGCCCTCACCTACCGCTACGGAGGCCCCCTTCCCCAGGGGCTTGGGGCGCTATGGGCGGAGGGCACCTACCCCGGCCCCTGGCTTTCGGGCACCTACCGCTACGGAGACCTGGCCCTGGAGCTCAAGGGCCTTCCCGGCTTCCGGGTGGCCCTCGCGGGGGAGGGGGTTTCCGGGGAGGTGGGATTGGAGGGGATAGCCCTCACCCTCTCCGGCTTCCGCTACGGCCCCTTGACCCTTTCGGGCCGGGCGGAAGGGCCTTTTTCCGGGGCCCATGTGGACCTCTCCCTTTCCGCCTTTGGGCGGGAGGCCAGGGCGGTGGGGCGGGTGGGGACGGAGGGGCTTGCCCTGGCCTTCTCGGGGGACCTGGAGGGCCAGGTGTCCTGGAAGGAGGCTTGGGCGGGCCGCTTGGCCTTCCGGGAGGGGTGGGTGGACTTCGCGGGGAAGGGCTTGCCGGAGGTTAGGGGGGAGGTCCTGGGGGTGGGGGTGGCCCTCCTCTGGCCCAGGCTGGAGGTTTCGGGGCTGGAGGTGGACCTCCTGGCCCGGGAGGCGAGCGGGGAGACGGCCCTTTTGGGCCTCGCCGCCCGCGGGGAGGGGAAGGAGGTGTTTTTGGGCTACCGGGTCCCCGGCCTGGACCTTCCCCTGGAGGGCAGGCTGGACCTCTCGGCGCTGGCCCTGGAGCTCACGAGCCCCAAAGGGGAGGGCGCCTTGCGCTACGGGGAGGGGCGGGTTTCGGGGAGGCTTGCCCTGGAGCTTGGGGGCTTCCTCCTGGACCTGGAGGGGGCGGGGGACCGGGTGCGCCTGGTGGGCCGGCATCCCGCCTCCCCCTGGTGGGCGGCGGGGGCGGGGAGTCTAGTGGGGGAGGTGGACCTCCAAGGGGCCTACCGGCTGGACTACCGGGCCGGCCCCCAGGCCCTCACCCTGACCGGAAGGCTTCTTGAGGCCAGGCTGGTGGCGGAGGGGCCCTACCTCTCGGGAGGCCTCACCTACCCGGCGGGGGGGGAGCTTGGGGTGGACCTCCCCCTTGCCCCCCTTGGGAGCCGCTTCGGGGGCCGGGTCCACGGGGAGGGGTACCGGGTGGAGGGGGTTTTGGCGGGCGGGGTGGGGCGGATTGGGGTGAAGGGGCGGCTTCTTCCCCTGGAGGGGGAGCTAACCCTGGAGGAGACGGCGGTGGAGGACTTCCTGGCCCGCTACGCTCCCTACCTGAAGGGGCGGGTTTCCGGGAGGTTGCGTGTGGCGGCCCGGGAGGCCCAGGGAGAGGTGGCGGGCTTTGTGGAGGTTTCCGGAAAGCGGCTTCCCCTGAGCCTGAAAGTTAGCCTGGCCCCGGGGAGGGGGGAGGGGGAGGGCCGGATTGGGGAAAGCCCCTTCCGCCTGGGCCTGGAGGGGGACCGGGTGGACCTCTCGGCCTCCCCCCGGGCCTTCCCCCTTCACCTCCTCCTGGCCGCCGTGGCGGGGCCTCTGGAGGGGGAGGCCTACTGGACGGGGGCGGCGCGCCTCCGCTTTCCCCTCTCCGACCCCAGGCGGGGGGAGGGGGTTCTGGTGGGGGAGAGCCTGGTCTTTAGGGGCGGCGGGGACGAGCTTCGGGGCCGGGCCGCCTTCCGCTACGGGGGGGAGACCCTCTATGTGGACCACCTGCGCCTCTCGGGCAAGGGCCTCTGGGAGGGCGGGGGGTACTGGAGCCCCAGGGGAAGCGACCTCTACCTGAACCTCAAGGACACCGCCTTCACCCCCGTCCTCCAGGTGATCCCCGCCCTCAAGCCCTACCGCCCCGAGGCCTCGGGCACCCTGGCCCTCCGGCTCACCCAGGAGGGCTTCCAGGTCCAGATGGAGGCCTTCCGCTTCCGGCTGGGGCCAGTGGCCGGGTACCTGCCCACGGGCCTCCTCTCTCTGAACGGGGGGGCGAGGGCGGAAGGGGAGATCACCCTCACCGCGCCCTTCCCCGGGCGGGGGCGCCTGGGGCTCGAGGGTACACTGGATTCTTTCCAGGTGAGCGCCAAGGGCGCCGTCTCCCTCCCCGGCCTCAAGGAGGACACCCCGGCGGAGGTGAGCTTCCGCTACCCCACCTACGGGGTGGCCCTGCGCCTGGGGGAGGCGGAGGCGGAGGGCACCCTCTTCCCCCTGCGCCTGGCGGGCTACGGACGGCTTCCCCTCTCCTACCCCCAGTACTACCTGCAGGATGGCCTCCTGGACGTGAAGAGCTTCTTCCTCTATGAGGAGAAGGGCACCTACCACCTGACCGGCAACGCCGAGGTCCTCAGGGCTCGCCTGGCCATCCCCGAGGCCAGCACCAGGAACCTTTCCAGCGAAGGGGTAAAGGTGGCGGAGAAGCCCACTCCCGTCCCCCTGGTCTTTGAGGGGGTGCGGCTTTTCGCCGAAAGGGGCATCCTGGTCCAGGAGCGCCTGGCCCAGGGGGAGCTGAAGGGGGAGGTCTACCTGGGGGGCACGTACCAGGACCCCTTCCTCACCGGGGAGGTCCAGGCCCTCTGGGGGAGCTTCCGCCTATGGGATTCCCTCTTCACCCTGGACCCAGCTTCAAGCCGCCTCCAGTTCTCCCCCGACCGGGGCCTTCTCCCCCGTTTCACCCTCAAGGCCAAGGCGGAGACCCGGGGCTACCAGGTCTTCCTCTCGGCCGAAGGGGAGTTGGTGCGGGAAAACGGGCGGGCCAAGGTGCGCCTCACGCCCCGCTTCACCTCCGAGCCTCCCCTCTCCGAGCCCGAGATCTACGCCCTCCTCACCCTGGGCACCCCCGACGCCACCCGCCTGGCGGAGACCCTGCCCCAGGCCGCCTTGGGGGCCGCCTTGGAGAACCTGGTCCTGGGCCAGCTGGAGCGGGAGCTGGCCAAGGCCTTCGGTCTGGACCGCCTCCAGGTGGAGGTGCCCCTCTTCCAGGGCGGGGAGCTCGGGGAAACCCGCTTCTCCATCGGCAAGTACCTGAGCCCGGAGCTCTTCTTGGGCTACCAGGTGGACCTGAGGGGCCAGCAGACCTTCTCCGCCCAATACCGCCGGGACGGCCTCACCTTCACCCTGGGCACCACCTTCCAGTTCGGGGACGGGAGGCTCTCCCGCCTGGACTTCGCCCTGGGCTACGACCTCACCCCGAGCCTGGCGGTTTCTTTGGGCCTCGAGGCCTCCGACACCGTCCGCTTCAGCGTGGGGGCCCTCTACCGGTGGTAGGATGCCTCCGGTATGCGGGCTTTGGCCAAACTGGCCCCTGAGGAGGGCCTAACCCTGGTGGAGCGCCCGGTGCCCGAGCCTGGCCCCGGGGAGATCCTGGTGCGGGTGGAGGCCGCCAGCATCTGCGGCACCGACCTCCACATCTGGCGCTGGGACGCCTGGGCCAGGGGGCGGATCCGCCCCCCCCTCGTCACCGGGCACGAGTTCAGCGGGGTGGTGGAGGCCGTGGGCCCTGGGGTGAAGCGGCCCCAGGTGGGGGACCACGTGAGCCTGGAAAGCCACGTCGTCTGCCACGCCTGCCCCGCCTGCCGCACGGGCAACTACCACGTCTGCCTGAACACGGAGATCCTGGGGGTGGACCGGGACGGGGGCTTCGCCGAATACGCGGTGGTGCCGGCGGAAAACGCCTGGGTGAACCCCAAGGGCCTCCCCTTTGAGGTGGGGGCCATCCTGGAGCCCTTCGGCAACGCCGTGCACACCGTCTACGCGGGGAGCGGGGTCTCGGGGAAGAGCGTCCTCATCACGGGGGCGGGGCCCATCGGCCTCATGGCGGCCATGGTGGCCCGGGCCAGCGGGGCGGGGCCCATCTTGGTCTCCGACCCCAACCCCTACCGCCTGGCCTTCGCCAGGCCCTACGCCGACCGGCTGGTGAACCCCTTGGAGGAGGACCTCCTGGAGGTGGTGCGCCGGGTGACGGGAAACGGGGTGGAGGTGCTTTTGGAGTTTTCCGGGAATGAGGCCGCCATCCACCAGGGCCTCATGGCCCTCATCCCCGGGGGGGAGGCCAGGATCCTCGGCATCCCCTCGGACCCCATCCGCTTTGACCTGGCGGGGGAGCTGGTCATGCGGGGGATCACCGCCTTTGGCATCGCCGGGCGGCGGCTTTGGCAGACCTGGATGCAGGGCACGGCCTTGGTCTACTCGGGGCGGGTGGACCTTACGCCCCTCCTCACCCATCGCCTGCCCATGAGCCGGTACCGGGAGGCCTTCGGCCTCTTGGCCTCGGGCCAGGCGGTGAAGGTGATCCTGGACCCCAGGGCCTGAGGCCGCCTTTTTCGGGTGGGGGAGAGGGGGCGTGGCCCCCCTCCCCGTTTAAGGTTTTTGTAAGCCCCCTTGAGGAGGATGGAGGTAGGGACCCCAGGGTCCCGGGAAGGAGCCAGGTATGCGTAAAGGCATGTGGTACGGACTCTTGACCGGTTTAGCCCTGCTCTTGGCGGCCTGCGGGGGCGGGGGCCAGCCCCAGCCGGACCTCACCTTGGCGGGGATTTCGCCCCAGAATCCCACCGTGGTCCAGGGGGAGACCGTGACCCTGACCCTCACCTTCACCTCGCAGAACGGCTTCCAGGGGCCGGTCTCCTTGAGCGTCTTAGAGGGGGAGCAGCCCGTCTCCTGGCTGAGCCCCAACGCCGTCCAGCGGAACCTGAACGTGCCCAGAGGCCAGCAGGTGCCGGAGACCCTGCAGGTGCAGGTGGCTCCGAACGCCCCCATAGGGAGCCGAAACCTCACCGTGCGGGCGGCCTACGGGAACCAGGTGACCGAGCGGGCTCTTACCCTCACCGTGAACGCGCCCCCTGACTTCGCCATCTCCCTCAACCCCACGAGCCTCACGGTCCAGCAGGGGTCTAGTGGCCAGACCACCCTCACGGTGACCCCCCAGAACGGCTTCACCGGGACGGTGAACCTGAGCCTGGTGGCGGGGCAGGACCAGGTACCTCAGGGGCTCACTCTCTCCCCTGGGAGCGTCCAGGTTTCGGGCACGAGCCCTGTGAACCAGTCCCTGACCCTCTCCGCCCAGTCCACTACGCCCACGGGCACCTACCGCCTGAAGGTGCGGGCCACCTCGGGGAGCCTCACCCGGGAGGCGGACCTGACGGTGGCGGTCTTGACGCCCTACACCAACGCTTACGTCCACCAGGTCTCCGGTGACGGAAGCGTTCTCGTTGGGAGCGCCTTCGTGTCGGGCGGCGTTAGGCCCATGGTCTGGCGGATCAACGCCGCTTCCCTCTCCCCGGGCTTCTACTGGCTGAGCGCCATCGCCCAACAGGCCACCGTCCTGGACACGGGCGTTCCCAGTGCTCCTTACGGGGTTGTTCTGGGGGTTACTGCCGACGGCCAGGTGGGCTGCGGCTACGGTAGCGTGTCAACCAGCGCGTCTTCGGGGGACAGGGCCCTGGCCTGGGACCTGACCACCCTCCAGCCCATCCCCCTTCCCGATCACCCTTCTGGCGGCAACGTAGCCTACGCTTGCGCCAAGAGTGGAGGCGACGTCTACATCGTGGGACGGGTATACCCGGACTTTCCTAGGCCTACCATCTGGAAAAACTACACCATCTGGCATCAGAACACCAGCGTTGCTTACGGCATCTTCCACGACATCACCCCGGACGCCAGCAAGGCCTCGGCTCAGTTGGTATACCAGGGATGGGTCTACGACCTGAACGGCAATCAGTACACCCGGCTGGTCCCCTCAATTGGCGGGGCTTACCGGAGCCGGATCTCCCCCGACGGGCAGTCCGTGGCCTTCTCAGACAGCGACTCTTCCGCGAGAGCCAAGGTGTGGTACGGAGGCAACGTCTACAGCGTCAACATGGGTTTTGGCGCCGTGCGCGTTAGGGACGGCGTGGCCTACGTCTTCGGAAGCTCCAATGGGCTTGCCGTTCGCTGGCGGAGCGACACCCAGGCGCAGGAGAACCTGAACACCGTCTTCGCCGATGTGTTGCCGCAGGGGGTCACCCTTAAGGGTATCTCTGCGGTGAGCCTTGACAACCGCATCATCGTGGGCATCGCCTATAACCCTACCACTTCTCAGGACGAGCCCTTTGTCCTCGTGGGGGATCCGTTCCAGGGCGCTCCGTGAGCCCACGCGGTTGCCGGGATATGGAGGTAGGGACCCCGGGGTCCCGGGAAGGAGGCAGAGATGCGCAGGACCAAGCGGATGGTTGCCGTCTGGTGGGCCGCCTGCGCTAGCCTGGCCCCAGCGCAGGACCTTCTCCAGGAGCCGGCTTCTCTCGGAAGGGCCCCGGGGCTTCCCCTTTGCCTCCTGGCCCTGGTCTACCTCCTCCTCTTCCTCATCGCCCGCACGTACCTTATCGCCTGCCCCTCCCGGGCCCTGGCCCGGGCCCAGCTGGAGGGGCTTTGGGCCGAGCACGTGGAGGGGCGGGAAGAGGGTCGGAAGCAGGAGGAGGACCAGAGGAAGCGGGACGCCTGGGAGGACACCAAGAAGTGCCTGCAAAAGGCTCGGGATCTTTTGGAAGGGCAGGGCCGCTGGGGCCGGATTGTTGCCTGTCTCTCCCTCCTCTTCTGGAACGGCGAGCGGGAGATGGCGGCCTGGGCCCTGATGCACCGGGCCGAGCGGCGGGCGGTGGAGTTAATGAAGGATGAGGAGGTGAGGGCCCGCCTGGTGCGGGGTCTGGGGGAGCTCGGGGTGTTCTCGGAGGAGGAAAAGGCGCTTTGGCGGAAACAGTTAAAGCGTGCCCTAGGCCTGGAGGGCCAGGACCCCCAACAGGGGTCCCCATCCCAGGGTGGAGGCTCCGGCAATGAGATCGTGCCTAGTGCGCTTTCACCTTCCACCGACCCTCAGGAGCCTGGCCAGGGTTCGGGTCAAGCAGAATCCAACGCCCGGTGTTGCCAAAAGCCAGACTCCAGGGTGCAAAGGGCCCTCCTAAAAGAGTTTTTAGCCGCCCTCTACGACGTCCGGGACACGAGGTACGCCCGGCTCCTCACCCTGCACAACAAGGCGGCCTGGCTTCTCCTGGTGGGGCTTGGCCTGGGGGTGGCTCTGGGGTCCTTCGCTCCCGGGCTTCCCAACGGGCTAGACCTGGGGACGGGGCTTCTTCTGGGCTTCCTCGGGGGAGTCCTTTCCCGGCTCCTGCGGGTGGTGGCCACGAAAGAGCTTCCCACGGACTACGGGGCCTACTGGGTCCCCCTCTTCCTAGCCCCGGTGCTGGGGGCCCTGGGGGCGGTGGGGGGGTACTTGGTCTTCTTGGCCCTGGTGGAGGCCAAGGTTTTGGGAGAGGGGCTAAAGCCCCTCCTCAGCCCACCCGCCGCCTACGGGCTCTTGGTGGTCCTGGGGTTCTCGGAGCGCCTGCTGGAGGGACTCACGAAGAGGCTGGAGGACCAAGCCCTGAAGCAGGAGGACCAAGCTCTGAAGCAGGAGGACCAGGGCAAGGAGAAGCCAAAGGGGAACGGAGAAGAAGACCATGGGAAACCGAAAGACCAGCCTGCCCGGCGTTGAAAGGGGGCGGTTAAGGCTTTTGTAAGCCCCCCCGAGGAGAATGGAGATGAGGACCTCAGGGGTCCCGGAAAGGAGGTAGGGATGCGTAACGGCAAAGGGTACGGCTTTCCGGCAAAGGGCTGGCTCTGGGTAGGACTCCTTTTGGGGCTTTCCGCCTGCAGCTTCCCTTTCAACTACGAGGTCAACGTCCTGAACTACGCCGACCTCTCGGGCACCTTCACGGTGGGGCAGGGGGGCATCAGCCCCAACCCCAATACGGTAGGCCCCGTGGGGATCCAGTACACCCCCGACCCCCGGGTGAACCTCACGGGGGTCGCCCTGGACTACAAGGTGTGCTTCACTTCGGAGACCCCGGGAGCGAGCTTCCAGGGGAGCGTGGTCTACACCGCCTACCTGGGCGGGGATGCGGGGACGCTCTTCCAGGAGGCCAACAAGCTGGCCGAGGGCACGAAGGATGTCTCGGGCCTCTCCACGGGGGCGGTGTGCGTGGAGGGGCAGGCCCAGGCTACGGCGGCCCAGGTCCAGGCCTTGCAGAGCGGCACCTTCTACGTGGGGGCCAGGATCTCCGGGGATGCCACCAGCGCCCAGGAGGCCACGGTGCGCTACCGCACGGAGCGGTTCCTATTGAGGCTTTCCGGGACGGTGCGGCCCTAGGAGCCTTCCTTTGGTAACGTGGGCCCCGCCCTTGGGGCGGGGCCTGGCCTTAGGGTAGCCTTTCCCAGAGGAGGCACCATGCTGAGCCGCAGGCGGCTTCTTGCGGGGCTTTTGGGCCTAGGGCTTTCCCGGGCCCAGGGGCTGAGGGCCGAGGAGGTGGTGGGGGCCCTCGAGGTCCCCTGGGCCTTGGCCTTCCTCCCCGGTGGGGGGATGCTGATCTCGGAAAGGCCGGGGAGGATCCGGCTCTTCCGGGGCGGGCGGCTTTCCACCTACGCCGAGCTTCCCGTTTACGCCCGGGGGGAGTCGGGGCTTTTGGGCCTGGCCCTCCACCCCCGCTTTCCCGAGGTGCCCTATGTCTACGCCTACCGCACCGTGGAGGCGGGGGGCCTGAGGAACCAGGTGGTGCGCCTCCGCCACCTGGGGGAGAGGGGGGTCTTGGAGCGGGTCATTCTGGACGGGATCCCCGCCCGGCCCCACGGCCTCCACTCGGGAGGCCGGATCGCCTTCGGGCCGGATGGGATGCTCTACGTGACCACGGGGGAGGTCTACGAGCGGGAGCTGGCCCAGGACCTGGCCTCCTTAGGGGGGAAGGTCCTCCGCCTCACCCCGGAAGGGGAGCCCGCCCCGGGGAACCCCTTCCTGGGCCAGAAGGGAGCCAGGCCCGAGATTTACAGCCTGGGCCACCGGAACCCCCAGGGCCTGGCCTGGCACCCCGTGACGGGGGAGCTCTTCCTGAGCGAGCACGGGCCCAGCGGGGAGCAGGGCTTCGGTCACGACGAGGTGAACGTGGTCGTCCCCGGGGGGAACTACGGCTGGCCGAGGGTGGTGGGGAGGGGGAACGACCCCCGGTACCGGGACCCCCTCTACCTCTGGCCCCAGGGCTTTCCCCCGGGGAACCTGGCCTTCTTCCGGGGCGGGCTTTACGTGGCCGGGCTTAGGGGAGAGGCCCTTTTGCGCCTGGACCTCGAGGGGGAAAGGGGGCGCTGGCGGGTGGTGGGGGTGGAGACGGCGCTATCCGGTTTTGGCCGCCTCAGGGAGGTCCAGGTGGGGCCGGACGGGGCCCTTTACGTCACCACCTCCAACCGGGACGGGCGGGGAAGGCCAAGGCCCGGGGACGACAAGGTGCTTCGCCTAGCTTAAGCTTGGGGCGTGGAGCGCCTTCTGCCGTTCCGTTTTGACGAGGAGGAAGGGGTCTTCTGGCTTCTGGACCAGAGGCGCCTTCCCCAGGAGGAGGTCTGGGTGCCCGTGCGCACCGCCCGGGAGATGGCCCAGGCCATCCGGGACATGGTGGTGCGGGGGGCCCCGGCCATCGGGGTTTCCGCCGCCTTCGGCGTGGTCCTGGCCCACATGGCGGGGGAGGACCTCGAGGAGGCGGACCGCCTCTTGCGGCAAAGCCGCCCCACGGCGGTGAACCTCTTCCACGCCCTGGACCGGATGCGCCCCCACTTCGGGGACCTAAAGGGAAGCCTAGAGGAGGCCAAGGCCCTCTGGCGGGAGGTGGAGGAGACGGAAAGGGCCATCAGCCAGCACGGGGCCAAGGTCCTCAAGGGCCAGGTCCTCACCCACTGCAACACCGGGCCCCTGGCCACGGGGGGGTGGGGGACGGCTCTGGGGGCCATCCTCGAGGCCCACCGCCAGGGGCGGGTGCGCCACGTCTGGGTGGACGAGACCAGGCCCTACCTCCAGGGGGCCAGGCTCACCGCCTTTGAGCTCATGAAGGCCGGGGTCCCCGCCACCCTCATCGCCGACAACATGGCGGGCTTCCTCATGCAGAGGGGCCAGGTGGACGCCGTCATCGTGGGGGTGGACCGCATGGCCCTAAACGGGGACTTCGCCAACAAGATCGGCACCTACGCCCTGGCGGTCCTGGCCCACCACCACGGCATTCCCTTCTACGCCGCGTTGCCGCTATCCTCCGTGGACCCTAGGCTGGAGACGGGCCAGGGCATCCCCATTGAGGAGCGCCCGCCGGAGGAGGTCACCCACATCCGGGGCCTGCCCATCGCCCCTCCCGGCTTTCCCGCCTACCACCCCGCCTTTGACGTGACCCCCCACCGCTTTCTGACCGGCATCGTGACGGAGAAGGGGGTCCTTTACCCGCCCTTTGACGAGGCCTTGAGGGATGCTCTGGGGCTTCATTGAGGGCCTTCTCGGCCACGCCTGCCCCGGGTGCGGCGGCCCTTTGGACGCCCCTTCCCTCTGCCGGGCTTGCCGGGCGGAGCTATGGCCTAAGGTCCAGGGGGAGATGGTCTACCTGGGGGCCTACGGCCGGCGGGGCGGGGTGGTGCGGGCCCTGAAGTACGGGAGGCGCTTTGGCCTCGCTCCCCTCCTAGCCCGCCCCCTGGCGGAGGTGCAAACAGCTGAAAAATAGCCCACAAATCCGCACACTTTCCCTCTCTTGTCCCCAGTCCATCCGAGAGCCCAAAACTTCACGGAGAGCGGCGAAGGAGCCAAAAATGGGGGTAAAATAAGCGTGGGAATGCCCAAGAGCGCAAACCCGAAGCTCTACCTCGGCGTCCACGCCCGCTTGGTCTTCCTCAAGAAGGAAGACGAGCGAGCTGTCCTAGACCTGATGCGCCGCTTCTCCAGCGCCACACGCTACGCCTACAATCGCCTCCTGGAAGGGCAGGATCGGAAAGAACTCAAACGGGAGGACAGTCCCCTCTGCAGGCTCTTCGGCCTCAACACCCGCTACGCCGATGGAGCCATAGAGAAGGCCCAGGCCACCCCGGACTCCGCCCGGGAGCTCGGCCAAGACCCCCGCAAAGTGATCTTCGGCGGGAGAAAGCTCTTCGAGCAACTTAAGCGGAAGCACCTCTCCGGCAAGGCCCTCTTGGCCCTGAAGCGGGAGTGGAAGGAAAAGAGGCAAGGCTTTCTCTACTCCCGGGGAGACGCCGCCAAGAAGGGCAACGCTAACTTACGCCTAGAGCCCAAAGACGGTGTCCTCTGGCTCCGGGTCAACCTGGGGAACGGTGGCCACGTTCGGGCCCTGGTCAAGACGGCCCACCCCCAGCTGAAGGCTCTCATCGAGAGGGCCTACGTCTCCTTGCCTTACAACGTGACCCTCCGGCTGGAGGACGGCGAGGTCTACGCCCGCTTCAGCTGGAGCGAGGAGCTTCCCCCTCCCGTCCACACGAAGGCGAACGGGGTCCTGGGGATAGATGCCAACGGCGACCCCTATCACCTGGCGTTGGCGGTGGTCTCTCCCGATGGAAACTTGAGACGGTATCTCACACTTTCGCTAGAAGAGGTGGATCGAGCCCCCAACAAGGGAACTAAAGAACTCATCCTCTGGAAGATCGCCCACCAGGTGGTGGCCGTCGCCGAGGAACACGGGGTTGCCATCGCCACGGAGAGGCTCAAATACCTCAGGAAGTCCAAGGGAGGAGACGGCTCCGGGCGACACTTCCGCCGCAAACAGCACCGCTTCGCCTATCGGTCCCTGCTGGCGAAGGTCCACTCCCTCGCCCGAAAGCGTGGCGTAGGAGTCTTGGAGGTGAACCCCGAGGACACCTCCGCGATAGGTGCGCTCAAGTACGCTCCCCAGCTCCACCTCTCCAAGGACGTGGCGGCGGCTTACGTCATCGGCCGCAGGGCCTTGGGGTACGAGGAGAGGCTTCCCAGGGTTTACCAGGCTCTCCTCAAGGACGATGCCTTTTATGCCAACGCCCAGGGGTTCTACAACACCCGCCTCCAGGAACTTCAAAAGCTCAGGGAGGCGGAGAAGAACCCCTACCACAGGCGGAAGCTTTCCCGTGAGATCGGGAAGGCTCGCCGAGCGCTTTCTCTCCTCTCGAGCTTTCCTGGCCGAAGCGGCCAGAAAGCGAGCCCTCGGAGCTCGTCGGGGAGCCAAAAGGGGTCTACCGATGGAAGGAACCTCTTTGGCGCCAATCCCTGGAGGGTTCTGAGGGTAGGCCTACTCCTTCCCCTTCTTGGACTTGAGGTGCCAAGAGATCTTTCTCCCCTCAAGTCCATCCTACACCTCGCTCCGCCGACTCAGGGATCGTGGAAGGGGTGGAAGGTGGGCTCAGGCCCTCCTCCTGGTGGGGGGCCGGGGTGCACTAGTGTGCGCTTTTGCTAACCAGGCAGCCCATCGGGAGAGGCTCCAGGTGATCCACCTCCTACACCAGGCCGCCTCCCACTTCCTTCGTGAGCGCGTCAGCCGAGGCGTGGGAGAAGTCGTGGTCGGGGACCTTTCGGGTATCCGGGAAGGCTTGGACTACGGAAAGGTCCTAAACCAAAGACTCCGCGCCTGGCCCTACCGCAAGCTGGTGGAAATCCTGAGGTACAAAGGGGCCCTCATGGGCATCAAAGTCTACGAGGTGGAGGAGCGAAAAACTTCCGTCACCTGCCACGCTTGCGGGAAGGCTTCGCCTTCCAACAGAAGACACCGGGGTCTATACACTTGCTCTTGCGGCTGGAAGGCGCAAGCGGATGTCAACGGGGCCCTGAACATCTACGAGCGGGCTTTCCAGGTATCTCCCGTCAAGGGGGGTAGTGGCCGTGTGGCACGGCCCGTGGTCCGGTCGTTCCACCTGGGATGGCACGGAGTCCACGAACCGAAGCGCAAGGGTAGCCTCTTGCGCACATCCTAAAAGGGATGCCCCCGGATTTATCCGGGGGAGGATGTCACGCCTGGGATTCTCGGTGGACCACCAAGGTATCGGCGATGAGGTCGTGCCAGGCCTGCCTTTGGGGATGGAAGAAGGCCCACAGGTAGCCGAGGGCCAAGGGCAAGGCGGAGAGGGTTTTGCCCACCACCTCCCGCATGAGGGCGGTGAGCCAGTCCACAGGGCGGCCGTCGGTTTTCACCACGCGGATGCCCAGGAGCATCTTGCCCGGCGTGGCCCCGTAGAGGGCAGTGAAGGCCACATAGTAGGCCCAGCTGGGGGCCCAGTTGAAGAGGAAGTTCTGGAGCGGGGTGGTGTTCACCCAGTCCACCCCGGCCAGGGCCATGAGAAGAAGGGTCACGGGCACCAGGATCAGGCCGTCCACAAAGGAGGCCACCAGCCGGCGCCAGGGGCCGGCGATCACCATAGGCCACCTCCCAGGTAGCGGTACTCCAGGCGGAAGCGGCTTTGGGCCAGGGCCTGCAGGAGGGCTTGGGTGTCCGAGGCGAAGCCAAAGGGAGGTTCGTCTCCCAGAAGCTCCACCAGCAGACCCTTGGGCTTTTTGTACCGGACCAGGCGGAAGCCAGTCAGGCCCGCCAGCTCGGCGGCCCTTTGGGCGGCGTCCTCCAGGTAGCCCTCCCGGTCGGCCAGGCCCAGGGCCAGGGCCTGCGCGCCTGAATAGATGCGCCCGTCCGCCAGGCGGTAGACCTCTTCCGGTGGCATCCTTCTCCCCTCGGCGACCCGCTTCACGAAAAGCTCGTAGGCCTCCCGCAGGAGGCTTTGGATGACGGCCTTTTCCTCCGGGGTCAGGGGGCGGAGGCCCGAGGCCATGTCCTTGAGCCTGCCCTCCTTCAGGACCTCCACCTCAACCCCCAGCTTGTCCAGAAGGCCCTGGACCTGGGGCTGGATGGAGATGACCCCGATGGAGCCGGTTACGGTGGTGGGGGCGGTGACGATCTCCCGGGCGGCGGTGGCGGCGTAGTAGCCGCCGCTGGCGGCCACGGTGCCCAGGCTGGCCACCAGGGGCTTTTCCCGGGCCAGCTCCTTTAGGGCGCGGTGGATGGCCTCGGTCTCCGTGACCCCGCCCCCAGGGCTGACCACCTCGAGGACCACGGCCTTGATCCCGGGGTCCTCCCTGGCCTGGCGCACCTGGGAGAGGAAGTCTTCCAGGGCCTTGTCGGTGGGGATAGTTCCTTTGAGCTCTAGGAGGAGGACCTTTTCCCCCTGGCCGAAAAGGGTCGTCTCCTGCCAGCGCCCTTTAGCCTTTTGGGCGGTGAGGCGGCCCAGGCCCACCACCGCCAGGAACACCACCAGGAGAAAGAGGATGAGGGCCAGCCAGCGCTTTCGGTTCATGGTTCCAGGTTAGCACAGGGTATGCTGAGGTCCGTGCTGAGGGTGGTGGTGGAGCCCGGCAAGGAGCGGAAGCTCAGGAACTTCTACCCTAACGTCTACCAGGACGAGCTCCAGGAAGCCCCCCAGGAGGCGGGGGTGGCCGAGGCCTACGGGGTCGACGGGGCCTTTCTGGCGGTGGGCTACTACGACCCCCGTTCCCGCATCCCCTTCCGGGCCTTCCGCTTTGACCGGGGGCCTTTGGACCGCCGCTTTTTCCGGGAGCGCTTCGCCAGGGCGCTTAGGAAGCGAGAGGGGCTTGGGCCTAGCTTTCGCCTGGTCCACGGGGAGGCGGACGGACTTCCCGGGCTGGTGGTGGACCGCTTTGGCGGGGTCCTGGTCCTCCAGGTGCGCTCCCGGGGGATGGAGGCCCTCCGGGAGGTCTGGTTCCCGGCCCTTTTGGAGGCGGTGAGGCCCGAGGGCGTGTACGAGCGGAGCGACGTGGAGGCCAGGCGGCAGGAGGGGCTTCCCGAGCGGGTGGGGGTGGTCTTTGGGGAGGTGCCGGAGGTCCTTTCGGTGGAGGAGGACGGCCTCCTTTTTCCCATCCCCCTGGCCCTGGCCCAGAAGACGGGGTTTTACCTGGACCAGCGGGAAAACCGCCGCCTTTTGGAGGCCATGGTGCGCCCGGGGGAGCGGGTTTTGGACGTGTACAGCTACGTGGGGGGGTTCGCCCTCAGGGCCGCCAGAAAGGGAGCCTACGCCCTGGCGGTGGACAAGGACCTCGAGGCCCTCTCCGTCCTGGACCGGGCCGCCCTCCGGGCGGGGCTTCGCGTGGACATCCGCCAGGGGGAGGCCCTGGAGGTCTTGAGAACCCTGGAAGGCCCCTTCCACCACGTCCTCCTGGACCCCCCCACCCTGGTCAAGAGGAGGGAAGAGCTTCCCGCCGTGAAGGGCCACCTGGTGGACCTGGTGCGGGAAGCGCTGCGCCTTCTTGCCAAGGAGGGCCACCTCTGGCTTTCCACCTGCAGCTACTACGTGAAGGTGGAGGACCTCCTGGAGGTGGCCCGCCGGGCGGCCCACGACCTCGGGGTGCGCCTCAGGGTCCACGCCGTCACCTACCAGCCCCAGGACCACCCCTGGAGCCTGCACGTGCCGGAAAGCCTCTACCTGAAGACGGTCATCTTCCAGGAGGACGCCCTCTAATGCCACCCCATGCCGGCTTGGGCCGGCATGGGGGCCCCGGCAAAAGGTTCCCGTTACCGGGCGTGGTGGGCCGAAGGATGTATGATGACGGCGGAAGCACCCCTGGGGTGCGGAAAAGGAGGAGCCTATGGAAGTGGCACGGGGTCTTGAGGGCGTTCTCTTCACGGAAAGCCGGATCTGCTTCATTGACGGGGAGGCGGGCCGCCTCTACTACTACGGCATCCCCATTCAGGAGCTGGCGGAGAAGAGCACCTTTGAGGAAACCACCTTTTTGCTCCTTCGCGGCAGACTCCCCAACCGAGAGGAGCTAGAGGCCTTTAAAAGGGACCTGGCGGCCAGGCGGGCTTTGCCTTCCCACCTCCTGGAGTCTTTCCGGCGCTACCCCGTCTCGGCCCACCCCATGAGCTTTTTGCGCACCGCCGTCTCCGAGCTGGGCATGCTGGACCCCAGCGAGGGAGATATCTCCCGGGAGGCGCTGTACCAGAAGGGCCTGGACCTGATCGCCAAGTTCGCCACCATCGTGGCCGCCAACAAGCGCCTCAAGGAGGGTAAGGAGCCCCTTCCTCCCCGGGAGGACCTCTCCCACGCCGCCAACTTCCTTTACATGGCGAACGGCGTGGAGCCTTCCCCTGAGCAGGAGCGCCTCATGGACGCTGCCCTCATCCTCCACGCCGAGCATGGCTTTAACGCCAGCACCTTCACCGCCATCGCCGCCTTCTCCACGGAGACCGACCTCTACTCGGCCATCACCGCCGCCGTGGCCTCTTTGAAGGGCCCCAGGCACGGTGGGGCCAACGAGGCGGTCATGAAGATGATCCGGGAGATCGGCACGCCCGAGAGGGCCCGGGAGTGGGTGCGGGAGAAGCTTTCCAAGAAAGAGCGGATCATGGGCATGGGCCACCGGGTCTACAAGGCCTTTGACCCCAGGGCCGGGGTCCTGGAGAAGCTGGCCCGTCTGGTGGCGGAGACCCACGGCCACTCCACCGAGTACCAGATCCTCAAGATCGTGGAGGAGGAGGCGGGGAAGGTGCTGAACCCGCGGGGCATCTACCCCAACGTGGACTTCTATTCCGGGGTGGTCTACTCCGACCTGGGCTTCGGGCTGGAGTTCTTCACCCCCATCTTCGCCGTGGCCCGCATCTCCGGCTGGGTGGGGCACATCCTGGAGTACAAGGAGCTGGACAACCGCCTCCTGCGCCCCGACGCCAAGTACATCGGGGAGCTGGACCGGCCCTACGTGCCCCTGGAGGCCAGGGGCTGAGTGCCCCGCCGTGGCAGGAGCCCCAGAAGGGCGCAGCCAAGCTGGAAAAACCAAGGGGCGGCCCCTCAGGCCTTGCCTTTTGCCGGGGCCCCCACTGCGGCTTTCGCCGCGGTGGGGCACTTAGAGGCCGCAGAAGGCCTCGTAGTCTATGAGTTCCCGCTGGGTGGGCTGGTCCCCGCAGACGGGGCAGGCGGGGTTGCGGCGCACCTTGAGCTTGCGGAAGCTGGCCTCGAGGGCCTCGTAAAGCAGAAGGTGCCCGGCTAAAGGCTTTCCAAGCCCCAGGAGGACCTTCAGGGCCTCGGCGGCCATCAGGGCCCCCACCGTCCCCGGCAGGACCCCGAAGACCCCGGCCTCGGCGCAGGAGGGGACGGAGCCCGGGGCGGGGGGCTTGGGGAAGAGGCAGCGGTAGCAGGGCCCCATCTCCCCCTCCGCCGTGGGGTGGTGGAAGACGGCCACCTGGCCGTCAAACTGGTAGATGGCCCCGAAGACCAGGGGCTTATTTAGAAGCACGCAGGCGTCGTTTGTCAGGTAGCGGGTGGGGAAGTTGTCGGAGGCGTCCACCACCAGGTCGTAGCCCTTCAGGATCTCCAGGGCGTTTTCCGAGGTGAGGCGCACCGGGTAGGCCTCGATCTCCACCAGGGGGTTGAGGGCGGAAAGCCGCTCCTTGGCCACCAAGGCCTTGGGCTGGCCCACGTCCTGGGTGGTGTAGAGGACTTGGCGGTGGAGGTTGGAGAGCTCCACCCGGTCCATCTCCACGATGCCCACCTGGCCCACCCCGGCCGCCACCAGGTACTGGAGGACGGGCACGCCAAGCCCCCCCGCCCCCACCACCACCACGGAGGCCCTCTTGAGCCTCTCCTGCCCCTCGAGGCCCACCCCGGGCAGGATCATCTGCCGGTGGTAGCGGTCCAGCTCCTCCTTGGTCCACATCTAGGCCTCCCGGGTGCCGAAGCCGGGGGGGAGGAAGTCGGGGTAGTCGGGGTTGCCCTTGCGGTCGGGCGCCTTGGGGATGAGGTCCGAGGGGTGGGGCTCCCCCTTGCGGCAGTAGGGGCAGTCGTGGCGCACCTTGTAGCGCACGGGCTTGGCGGGGATGCCCAGGGCGATGGCGTGGGGGGGGATGTCCCGGGTGACGATGGCCCCGGTGCCCACCATGGCGTCGTCCCCAATGCGCACCCCGGCCAGAACGGTGGCGTGGTAGGTGATGCGCACCCCGCTGCCGATGACCGTCTCCTTCAGGGTCACGTCGGGGGAGGCCAGGACGTGGTGGGTGTGGCTGTAGACGTTGACGTAGTCGGAAAGGGAGGTGCCGTCCCCGATCTTGATGCCCCCGATGTCGTCCAGGAGCACGTAGCGGTGGACCACCACGTCGTCCCCTAGCTCCAGGTTGTAGCCCACGGAAAACTCCACGTTCTGGAAGAACTTGGCGTTTCGCCCCACCCGCTTGAAGATGAAGGGGGCCAGGGCCCGCCTTATGGCCACCCCCGAGTGCACGGACTGGCCGATGGGGGTGAGGTCCAGGACCTTCCAGAACCAGAGGAGGGGCTTCACCCTCTTGAACCGCTCGGGGTCCGTGGCGGCGTAGTGCTCGGCCTCAAAGGTGATGCCCTCGGGGTCCAGGGCCATGGCCAAAAGGGGGCTCACCTCCAGAAGCTCCTCGTAGGGCCTGCCGTAGAGGAGCCTGGAAAGCTCCTCCCGGACCAGGGCGTTCCGGTCCACCCCCGGGTCGGAAAGCCGCTCCACCAGGCCGCCGATGTACCGATCCAGGGCCTTCTGGTGCAGGGGGGCGATGGTCTTGGGAAGAAGCCAGGGCATAGGCCTATGGTAAAGGGGAAGGGGAAGTCTGGGGTGGCGGGGCTCACCCCACCGAGGCCCGGTAGCCCAGCTCCCTCAGGGCCTCGGGGTCCTTGCGCCAGTCGGGGTAGACCTTGACCTCGAGGTCTAGGTAAACCTTGCGGTTCAGGAAGACCTCCAGCTGCTTCCTGGCCGCCTGGCCGATCTCCTTCAGCTTTTTCCCGCCCTCGCCGATGACGATGCCCTTCTGGGAGGGGCGCTCCACGTAGACGACCACCTTGATGTAGAGGACGCCGTTTTCCCTCTCGGCCACCTCCTCCACCTTGGTGGCGATGGCGTAGGGCACCTCGTGCCACAGGCGCTTCATGGCCTCTTCCCGCACGATCTCCGCCACCCACTCGCCGAAGGTCTGGTCGCTTTTGGCGTGGTCCTCGGGGTAGTAGAAGGGGCCTTCGGGCATGAGGGCGAGGAGCTCGGCCTTGAGCCCGGCCACCTGCTTCTCGTTCAAAGCGGAGAGTCTACGGGGCTCGGCCTCGGGCAGGAGGGCGTGGTAGGCCTTCAGGGCCTCCTCGGGGTACTTGGCCTCGTCCAACTTGTTGCCCACCAGGAGGATGGGCACCTTGCCCACCAGGGGCTTCAGGGCCTTGGCCACCAGCTCGTCCTCCGGGGTGGGGGGGTGGCGGAGGTCCACCACCCATACCACGGCGTTCACGTCGGCAAGGGCCTCGTAGACCTCCTGGTCCATGAACTCGCCCAGGGCGTCCATGGGCTTATGGAGGCCCGGGGTGTCCACGAAGACGATCTGCCGCCTTCCCTCGGTGAGGATGCCCCGGAGGCGCTTCCTGGTGGTCTGGGGGCGGGGGCTTATGGGGGCCACCTTGACGCCCAGCAGGTTGTTGAGGAGGGTGGACTTGCCCACGTTGGGCTTGCCCACGATGGCCACGAATCCGGAATAGGTTTTCTCTCCCATGGCGGTCAGGTGATCCCGGCCCTGGGATTTGCCCAAGGGGCAGGGGCCGGACCTTCCAAGTCTTTCAGTATACTCCAGACCGTGGACCCTCTGGCCCTGGCCTTCCTTCCTGGGATTGGTCCCAAGAGGCTTCTAGAGCTTCTGGGGGCGGAAGACCCCAAAAAAGCCCTAGCGGAGCGCTTTCCCCAGCTCCTGGAGAGGCTTTCCGAGGCCGAGGCCCGGGCGGAGGCCGAGAGGCGCCGGGCGGAGTGGCTTGGCCTCGGGATCCTGGGCCTTTGGGAGGAGGGGTTTCCCGAAAGCCTGAGGCGCCTGTCCCAGCCCCCCACCCACCTCTACCTCAAGGGGACCCTGCCGGAGGAGGGCCAGGCGGTGGCCGTCGTGGGCACCAGGAGGGCGGCTCCCTGGGCCCTCTCCTTCGCCCGCAAGCTGGCCCGGGCCCTGGCGGAGGCGGGGGCGGTGGTGGTCTCGGGCCTGGCCCGGGGCATTGACCGGGAGGCCCACCTGGGGGCCCTCGAGGCGGGCGGCCGCACCCTGGGGGTGCTGGGAAGCGCCCTGGACCAGATCTACCCGCCGGAGCACCACCCTACGGCGGAAAGGATGGACCTCCTCTCCGAGTTCCCGCTGGGCACCGGCCCCAAGCCTGAGCACTTCCCCCGCAGAAACCGCCTCATCGCCGGGCTCGCCCGGGCGGTCATCGTGGTGGAGGCTCCCCTCGAGTCCGGGGCCCTCATCACCGCCCGCTACGCCCTGGAGCTGGGCAAGGAGGTCCTGGCGGTGCCGGGGAGGCCCACGGACCAGGGCTCCCTGGGGGCCAACCGCCTCATCCAGGACGGGGCCTACCCGGTCCTCGCCCCGGAGGACGCCCTCGCCTACCTGGGCTTTTCTGGCAGGCGCAAGGAGGTCCCCGAGCTTTCCCCGGAGGAGTCCCGGCTTTACGAGCTCCTCTGCCAGGGGGAGGCTTTGCCCAAGCACCTGGCAGAGGCCCTGGGGATGAGCCCGGAAGGGGTCATCTCCCTCCTCACCCTCCTGGAGCTCAAGGGCTTGGTCCAGGTCCTCCCCGGGGGGCGGTACGGGGCGCTGTGACGCCTGGGCGGGGAGGCTTCAAAAAGCGTTATGATGAGGGCGGAGGTTAGCCATGACCAAGCCTGAGCCCAAAGGCGGCGATGTCCAGATCCGGGCGGGCCTCATCTGGTTCAACGGCAGACTGGTTCCCCAGGAGGAGGCCAAGACCAGCGTCCTAAGCCACGCCCTCCACTACGGCACCAGCGTCTTTGAGGGCATCCGGGCTTACGAGACCCCCAAGGGCCCCGCCATCTTCCGCCTCAAGGAACACGTCAAGCGCCTTTACAACTCGGCCAAGGTCCTGCGCATGGAGATCCCCTACACCCCCGAGGAGATGGAGGAGGCCATCAAGGAGGTGGTGCGGCGAAACGGCTACAAGAGCTGCTACATCCGCCCCCTGGCCTGGATGGGGGCCAAGACCCTAGGGGTGAACCCCCTCCCCAACAACCCCGCCGAGGTCATGGTGGCCGCCTGGGAGTGGGGGGCGTATCTGGGGGAGGAGGCGGTGCGCAAGGGGGCCAGGCTCATCACCAGCTCCTGGGCCCGCTTCCCCGCCAACGTCATGCCCGGCAAGGCCAAGGTGGGGGGAAACTACGTGAACTCCGCCCTGGCCAAGATGGAGGCCCTGGCCGCCGGGGCCGACGAGGCCCTCCTCCTGGACGAGGAGGGGTACGTGGCCGAGGGGAGCGGGGAGAACCTCTTCTTCGTCCGGGACGGGGTGATCTACGCCCTGGAGCACTCGGTGAACCTCGAGGGCATCACCCGGGACTCCGTCATCAGGATCGCCGAGGACCTGGGCTACCAGGTCCAGGTGGTCCGGGCCACCCGGGACCAGCTCTACATGGCCGACGAGGTCTTCATGACCGGCACCGCCGCCGAGGTGACCCCGGTCTCCATGATTGACTGGCGGCCCATCGGGCAGGGCACCGCCGGGCCCGTGGCCCTGAGGCTTCGGGAGGTCTACCTGGAGGCGGCCACCGGCCGTCGGCCCGAGTACGAGCACTGGCTCACCTACGTCACTTCCTGAGCCAGTCTTCCAGGATCTTTTGGTAAAGCTCTGGCTCCAGGCGGGGCCGGTCGTAAAGCCCCGCCTGGAGCCTCTGCCTTTGGGCCTCAAAGAGGATGACGGCGGCGGCCACGGAGACGTTCAGGCTCTGCACCATGCCCAGCATAGGAATGTGGATGAGGCCGTCGGCCAGGGCCAAGGCCTCCTCGGAAACCCCCCACTTCTCCGCCCCCAGGACGATGGCTGTGGGCCTGGTGTAGTCCACCTCCCGGTAGTCCCGGGCCCCCTCCTTCAAGGCGGTGGCGTAGACGCTGAAGCCCCTCTCCCGGAGGTGCCGGAAGGCCGCCTCCGTGGTGGGGTGGACCTCCAGGTAGACCCACTTGTGGCTTCCCCCGCTGGTCTCGTTGAAGGTGGGCACGCCCCCCGTGGGGTTCACCGCGTGGGCCTGCAGGATACCCACGGCGTCGCAGGTGCGCAGGATGGCGGAGAGGTTGTGGGGCTTGTGGACGTTTTCCAGGAGCACCGTGAGGTCAGGCTGCCTGCGCCTGAGGACCTCCTCCAGTCGCCTTCGCCTTTCCGGGGTGCGCTCCTTCATGGCTGCCTCAGCCGGGCGATGAGGGGCTTGAGAAGCGCCCTTTTTAGCTTGAGGGCCTGGCGGTTGACGATGAGCCTGGCGGTGGACTGGGCCAGGACCTCCACCTCCACTAGGCCCGCCGCCCTTAAGGTAGCCCCCGTCTGCACCACGTCCACCACGGCGTCCGCCAGGCCGGTGAGGGCCGCCAGCTCAATGTTGCCGGAAAGCTCCACCACGTCGGCCACCCAGCCCCTTTCCTTCAGGAGCCGGGCGGTGAAGAGGGGGTACTTGGTGGCGATGCGGCGGATGGGGGAGGTGTCCCCGGGGCGGCGGATGAGGGAGAGGCGGCAGACCCCGAAGCCCAGGTCCACGGGCTCGTAGACATCCCGGTCCGAGTCCAGGAGGATGTCCTTCCCCACCACCCCCAGCTCGGCGACGCCCAGGTCCACGTAGACGGGCACGTCCTTGTTGCGCAAAAGGAGAAGGGCCACGCCCCCCTCCTTCCCGTGGAGGAGGGCCCGCTCGTCCTCCACCTGGGGTAGGTCCAGGCCCGCCTTCTTCAGGGCCCCGTAGGCCTCCGCAAAGATTCTGCCCTTGGGCAGGGCCACGGTGAGGAGGTAGCGCCTCATTCCACCCTCCAGATCTCTTCCCCCCGCGCCAGGTAGGGGATGCCCCGGGCTTTGGCGTGGGCCACGGGGTCGTCCCCGTGGAAGAGCTCCACCCTTTTTTCCCTGGCGAAGCGGCGGAGGGCCTTCAGGTCCAGGGCCAGAACCTCCGGCGAAGCCTCCCTTTTGGGGGGCTTGAGGGCTTCCAGGAGCCTCTCCACCCCCAGGGCGAAGCCCGCCGCCTTGGGCAGGAGGGCCCCGTCGTACCGCCCGCCTCCCAGAAGGGGCAGGCCGAAGCCCGGGGTGTAGGCCCGGAAGAAGATGCCCGAGTAGTACTGGTAGCGCCGGGCCATGCCCAGGTCTAGGAGGACGGGCCTTTCCAAAAGCTCCAGGGTCTGGCGCAGGCCCCTCAGGGCCTCCCGGGCCCTTTCGGGAAGGGGCAGGGCCTCCGCCTCTTCCAGGACCTCCTCCTCCCCGTAGAGGTCGGGGAGGGCGAGGAGGGTCTTCCTGGCCTCCGGGCTCACCGGGTGGCGGTCCAGGAGGGCCTTTAGCTCCGGGAGGTTCTTGCGGTGGATGGCCCGCTGGGCCTCCCTCTTGGCCTCCTCCGGCAGGCCGGAGGCCTTAAGCGCCTCCCCCACCAGGCTGGGGAGGCCCACCTCCACCACGCCCTCCACGCCCAGGGCCTCGAGGGCGGCGAAGGCCAGCTCCAGCACCTCGGCGTCCGCCAGCGGCCCCGTGGCCCCGATGAGCTCCAGGCCCACCTGGGTGTACTCCCGAAGGCGCCCCAGCTCGGCGTCGGCCTCCCGAAGCCAAAGCGCCCCGACGTACTGGAAGCGGCGCACCCCCTCCCCCAGGTGGGGCCTGAGGAGCTTGGAAAGAAGGGTGGTGAACTCGCTCCTTAAGGCCAGGACCTCCCCCGTCCTGTCCACCAGCTTGAAGGCCCTCTGGGCCAGGGGGTGCTGGGGGTCGTAGGCCTCGAGGGCCGGAAGCTCCACGGGCTCGTAGCCGTGGCGGTAAAAGAGGTCCTGAAGCCGCCCCACGACCTCGGCCTTGAGCCGGGCCTCGGGGGGAAGGAGAAAGCGGGTGCCCTCGGGGATCATTCCTTGACCAGGATCTCCACCATGAGGAGCTTGTCCTTCTTCCCGCCCGCCAGGGGGCCCTCGGTGGGGGCCAGGCGCTTCAGCACGTCTATGCCCTCCACCACCTGGCCGAAGATGGAGTACTGCCCGGTGAGGTGGGGGGCGGGCCCCAGGGTGGTGAAGAACTGGCTCCCGTTGGAGTTGGGGTCCTGGGTGCGGGCCATGCCCACCGCGCCCTCCCGGTCAAAGGCCAAGCCGGGGGCGATCTCCAGGCCAAAGGCGTAGCCGGGGCCGCCCCGCCCGGTACCGGTGGGGTCCCCCGTCTGGGCCACGAAGCCGGGGATGACCCGGTGCCAGTCCACGCCCTCAAAGTAGCGGCGGAGGGCCAGGAAGACGAAGGAGTTCACCGTGTTGGGGGCCTCTTTTTCCAGAAGGTCTATGAGGATATCCCCCTTGGCGGTCTTGAGCCGGGCGTAGTGGTCCTTGCCGGGCTCCAGGACCGGCCTGGGGGCGGAGAAGGTGCGAGCGGGGGTTTCCGAGAGGTAGGGGAGGGGCTTCATGCTCTCACCTCGGCAGGCGCTCAAAAGCGGGAAAAGAAAGGGCTGCACCCCCATAGCCTACACCCGGGGCAGGGTGATGCCCTTCTGGCCCTGGTACTTGCCCTGGCGGTCCCGGTAGGTGACCTCCGGCCTCGGGCCCTCGAGGAAGAGGAGCTGGACGATGCCCTCCCCGGCGTAGACCTTGGCGGGCAGGGGGGTGGTGTTGGAGATCTCCAGGGTCACGTGCCCCTCCCAGCCCGGTTCCAGGGGGGTCACGTTGGCCACGATGCCGCACCGGGCGTAGGTGCTCTTGCCCAGGGCGATGGCGATCACGTTTTCCGGCATGCGGATGTACTCCACGCTCCGGGTCAGGGCGAAGGAGTTGGGGGGGATGATGACCTCCTCCCCCTCGTACTCCACGAAGCTCTTGGGGTCAAAGTTCTTGGGGTCCACCACCGTGGAGAAGACGTTGGTGAAGATCTTCCACTCGGGGGCGGCCCGGAGGTCGTAGCCGAAGCTGGAGAGGCCATAGCTGATGACCCCTTCCCGCACCAGGCGCTCCTCAAAGGGCTCAATCATGCCCTTTTTCGCCATCTCCCGGATCCACCAGTCCGGCTTCACCATGCCCTCAACTATACCGGCTAGACTGGCCTTATGCGAAAGCTCTGGCCCCTCCTTCTCCTCCTCGCCGCCTGCGGCACCCAGGACCCCACGAGGGTGGGGGTGGAGCCGCTGCGCCTCACCGCCACCAGCCTTCCCCCCGCCTACCTGGGGGAAAACTACGCCTACGCCTTCAGCGCCGAGGGGGGGGTGAGGCCCTACAGCTTCGCCCTAGAGGGCAGGCTCCCTCAGGGCCTCACCTTCCAGGGCGGGCGCGTGAGCGGCGTGCCCAAGGAGAAAGGGCAGTTTCCCCTCATCCTCACCGTGGAGGACGGGGCCAAGAACAGCCGCACCGCCCGCCTCACCCTCACCGTCTCCGATCCCCCGCCCCCCAGGCTCACCCTGGTCCAGCCTCCAGCCCAGGTGGAGGGGCCCTTCCTCCTCCTGGGCCGGGTGGAGGCGCGGGAGGCCTTGGGCTTCCAGCTGGAGGTGGTCCTCAAGGACCTCAGCCCGGACCTGAGCGGCTTCAAGGGGGCAAGCCCCGTCTACCTCCTGGACTACGACCCGGAAAGCGGCCTCCTGCGCCTGGACATGGCCTTCTCCAAGCCCCTCAAGGACCAGGAAGCCTTCCGCCTCCTCCTCGTCCCCAGTAAGCCCCTCACCCCCAGGCTCTCCCCCAAGGTGGTCCTCTACGACAAGGAGGGCAAGCCCCTGGGCCAGCCCTTGGCCCGTGGCCGGCCCTTCGCCGACCTCCTGGCCCTGGCCCAGAACTGGGGCAAGGAGGGGAAGGAGCTCAAGGGGGACCTGGACGGGGACGGGAAGGTGGGGGAAGGAGACCTCAGGCGCCTGGCCGAGGGGTACTTCCCCAGGGCCGCGCCTCTCCCACAGGAGCCCAGGCCGGAGGGCGGGAACCCGTGAGGGTGCGCCCCCTCACTCCCTATGACCTTCCCGCCTACCTGGCCCTGCGCCAGGCGCTCTGGCCTGAGGGCGGGGGGGACCCCGAGGAGGTGGAGGCCCTTCTCCAGGACCCCCGGCAGGCGGCCTTCGTGGCCGAGGAAGAGGGCCTTCTGCGGGGCTTGGTGGAGGTTTCCCTCCGCCCCTACGCCGAGGGGTGCGAGACCTCCCCCGGGGGCTACCTCGAGGGGCTTTACGGGCTCCCCACCTTCCGGAGAAGGGGCGCGGCCCGCCTCCTGGTCCAGGAGGCCGAGGCCTGGGCCCGGGCCCAGGGGTGTCAGGAGATGGCCTCGGATGCAGAGCTCAGCAACCTCCTGGGCCAGGAGGTGCACCGGCACCTGGGCTACGAGGAGGTAGAGCGGCTGGTCTGCTTCCGCAAGGCCCTCTAGAGGGCCCGCCGGATGGCCTCGGCGTCCTCCTTGCGGTAGCCGTAGAGGGTGACCTCCAGGGTGTCCGGGGCCTTCTTGATCTCCTCCAGCATGACCCGGGCCACCGCCTCCACAGGAAGCCCTCCCACCCCGGTTCCCAGGAGGGGGAAGGCGACCGTCTTGAGGCCCAGTTCCACCGCCTTTTCCAGGGCGCTCCGGGTGGCCTGGCGCACGGTTTCCAGGCTGGCGGGCTCGTCCCCTAAAACGGCGGCGTGGATCACGTAGCGCACCTTTAGGTTTCCCGCCCCGGTGACCGCCGCCTCGCCCACCCGGATCTTGCCGATGCGGTCGCACTCCTCCTGGATGGAGGGCCCACCCTTCTTGAGGATGGCCCCCGCTACGCCGGCCCCCAGCTTCAGGTAGTTGTTGGCGGCGTTGACGATGGCGTCCCCCTCAAACTCGGTGATGTCGCCTTCGGCGATGCGGATGCGGGCCATGGCCTTATTTTCCCGTACAATGGGCCTGATGTCACGGGATCTTCTGGGCCTCGAGGGGCGGATCGTCATGGTAACCGGGGCCGGGCGGGGCTTCGGGCGGGCCATCGCCCACGGCTACGGACGCAACGGGGCCACGGTCATCGCCGTGGACCCCGACGTGGAGCTGGCCACCGCAGTGGCCTCGGAGGTGGAGGCCCTGGGGGCCACGGCCATCCCCATCCGCGGGGACATGAGCGTGGTTCTGGACGTGACCAGCACCTTTGAAAAGGTGGAGGAGCTTTTTGGCCTTTTGGACGGCATCGTCCACGTGACCACCGCCGAGAGCAAGACCCCCTTCGTGGAGCTTCTGGAAGGAGAGTGGTACGACCTCATGAGCCAGGACGTCAAGTCCAGCCTCTACGTCCTGCAGCAGGGCCTAAGGCACCTGGCGGGGGGCGGCTTCGTCACCCTGGTCCTGCCCCCTGCCGCCCGCATAGAGCCCCACACTCTCTCCGTGCGCAAGGCAGTGGAGGGCCTTATAGAAGGGACTACCCGCACCTTTCCCGGGGTGCGGGTGAACGGGGTGGTCCCCTCCCGGGACCCGGTGGGCGAGGCCCACGACCAGGCCCTGGTGCGGGCGGCCTTGGCCCTGGGGTCCATGGTGGCCGAGGGGGTCCGGGGGGTGGTTTTGGAGGTGCAGCTCCCCGAACCCCCCATGGCCCCCGAGGTCTACGAGATGTTGCGGGAAGTGCCATGAAGTGCCCCTACTGCGGCCATCCCGACACCCGGGTGGTGGACTCGAGGCCCTCCGACGAGGGAGCCGCCATCCGCAGGCGGCGGGAGTGCCCCTCCTGCGGCCGCCGTTTCACCACCTACGAGCGCACCCAGCTGGAGCCCCTCATGGTCATCAAAAGGGACGGCCGCAAGGAGCCCTTCAACCCCGACAAGCTCCTTAGAGGCCTCCTCCTCGCCTGCGAGAAACGCCCCGTGGACCGGGAGGCCCTGAGGCGCTTCGCCTACACCTTTGAGGACCAGGTCGTAGGCCCGGAGATCACCTCCGAGGAGATCGGCCTCAAGGCCATGGCCTTCCTCAAGGACCTGGACCAGGTGGCCTACATCCGCTTCGCCTCCGTCTACCGGGAGTTTGACTCCGTGGAGCGGTTCATAGAGGAGATCCGCCAGCTCTTCGGGGTTGACAAGAAGGAAGGGGCTTGGTAGGATAGCTGTTGCTGCGCGGGCGAAAGCCCAAGCAGGGGGACCTTGAAAAGGGGAGAACGCAGGGCCAACGCTAGCGCTTGAACGCCTCAAGGCGTCCTTTTGTGGAGAGTTTGATCCTGGCTCAGGGTGAACGCTGGCGGCGTGCCTAAGACATGCAAGTCGTGCGGGCCGTGGGGTTTCTCACGGTCAGCGGCGGACGGGTGAGTAACGCGTGGGTGACCTACCCGGAAGAGGGGGACAACCTGGGGAAACCCAGGCTAATCCCCCATGTGGACACACCCTGTGGGGTGTGTTTAAAGGGCTTTGCCCGCTTCCGGATGGGCCCGCGTCCCATCAGCTAGTTGGTGGGGTAAAGGCCCACCAAGGCGACGACGGGTAGCCGGTCTGAGAGGACGGCCGGCCACAGGGGCACTGAGACACGGGCCCCACTCCTACGGGAGGCAGCAGTTAGGAATCTTCCGCAATGGGCGCAAGCCTGACGGAGCGACGCCGCTTGGAGGAGGAAGCCCTTCGGGGTGTAAACTCCTGAACCCGGGACGAAACCCCCGATGAGGGGACTGACGGTACCGGGGTAATAGCGCCGGCCAACTCCGTGCCAGCAGCCGCGGTAATACGGAGGGCGCGAGCGTTACCCGGATTCACTGGGCGTAAAGGGCGTGTAGGCGGCCTGGGGCGTCCCATGTGAAAGGCCACGGCTCAACCGTGGAGGAGCGTGGGATACGCTCAGGCTAGACGGTGGGAGAGGGTGGTGGAATTCCCGGAGTAGCGGTGAAATGCGCAGATACCGGGAGGAACGCCGATGGCGAAGGCAGCCACCTGGTCCACCCGTGACGCTGAGGCGCGAAAGCGTGGGGAGCAAACCGGATTAGATACCCGGGTAGTCCACGCCCTAAACGATGCGCGCTAGGTCTCTGGGTTGTCTGGGGGCCGAAGCTAACGCGTTAAGCGCGCCGCCTGGGGAGTACGGCCGCAAGGCTGAAACTCAAAGGAATTGACGGGGGCCCGCACAAGCGGTGGAGCATGTGGTTTAATTCGAAGCAACGCGAAGAACCTTACCAGGCCTTGACATGCTAGGGAACCTGGGTGAAAGCCTGGGGTGCCCCGCGAGGGGAGCCCTAGCACAGGTGCTGCATGGCCGTCGTCAGCTCGTGTCGTGAGATGTTGGGTTAAGTCCCGCAACGAGCGCAACCCCTGCCGTTAGTTGCCAGCGGGTGAAGCCGGGCACTCTAACGGGACTGCCTGCGAAAGCAGGAGGAAGGCGGGGACGACGTCTGGTCAGCATGGCCCTTAAGGCCTGGGCGACACACGTGCTACAATGCCCACTACAAAGCGAGGCGACCTGGCAACAGGGAGCGAATCGCAAAAAGGTGGGCGTAGTTCGGATTGGGGTCTGCAACCCGACCCCATGAAGCCGGAATCGCTAGTAATCGCGGATCAGCCATGCCGCGGTGAATACGTTCCCGGGCCTTGTACACACCGCCCGTCACGCCATGGGAGCGGGTTCTACCCGAAGTCGCCGGGAGCCTTGGGGCAGGCGCCGAGGGTAGGGCCCGTGACTGGGGCGAAGTCGTAACAAGGTAGCTGTACCGGAAGGTGCGGCTGGATCACCTCCTTTCTAAGGAGCATGGAGCCCGTTCCCGCGCTTTCAGGTCCCGCCAAACCGGCGTGAAACCCCCCGTCAGGGGGGTTTTCCTTTTGCCCCCCTCCTTAGGAGGGGGGTTTTCGCTTTGGAATCCCCGGACGTTCAGGAAGAGCTCGGGGTGGGGATGCCCTGAGGTGTTGGTCCAGGAAGCGGTGCTTTCTGCGTTTTGTAGGAGGGCCTGCTTCACCTGGAGGGGGGTGTAGCTGGGGTTGCGGGAGAGGACCAAGGCGGCGGCCCCAGCCACGTGGGGAGAAGCCATGGAGGTGCCGCTGATGGTGTTGTAGCTCTTGGTGGAGGCGTTCCAGGTGGAGAGCATGGAGACCCCGGGGGCGGCCAGGTCCACGTCGGCCCCGTAGTTGGACCAGGAGGGCCAGTCGTCTTGGCTGTTGGTGGCGCTCACGGTGATGGCCTCATCGTAAGCGGCGGGGACAGCGTTGCGGGCATCTATGCCCTCGTTGCCGGCGGCCACCACCACGGTGATGCGGTAGTCGCAGGCCGCCTTCTGGATCACGTTGTGGAAGGCGTCCTTGGAGCGGGTGCTGGGGCAGTAGAGGCCGTCTTGGTCGTCGGTGCCGCTTCCGCCCAGGCTCATGTTGATGACCTTGGGCTTGCCCCCGTTGTCGTGGCCGATGACCCAGTTGATCCCTTGGACGATGCCACTTATGGAGCCGGACCCTGAGTTAGAGAGGACCTTCACCGCCCAGAGCTCAGCCTGGGGGGCCACGCCCAAGACCCCGAGGCCGTTGGCCACGGCGGCGGCAGTGCCGGCCGCGTGGGTGCCGTGGCCGTTGTCGTCGTCGTAGGGGGCGGCGCACCGGCCCCGGCACTTGACCACGGCGTACCCGCCCCTAAGGTTGGCGAGGTCCTCGTGGCCCACCTTGATGCCGGTGTCCAAAACGTATACCGAGACCCCGGCCCCCTTGGCGGTGGTGGTGGGGGCGCCGACGCGCGCCACGCCCCAGGGGATGGTCTCCCCATAGGCCTTAACCTCCTGGTCGGGGCTCAGGGCGTAGACCCGGGGGTCCTTGGCCAGGCGCTCCGCCTTGGCCGGGGAGAGGTTGCGGTCCCTTCGGCCCCCTATGCCTGGTAACTTCCCCAAAGAACCTTTTGCCGGGGCCCCCATGCTGGCGCGAGCCAGCATGGGGTGGTGTCAAGCCCTATAGTGAGGGGCGTGGACTTCCTGGAAGCCCTTTCCCGCCCCCCTTTGGTCCTGGGGGTGGACCCCAGGCCCGAGCTGCACGGCCGGGAGCCTTTGGCCCACATCCGCCGCTACACCCTGGAGCTTCTGGAGGCCCTGGCCTCGAGGCTGGCCGCCGTCAAGTTCCAGCTGGCCTTCTTTGAGGCCATGGGGCCCGAGGGGCAGGGGCTTTTGTGGGAGCTGGTGAGCGGGGCCAGGGTCATGGGCCTTCCCGTCATTTTTGACGGGAAGCGGGGGGACATCGGCTCCACCGCCGCCGCCTACGCCCGGGCCTACCTGGAGGCCTTTCCCGGAAGCGCCCTCACCGCCAACCCCTACCTGGGCCTGGACGCTCTGGAGCCCTTCTTCCGGGCGGCCTCGGCCAGGGGGGGGGCGGTCTTCGTCCTGGCCAAGACCACGAACCCAGGAGCGGGGTTCCTGCAGGACCTGGAGGTGGCGGGGAGGCCCCTCTACCTCCACCTGACCGAGGCCCTGGCCGAGGCGGGGGAGGCCTACCGGGAAGGGCCCTGGAGCCGGGTGGGCCTGGTGGCCGGGGCCACGGCGGAAGAGGCGGTCCTGGCCATCCGGGCGCTGGCCCCCCACGCCCCCCTCCTGCTGCCCGGGGTGGGGGCCCAGGGGGGGAGGCCCCTCAAGGGCCCCGGCCTTTTGAATAGCGCCAGCCGGGCCCTCTACTACCCCGGGGGCAGGCCCGACCTGGAGGCGGCCCTGGAGGCGGCGGAGGCCCTTCTCGCCCTGGTAGAGTAGGGAAGATGGAGGTCTTGGAGCTTTACCGGAGAACGGGGGCCCTCCTGGAGGGCCACTTCCTCCTGCGCTCGGGGATGCACTCCCCCCTTTTTTTGCAGTCGGCGGCCCTTCTCCAGCACCCCCTCTACGCCGAGGCGGTGGGGGAGGCCCTAGGGAAGCTGTTTGAGGAGGAGGGCGTGGACTTCGTCATCGGCCCCGCCATCGGGGGGGTGGTCCTCTCCTTCGTGGTGGCTAGGGCCCTGGGGGCCCGGGCCCTCTTCGCCGAGAAGGATGGCCAGGGGGGCATGTTCATCCGCAAGGGGCTTCTGGTGAACCCAAAGGACCGCTTCCTGGCGGTGGAGGACGTGGTGACCACGGGGGAGAGCGTGCGGCGGGCTATCCGGGCCGCGGAGGCCAGGGGGGCGGTCCTGGTGGGGGTGGGGGCGCTGGTGGACCGGAGCGGGGGCCAGGCGGAGTTCGGGGTGCCCTTCCGGGCCCTGGCCCGCCTCGAGGTCCCCCAGTACGCCCCCGAGGCCTGCCCCCTCTGCCGGGCGGGCCTTCCCCTGGAGGAGGTCTAGGTGCGCCTTCTGGTCTTCTTGGGGCTTTTCCTCTCCCTGGCCTTGGCCGCGCCAGAGGAGGTGGCCAGGGAGGCGGTGGCCCGCTGGCTCAAGGGGGAACTTTCCCCTAGGTTGGAGGAGGTCCTCAAAGCCCTGCCCGAAGAGGCCCCGAAGCTTCTGGAGCGCTACGCCCTCTTCCCCCCGCCCCCCAAGGGGCTTTTCGTGAACCTGGAGGGGGCCAAGGTGGAGGGAAGCCGGGTGGCCTTTCCCGCCGCCTTGGGCGAGGAGGTGGGGGAGGTGGTGGTGGTCCTGGAGGGGGAGAGGGTGCGGCGCGTCTTCTTCCGCCCCGAGGGGCTTGGCCTTCCCGCCTACCTCCTCACCCCCTTGGCGGGATGGGGGTTTGTCCTCCTCTCCCTTTTCTGGACTTGGCTCCTCTTCCAGACTTCCCCCTTCCGGGCCTGGCTTTTAGAGGCTTTGGCCTTGGTGCGGGCCCATAAGGGGCTTTACCTCTTCACCAACCTCTTCCTCTACGGCCTCTTCGCCCTGGGGGCCCTTCTGGCCTACGGGATGCCGGAGCTGGCCCGCGCCATGCAGGTCCTCTTCGCGGGGGCCCTCGAGGCCATCGGTCTGGAAAAGGCTCTGGGCCGGGGGCTTCCCGTTCTGGCGGGGGTTATCTTTTACTGGAACTTCAGCCAGGGGCTCTTCCTCACCGGGCTCGTCCCCGCCCTCTTCCTGGGCCTTCCCGTTCTCCTCCTAAACTCCCTCCGCTACTTCGCCTTCGGCTTCGCCCTCTCCCCGGCCCTTCTGGGCGGGGCCTTCCTCCTCCACCTGCCCACCCTCCTCCTGGAGCTTCAGGCCTACATCCTGGTGACCTTCGGGGGGCTTCTTCTCCTGGCCAAAACCGCCCGGGGGGAGGGGTACGGGAAGGGGCTCAGGGCCCTCCTTCTGAGCTTCTACCTGGGGGCCTATTTTCTCCTCCTGGCCGCCTGGTACGAGGCCTGGGAGGTGGGGCTTTTATGAAGGTGGCCGTCTTGGGAGCGGGGGCCTGGGGGACGGCTTTGGGGGTGCTTCTCGCCAGCAAGGGCATCCCCACCGCTCTCTGGGCCCGGCGGAAGGAGCAGGTGGAGGCCATGCGGGCCATGCGGGAAAACCGGGAGCGTCTGCCCGGTGTGGCCCTGCCCGCCTACCTCCAGCCCACCTACGACCCCGAGGAGGCCCTGATGGGGGCGGAGTTGGCCGTGGTGGCCCTGCCCTCCAAGGCCCTTTCCACCCTGGAGGGCCTTCCCCTGGCCCCCTGGTACCTATCGGCCACCAAGGGCCTTTTCTTTGAGGCGGGGGAGGTCCTCACCCCAAGCCAGGTTCTGGCCCGCCTCACGGGCCGCCCGGTGGCCGCCCTCTCCGGCCCCAACCACGCCGAGGAGGTGGCCCGCTTTCTGCCCACCGCCAGCGTGGCGGCGGGGCCTGAGGGCCTTGCCCAAAGGGTCCAGGAGCTCTTCACCGGGCCCACCTTCCGGGTCTACACGGGCCGGGACCTCAGGGGGGTGGAGCTAGGGGGGGCGGTGAAAAACGTCCTGGCCCTGGCGGCGGGGATGGTGGACGGCCTCCGCCTGGGGGACAACGCCAAGGCCGCCCTCCTCACCCGGGGGCTAAAGGAGATGGTCCGCTTCGGCACCGCTTTGGGCGGGGAAGAGGCCACCTTTTATGGGCTATCGGGCCTCGGGGACCTCCTGGCCACCGCCTACAGCCTCCACTCCAGGAACCGGGGGGCGGGGGAGAGGCTGGTGCGGGGGGAGGCCGAGGAGCGCCTCGAGGACCGCGGCGTGGTGGAGGGGCTTTACGCCGTCAAGGCCATGGTGGCCTGGGGGGAGAGGGCGGGGGTGGAGCTTCCCATCGCCGAGGCCGTCTTTGGGGTGGCCTACGGGGGCCTGGACCCCCTCAAGGCCCTCCAGGCCCTCATGGCCCGGGAGCCCAAGCCCGAGTGAGGCCAAGTACCCCACCGCGGCCAAAGCCGCGGTGGGGTACTTAAAGATGGAGGGGATGCCGGCCCGAAAGGCCCAGTCCCTGGAGGCCTACCTCTTAGAGGAGGAGCAAAGCCCGATGAAGCGGGAGTTCTACCGGGGCTTCGCCTACGCCATGGCGGGGGCTAGCGCCCTCCACAACCGGGTGGCCTTGAACATCGCCGCCCGCTTCCTGGAGGCGGCCCGGGCCAGGGGGTGCCGGGTCTACATGAGCGACATGAAGCTTAGGATCGGGAACGAGGCCGTGTACTACCCGGATGTGATGGTGGTCTGCCAGGAAGGGCCCCCAAACCCCCACTACGAGGAGGCCCCTTGCGCCTTGGTGGAGGTCCTTTCTCCGGCCACAGAAGCCTTGGACCGCAGGGAGAAGCGGGCCATGCGCCAGCGCCTGGAGAGCCTTGGGGTCTACCTCTTGGTGGACCCCGAGAAGGGGCTTTTCCTGGCCTACCGGAGGACCCCGGAAGGGTTCGTGGAGGAGGGGGAGGAGGTCTACATCCCCTGCCTGGACCTCACCCTCACCGCCGAGGAGGCCTTCAGGCTTTAGAAGAACTCGGAGAGAAAGCCCAGGAGGGCCGTGCGGAAGGCCTTGGGGTTTTCCAGGTTGGCCAGGTGGCCCGTCTCCGGGAGGATCAGCATGCGCCCGTCGGGGAGGGCCTTCCACATCCCCTTGGCCTCCTCCGGGGGGGTGAGGGTGTCCTCCTCGCCCACCAGGACCAGGGCGGGCACCTCCATCCGGGGAAGGAGGGGGGTGGAGTCGGGCCTTTCGGCCAGGGCCTTGAGGCTTTCCGCCACCTTTTCCGGGCTGGCCTCTAGGATCATGACCTTGGCCTTTTCCACCACGTTGGGCTTGGTCTCCCGGGTGGTCTTGCCCAGGTGGCCGGGAAGCAAGGCCTCGGGCAAAAAGCCCACCCCCTCCTTCAGGACCCGCTCCCTCAGGGCGTAGCGGTTTCGCCTGGCCTCTTCGCTGTCGGGCCCGGCGCGGGTGCTGGAGAGGACCACCCCTAAAAAGCGCTCCGGGGCCTTTCGGAAGAGCTCAAAGATGAGGTAGCCTCCCATGGAAAGCCCCACGAAGACCGCCCGCTCCAGGCCCATCTCCTCCATCCCGGCAAGGACCTCTTTGGCGGCCTCCTCCAGGGAGAGGCCCAGATAGTGGGGGGCCAGGACGGGGAGGCGGGTCTTGAGGAGGGCCATCTCGGCCTCCCACATCTGGGGGCTGTAGGGGAAAGCGTGCAGAAAGACCACGCCCTTCATGCTTCCTCCTTGACGGCTTCGCCCTTGAGGCCCAGGGCCTCGAGGCGGGCGATGAGGGCGGGGTCCTCCACGATGACCACGTTCTCCCGCCCCACGGTCTTGGCCCGCAGGCGCCCCGCCTGGGCGGCCTCCTTCCAGGCCTCCATGAGGTCCGGGTGCTGGACCAGGAGGGCGGTCACCTTGTGGGCCGGGTAGCGCTTCACTTCAGGGCCTCCTCCAGGGTGTGCCAGGCCAGGGTGGCGCACTTCACCCGGGCGGGGAGCTTGGCCACCCCCTGGAGGGCCAAGAGGTCCCCCAGGGCGGGGTCCGGGGAGGCGCCCTCCACCACCATGGCCTGGAACTTCTTGGCCAGGTCCAGGGCCTCGGCCACCCGCTTCCCCTTGACCGCCTCCGTCATCATGGAGGCGCTGGCGGTGCTGATGGCGCACCCTTGGCCCTGGAAGCGGATGTCGGCGATGGTGTCCCCCTCCAGGAGCACCATGACCTCCACCTGGTCCCCGCAGGAGGGGTTCATCCCCCCGGCCCGCCGGGTGGCCTGGGGGAGGACCCCGAAGTTTTTGGGGGCCTGGTAGTGCTTGAGGATGATCTCCCGGTAGAGCTCGTCTAGGACGCTCATGGGTTCCCCCATTATAGCCAGGCCCGGTACTTGTGGGCGATCCTGAGGAGGGCCTCCACGAAGCGGTCCACCTCTTCCTTGGTGTTGTAGAGGTAGAAGCTCGCCCGGGCGGTGGCGGCTAGGCCCAGCCTCCGGTGGAGGGGCTGGGCGCAGTGGTGCCCGGCCCGGACGGCGATGCCCTCCTCGTCCAGGAAGGTGGCCAGGTCGTGGGCGTGGAGCCGGCCCAGGGTGAAGGGGATGACCCCGCCGCGGTCGGGCCCCTGGGGCCCGTAGACCCTGAGGTGGGGGACCTCCTCCAGCCGATTCAGGGCGTAGTCCAGAAGGGCCCGGTCGTGGGCGTAGACCCTTTCCATCCCCACCTCCATGAGGTACTGGGCCGCCTCTCCCAGGGCGATGGCCTCGGCGATGGGGGGCGTGCCCGCCTCAAAGCGCCCTGGAGGGGGGGCGTAGGTGGAGCGGTCCACAAAGACCTCCCGGATCATCTCCCCGCCTCCCAAAAAGGGCATCATCCCCTCCAGGACCTCGTACCGGCCCCACAGGACCCCGGCCCCCGTGGGCCCCAGCATCTTGTGGCCGGAGAGGGCGAAGAAGTCGGCCCCCAGGGCCTTCACGTCCACGGGAAGGTGAGGGGCGCTCTGGGCCCCGTCCACCACCACCAAGGCCCCCGCCGCCTTGGCCCTTTGGGCGATCTCGGCCACGGGGTTGATGGTGCCCAGGACGTTGGACATGTGGACCAAGGAGACCACCCGGGTCCTTTCGCTGAGGAGGCCGTCCAGCGCCGAGAGGTCCAGCCTGCCCTCCTCGGTGAGGGGGATGGCCTTCACCCGGGCCCCCGTGAGGCCCGCCACCAGGTGCCAGGGGACGAGGCCCGCGTGGTGCTCCATCTCGGTGACCAGGATCTCGTCCCCCTCCTTGAGGTTCCTTAGGCCCCAGGCGTAGGCCACCAGGTTCATGGCCTCGGTGGTGTTGCGCACGAAGATGACCTCCCGCTCTTCGGCCTTCAGGAAGCGGGCCACGCGCCTTCTCGCCTCCTCGTAGGCCTCGGTGGCGGCCACGGAGAGGCGGTAGGCCCCCCGGTGGACGTTGGCGTTCAGCTCCTCGTAGAAGCGCTTCAGGGCCTCTATGACCCTCTTGGGCTTCTGGCTGGTGGCAGCGGAGTCCAGGTAGACGAGATGGGGATTCTTGGCGATGAGGGGGAAGTCCTCCCTCAGGGCACTTAGGTCCATGCCCTTAGTCTACGGGTTTTGGGGAAGCCTAAAGCTGGGCTAGGGCCCTTTCCAGCCTGGCTCGCGCCTCCTCGGGCAGGCTTCCGGGCCTTTCCCAAACCCCCTGGGGAAGGAGGGCGAACATCCCTTGGGGGTCTTGGATGAGGGCCTCCCCCTCCTGGCGCAGGACCCCGTTGCAGGGGAGGAGGAGGCCGATGTCGGGCTTGGCTTCCGGGGCCCGCACCTCAGGGATGGTGCCCAAAAGCCGCTTCTTCAGGGCGAGGCCTTCCATGGATACCCTCCTCCCGTATTTTACCAGGAGGTTCAGGAAAGCTCGCGCTTCATCCGCTCAAAGGTCTCCTTGTCTATCTCCCCCCGGGCGTAGCGCTCCCGTAGGATCTCCAGGGCCCGGTCCTCCCGCCTGGGGGCCAAGGCCCGGGCCACCAGGTAGCCCCCGAGGACCAGGAGGGCCACCAGGAGCAGGGGGTAGAGCCAGCCCAGGAGGCCAAAGACCATGTGGGGGCCGTAGCTGTAACATCCGTGGGCCAAAGCGGTCATCCCCCATCACCTCCGGTCTCCAGGTCAGGGGAGGGCGGTTAGGCGGGGGTTATAGGCCCGAAGCCGGAGGGAGTTCCCCACCACGAAGAGGCTAGAGAGGCTCATGGCCAAGGCGGCCAGCATGGGGTTCAGGAGGAGGCCCGTGAAGGGGTAGAGGGCTCCGGCGGCCACGGGGATGAGGAGGGCGTTGTAGGCGTAGGCCCAGAAGAAGTTCAGGTGGATGGTGCGGAGGGTCCTCCGGGCCAGGAGGATGGCCTCGGGGACCCCCCGGAGGTCGGGCTTGAGGAGGACCACGTCCCCGGCCTCGAGGGCGATGTCCGTGCCGCTCCCCATGGCCAGGCCCACGTCGGCCTGGGCCAAAGCGGCGGCGTCGTTGATCCCGTCCCCCACGAAGAGCACCTTCCGCCCAGATTCCTGAAGCCGCCTTAGGGCCTCCACCTTCCCCTCAGGCCGGAGCCCGGCCTGGACCTCGGGGATACCTAGGGCCTCCGCCACCCGGCGGGCTGGGGCCTCGTGGTCCCCGGTAAGGAGCATCGGCCTCAGGCCCAGGGCCTTCAGGGCCGCCACCGCCTCCTGGGCCTCGGGCCTTGGGGGGTCAGAGACGGCGAAGGCGGCGAGGAGCCGGCCTTCCTCGGCCAGGTAGAGGGGGGTGTAGCCCTCTTCGGGGAGGGCCTGGGCCTCTTTTGGAAGGGGTACGCCCAGGCGCGCCATGAGGGCGGGGCCCCCGAGGTGAAGGCGCCTTCCCTCCACCCGGCCCTCCACCCCCTCCCCGGGGAGGGAGTGGACCTCCTCCGCCTGGGGCAGAGGCAGCTCCTTGGCGGCCTCCAGGACCGCCCTGGCGATGGGGTGCTCGCTATTCCGCTCCAGGGCGGCGGCAAGGCGCAGGGCCTCTTCCCGGGAGAGGCCCAAGGGGAGGACCTGGACCAGGGTGGGCCTTCCCAGGGTCAGGGTTCCCGTCTTGTCCAGGGCGACGGTGTCCGCCCGGGCCAGGGCCTCGAGGGCCGTTCCTTTGCGGAAGATGAGGCCCATCTGGGCCGCCCGGCCCGTGGCCACGGCGATGGCCGTGGGCGTGGCCAGGCCCATGGCGCAGGGGCAGGCGATGAGGAGGACGGAGAGGGCGGCCACGAAGGCGTGGGCAAGCCCGGGGCCCAGGAAAAGCCAGAGGAGGAAGGTGAGGAGGGCGACCCCCAGGACCACGGGCACGAAGACGGCGGCGATCCGGTCCGCTAGCTCCTGGGCTTTGGGCTTGTGCCCCTGGGCCTCCTCCACCATTCGGGCCATCTGGGCGAGGACCGTGGCCTCCCCCGCCCGGCTCACCCGCACCAGGAGGGCCCCTTCCCCGTTCACCGTTCCCCCCACCACCTCGTCCCCGGGGCCCTTGGCCTTGGGGATGGGCTCCCCGGTGAGCATGGACTCGTCCACGTGGCTCCTGCCCTCCACCACCACGCCGTCGGCGGGGATCCTCTCCCCGGGGAGGACCCGGACCAGGTCCCCGGGGATCAGGGCCTCAGCGGGGATCTCTTTTTCCTCGCCGTCCTGGACCACCCGGGCGGTCTTGCTCCTTAAGGAGAGGAGCTTGCGGATGGCCTCCGAGGCCTTGCCCTTGGCCCCCTCCTCCAGGTGCTTGCCCAGAAGGACCAGGGCCAGGATCACCGCCCCGGCCTCAAAGTAGAGGTGGCGGGCCTCCTCCGGGAAAACCTTGGGGAAGAGGAGGACCAAAAAGGAGTAGAGGTAGGCGCTCCCCGCCCCCAGGGCCACCAGGGTGCTCATGCCAAAGGAAAGGTGCCGGGCCTCGGCCAGGGCCTGACGGAAGAAGCGCCTTCCGGCGTAGAGGACGGGGAGGGCGGTGAGGGCCTGGAGGAGGCCTGGGGCGTGGGGGAGGGGTAGGACCATGGGCTCCATAGCCAGGAGGAGGGTGAGGAGGGCGAAGGGGAAGGCCAGGAGGAGGTCCTTTTGGTGGGTGGGGGTTTTCTCCCTGGCCTCCTCGCCCACCTCCAGGGGCTCGTAGCCCGCTTCCCTTACGGCCTGGCGGATGCGAGCGAGGCTCACCGCCTCCGGCAGGTACTCCACGAATGCCTTTTCCGTGGCCAGGTTGACGCCGACCGAGAGCACCCCGGGAAGCCGCCCTATGGCCCTTTCCACCCGGGCCACGCAGGCGGCGCAGGTCATGCCCTTCACGGGGATCTCCGCCCTGGCCACCACGGGCTCATACCCCGCCTCCGCCACCCGCTTCAGGACCTCCTTCAGGTCCACCCCCTCCTTCAGGCGGAGGAAGGCCTCCTCGGTGGTGAGGTTGACCCGGGCCTCCTCCACCCCTTCCGCCCGCTTCAGCGCCCGCTCCACCCGGGCCACGCAGCTGGCGCAGGTCATCCCCTTGATGCCGAGGCGGATCTCTTTCATTTGAGAAGCCAGAGGCGGAAGCGGTGGATCTCTTCAGCCCCTTTGTGGTGCTCCGGCATGAGCTCCACGAAGGCCCGCTCCCGGTTCCTGGCCCCCCTCAGCCGGGCCACCATGGCGGCCATCTCCCGGGCCATGGCCTGGTAGGCCGCCTGGTCCAGGCCGCCCAGGCGGGCGAGGAGGGCCCGCATGGCGCCGATTTCCCTATCCTGCTCCTCCAGGATGCTTTCCGCCCAGGCCCTGACCTCCGGGTCCTTGGGGTCCAGGTGGAGGTGGCCGTGAGGCATCAGGCCAGGACCTCCGCCCGGTAGCCCTCCTCCTCCACGGCCTGGATGAGGGCCTTGGGGTCGGCGTTGCCCTCCACCAGGGCCTCGCCCCGTTCCAGGGAGACCTCGGCCCGCTCCACCCCGGGCACCCGGGAAAGGGCCTTTTTCACCGCCGTAACGCAGTGGTTGCAGGTCATGCCTTCCACCTTGAGCTTGAGCATCCTCGGCCTCCTACCCACCCCCCCTGGGGTGGGATACTCCTAGTCTACCCTTTGGCCCTGAGTTCCTATAACGGCTGACCCGCAGCCGCGTCCTCCTAAGGAAGGCTGGGGTGGAGCTATGTAGCAGATGAAGGGATGTGCGATGGAAAGCTTTCCCGATAGCCTCTAGAGGCTAGCTCATGGGGGCCACCTCCTCCCCGCGCACGGGAAAGCCGAGGGGCACGCGCTCCAAGGCCCCGTCCTCCCTCTTGCGGAGGAAACCGGAAAAGGGAATGGGGAGAGAGAGGCCCAGAAAGAGGTTGGGGCGGTCCAGGAACTGGAAGTGGAGGTGGGGCTCCGTGGAGTGACCCGAGTTGCCGCACTCGCCCACCACCTCCCCTGCCCGCACCCACTGCCCAGGCCGCACCCGCACGCTTCCCCTCTTGAGGTGGGCGAGAAGGCTGTACTCTCCGCCCTCGTGCCGGATGAGCACGTAGTTCCCCAGAATGCTCCAGGCCAAGGGGTCCAGGAGGCCCGGCCAGGGGCAGTCCCGGTGGCGATTCTGTACCGCCACCACCACCCCGTCCGCGGGCGCGCAGACGGGGGCGCCGAAGGCGTAGTAGTCCTCTGGCCGCCGCCCGCTTCCCCGGTGGGTCTTGCCTTCCTCGTCCCGGATCACGAAGTCGTAGGCGTAGCGCTGGCCCAAAAGCTCCCAGGAATGGGAGGTCTCGGGGTCGGGGCCGCCGTTACCCACCCACCACCATCCCTGGAAAGGGAGGCGGTAAGTCCCCTTGGGCCGGTAGGTGGCAGGGGTGGGCAAGTTTTTTCCCCGGCGCAGGCGGTTCAGCGTCTCACCCGCCGCCTGCGCCAGGATGGTAGCCCAGACCACGGGGGAAAGCAGGGTGGGCAGGTAGATAAGGGTGACGTAGAGCTCTCTTCTGTCCAGAAAAATCAGGGCCAGCCAAGGCACGAACCGGGCCAGGATCACCGCTGTAGCCAGCCAGTCCAGAAGGCGTAGAAAAGGGCTTGCCTTGAGGGCAGGAACTAACAGACCTAACAGATTTAACAGGAGGACGAAAAGGAGGGCCGCGAGAGAGGGGCCTTGCAGGGCCCTCTCGATTCTTCTTAGGGTTTCC
>Ga0080007_1125895_pt1 | contig 58705 bp, 63 predicted proteins | sample OctOCTMetagenome_FD_69210 | JGI IMG/M metagenome (GOLD analysis project Ga0080007, IMG submission 69210) | Hot spring and microbial mat streamer communities from Octopus Spring Streamers, Yellowstone National Park, USA - OCT_B (SPADES... | ecosystem: Environmental > Aquatic > Thermal springs >...
CGCGGTCCGCACGACCCGCAAATACGGTGTAGGGTGGATGTTCATCAGCCAGACGCTATCCAGCCTGCACCGGGGGATCGTGGACCAGCTACGTATCTTCCTTTTTGGTTTCGGGCTCGGAATGGGTCAGGAGTTCCGGGCCCTCTCGGAGCTGGTCGGGGGACGTAGCCGGGCGCTGGATCTCTATCAGCTGTTCCGGGATCCCCACTCTGCCTTCGATGCCGCCTCCCGGGAGTATTCGTTTATGACCACAGGCCCTGTCTCCCCCCTCTCTTTCGCCGGGACTCCGCTCTTCTTCAACGCCTTCAATCGCGTGGAAGAGTTCCTAGAGGCCAACGGATGGGCGGATCTTCGGCCCTCGTGAACCCCCAACCCCACAAGCTTTAATCTGAGACTCCAATCAACTCCCGACCTTGAATCAAGAACGCCCAGCCCATCTGAACTCCAAGGTGCTGGAAGCCTTCCAGGGGACGACCAGCCTGGGAAACCGTTTCCTTTGCCTCTTGGGGTCCACCCCTCAGGGCCAGGCTGTGGGAAAATAGCCGGGTGACCACACCTCGCAAGCGCGTGGACCTCTTCACCGACGGGGCCTGCCTGGGGAACCCGGGGCCCGGAGGGTGGGCGGCCCTCCTCCGCTACGGGAGCCGGGAAAAGCTCCTCTCCGGCGGGGAGCCCTGCACCACCAACAACCGCATGGAGCTAAAGGCGGCCCTCGAGGGCCTCCTGGCGCTAGGGGAACCCTGCCAGGTCCACCTCCACACCGATAGCCAATACCTAAAGCGGGCCTTCGCCGAGGGCTGGGTGGAGAGGTGGCGGAAAAACGGCTGGCGCACCGCCGAGGGCAAGCCCGTGAAAAACCAGGACCTCTGGCAGGCCCTCCTGAAGGCCATGGAGGGCCACGAGGTGGCCTTCCACTTCGTTGAGGGCCACAGCGGCCACCCCGAAAACGAACGGGTGGACCGGGAGGCCCGCCGCCAGGCGAAGGCCCAGCCCCAGGTGCCCTGCCCGCCCAAGGAGGCCACGCTTTTTTAGCCCCAGGCGGAAAAGCGTTATACTTGGGCCATGGAGCCCCGTGGCCGGCCGGTGCTGGAAAGCGCCCTGAACCGGGAAAGCGCCCACTTCAAGGCCAACAAGGACGCCTGGGTGGCCCTGGTGCGGGAGTTCAAGGAGAGCCTGGACAAGGTCCGCCAGGGGGGCGGGCCCAAGGCCGTTGAGCGCCAGCACCAAAAGGGCCGCCTCACCGCCCGGGAGCGGATAGAAAGGCTTTTGGACCCGGGGACGGAGTTTCACGAGCTCATGGCCTTCGCCGGGTGGGGGATGTACGAGGAGTGGGGCGGGGCCCCCGCAGGCGGGGTCATCACCGGCCTGGGCACCATCGCCGGAAAGCTCTGGATGATCATCGCCAACGACGCCACGGTGAAGGCCGGGGCCTTCTTCCCCATCACCGCCAAGAAGGTGATCCGGGCCCAGACCATCGCCCTGGAAAACCGCATCCCCACGGTCTACCTGGTGGACTCCGCCGGGGTCTTCCTCCCCCTCCAGGACGAGGTCTTCCCCGATCAGGACGACTTTGGCCGCATCTTCTACCTGAACGCCCGGATGTCGGCCCTGGGCATCCCCCAGATCTCGGCCATCATGGGCAACTGCGTGGCCGGGGGGGCCTACCTCCCGGTGATGACCGATGTCCTCATCATGACCGAGGGCTCGGGGCTTTACCTGGCGGGGCCCGCTTTGGTCAAGGCCGCCATCGGCCAGGAGGTCTCCTCCGAGGAGCTGGGCGGGGCCAGGATGCACCACGAGGTCTCGGGCACCGTGGACTTCTACGAGCCCACGGACGAGGCCGCCCTGGAGCGCATAAGGAAACTCGCCGCCCTCTACCCGCCCTCGCGCCCCGCCCCTTGGGCCGAGGCCAGGAAGGAGCCCAAGGAGCCCCTCTACCCCGCCGAGGACCTCTACGGCCTGGTCTCCCCCGATGGCTCCCGGCCCTACGACCTCAGGGAGGTCATCGCCCGGCTGGTGGACGGCTCCGAGTTCCTGGAGTACAAGGGGGGATACGGGGAGACCCTGGTCACCGGCTTCGCCCGCATCGGGGGGTACCCGGTGGGCATCGTGGGCAACCAGCGCCTCATCCTGAAGAAGCGGGGCCGGATTGAGGTGGGCGGGGTCATCTACGCCGAGGCGGCCGACAAGGCGGCCCGGTTCATCCTGGAGGTGAACCAGATGAACATCCCCCTCCTCTTCCTCCAGGACGTGACCGGCTTCATGGTGGGCAAGGACTCCGAGCAGGCGGGGATCATCAGGCGGGGGGCCAAGCTGGTGAACGCCGTCAGCAACTCCGTGGTCCCCAAGATCACCGTGATCCTGGGGGGGTCTTTTGGGGCCGGCAACTACGCCCTGGCGGGGAAGGCCTACGCCCCCCGGTTCATCTACGCCTGGCCCAGCGCCAAGTACGCCGTCATGGGCGGGGCCCAGGCGGCCAAGACCCTTCTGGAACTGGAGGTGGAAAAGCTCAGGCGCCAGGGAAAGGAGCCCTCGGACGAGGAGCTCAAGGCGCTTTACGAGCGCATCAAGGGCCGCTACGAGGAGACCCTAGACCCCCGCTACGCGGCGGCCAGGCTCTGGGTGGACGGCATCATCTTCCCCCATGAAACCAGGAAGTGGATCGTAAAGAGCCTCGAGGCCTGCGCCCTGAACCCGGAGCGGGAACCCCTTCGGGTGGGGGTCTTCCAGGTCTGAGCCCCATCCTGTGGCCCCAAGGGAGGGAAAAGATGGCAACGGTCAAGTGGGTGGAGTGCCCCCGGGACGCCTGGCAGGGGTTTTCCCGCTTCATCCCCACCGAGGAGAAGGTGGCCTTCCTGAAGAATCTTCTGGAGGCGGGCTTCCGCCACCTGGACCTGACCAGCTTCGTCTCACCCCGGTGGGTGCCCCAGATGGCGGACGCCGAGGAGGTGCTACAATCCCTCCCGCCCCCCGAGGGGCGCACCTACCTGGCCATCGTGGCCAACGAGCGGGGCCTGGAGCGGGCCCTAAAGGCCCCCAACCTGACCCACGTGGGCTACCCCTTTTCCCTATCGGAGACCTTCCAGCGCAAAAACACCAACCGCTCCCTGGAGGAGTCCTGGCCCCTGGTAAAGGCCATGGTGGAGGGGACCCGGGGGAGGCTCGGCCTGGTGGTCTACCTCTCCATGGCCTTCGGTAACCCCTACGGCGACCCCTGGAGCGTGGAGGAGGTCCTGGAGGCCGTGGCCCGCTTGCGGGAGCTGGGGGTGAGGGAGATCGCCCTGGCCGACACCTACGGGGTGGCCGAGGCCGCAACCATCAGGGAGGTGCTGCGGGCGGCGGTAGCCCGCTTCGGCCCCGAGGGCCTGGGGGCCCACCTCCACGCCAGGCCCCAGGGGGTCCTGGAGAAGGTGGAGGCGGTCTTGGAGGCCGGGATCACCTGGCTGGAGGGGGCCCTGGCCGGGGTGGGGGGGTGCCCCTTCGCCGGGGACGAGCTCGTGGGCAACCTCCCCACGGAGGTGGTCCTGCCCTACCTGGAGAGGCGGGGCCTCCGGACCGGCGTGGACCCGGCCCGGCTTCCCCTCCTGGCCGAGGAGGCGGCCAGGCTCAAGGCCCTTTACGCCTAGGCGGCCTTTTTAAGGTAGATGTGGGGGTCCGTGGGGTTGGCGATGGCGTTGACCCGAGCGATGAGCTCCTCCGGGGGGAGGCTTAAGAGGGCGCTCATCTCCCCCGGGGAGACCACGGCCTCGTAAAAGCGCTTGGCCCCCCGCTCCAGGAGGAGGGCCATGAGCTCCGCCAAAGCCTCCTCCCCCCCGGGGAAGGCGGGGCCGAAGGCGTCGGGGACCAAAAGGTCCTTCTTGCCCCCGTGAACGAGGAGGGCGTAGCGGGCCTTATCCCTTTGGTCCTGCCAGTCGGTGATGAGGTAGACCTTGGCCTCGGGGAAGCGAACCCCCTTCAAGGCCTCCTTTAGGGCCTGTAGGGTCACCCTGGGCGCGCTGCGCAGGCCTAGGCGTTCCATGCCCCTATCCTACAGGAGTTTGCTGGCGTAGACGACCTGGCCGGCGTGGTGCTGGGCGTGCTCCACCAGGTGGTGGAGGACGTGGGCCCGGGGAGCCTCCACCCCCTGGTTTCCCACCCGCACCAAAGCCGCAAGGTCCGCCGCCTTCACCCCTCGGAAGGCTTGAAGAAGGGCGTCCCAGGCCTCGCCAAACCGGGCCACCACCGCCTCCTTGGGCTCCTTCTCCCCCTGTAGCTCCCACTCCCGGCCCCTTTTGGCCCACTCCGGCAGAGGAAGGCCAAGGGCGTAGGAGCCCAGGCGCAGGGAGCTTCCCGTGATGTGGCGCACCAGGCCGCCGATGGGGTTCGCCCCCTCCTTGGGCCGCCACCAGAAGGCCTCCTGGGAAAGGCCAAAGGCCCACCGCTCCAGGTGGAAGCGGACCTCCTCCAGGCCCCTTATCCAGGCCGAGACCGCCGGGGGCACCCCCGGCACCAAGGGTTCCAGAAAGGGCGCGCTCATCCTCCCATGCTACCCTGGTTGGGATGAGGTCGCTCCTCCGCCTCTTCCAAAGGGCCAAGGGCGAGGCCCCCTGCCCCGTTTGCGGGCTTCCCCGGCCCCTGGCGGAGGAGGTGCGCCGCCACCGGCGCTTCTGCCCCCACGTGGCCTTCCGGGCCTGCCCCTTTGACCCCAGGAAGGGCCTATACCGCTTGCGGCGATGACCCCAGAAGAGGCCTGGCGCGCCCTGGAAGAGGACCTGGCGGACTACCTGGAGAGGAAGGGCGTTGTCCCCTCCTGCCGGGCGGGGTGCTTCGCCTGTTGCTTCGGCCTCGTCACCCTCTCCCGCCTCGAGGGCCTGGCCCTCCTCCCCCACCTCACCCCCCTTCAGAAGGTGCGCCTCCTGGAAGAGGGCCCGAGGCGCCTGGCCCTTCTCCAGGAGGGTAAGGACGACCCCCACTTCCCCAGCCGCTTCTTCCAAAGCCGCACCCCCTGCCCCCTCCTGGAAGAGGGGCTTTGCGGGGTCTACCCCCAGAGGCCCCTCGCCTGCCGGGGCCTCCTCACAGAGGGGGACCCCAGGCTTTGCGCCCCCGAGGCGACCCCGCCCAAGGGGCACTTCCTCCCCGTGCCCTGGCGCATGGCCCGCCTGCGCATGGAGGCCCTCTGGGAGGAGGAAAGGAGGCGCTTCGGCCACGCCCTCATCGGGGAACTGGCAAGCCTCCTCTACCTCCTCCTCAAGGGCCTTCCCCAGGACCGGGAGGGGGTGGAGGCCCTTCTTCGGGCGCTTGGGGTGCTTGGGGGAAGGTGGGGGTACCAGGTGCTCTAGGCCCCTTGGGTGGGGACCCTTTTCCAGATGAAGTAGAGGGCGTAGGCCACCAGGCCCAGAAGGAGGGCCCAGGCCCCAGGATGGGACAGGCGAAGGAGGCTGAAGCCGGCCCCCAGCAGGATGAGGAGCGTGGCCCAGGCCTTGGTTCCCCGGGACATGCCCCGGCCCTCCCGGTAGTCCCGGATGAGGGGGCCCACCTTGGGTAGGCTCAGGAGCCAGGTCTCGAGGCGGGGGTTGGAGCGGGAGAAGAAGTAGGCCGCCAGGAGAAAAAAGGGCGTGGAGGGCAGAACCGGGAGAAGGCTTCCCAAAAAGCCTAGCCCGGTGAAGAAGAAGCCCAAGGCTAAGGCCAACCCGCGCATCAGGTCCAGTCTAGCCCTTCACCCACCCCGCAGAAAAGGAAAGGCGACCCCAGGGCCGCCTTTGGCGGAGGGGGCGGGATTCGAACCCGCGAGACCCCTTGCGGGGCCTACCGGTTTTCGAGACCGGCCCGTTCAACCGCTCCGGCACCCCTCCCTGAGCCGGGCGAAGAAGTCCCTTAAAAGCTTAGCACACTCCCCTTCCCGAAGGCCACCCCGCATCCTCCCCCCCTGGCCGTAGCGGGTGAGGGCCCCCTCCTTCAGGTTCTCCACCCCGTAGACCACCTCCACCCCCGCCTCCAGGAGGGCGTGGTGGCACATGCGGCAGGGCTCCAGGGTCACGTAAAGCCGCCCTCCCCTGGCCCTTTTCCCCAGCTTCCGCAAGAGGAGGGTCTCGGCGTGGGCGGTGGGGTCTTCCATGGCCTCCACCCGGTTCCGCTCCCCGTGGACCTCCCCCTCCAGGACCAGGACCGCTCCCACCGGCACCTCCCCTTCGGCGAAGGCCTTCTTGGCCTCCTCCAAGGCGAGCCCCATGAGGCCCTCCTCTTCCGAAGGGGGAAAGAGGCCCAAGACCGCCTCCACCCGGCCTTCCTCCCCCTTCACGGGCCAGAGGGGCCTGAGCTCCCTGGGCACGCCCTTTTCCGCCAAAAACTCCACCAAGCGCTTCCTGCCAAAGGGCCTTTCCAGATAGTCCCCGGGAAGGGGCCTGCGGAAGCCCTTGGGGAGGGGGATCTGGGGACTGGGGGGGATGAGGAACAGGGTCCCCAGATACCGCCGGGCCAGATACCCCCCGGGAAGCGTCCCCGCCCTGCCCTTCAGGGCCTCCTCCAGAAGGGCGATGAGCCTGGCCTCGGGGCGGAGGTCCAGGGCCTCCAAAACCCGCCTCAAGGCCCGCCTCCGCACGGCCTCCGGGGCCTTCAGGAGGGGCAGGGCCCGGAAGGCGGGCACGAAGAAGCGGGGGTCGGGGAGGAGGCGGACCTCCGCCACGCCTTCCAGAAAGGCCTCCTCCTCCTCCCGGGCCTGGGCGAAGCGGGCCAAAGCCTCCCTGGCCCGGGGAAAGCGCTCCAGGATCAGGGGCAAGACCGAGAGCCTCAGGTAGTTGCGGTCCAGGGAAAGGTCCCGGTTCGTGGGGTCCTCCCGCCAGGCCTCCCCCAGGCCCAGGAGGTAGGCCCGGAGCGCCTCCCGGGTGAAGGGGAGGAGGGGGCGGACCACCATCCCCTCCTTCTCCCGGATACCGAGGCCCCGGGCCGTGCCCTGGAGGAGCTTGAGGAGGACGGTCTCCGCCTGGTCGTCCAGGGTGTGGGCGGTGAGGATGGCCTTGGCCCCCACCTCCTTGGCCACCCGGTGGAGGAAGGCGTAGCGCACCTCCCGGGCCAGGGCCTCGAGGTTCTCCCCCCTCTCCTTGGCGATCCGCCCCACCTCCACCCGCTCCCCGTAGAAGGGAAAGCCAAGCCTTTGGGCCAGGTCCCGCACGAAGAGGAGGTCTTCGCCGCTATCCAGGCGCAGGGCGTGGTCCAGGTGGGCCACCACCGCCCGCCTCCCCGCCCGCCGCACCAGGTGGGCCAGGGCCACCGAGTCCCCGCCCCCGGAGACCGCCAGGACCAGGGGGTCCTGGGGGGCCAGGCGAAGAAGGCGCTCCCGAAAGGCCTCCTCAAGGACCGACAAGCCTCGCCACCTCCGCCCTCAAGGTGGGCAGGCAGCACCTCCCCCGGAGGTTTCTCTGGTCGCAGGCGCACCTTCCGGCCCTCACCCCCGCCTCCACCTGGGCCACGGGGTCCTCTCCCCGGGGAAGGGCCTCCTGAAGGGCCTCTTTGGTCCAGTCAAAGCAGTAGCACACCCAGGAGGCCCCCTTGTCGTAGACGGGGAAGCGCACCTCGGCCAGGGTGTAGACCCCCTCCTCGCCGTAGTAGACCACGGGGCAGGCCGGGTCCTGGCAGAGGTGGTGGGGGCTTTGCGGGTCCAGGCGGGCCAGGGCCTTCCCGGTGAGGAAGTTCTTCACCGTCTTCAGGGGAACGGAAAGCCCCTCCTTCCCGTTAGCCGGGCACAGCATGCCCCCATTCTAGGGGCTAGACTGGAGGGAGGAGGTAAGAGATGGGCTTTCTGGAGGAGCTAAAGGCCCTGGTGCCGGGGAGAGTCCTCACCAAGGAGGCGGAGCTCGCCCCTTACGAGTCCGACGCCCTCACCGCCTACCGCAGGCGCCCCCTGGCCGTGGTCCTGCCCGAGAGGAAGGAGGAGGTGGTGGCGGTGGTGCGCCTCTGCCACCGCCACGGGGTCCCCTTCGTGGCCCGGGGAAGCGGCACCAGCCTAAGCGGCGGCTCCCTCCCCGTGGAAGGGGGCATCGTCCTGGCCCTGAACCGCATGAACCGGATCCTGAGGCTGGACCCCAAGGCCCGCATCGCCGTGGTGGAGCCCGGGGTGGTCAACCTGGAGGTCTCCAAGCAGGCGGCCCCCTTCGGCCTCCTCTACGCTCCGGACCCCTCCAGCCAGCCCGTCTCCACCATCGGGGGCAACGTGGCCTTCAACTCCGGGGGGGCCCACTGCTTGAAGTACGGGATGACGGCCAACCACGTCCTGGGCCTGGAGCTCGTCACCCCTCAGGGCGAGGTGGTGCGCCTGGGCGGGGAGGGCCTCGAGGGCGTGGGGCCGGACCTCCATGGCTTCTTCGTGGGCACGGAGGGGCTTTTGGGGGTGGCCCTGGAGATCACCCTCAGGCTTCTCCCCGGGCCCGAGGCCTACCACACCCTCCTCGCCGCCTACGACAGCCTGGAGAGGGCAGGGGAAGCGGTGAGCCTGGTCATCCGGGCGGGGCTTTTGCCCGGGGCCATGGAGATCATGGACCGCCTGAGCATTGAGGCCGCCGAGAAGGCGGTCAGAGCGGGCTATCCCCAGGCCGAGGCCCTCCTGATCGTGGAGCTGGAAGGCCCCAAGGAGGAGGTGGCGGAGGAGGCCAGGGTGCTCCGCGGGGTCATCCAGGAAAGCGGGGCCTACGAGGTGCGGGTGGCCAGGAGCGAGGCGGAGAGGCAGGCCATCTGGAAGGGGCGCAAGGCCGCCTTCAGCGCCGTGGGCCGCCTCTCCCCGGACTACATCGTCCAGGACGGGGTGGTGCCGAGAAGCCGCCTAGGGGAGGCCCTAAGGGAGATCGGGAGGCTTTCCCGGGCCTTTGGCCTCCGGGTGGCCAACGTCTTCCACGCCGGGGACGGCAACCTCCACCCCCTGGTCCTCTACGACGGCAAGCGGCCCGGGGAGCTGGAGCGGGCCGAGGAACTGGCCGGGGAGATCTTAAGGCTTTGCGTCCGCCTGGGGGGGTCGCTCACGGGGGAGCACGGCATCGGCGTGGAGAAGAAGGCCTACATGCCGGAGATGTTCGCCCCGGAGGACCTCCTGGCCATGGAGCGGGTCAAGGCCGCCCTGGACCCCAAGGGCCTGGCCAACCGGGGCAAGGTCCTGCCGGAGGAGGTCCATGCTTAGGCCCACCACCCCCCAGGAGGTCCAGGAGGCCGTCCTAACCCACCCCCGCTTGAGGCCCAGGGGGGCCGGCACCAAGCCCACCCTCTCCAGCCCCCAGGAGGGCGAGGCCCTTTTGGACCTCTCCGGCCTCAGGGGGATCCTGGAGTACGAGCCCGAGGAGTTCGTCTTCACCGCCCTGGCGGGGACCCCCTTGGGGGAGATAGAGGCGGCCCTGAAGGCCCACGGCCAGTACCTCCCCTTTGACCCGCCCCTTTTGGGGAAAGGGGCCACCCTGGGGGGCACCGTGGCCGCCGGGCTTTCCGGGCCCATGCGCCACCGCTATGGCGGGGTCCGGGACTTCATCCTGGGGGTGCGGTTCGTGGACGGGGAAGGGAGGCTGGTCCGGGGCGGGGGCAAGGTGGTGAAGAACGCCGCCGGCTTCCCCTTCCACCGCCTCATGGTGGGCTCCTTGGGGGCCTTCGGCGTCATGGTGGAGCTCTCCTTCAAGGTCTTCCCCAGGCCCCGGGCCACCCGGACCCTGCGGGCCACCATGAAGGGCCTGGAGGAGGCCTTGAGGGCGGTGGAGAAGCTGAGGCTTCTCCCCCTGGACCTCCTGGCCCTGGACCTCCTCCCCCCGGCCACATTGGAGCTCCGCCTGGGGGGCTTCCCGGAGAGCCTTAAGGCCCGCCTGGAGAGGCTGAAGGCCCTCCTTGGGCAAGAGGAGGGCCTAGAGGAGATGGAGGAGGTGGCGGAAGAGGAGGCCCACTGGCAGGCGGTGCGGGACCTCCGCTTCCTGGAGGGAAGCCCCATTCACGCCAAGGTGCCCGCGGGGCTTTCCCGGATTCCCTTCCTGGAAGGCCTTCCCTTAGGGCCCAGAAGGTACCTGGACGGGGGGGAGGTGCTCTATGTGGGCCTCGAGGAGGAGGGCCTGAAGGCCCTGAAAGATGCAGGGATCCCTCACCTGGTCCTAAGGGGGGCCCAAGACCCCCTCTCCCCCAAGCCCCAGGACCCCTTCTTCCTGGGGGTGAAGGGAGCTCTAGACCCCAAAGGCCGGTTTCCCCTAAGGTAGGTTTATGCAGCACCAGATCCCCCTAGAAGAGCTGGGCCCCAAGGGCCAGGTCATGGCCCACGCCATAGAGGCCTGCGTGCACTGCGGTTTTTGCCTCCCTACCTGCCCCACCTACGCCGTCCTCCAGGAGGAGATGGACTCCCCCAGGGGGCGGATCTTCCTCATGAAGGAGGTGCTGGAAGGAAACCTGCCCCTGGAGGAGGCCCTTCCCTTCCTGGACCGCTGCCTGGCCTGCCAGGCCTGCGTCACCGCCTGCCCCAGCGGGGTGCCCTACGGGGAGCTCATCGCCATCTTCCGGCTCTGGAGCGAGGAAAGGCGCCACCGCTACCCCCTGGAGAGGGCCTACCGCCTAGCCCTCCTGCGCACCCTCCCGTACCCGGGCCGCTTCCGGCCCCTGGTGGAGCTGGGTGTTCGCCTCAAGCCCCTCCTAAAACCCCTCCCCCTGCCCAAGGCCCTCAAGGCCCCCATCGCCCTCCTCCCGGACCGCCTGGAGAAGGAGGAGCCCTACCAGGAGGTCTACCCTGCCAAAGGGGAGCGGCGTGCGCGGGTGGGCCTCCTTCTGGGGTGCGCCCAGAGGGTCCTGAGGCCCTCCATCAACCGGGCCACCATAAAGGTCCTCCAGGAAAACGGCGTGGAGGTCCTGGCCCTGAAGGAGCAGGCCTGCTGCGGGGCCCTAAACCTCCACGCCGGGGACGAGGAGGGGGCGAGGGCCTTGGCCAGGCGGAACCTGGAAGCCTTCCGCGACGTGGACTACGTCATCACCAACGCCGCCGGGTGCGGCTCGGGGATGAAGGAGTACCCCCTTCTCCTCCTGGGCCAGCCCGAGGAGGAGGCGGCGCGGCGCCTGGCCGCCAAGGTGAAGGACCTTTCCGTGATCCTGGACGAGCTGGGCTTCCTCCCCCCTCCTCCCCCCAGAAGGCCCCTGAAGGTGGCCTACCACGATGCCTGCCACCTGGCCCACGCCCAGGGGGTGCGGGAGGCCCCGAGAAACCTCCTAAGGGCGGCGGGCCTCGAGGTCCTGGAGCCCAGGGAGTGGGAGCTCTGTTGCGGAAGTGCCGGCACCTACAACCTCTTCCATCCGGACCTGGCCGAGGCCCTGGGCCGGAGGAAGGCGGAGAACCTGAAGGCCACCGGGGCCGACCTGGTGGCAACCGGCAACATCGGCTGCCTCATCCAGATCCAGGCCTACCTGGACCTCCCCGTCCTCCACACCGCCGAGCTTCTGGCCCTCCTCTACGAGGGGAAGGAGCCCCAGGCCTAGGCGCCCAGGTTCTGCGCTTCCCATGGGCACACCCTGCTTGACGTGCATACTTTTTTCTGCCTATGCTTAACCCATGGCCCTCACCGTCCGCAACCGCGAGGTGGAGCGCCTGGCGGAGGAGGTGGCCCGCCTGGCGGGGGAGACCAAGACCGAGGCCATCCGCAAGGCCCTGGAGATGCGCCTCAAGCTGCTGAAGGGGAAGCAGGGCCTTGACCGGGTGCTCCGCTTCCTGGAAGAGGAGGTCTGGCCCCAGATACCCCCGGAGCTTTTGGGAAAGGGCATCTCCAAGGAAGAAGAGGAAGCCATCCTCGGCTACGGCAGGGAGGGGTACTGATGGTTCTGGACACCTCCGCCCTCCTGGCCATCCTCTTTCGGGAAGAGGGGTACGAGGACCTGCTGGAAGAGATCCGGCGCGCCCATCCCCGCAAGGTGGCCGCGCCCACCCTGGCGGAAGCGGGGATCGTTCTGGGCGCCCGGCTGGGTTTTGAACGGGTATACCTTCTTCTCGCCCTCCTAAGCGAACTCCAGGCCGAGGTCATCCCCTTCAGCGAAGCGCACGCCCGGGAAGCCATCTCCGCTTACCGCCGCTATGGACGGGGGAGGCACCCCGCCGGCCTCAACTTCGGGGACTGTCTGAGCTACGCCCTGGCCAAGGTAGAGGGGGAGCCCCTCCTCTACAAGGGCGAGGGCTTTGACCGGACGGACCTGGCGTGGAAGCCCTCCTAAAGGAAGCCTTCTTTCACGCCCTGAGGGCCACGGACCTCTACCGCCTGGTCCAAAAGGCCCTTCCCCCATGGCGGCCGGACCTGATCCTGGCGGTGGGCAAGGCAGCGGCCCCCATGCTGAAAGCCGCCTTGGACCGCTACGGGGAGGTCCCCTACCACCTGACCCTGCCCCAGGGCCAAGACCCCCTAGGCCTGAAGGCCCGCTTCGCTTCCCACCCCGTGCCCGACGGGGAAAGCGTGCGGGCGGCGGAGGAGGTCCTTTCCCTCTTACAGAGGCTTTCCCCCAAAGCCCGGGTCCTGGCCCTGGTCTCCGGGGGCGGAAGCGCCCTCTGGTGCGCCCCTCTGGGGGTCTCCCTCGAGGAGAAGGGGGCCCTGACCGAGGCCCTCCTAAAGAGCAGGGCCAGCATTGGGGAGGTGAACACGGTGCGCAAGCACCTCTCCCGCATCAAGGGGGGGAGGGCCCTGCTGGCCAGCCGGGCCCGGGTCCACGCCCTCCTCCTCTCCGACGTGCCCGGCGACGACCCCAGCGTCATCGCCTCCGGGCCCTTCCACCCCGACCCCAGCACCTACGGCGAGGCCCTGGCCGTCCTGGACCGCTACGGCCTAGCCTTTCCCAGGGCCCGGGAGGTCCTCCTCCGGGGGCTAAAGGGGGAGTTGCCCGAGACCCTGAAGCCCGGCGACCCCGCCCTGAAGAGGCTCTCCTGGCGGATCGTGGGGCGGAACCTGGACCTCCTGAAGGCGGCCCAGGAGTTCCTCCGGGAAAAGGGCCACAGGGCGGCCATTCTCTCCGACCGCTTTGGCGGCGAGGCCCGGGACCTGGCCCGCTTCCACGCCGAGCTGGTGGAGACCATCCGCGCCCACGGCCTTCCCTTCCGCAAGCCCCTCTTCCTCCTTTCCGGGGGCGAGGCCCAGGTGCGGGTGAAGGGAAAAGGCCAAGGCGGGCGGAACCTGGAGTTCCTCCTGGCCCTCTACGCCCACCTGAAGGCCCCCCTCTACGCCCTGGCCGCCGACTCGGACGGTCTGGACGGCCCCAGCGGCGCCGCCGGGGCCCTCCTCACCCCGGAGGTGTGGGCGAGGGCCCTGGACCCCAGGCCCTACCTTCAGGAGAACGACAGCCTGGCCTTCTTTCAAGAAGCTGGCACCCTCCTCACCACCGGGCCCACGGGCACCAACCTCAATGACTTCCGCCTCCTTTTCGTAGACTGAAGGGGTGGCGCACCCTCTGAGCGATGCCGAACCCCGCTAGCCTCTACGTCCACGTCCCCTTCTGCCCCACCCTCTGCCCCTACTGCGACTTCCACGTGGTGCGCCGGGGCGGGGTCTGGGTGGAGGCCTACTTGAAGCGCCTGGGGGAGGAAGCCAAGGCTCTCCACCTGGCCTATCCTGAGCCTCTTTCCACCCTTTACCTGGGCGGGGGGACGCCCAGCTACCTGAGGGACCGGGAGCTCGTGGCTCTCTTCCAAAGCCTCCCCTGGCGCCTCAAAGAGGGGGCGGAGGTGACCCTCGAGGCCAACCCGGGAACCCTCTCCCCCTCTAGGCTCGCCCTCCTCAAGGACCTGGGGGTGAACCGCCTCTCCCTGGGGGTCCAGAGCTTCCAGGACGAGGTCCTCCGCTTCCTGGGCCGGGCCCACGGGAGAAAGGGGGCCTTGAAGGCGGTGGAGATGGCCCTGGAGGCCGGTTTTCGGGTGTCCATAGACCTGATCCTGGGCCTCCCCATGCAGGACGTGGAAAAGGACCTGAAGGAGGCGGCCCGCCTGGGCGTGGGCCACGTCTCCGCCTACACCCTCCAGGTGGAAAAGGGGACCCCCTTCGCCCTTTTGGGCCTTCGGGAAGACCCCGAGCGGGAAGCCTGGGCCATGGAGCGGGCGGAGGAGGTCCTGGGCGAGGCGGGGCTTCTGCGCTACGAGGTCTCCAACTTCGCCAGGGAGGGGGAGGAGGCCCGGCACAACCTGGTCTACTGGCGGGCGGGGTTCTGGCTGGCCCTAGGGCCCGCCGCCACCGGGCAGTACCCGGGGGAAGGCCCCGCCTACGCCTTCCGGCGCACGGGCCCTCCCCTCCCCCGCTGGCTTCTGGGCGAGGCCCCCCAGGAGGAGGCCATCACCCCCCTGGAGCACGCCAAAGAGGCCCTGATGCTGGGGCTGAGGCTTAAGGAAGGGGTGGACGTGGGGGAGCTGGAAGGGCGCACGGGCCTTTCCCTCTGGCCCGCCCTGGAGGCCAGGGCCGAGGCCCTGGCCCAGGAAGGGCTCCTCCTCCTTTCGGGCAAGCGCCTAAGGCCCACGGGGAAGGGCCTCGCCCTCCTCAACGCCGTGGTGCTTTCCCTTTGGGAAGCCCTTTAAGTACCCCACCGCGGCCTTCGCCGCGGTGGGGGCCCCTAAGGGACGGAAAAATGGGCGCCCGCTTAGGCCAGGGCCAGGGCCTCCCGAGCCCGGTCCGCCAGGGCGAAGAAGCGCTCCTTGGTGAGGGGAATCTTCCCCGTGACCAAGCCCTTGCCGGGCTCGTAGTGGGCGTGGAGGTGGATGTGGGCCCGGGGCAGGCGGAGGCCGATGCGCTTAAGCTTGGCGTGCCGGGGGGAGACATCGGCCAGGAGGAAGGGCTCCCCTAGGGCATCGGAGAGGGAGGCGGTCATGATGGTAGTGGGGAGGTCGTAGGGCCGCTCCATGCGGTAGATGAAGTCGGGGAAGTCGGCCTCCTTCTCAAAGCGGACCCCCTTTTCCCTGGCGTACTCCCGCATCCAGCCCAAAAGCTCCACCCAGGCCTCGTAGAGTTCCCGCTCGTGGGACGCGCTCATGGCCTGAGTATACAAGGGCGAGGCCCCGGGATTCCCCGGGGCCCTTTGGTGGGCGCGAGTGGACTTGAACCACCGACCCCTACCGTGTCAAGGTAGTGCTCTGGCCACCTGAGCTACGCGCCCGCGTTCTTTGGAGGCGCCGGCCGGATTCGAACCGGCGAATGGAGGTTTTGCAGACCTCTGCCTTACCACTTGGCTACGGCGCCAAGCCGTAAGGTATCCTAGCACGCCGGGGCCAAGCCTGTCAAGAAAGCCCCTTCCCAAGGGAAAAGTGCTATGATGCCCAAGAGTGGGCGAGGTCTTCGTGCGCCTTCGGCGGGGCCGCTGGCCCCTCTCCAAAGGGCTTCTGGTGGAGGCCCTTCTGCCTCTGGGCATCCCCCTCGAGGCCGCCCAGGCCGTGGCCCACACCGTGGAGGAGCGCCTCAAGGCCAAGGGGCGCCCGGAGGTCTCTCCCAAGACCCTCCGCCAGGTCTTTCTGGAAGAGGTGGCGGGAGCCCTGGGCCAAGAGGTGGCCGATCGCCTGGCCCGCCAGACCCTCCCCTTTGAGGAGATCCAGGTAGCGGAGGGCAAAAAGAGGCGCCCCTTCTCCAAGGGCCTCCTGGCCCGGAGCCTGGAGGAGGCCGGGCTTTCCCTGAAGGAGGCCCACCAGCTGGCCAAGGAGGTGGAGCGCCGCCTGAGGGAAGAGGGGGTCAGGACCATCTCCGCCCGCCGCCTTGAGGCCCTGGTGGCCCAGGAGCTGGAAAGGCTCAAGGGCAAGGCGGCCAAAAGGCGCTACCTCCAGCGCCAGGCCTTCGCCGGGGAGCTCTTTGTAGAGGAGGAAAGCGGCGAGCCCAGAATGCCCTTCTCCAAAGGCATCCTGGCCCAGTCCCTCATGGGCATCGGGCTTTCGCCGGAAAAGGCCTACCGCCTGGCCCGGGAGCTGGAGGCCCTCCTCCACCGGGAGGGCAGGCGGGTCATCCGCCGCATCGAGCTCAGGGAGAGGGTCTACCAGGCCCTCCTCAAGGAAGCGGGGGAGGAGATGGCCCGACGCTACCTGCTCCTAAGGCGCCTACGGCGGAGCGCCCGCCCCGTCCACATCCTGATCGGCGGGGTGACGGGGGTGGGCAAGAGCGTCCTGGCCTCGGCCCTGGCCTACCGGCTCGGCATCACCCACATCGTCCCCTCGGACGCGGTGCGGGAGGTCTTCCGGGCCACGCTTTCCAAAGACCTCCTCCCCACCCTGCACCAGTCCACCTTTGAGGCCTGGAAGGCTCTTCTGCCGGAGATCAGCCTGGAGGAGGAAAGCCACGAGGAAAGGGTCATGCGGGGGTTTTTGGATCAGGTGATGAAGGTGGCCGTGGGCCTCAGGGCCATCCAGGAAAGGAGCGCCCTGGAGGGCACCTCCATCGTCCTGGAGGGGGTCCACGTGGTGCCCCGCTACCTGGAGCACCCCCACAAGGACCGGGTCCTCACCGTGCCCATGCTGGTGGTCCTCCAGGACGAGAAGCTCCACCGGGACCGCTTCCTCCTTCGGGACCGGGAGACGGGCCACGCCAGGCAGAAGGAGAAGTATCTGGCCCACTTCGCCGAGATCCGCCTCATCCAGGACCACCTCCTCCTCTGGGCCCAGGAGGAGGGCATCCCCACCATCCCGGGGGAGGACCTGGACGAGGCGGTGGAGAAGGCCCTCGAGGTCCTGGTGGCCTACCTGGAGGCGGAGGAGGCGGCCCGTGCTTGAGGCCCTAGCCCTCCCCCTCCTCCTGGCCCTGGCTTTCCGCCTAGAAGGCCGCCTTCCCCTCCCCGCCCTCGGGGTGTGGCTCAACTTCCTCTGGTTCGTCTACCAGAACGAGTGGGGCTCGGGGTGGCTGGCCTACCTGCGGGGCCTGGGGATAGGCCTCTTCCTGGCGGCGGGCTACGGCAGGCCGGGGTTGGCCTGGGCCCTCACCCCCTGGCCCCTTCTCCTCTACCTGCGCCTGGACGTGCGGGAGTTCGCCCTCTACCTCCCCGCCCTGGGCGAGGGGATGGTCCTGGGGGCTCTCCTCTATTTGGCGGGCTTCCGCAGGCGGTAGGCCAGGTAGGGGGCCCCCATCCCCACCAGGCCCCCCAGGAGGAAGAAGAGGGGATGGCCGTAAAAGACCTGGAGGAGCCCCAAAAGGGCGAAAAGCCCCAGGAAAAAGGGCACGGGGAAGGGCTTTTCCCCGTAGCCGAAGGCGGCGCCCCCCAGGGCCAGGCCCAGGCCCAGGGCGATGCCCTCCTGGGAGGGGCGGAACCAGAGGAAGTAGGCGTAAAGGGCGATGCCCAGGAGGGAGAGGGCCTGGGAGAGGCGGTTAGGTTCCATCACGCCTTCACGAAACGGGCCACCACCAGCTGGGAGAGGAGGAGGCCCACCCCGCCCCAGGCCACCTGGGGCTCCCGGCCCAGAAAGCCCATGAGGGCCGAGAAGATGGCCGCGAAGAGGAAAAAGGGCGCGTACTTGGGGTTAACCGTGAGCCCCAGGACGAAGGCCACCAAAAACCCCGCCACCCCCGGGGGCAGGCTGGCCCCCAGGACCAGGAAGAGGAGCATGAGGCCTATGGTGATGGCCCCCGCCAGGTAGTAGGCCCCGGGGAAGGGCTCCTTGCGCTTTTTGGCGTCCTTGGCCTCGGACATGGCCCAAGCTTACCATACCCCTGGTTCCTGCTCCCTTTGGCCCGCCATACCTGGTAACTTCCCCAGGAACCTTTTGCCGGGGCCCCCATGCTGGCCCAAGCCAGCATGGGGTGGTGTCACAGAAGGCCCGAGGCCCGGGCCACCGCCTCGAGGGTGGCGGGCACCGGAGGGGGAAGCTGGGCCACCTTCTCGGCGGTGGCGGGGTCCTTGAGGCCGTGGCCGGTGAGGGTGAGGACCACCGTCGCCCCCTCCTCCAGGCGGCCCTCCCGAAGAAGCCGCCACACCCCCGCCAGGCTGGCGGCGCTGGCGGGCTCCACGAAGATCCCCTCCTCCCGGGCCAGATAGCGGTAGGCCTCCAGAATCTCCTCGTCGGTGACGGCCTCAATGAGCCCCCCCGACTCCTCCTTGGCCCGGACGGCCCCCTCCCAGCTGGCCGGGTTGCCGATGCGGATAGCGGTGGCGATGGTCTCGGGCTTCTCCACGGGGCGCCCCAGGACGAGGGGCGCGGCCCCCGCCGCCTGGAAGCCCAGCATCCTGGGGAGCCTCGAGGCCCGCCCGGCGGCGAAATAGGCCTTGTAGCCCATCCAGTGGGCGGTGATGTTGCCGGCGTTGCCCACGGGAAGGGCGTGGTAGTGGGGCGCGTCCCCCAGCTCGTCCACCACCTCAAAGGCCAGGGTCTTCTGGCCCTCGAGGCGGTGGGGGTTCACCGAGTTCACCAGGGCCACGGGGAAGCGCTCCGTGAGCTCCCGCGTCAGGCGCAAAGCGTCGTCAAAGTTCCCCTCCACCTGGACGATCCTGGCCCCGTGCATGAGGCTCTGGGCCACCTTGCCCAGGGCCACGTACCCGGCGGGGAGGATCACGATGGCCGTCATGCCCGCCCGGGCGGCGTAGGCGGCGGCGGAGGCGGCGGTGTTCCCCGTGCTGGCGCAGGCCACGGCCCTGGCCCCGCCCTCCAGCGCCTTGGACACCGCCAGGGTCATCCCCCGGTCCTTGAAGCTCCCCGTGGGGTTCAGCCCCTCGTACTTGGCGTAGATCTGAACCCCGCGCCTTTTGGCCTCCTCGGGGCCCTTCAAGGGGATGAGGGGGGTGGAGCCCTCCAGAAGGGAGACCACCGGGGTGTTCAGGGAGACCGGCAGAAAGGCGCGGTAGCGCTCAATCAGGGGCAGGCGCATGGGGATATGCTCGGGGATAAGGACCTAAGGGTCAAGGGGTGGCGAAGAGCCGGGAAGCTCGCAAGAGGAAGCTTGGAAGCTCAGGGTCCAAGGGCACCTCTGGAAGCTCCTCAAAGCGCTCCACGCCCGAAAGGCGGTGCGCCTCCACCCACCTTCCGTATGGGTCAACCAGGACCACCAGGGCCGTTCCGTTCTTCAGGTAGAGCCCGGCCTTCTCCTGAAGCCCCGCCGGGTCATCGCTCCTTGAGCGCACCTCAAAGACCACATCGGGGGCCAGGGGTGGAAAGCCCTCCCGCTCCTCCTGGCTGAGGGCGAGCCAGCGCTCCTTTTTTACGAAAGCGGCGTCCGGGGAAAAGACCGCCCCGTCGGGCAGGCGAAAGCCGGTGGCCGCGTCAAAGACCACACCCAGGCCCTTCTCCTCGTTCCAGCGGTAAAGCTGGCCCAGGACCTCGGCGCGCACCCGCCCGCTTTCGCCGCCTGTAGGGGACAGGCGAAGCCTCCCTTCCGCCGTCCTTTCCAACTTGAGCCCAGGGTTCCGCCGCGAAAGGGCCAGGAGGTCCTCGTCGCCGACGGAGCTTAGGACCAGGAGGGGCATGGCCTCATTCTACCTCGGGGAAGGGGGCGCCCTCCGAAGGCGGGGCCTTCTTGCGGGAAGCGGGCAGGTGCCCGGGAGCCCCGGAGAGGAAGCGGAAAAGGTCGGCCAAAAGGCCGCTGGCCGTGGCCCCGCCCCCCGCCCCCGGGCCAATGACCAAGACCTCCCCCAAGGGCGCCGTGCGCGCCAGGAGGGCGTTCCCCCGGGCCCGGGCCAGGGGGTGGTCCTGGGGGAGGGCCACGGGGGCCACCCGGGCCCGCCAGCGCCCACCCTCCCCGTAGAGGCTCGCCACCAGGCGCACCTTCGCCCCCCGGGCCTCGGCCGCCCTCAGGGCCTCGAGGGTGAGGCCCTCAATCCCCCTGACCTCCACCTGGCTCAAGGGGAAGTCCGGGTCCAGGAGGAGGCGGGCCAGGAGGGTGAGCTTGTGGGCGGCGTCTATGCCCTTCACGTCCAGGCTGGGGTCGGCCTCGGCGTAGCCCAGGCGCTGGGCCTCCCTTAGGGCCTCCTCGTAGGTCCTCCCCCGCTCCATCTCCTGGAGGATGTACAAGGTGGTGCCGTTCAGGATGCCGTGGAGCTCCGAGAGCTGGCTTCCCCTAAGGGTTTCCAGAAAGGAGAGGGCCGGGGTGCCCGCCATGACGCTGGCCTCGTGGTAGATGAGGCCCTCTTCGGCGAAGGGCTTGAGCCTCTCCCAGGCCTCGGCCAGGAGGGCCTTGTTGGCGGTGATGAGGGGGATGCCGGCCTCGAGGGCCGGGAGGACCAGCCCTAGGGGCGCCTCCACCCCCCCCATGGCCTCTACCACCACATCGGCCTCCAGGAGGTCAAAGGGCTCGGTCCGGAGGAGCGCCTCGGGGATGGGCCTGGGCTTGGCCTTGTCCCGCACCAAAACTCCCAGAAACCTGGGAACAAAGCCCATAGCCGCCAGGTCCTCCCGCCGCTCCAGGACCAGGCTGTAAAAGGCGCTGCCCACGGTGCCGCCCCCCAGGAGGGCCATCTTCAGGGGCTCCATGGAGGGGATTATAAGTACCCCGCCATGGCCCCCAAGGGGGCCCAGGCCTAAGTACCTCACCGCGGCCTTTGCCGCGGTGGGGTACTTAAACTGGGGGAGGTGAAGGAGCTTCTGGAGGAGGCCGCCCGGGCCATGGGCCTCATCCCCGCCTGGGCTCCCCTGAAGCCCCTGGAGGAGGCCGAAAGGCGGTTTCGGGCCTGGCTGGAGGCGGGGAGGCACGGGGGAATGGCCTACCTCCGGAGGCCTGAGGAGCGCTTCTGGCCAGAGAAGCGCTTTCCCTGGGCCAAAAGCGCCCTCCTCCTCTTCGCCCCCTACGCCTATGAGGACCCGGGAAGGCCCCCCGGCGGCCTGAGGGTGGGGCGGGTAGCCCGCTACGCCTGGAGCCGGGACTACCACCTGGTCCTGGGGGAGGCCCTGGGGGCGCTTGCGGCCCTGGCCCGGAGCCTGGGCCTCGAGGCCCGAGGCTACGCGGACCACGGCCCCCTTCCCGAGCGGGCCCTGGCCGTCCTCTCCGGGGCGGGCTGGGTGGGGAAAAGCGGCATGTTCCTCTCCCAGGCCTTCGGGGTGCACGCCTTCATCGGGGTGCTCCTCACCCCCCTGGAGGTGGAGGCGCCTCCCCTCCACCCCTCCCGTTGCGGCCGCTGCGTCCGCTGCCTCCAGGCCTGCCCCACCGGGGCCCTCTTGGGAGACGGCACCCTGGACGCCCGCATCTGCATCAGCTACCTCACCGTTGAGGAAAGGGGCTTCATCCCCCCAGGCCTCTGGCCCAGGATGGGGGACTGGCTTCTGGGGTGCGACCTCTGCCAGGACACCTGCCCCTGGGGCCGCTTCGGCGGGGTCTTTCCCGCCCTCAGGCCCAAGCCCCACCTGGCCCACCCGGACCTCTTGGACTTCTTCCGCCTTTCGGGGCGGGCCTTCGCCAAAAAGTACGCGGGGACGGCTTTCGCCCACCCGGGCCGGGTCCGGATGGCCCGGAACGCCCTCATCGTCCTCAGCAACCTGGGCCTGGGGGAGGCCCTGATGGCGGAGGCGGCCCGCGACCCAAACCCCCTGGTGCGGCGCACCGCCCTCCAAGCCCTCCACCGGGCGGGGAAGCCCCTGGAGGGCTTCCTGAAGGACCCCGACCCCCTGGTCCGGGCCGAGGCCCTAGCCCTCCTTGGGGAAGCGGCCGGTGCGGTACACCTTCTCCAAAACGGCGGGGAGGCCCCAGGCCTTCAGGTCAAAGAGGACGGGGCCCAGGTCGTAGGGGACCTTGAGGAAGCGGGCCTCGAGGGTGTCGGTGTCCAGGATGAGGGCGTCGGCCCCGGGCTCCCCGGAGAGGCTTAGGCCCACGCTCCCCGGGTCGGCCACGAGCCCCGCCCCCACCCTGCGGGCCAGGGGCAGATGCCGCCCCCCCAGAAGGAGGAGGTCGGCCCGGTAGTGGGAAAGGAGCTCCAAAAAGTCCTTGGCGGGGCCCAGGAGGTCCAGGTGCCCCTCGGGCTTCCCGGGCCTGCCGTGAAAACCCACAAGCCGCCTTTCCCCGTAGGCCTTGCGGTGGGAAAGGCGCAGGGAGCGGAGGTAGGCGAGCTCCCGCTCGGAAAGCTGGCTTCGGGTCCACGCCAAGGTCTCCTTCCCCACCCCCTCAGGCAGGGTGTCGGGCAGGGGGTAGGCCACCCTCAGGTCCCAGGCCCCGGCGATGGCGGGAAGCCCCTCCTTCCAGACCTTGTGGATCACCTGCTTGGGGTGGGGGCCGTACCCCACCAGGTCCCCCAGGACCAGGACCTCGTCCACCCCTTCCTCCCGGAGGGCCTCCAAAACGGCCTCCAGGGCCGGGAGGTTGGCGTGGATGTCGGAGATGACCCCAAGCCGCACGCCCCCATTCTCCCACGCCCCCGCCAAAAGGGCGTGAAAACTTGGGGCCAAGCCCGTATGGTGGAAGGGTGCGGCCCCTCCTTCTGGGCCTCCTCCTGGCCCTCACCCTCCCTCCCTTCCCCTTTGGGCCCCTGGCCCCCCTGGTCCTGGCCTTCCTCCTGAGGGGGGGCTTCCGGGAAGGCTTCCTGATGGGCCTTGGCTTCTTTAGCCTTCACCTCCTCTGGCTTCCCCAGAGCTTCGCCCAGAACTTCGGCCCCTGGGGCGCCGTGCCCTTTCTGCCCCTGGTCCTCGTCAAGGCCCTCAGTTTCGGCCTCCTCTTCGCCCTCACCCCCACGCCCCTCTCCCGGGTGGGGGGCTGGGTCCTCCTGGAGTGGCTTTCGGAACAGGGGGACCTGGCCTTCCCCTGGGGCCTTTTGGGCTACGCCCTCCTCGAGGCCCCCGGCCGGCTCCTGGCCGCCTGGGGCGGGGTCTACCTCCTCTCCCTCCTGGTCCTCCTCTTCGCCTGGGGCCTGGAAAGGCGAAGCTGGTCCTTTCTCCTCCCCTGGGCCCTCCTCTGGCTCCTTCCCCTGCCCGAGGCCAGGCCCGAGGGGATGGCCCTCCTGGTCCAGGGCAACATCAACCCCCTGCGCAAGTTCCAAGGGGAGCTGGACGAGGCGGTCTACCTGCGCCTCACGGAAGAGGGGCTGAAGGCCCACCCCGAGGCCCAACTGGTGGTCTGGCCGGAGACCGCCGTCTGGCGCATCCCCGAGGGGGTGGACGGGGTCCTAGAGGGCCGCCCCCTGCTCACCGGGCTCAACCTCTTCGGCCCCAACCGGGCGGTCCTTTACCAGGAGGGCCGGGTCCTGGCCCACTACGACAAGACCCGGCTGGTGCCCTTTGGGGAGCGCTTCCCCTTCCGGGAGGCCCTGGGCGGGGTCTACGCCTTCTTCTTCCGGGCCATGGGCCTGGGGGAGGTCCTGGACCGCACCCCGGGGAAGGACCTGAGGCCCTTGGGGCCCTACGGGGTCATGATCTGCTACGAGTCCGTCTTTCCGGGCGTGGCCCGGGGCCTCGCCAGGTCCGGGGCGGAGGTCCTGGTCCTCCTTACCAACGACGCCTGGTACGGCCCCTCCTACGGGGGAAGGCAGCACTTCGCCCTAGGCCGCCTCCGGGCGGTGGAGACGGGGCGCTGGCTCCTTCGCGCGGGAAACGACGGCATCACCGCCAGCGTGGACCCTTACGGGAGGGTGGTGGCCGCCATCCCCCCGCACCGGGAGGGCTTCCTCCTGGCCCCCTACGCCCTCCTCTCCGGCGAGACCCCCTATGTGCGCCTGGGGGACTGGGCCGTGGGGGTGGCGTTGACCTTGCTCCTCCTGGGGCTTATCCTTAGGGTGCGTCTGCCGGGGTGGCGGAATCGGTAGACGCGGCAGACTCAAAATCTGCTGCCCGCAAGGGCGTGCGGGTTCGAGTCCCGCCCCCGGCACCAGAAGGCCCCCTCCGGGGGGCCTAGGTTTTATCCCAGAGGGCGAGGACGTAGCCCTCCTCCAAGAGGAGGCGGGGCGGGCTCCCCAGGGCCTCCAGGAAGAGGGCCTTGAGGCTTTCCGGGGAAAACCTCCTGGCGAGGGGCGGCCCCACCGCCTCCTCCCGATAGGGCCACTCCAAGACGGCCACCCGCCGGGCCACCCGGGCCGCCTCCTTGAGGGCCAGGGGCGCCTCCAGGTGGTGGAGGGAGAGGCCGAAGAAGGCCAGGCCAAAGCTCCCGTCGGGAAAGGGAAGGCTTTCCGCCCTGGCCTCCACGAAGCGGGCCCCCTTCACCCGGTTCCGGGCCACCTCCAGGCGGTCCGCCCGGGGGTCCACCCCCACGGCGAAGAGGCCCAACCGGGCGAAGGCCTCGGCGAAGACCCCGGTCCCGGTGCCGATGTCCAGGGCGCTTCGGGCCTCCAGGCCCTCCAGGGCCTTTTGGGCGATCTCGGAAGGGGGAAAGCGCAGGAGGCGATCGGGCTTGCGGAAGGGGTCCCCTGCCTCGCAGGCGTTGGTGAGGAGGGCCCACATGACCAGGCCCCCCTCCTCCGCCGCCGCCAGGAAGGCCGCCTTGAGGGCCTGGAAGACCCCTTCTTCCTCCCCGGAAAGCTCCGAGTGGGTGGGAAAGACCCGGTAGTCCAGCCCGCTTCCCTCTAGGGCCAGGAGGGCCTTCTCCACCGCCTTGTAGTCCCCCTGGAGGAGGGGGTAGAGGGCGAAGAGGGCCTTCACCGCCATCTTCCCAAGTATAGGGCGGGGCGGTTCCCGGCCCGCCTCCCCGCGGCCTCGGCCTCGAGGAAGGGCGGAGGGGCCTCCGGGGCCAGGTGGACCGCCCCCGCCTCCGCCTCCGGGGGCCCCAGGAGGGCAAGGAGGTCCTCCCGGGAGAGGAAGCGGGCCCGGGTCCAGGGGAGGACCCCTTTCTCCCCGAGCCTCCGGTAGAGGGCGGCCCACGGGGAAAGGGCCTCGAGGATGCCCACAACAAGCGCCCCTCCTGGTCTCAGGACCCGCTGGGCCTCGGAAAGGGTCTTCTCCACGTCCTCCACGAACTCCAACGTGGTGAAGAGGAGGACCAGGTCAAAGCTCCCTTCGCCAAAGGGCAGATCCTCCCCCCGGCCCGCCACCCAGACCGCCTCCGGCGCCCGGGCCTGGCCCAGGCGGCGCATGGCCTCCGAGGGCTCGAGGCCCACCTTCCTCGGGTAGGGGAGGCGCCTGAGCCAGTACCCCGTGCCCGCCCCCACCTCCAGGAGGCTTTCTCCCGGGGGGAGAAGGCGGAGAAGGGCCCTTTCCTCCTCGGCGATGACGAAGGCCCCCAAGGGGGTCTCGTACCAGGCCTCGTAGGCCTCGGCGATGGGGGCGAAGGGGTCCACGCCCCCTAGTCTAGCCGCACCACCACGCCCTCATCGGGCCTCAGGTGAAGCCTATCCCCCACTCCCTCCTCCCGGTCTAGGTGGGTGGAGAGGACCACCCGTCCGCCCTTGGGCAGGTCCAGGGCCTTCTCCTTGTCCGTCAGGTTCAGGGCCACCAGCCAGCCCTCGCCCCGGAGGTAGGCGTAGACCCCGCCCCGGGCCTGGTAGGTGCGGTAGGCCCCGTAAAGGAGCTCGGGGTCCTTCCTCAGGGCGATGAGGCGCCGCACCAGGCTCAGCATGGACCGGGGGTCCTTCTCCTGGAGGGCCACGTTCCGCTCGGGGTAGTCGGGGTTCACGGGAAGCCAGGGCTCCACCGAGGAGAACCCCGCGTAGGGGGAGGCGTCCCACTGCATGGGGGTGCGCTCGGGGTCGCGGCCCGGGGGCAGGCCGTGCTCGCCCAGGCGGCCCTTCTGCCTTAAGGCGGCCGGGTCCTGGACCCTTTCCCAGGGGATCTCCCCGTTCACCATGCCGATCTCGTCCCCGTAGTACCAGGTGGGGGTGCCCCGGAGGGTGAAGAGGAGGGTGGCCGCCACCCGGGCCTGGGCCTCCCCCAGGCGGGAGGCCAGCCTGGGGTGGTCGTGGTTGCCGAGGACCCAGTTGGGCCAGTCCCAGGGGGTGAGGAGGCTCTCGTACTCCTCCACGATCCGGGCCAGGTTCTCGGGCCGCCAGTCGGGAAGCCCGCGGAAGATGAGGTGGAAGTTGAAGGGGAGGTGGCACCCCGCCTGGTAGTAGCGCACCAGCTGGGGGAAGGGCAGGTAGATCTCCCCCACCATGACCCGCTCCCGCCCGGGCTCGGAGAACTCGTCCAGGACGTAGCGCATCTCCCGCACGTAGGCGTAGGTCTCCGGCTGGTCCTCGGTGAAGAGGTGCAGGTGCCGCCCCCGGTCCCACATCCCGGGCCGCCAGTCGGGGTTGCCGGGCTCGTCCCGCAGGAGGAGGTCCTCGGCGAGAAGCCAAAGGACATCTACCCGGAAGCCGTCCACCCCCAGCCGGAGCCAGAAGCGCATCACCTCGTAGATGGCCTCCCGCACCTCGGGGTTGCGCCAGTTGAGGTCGGGCTGCTCGGGGAGGAACTGGTGGAGGTAGTACTGGCCGGTCCCCTCGTCCAGGGTCCAGGCCGGGCCGCCGAAGAAGCTCTGCCAGTTGTTGGGGGGACCGCCATCGGGCCCCGGGTCCGCCCAGACGTACCAGTTCCGCTTGGGGTTATCCCGGGAGGAGCGGGACTCCAAAAACCAAGGGTGCTGGTCTGAGGTGTGGTTGGGGACCAGGTCTATGAGGACCCTGAGGCCCAGGGCGTGGGCCTCGGCCAGGAGGGCCTTGAAGTCCTCGAGGGTGCCGAAGATGGGGTCCACCTCCGTGTAGTCGGCCACGTCGTAGCCGAAGTCCTTCATGGGGCTTTTGTAGAAGGGGGAAAGCCAGATGGCGTCCACGCCCAGGTTCTTCAGGTAGGGAAGCCGCCGCCGCACGCCGGGGAGGTCCCCGATGCCGTCCCCGTTGGTGTCCTGGAAGCTCCGGGGGTAGATCTGGTAGATGACCGCCTCTTTCCACCACATGGCCCGAGTCTACCCCAGGGGCCGGCCGTCTGGAAAGCCTTCCACACCCCTAGCCCCTGCTTTTATACCCTTTTTCCGGCCCACCATGCCTGGTAACTTCCCCAGAAACCTTTTGCCGGGGCGCGAGCCAGCACGGGGTGGTATTACCCTTCTCCGGCCTCTTCCGCCAACCCAAACCGGGGAACCTCCCGGCCCTCCACCCGCACCTTCTCCAGGAAGTGGCCCAAAGGGCGCACCCAGTACCCCCTCTCCCCGTAAAGGGCCTAAGTGCTCGCGCTTTGGTTTCGCAACATGGAGTGCCCAAATCAGGGCTTTGGAAGAGCTTTTCTGGGGCCCCCACCGCGGCAAAAGCCGCGGTGGGGTACTTGGTAGACCACCATGGCCTCCTCCGCTTCCGAGCGGCGGGCCAGGAAGGGCACCCGGTAAAGCCCTCCCTTGCGGTGGCGGTAGATCCCCGGCCTAACCGACACGGACGGGCTCCACCCTGGGTTGGAACTGGGCCTCCTCGGGCAGGAGGTGGCGCCTCTTGGCCCGCCGGTAGACGCTCTCCCACATGCGGCAGAAGGAGCAGACCGCCCCCGTGGTGGGGTAGCCGCACCGTTCGCACTCCCTCAGGGCCACCTCCTCCTCGGCCTTCAGGCGGGGCTGGATCTTCTCCAAAAATCCCTCCAGGAAGCGGAGCTTGGCCCCGGGCATCTCCTTCTCCACCCGGTTCAGGGCCTCCTTGTAGAGGAGGCTCTTGGCCCCCTTGGCGTTGGGGCACTCCTCGTGGAGGTAGCGGATGCCCCGAAGCAGGGTATAGGAGAGGACCTCCCGCTCGCTGAAGCGGTAAAAGGGCTTGACCCGGGCGGCGAGGCCCGGCTTCTCCGGCAGGACCGGCCCCTGGCGGACGAGGGCGTCCTCCTGGGGGTTCAGGAGGTTGCCGAAAAGGACGGCGGCCTCATCGTCCAGGTTGTGGCCCGTGGCCACCACCCTAAAGCCCTCCTCCACCGCCACCTGGTTGATGATGTAGCGCTTGGAAAGCCCGCAGGCGGAGCAGGCCACCCGCCCGGAAAGCTCGGCCAGCTCCGGCACGCCGAAGCCGTAGGCCTCCTTCAGGTCCACCACCAGAAGGGGAAGGCCCCGCTCCTTGGCGAAGGCCTGGGTGACCTCGAGGCTCCTCCTGGAGTACGCCCCGATGCCCAGCTCCAGGTGCAGGCCCACGGCCTCGTAGCCTAGGCGGTGGAGGACGTCCCAAAGGGCCAAGGAGTCCTTTCCGCCGGAGACGGCCACCAGGACCCGCTCCCCAGGGTGAAGCATCCGGTGGCGGCGGATGGCCCGCTCCGTCTCCTTGACGAACCACTCCAGGTAGTGCGCCTTGCAGAGGGCGAAGCCCCTGCTCTTCACCTCCACCTGGGCCTTACCGCGGCAGACTCTACAGACCATCTACCCTCCCGAGATGGCGGAGAGGACCTCTATGGTCTCCCCCTCCCCCACCCTTTCGTCCGGGGTGAGGAGCTCTTCTCCCCGCACGGCCACCACGGTCTCGGGGTTGAGGCCCAGCTCCTCCAGGACCTCCTTGAGGGGCCTATCCCCCCGCACCTCCACCTCTTTGCGCTCCGGCAGGCGCAGAATGACCCTCACCCCGCTAGTGTAGCAGGTAGGGGGAGACCAGCTCCGTGAGTCTCTCCAGGGTGAGGCGGTTCCGCTTCTCTATCTCCGGCTTCCTGGGGATCTCGGGGTAGCCCCCTTCGGGGTCGTGGAGGGTGGGGGTGAGCGCCCCGCCCAAACGGCCCTCCCAGGCCTTAAGCCAGCTCTCGGGAAGCCTTTCGGGCAGGGGAAGGCCGTGGAAGACGTGGTAAAGAATGGCCCAGACCCTCACCGCCGCGTCCAGGCTGTACCCGCCCCCCAGGGTGAAGAGAACCCGGCCCCCGGTGAAGACCTCGGCGTGTTCCAGGATCAGGCGGAAGAGGCGCTCGTAAGCCCGGGTGGTGAGGAGGAGGTCGGCCAAGGGGTCCAGGAAGTGGGCGTCGGCCCCCGCCTGCACCACCAGGACGTCGGGGCGGAAGGCCTCTAGGGCCCAAGGCACAAGGGCCTCAAAGACCTCCAGGTAGCTCTCGTCCTCGGTGAAGGGCTCCAGGGGCAGGTTGAGCTTCCGCCCCGTCCCCTCCCTCCGGCCGATCTCGTGGACGTGGCCGGTCCCAGGGAAGAGGTAGCGGCCCGACTCGTGGAGGCTTAGGGTGAGGACCTCCTTCTCCTCGTAGTGGATCCACTGGACCCCGTCCCCGTGGTGGACGTCTATGTCCAAGTAGGCCACCTTAAGCCCGGCTCGGGTGAGGTGGCGGATGGCCACGGAAAGGTCGTTGTAAACGCAAAACCCCGAGGCCCGGTCGTGCTGGGCGTGGTGGAGGCCGCCTCCCAGCTGCAAGACCCGCCTTTCCCCCAAGAGGATCCGCCTGGCCCCCTCGAGGGTCCCCCCCACCAGGACCCGGGCCGCCCGGTCCATACCCGGGAAGACCGGGGTGTCCCCCGTGCCCAGGCCGTAGTGCTCCAGATCGGGCACCCTTTCGCCGCGGCTCGCCGCCTCCACCCGCTTCACCAGCCTTTCCGAGTGGACGGAGAGGACCTCCTCCCGGGTGGCCTCAGGGGGAGATAGGGGTTCCCGCCACACCCCTAGGGCCTGTAGGAGGGAGACCAGCATCTCCAGGCGCACCGGGCTGAAGGGGTGCTGGGGGCCGAAGTTGTAGAGGCGGTACTCGTCCCGGTAGATCACCATGGCTTCTTGGGGGGCCAGAGGACCTCAAAGCCCGCTTCCCGAAGGCCCTGGGCCAGGAGGTGGGTCTCCAGGGTGTTGACCCGCACCACGGCCCGCACATGCTCCCCCTCCTCGGGGTAGGAGAGGAGGGAGTGGATGTTGACCCCCCGCCCCGCCAGAAAGCCCGTGAGGCGGGCGAGCTCCCCCACCTGGGTACACCCGGGGCATGGGCCCTTGGGGTTCAGGTGGCTGGTGGCCAGGCGGATGTCCCGGTCGGTGATGATGCCCAAAAGCTTTCCGTTCTTGAGCACGGGAAGGTGGCGGACGCCCTTTTCCAGGAGGAGCTTATAGGCCTCCTCGAGGGTCGTCTCCGGCCCCACGCTGAGGACCGGGCTTTTCATCACGTCCTTGACCAGCATGAAAGCAGTATACGCCCAAGGGGAAGGCCAAAGCCCCTTGGGCTGGAGCTCGTGAACCCCTAGAGGATGTCGTCCCGGATGCAGGCCTTGTAGTGGCCGGGGGCCACCTCCTTGAGCTCAGGCACCACCTGGGCGCACTCGGGCAGGGCGTAGCGGCAGCGGGTGCGGAAGACGCACCCCGAAGGCGGGTTGATGGGGGAAGGGATGTCCCCCTGGAGGACGATGCGCTCCCGCTTCACCGTGGGGTCGGGGATGGGCACGGCGGAGAGCAGGGCCTCGGTGTAGGGGTGCTTGGGGTTCCGATAAAGCTCCCGGGAGGAGGCGATCTCCATCACCTTCCCCAGGTACATCACCGCCACCCGGTCGGAGATGTACTCCACCACCGCCAGGTCGTGGGCGATGAAGAGCATGGTGAGACCCAGCTCCTCCTTCAGGTCCTGGAGGAGGTTCACCACCTGGGCCTGGATGGAGACGTCCAGGGCGGAAACGGGCTCGTCGGCCACGATGAAGTCCGGGGCCACCGCCAGGGCCCGGGCGATGCCGATGCGTTGGCGCTGTCCCCCCGAAAACTCGTGGGGGTAGCGGCGCATGTGGTCGGGGGAAAGCCCCACCAGCTTGAGGAGCTCCGCCACCCTCTCCGTGCGCTCCTGCGGCGTCTTGCCGATGCCGTGGATGATGAGGGGCTCGGCGATGATGTCCCCCACGGTCATCCGGGGGTTCAGGGAGCTGAAGGGGTCCTGGAAGATGATCTGCATCCGGCGCCGGTAGGGGCGGAGCTGGTTCCTGGGCAGCTCGGTGATGTCCTGGCCGTCAAAGAGGATGCGGCCCCCAGTGGGCTCAATGAGGCGCAGAAGGGTGCGGCCCACCGTGGTCTTGCCGCTCCCCGACTCCCCCACCAGCCCCAGGACCTCCCCCTTTTTTATGGCGAAGGAGACCCCGTCCACCGCCTTGACGCTGGCCACCACCCGGGAGAGGACCCCGCCCCGGATGGGGAAGTGTTTCTTCAGGTCCCGGACCTCTAGGAGAACGCCGTCGCCCTTCATGCCCTAACCTCCCGGATCTCCCGCCAGCGCACGCACCGGACCTGGCGCCCGTCCCCGGTGTCCTCCAAAGGCGGCACCTCCCGGTCGCAGAGGCCTTCCACGTAGTGCTTGCACCGGGGGTGGAAGGCGCACCCGGGAGGCAGGTAGAGGGGGTTGGGCACGTTGCCGGGGATGGCCTCCAAACGCTCCTGGTGCTCCGCCGCCAGGTCCAGCCTGGGCACGGAGTGCAAAAGCCCCCGGGTGTAAGGGTGCAGCGGCTCCTTGAAGAGGGGCACCACGTCCGCCTGCTCCACCGCCCGCCCCGCGTACATCACCACCACCCGGTCCGCCATTTCCGCCACCACCCCCAGGTTGTGGGTGATGAAGAGGATGCTCATGCCGATCTCCTCCTGGAGTTTCTTCATCAGCTCCAGGATCTGGGCCTGGATGGTCACGTCCAAGGCCGTGGTGGGCTCGTCGGCGATGAGCAGGGAGGGGTTGCAGGAAAGGGCCATGGCGATCATCACCCGCTGCCGCATCCCCCCGGACATCTGGTGGGGGTAGTTGGCCAGGCGCTTCCTGGGCTCGGGAATCCCCACCAGCTCCAGCATGTGGGCCGCCAGCTCCATGGCCTCCTTCCGGTTCTTCCCCTGGTGGAGCATGATGGCCTCGGCGATCTGGTCCCCCACCGTGTACACCGGGTTCAGAGAGGTCATGGGCTCCTGGAAGATCATGGCGATGTCGTTGCCCCGGATTCGCCGCATCTCCGCCTCCGGGAGCTTGGTCAGGTCCTTCACCTGGCCGTCCTTGCCCCGGAAAAGGACTTCCCCGCCCACGATCCGCCCGGGGGGCGTGGGGATGAGCCGCATGATGGCCAGGGAGGTCACGCTCTTCCCAGAGCCCGACTCCCCCACCACCGCCAGGGTCTCCCCTCTGTCCACGTGGAAGGACACCCCGTCCACCGCCTTCACCACCCCGTCGTCGGTGAAGAAGTGGACCTTGAGGTCTCTCACCTCCAACAGCCGCTTCTCGTCCATGCTAACTCCTTCGGGCACCGCCCCGAAAACACCTCATCCGTTATACGCCATACCCGGTCAAAAGAGAAGGGCCTACTGCCTTCGCCTGGGGTCCAATGCGTCCCGCAAGCCGTCCCCCAGAAAGTTCCAGGAGAGCACGGAGAGGAAGATGAAAAACCCAGGCCACAAGACCCAGGGGCGGTCGGTGAAGGAGGCGAACCCCCCCTGCTGGGCCGCCTGCAGGAGAAGGCCCCAGCTGGTATAGGGCTCCGTGACCCCAAGCCCTAGGAAGGAAAGCCCGCTCTCCCCTAGGATAAACCCCGGGATGGTGAGGGAAAGGCTCACGATCACGTAGCTGGCGGTGGCAGGCAGGACGTGGCGGGCGATGATGCGCCCGTCGGAAGCCCCCAGGGCCCTGGCCGCCTGCACGTAGTCCATCTCCCTGACCGAGAGCACGATGCCCCGCACCACCCGGGCGAGCCCTCCCCAGCCTATGAAGCCCAAAAGCCCCACCACCAGGTAGAAGGTGAGGAGGGGGTCTATGTTGGTGGGGAAGACCGCCCGCAAGGAGATGAGGAGGAAGAGGGAGGGGATGGCGGCGATGATCTCCACGGTGCGCATGATGAGGTCGTCGGGGTCCAGGCGGATGGGCTCCCGGAAAAGCCTATAGAGGATGGCCCCCGCCGCCAGAACCCCCAGGAGAACTACCAGGGCGTCTATCCCCAAGGAGAAGAGGTCCTTGCCGGGGCTTAAGCGGGCGAAGGAGAAGGCGAGGAAGAGGGCCGCGGCGGCCACCCCGAGCCAGAGGAGGAGGCTCAAAGGCCCCAGGAGGAGCCCCACCCCCCGCCAGGCGGAAGGCGGCAGGGAGAGCCGGAAGGGCCTCCCCGAGAAGTACCCGGCGATGCCCCCAAGGAGAAGCCCCAGGGCGAAGGAGACCAGGGCGGAAAGGATGCCGATGGTGAGGGAGACCTGGCCCCCGTAGACCACCCGGCTGAAGAGGTCCCGGCCGAAGTTGTCGGTGCCCATGAGGAAGATGCGCCCCGGGGGGTCCACGCCGAAGAGGCGGAGGTCGGAGCGGAAGACCCGGAAGATGGTGTAGGGCTGCTCTGGGGCGCGCACGAAGAAGCGGACGTAGAACTTCCCCTGGCTGGGGTCCTCCTCGTAGCGGGGCTGCAGGGTGACAGGGTCAATACTCCGCTTGGTGGCGTAGACGAAGGGGCGAGTAAGCCTTCCCGTCTCCGGGTCTACGAAGTGGATTCGGGTGGGCGGGTGGTGGCCCTTGGGGGGGTAGAGCTCGTAGTAGTTGGGGTCGTAGGGGCTGAAGAAGCCGGCGAAGGCGGCCATCAGGTAGAGGACCAGGAGGATGCGCCCGCCCCAGACCGCCAGGCGGTGCTTGCGGAACTGGCGCAGGGCAACGGCGAACTGGGAAGTGGAGGCTCGTTCCACAGGCCACCCCCTACTCGTAACGGATCCTGGGGTCCACCCAGGCCAGAAGCAGGTCGGAAATCAGGTTGCCGATCATGAGGAGGACCAGGCTCACGGTGAGAAAGCCCGCGATCACGTAGAGGTCCTGGTTGGCGATGGCGTCCAGAAAGAAGGGGGTGATGCCCGGCCAGGCCATGACCACCTCCACGAAGCCCGCCCCGGAGATGAGGCTGGGAAGAAGGCCCCCCAGGGTGGCCACGAAGGGGATGACGGCGTTGCGGAAGGCGTGCTTGTAGAGGACCACCCGCTCGGCGAGGCCCTTGGCCCGGGCGGTGCGGATGTAGTCCTGCCCCAAGACCTCCAGCATCTGGCCCCGCATGAGGCGGGAAAGCCCGGCGATGTCGTTGGCCGTGGCCACCAGAATGGGCACCACCGCGTGCCAGGCGATGTCCAGCCACTGCCTGAGGGGAGGAAGCTGCTCAAAGCCGCTAGAGGTCATCCCCGAGACCGGGAAGATGAGGACTCCCGTCTTGAACTTGATCTGCAACAGGACGTAGATGGCGATGAGGGCCAGAAAGAAGCTGGGGACGGAAAGGCCCACGTAGGCCAGGAAGGAGAGGATCCGGTCCCCCAGGGAGTACTGGCGCACCGCCCCGTAGACGCCGATGGGGATGGCCACCAGGTAGAGGAGGATGGTGGAGGGGATGACGATCACCATGGAGTTCACCACCCGGGGCCAGATGACCTCCAGCACCGGAGCCTGGTAGGCGAAGGAGTAGCCCAGGTTCAGGTGGAGGAGGTTATTCATCCAAAGGAGGTACTGCTCGTAGACGGGCCGGTCCAGGCCGAACTGGGACCGGAGGCGGGCAATGGTCTCCGGCGTGACCTTGGGGTCCAGCTCCAGCTGGGTCAGGTAGTCTCCCGGGGCCATCTGGATGATGAGGAAGGCCAAAAAGGTGGCCCCGAAGAAGGTGGGGATCAGGTAGAGGATGCGGCGGAGGACGTACGTGGTCATGGCGGTGTAAGACGCCCCGGGGCCCGGGCCCCAGGGCGCACCCTGTCTAGCTCACTTCTTGATGAAGGTCAGCTCCAGCTCCCGCTGGCCCCAGATGCTGGAGATGATGGCATCTGGGTGTTCGCCGCCCAGGCGGTTGTTCCAGGCGGGGTGGTAGTTGGGCCCGGCGATGTAGATGACGGGGAGGAGGCTTGCCTCAATCTCCTGCATGCGGAAGGCAATCTCCCGCCGCTTCTGGAAGTCCAGCTCGGTGCGGCCGCGGGAGTAGAGGGCGTCCAGCTGGGTCTCCCGGGGGTCCAGGCACTGGCCGGACTTGTTCCACATGTGGAGGTTGCCCTTGCAGGGCACCACGTTGGGGCCAAAGGGCCAGTCCAAGCCGCCCCCCGTGAGGCCGATGATGATGGCGTCAAAGGGCCGGTCGGGGCCGGAGGAGAGGAGCTGGCCCACCAGGGTGTTGAAGTCAATGGCCTGGAAGTTGACCTTGACCCCCACCTTCTTGGCCTCGTCCACGATGAGCTTGGCGATCTGCTCCCGCTGGACGTTGCCGGCGTTGGTGGCCAGGTTGAACTCCAGGCGGCGGCCCTTGCTGTCCACCAGGAAGCCCTCCCGGTCCTTCCTGGTGAAGCCGAGCTCAGCGAGGAGCTTGGCCGCCTGGTTCAGGTCGTACTCGTACTTGGGCACCTTGGGGTTGATCCACTGGGTGAGCACGGGGTAGACGCTGGTGTACATGGGGGTGCCCAGGCCCCCGTAGACGATGTCAATGACCGCCTGGCGGTTCACCACGTGGCTCATGGCCCGGCGGAACTTGTCCGAGCGGAAGAGGCTCTGCTTGAAGGGGTCCGAGGCCTTGTTCCAGTTGAAGACCATGAACTGGCTGGAGGCCACGGGGGAGGCGTTCACCTTGATGGTGGCGTCCAGGCGGCCCGCCTGGATGGCCTGGCGGACCTGGGAGATGTGGTCCACGGTGGCGGGGTTGAAGACGTCAATGTTCCCCGCCAGGAACTCGGCGAGCTGGGCGTTGGTGTCCTTGACGATCCGGATCTCGTAGCGGTCCAGGTAGGGCAGGGGGTTGCCCGCCTCGTCCTTGTTCCACTCGCCGAAGGCGGGGTTGCGCTTCAGGACCAGGCGCTCCCCGGGGCGGTAGCTCTCAATGAGCCAGGGCCCGCCGGAGACGATCTTGGCGGGGTCCTCGCTCAGGGGCCACATCTTCTTGATGCCCTCCGCCCCCTCCCTCTGGTAGACGGGGCCGAAGACGTGGGCGGGCCAGGGCACAAAGCCGGCCACGCTGAAGGCCTCGGCGTCCGTCTTGGGGTAGATGAAGCGGATGGTGTAGTCGTCTATCTTCTTGAGGACGATGGGCTTGCCGTCAATGAAGAAGGAGTCGTAGCTGTTGGAGCCCACCGCCTTGTCGGTGTGGATGCGCCAGGTGGTGATCCAGTCGTCGGCGGTGATGGGGCGGCCATCGGACCACTTCATCCCCCGGCGGATCTTGAAGGTGATCTCCAGCTTGTTGGGGCTCACGGTGAAGGACTCGGCCATGTAGGGGATCCAGTCGCCGGTGGTGGGGTCGCGGGTCACCAGGCCCCTGCCTCCCGAGATGAGGCTGGGCACGTTGCCGGCCTCGGCGGTGATGAAGGGGTTGAAGGTGCGGTAGTCGGAGATCACCGCCGCCCGCAGGGTGCCCCCGCGCTTGGCCTCCTGGGGCTTGGCCACCGTCCACTTCTGGGGCCAGACGAAGGTCTGGGCGCTGGCGGCGCCCGCCAGGGCCAAAAGGCCGATCAGAACTAAAGCTTTTTTCATCCCAACCTCCTCCAAAGGTCTTACGGGGGTAAGGATACCCGCCCCGCCGGGGGCCGTCAAGCAGACTGGACCGGTATGCGGCTTGGGGTAAAGCAGGGCGCCGGGGGGTCAGGGAGAAAAAGGCGGCCTTGGAAGCGTTCTCCTTCAACGCCCTCTCTGCTCTGCGCTTCCTAGGGCTCTATGGGGTATAGCGGTGAAGTCTACTAGGGCCCGGCCTTGACCCCCCGGAGGGTCCGTGGGAAAATCCCTGGCATAAGGAGGCGGTATGAGAGCGGTGGCGATGGAGGCGAGAGGCGGCCCAGAGGTCCTGAAGCCCATGGAGATGCCCACCCCGGAGCCGGGCCCCAAGGAGGTGCGCATCCGGGTCCGGGCGGCGGCCCTCAACCATCTGGACATCTGGGTGCGCAAGGGGGTGGCGAGCCCCAGGCTTCCCCTGCCCCACATCCTGGGGGCGGACGCCAGCGGGGTGGTGGAGGCCGTGGGGCCCGGGGTCACCGCCTTCGCCCCCGGCGACGAGGTGGTGGTGAACCCGGGGCTTTCCTGCGGGCACTGCGAGCGGTGCCTGGCGGGCGAGGACAACCTCTGCCCCCACTACGGGATCCTGGGGGAGCACCGCCACGGGGCTTATGCCGAGTACTTGGTGGTACCTGAGGTGAACCTCCTCAAAAAACCACAAAACCTCTCCTTTGAGGAGGCGGCCGCCATCCCCCTCACCTTCCTCACCGCCTGGCAGATGGTGGTGGATAAGCTCCAGGTGCGCCCTGGGGACGACGTGCTGGTCATGGCGGCGGGAAGCGGGGTCAGCGTGGCCGCCATCCAGATCGCCAAGCTCTTCGGCGGGCGGGTCATCGCCACCGCCGGCTCGGAGGAGAAGCTAAGGAAGGCCCTGGAGCTTGGGGCCGACGAAGCGGTCAACTACACCCATCCCGACTGGTTCAAGGAGGTGCGCCGCCTCACCGGGGGCAAGGGGGCCGACAAGGTGGTGGACCACACCGGGGCCCTCTACTTTGAGGGGGTCATCAAGGCCACGGCGAGCGGGGGCAGGATTGCCATCGCCGGGGCCTCCTCGGGGTACGAGGGGACCCTGCCCTTCGCCCACGTCTTCTTCCGCCAGCTCGCCATTCTGGGCTCCACCATGGCCTCCAAAAGCCGCCTCTTCCCCATCCTGCGCATGGTGGAGGCGGGGAAGCTGAAGCCGGTGCTGGGGCAGGTGCTTCCCCTCGAGGCCGCCAGCGAGGGCCACCGCCTCCTAGAAGAAAGGCGGGTCTTCGGCAAGGTGGTCCTGAGGGTGGACTAGGTACCCCGCCGAGGCCCTTGCCACGGCGGGGGCCCCTGAATGAGGTTTGTCCCTTGCCAAAATAGGGACACGCCCAAAAGGTCCGAGGGCTTAGAATGCCGGAAGAGGTACGGCCATGGAGCACACGGACGTGATCATCATCGGCGCCGGGCCCGCGGGGCTTTTCGCGGGGTTTTACGTGGGCATGCGGGGGCTTTCCTTCCGCTTCATAGACCCCCTGCCGGAGCCGGGAGGGCAGCTATCGGCCCTCTACCCGGAGAAGTACATCTACGACGTGGCGGGCTTTCCCAAGGTCTACGCCAAGGACCTGGTCCGGGGCCTGGTGGAGCAGGTGGCCCCCTTTAACCCCATCTACACCCTGGGGGAGCGGGCCGAAACCCTGTCCAGGGAGGACGGCCTTTTTAAGGTGACCACGTCGGCGGGGAACACCTACACCGCCAAGGCGGTCATCATCGCCGCCGGGGTGGGGGCCTTTGAGCCCAGGCGCCTGGGGGCCCCGGGGGAGAGGGAGCTGGAGGGCCGGGGGGTCTACTACGCCGTGAGGGCCAAGGCGGAGTTCCAGGGCAAGCGGGTCCTGATCGTGGGGGGCGGGGACAGCGCCGTGGACTGGGCCCTGAACCTCCTGGACACCGCCGGGGCCATCACCCTCATCCACCGCCGCCCCCAGTTCCGGGCCCATGAGGCCAGTGTCCAGGAGCTCATGAAGGCCCACGAGGCGGGCCGCCTCAAGGTCCTCACGCCCTACGAGGTGCGCCGCCTCGAGGGGGACACCTGGGTGAGGCGGGCGGTCATCTTCCACAACCAGACCCAGGAGGAGCTCACGCTGGAGGTGGACGCCGTCCTCATCCTGGCGGGCTACCTCACCAAGCTGGGCCCCCTGGCCAACTGGGGCCTGGAGCTGGAGAAGAACAAGATCAAGGTGGACACCACCATGGCCACCAGCATCCCCGGGGTCTACGCCTGCGGGGACATCGTCACCTACCCCGGGAAACTTCCCCTCATCGTCTTGGGCTTCGGGGAGGCGGCCATCGCCGCCAACCACGCCGCCGCCTACGCCAACCCCGCCCTCAAGGTGAACCCCGGCCACTCCTCGGAGAAGGGGGAGGAAAAGGCCCCCGCCTAAGGACCGGGGCAAAGGAGGGGGCCCCACGGGCCCCCTTTTCCGCTAAACTTAGGCCGGCATGCGGGTTGCCCTTTTCATTGACGGTTCCTACATGTACCAGGCGGCCAAGCGCCTGGGCTGGAACGTGGACCACAGGCGGGTCATCACCCAGTTCGCCACCCCCGAGCAGCTCTACAACGCCTTTTACTACGTCCCCATCACCGACCCCGAGGACGAGCGCCAGCAGCGCTTCATAGACGCCCTGGTCTTTATGGGCTACACGGTGCGAAGCCGCCTGGTGCGGGGAGAGGCCCGGTTTGAGGCCATGATGGCCACGGACCTCCTCACCACCGCCCCCCGCTGGGACCGGGCCGTGGTGGCCTCGGGCTCCGGGGAGCTGGCCCACGCCTTCCAGGCCCTTAGGGCCATGGGCAAGGAGGTCCACCTCCTGGGGGTGCACGAGCTAGCGGACCTGGAGCTTCGCAACCAGGCGGACCGCTTCCTGAACCTGGCCGAGTGGCGGGAGGTATTGGAGAGGACCCCGGGCGGGCGCCGCACCTACGCCGGCTACCCCGTGGAGGCCACCGCGGAGGTACCTCCGGCGGAGGAACCCGGCAAGTAGCCCATGCCGGGCCCCTGGCCCGCCCTCCTTCTAGCCCTTCTCCTCTTCCTGGCCCTTCCCATCCCCCCCTTCCCGCCCGCCTCGCCCAGCCTCCGGGAGCTTCTGCCTTACCCTAGGGCCACGCGGGAGGCTCTGGTGGCCCTGCACCTCTCCAACAAGGCGAGCCTCCGCCTCCTCCTAGGGGACGAGGCCGCCCGGGCCTACGACCGCCTCCTGCGCCTGGAGCTCAACAATCAGCTTTCAGGCAAGCGTTCCGCCTTTTCCAAGGCGGAGGAGGCCCTTCAGGCCGCCCGGCTTTGGGTCTTAGCCACGGGCCAGGCCTTGCGGGCCCAGGCGGTGGACCTCCGGGGCCTCCCCACCGCCCCCCACCACGTCCTCCCCCACGCCCAAAAGATCCGGGCGGCGGCAGGGGCCTTGAGGATCCCCCACGGGGTGCTGGCCGCCATCGTGGACAACGAGCAGTACGGTGGGGATAAAGCCCTGGGCCTCTCCCGGGGGGTGCGGGAGGTGGCGGACGGCCTGGCCCAGGGCCTGGCGGAGCTTCAGGGCCAGGCGCCCCTAAGCCGCACCCTGGGGCTAGCCCAGATGAGCTTTGAGGACGCCCTCAAGCAGGAGCCCCGCCTGAAGCGCTTTGGGGCCTGGGACCCGGCCAGGCCCTTCCCCAAGACCGAGGCCGAGGCCAGGAAGGCTCTCCTGGACCCCTACCTCAACCTCCTCTTCACGGCAAGCCGCCTGCGGGGCTACTTCAACGCCCTTCTGGGCCTGCCCCAAGAGGACACCCGCCCCCTCGAGGACCCCTGGCTCTACTACCTGGGCCCCGCCTGGCACAACTACCCCTTAAGGGCCCAGAACCTGGAAACCTGGGAGGACAGCTTCCACGGCTTCTTCAAGGGGCTCTTCTACCAAGTGGCCTTAGGGCGGCGCTGGTACCTAAAAAACGGGCGCCTTCTGCCCCTGAAGGCCTGGAGACCGGGGGCCTGCCAGGCTCCCCCTTCGCCCACGCCCCTTTACGTCCCCTAAAGCCTCTCCATCCAGGGCAGGGGCTCCCCGGGGGGCAGGACGGGCCACCGCCCCTCGCGCATGTGGCGGAAGATGGCCTCTACCGCCTCCTCGGCCCGGGCCACCCAGGCCTCTGGGTAAAGGGGGCGCTTGGCCAGAAACTCCTCCCGGTCAAAGACCTGGCAGGTGTGGTCGGCCCGGCAGCGGACGTCCAGCTCCAGGTCGTACTGGCGGAAGCCCGCCCCCGTCCAGACCGCTGGGGTCTGGACGTTCCAGTAGTACTCCAGGACCCGGCCCTCCCGCACGTCGGGCCCTCCCGAGTACCAGGCCCCGGGGAAGAAGGCCACGTAGGCATCGTGGTCCAGGACCACCCGCCTGCCCTTGCCCTCGTGGTGGAAGACCCCGCCCTGGGGGAGCAGGGTAAGGACCCCCTCCTCCCGCACCTCCACCACCCGGGCCTCCCACCAGTAGTGAAGCAGGTCCCCCGGGAACTTAAAGAACTCCACCCGCACCAGGTCCCCGGGGGCTACGGGAAAGCTCACCGCTTGGTGCTGATGCCAAGCACCTTGTACAGGGCGCAGAAGCCGGTGATGGCGGTGAAGAGGAGGGCCACAGCCACAATGCCCAGGATCCAGTTCCAGGGAGAGGCCGACTGGAAGGCGAAGTAAAAGAGGATAAGGGCCAGGACAAAGCGGATCACCCGGTCGGCGGTGCTCTCGTTGACGGTCATGCTTTCACCTCCAGGCCCAGTATACACCGCCTAGGGCCCTGTGCTAAACTAGCCTACTGGCGCGGGCCGTTAGCTCAATCGGTCAGAGCGGCCGGCTCATAACCGGTTGGTTGCAGGTTCAAGTCCTGCACGGCCCACCATAGCCCCTTGCCGGGGGCCTTCTTTTTTGCCACACTCGGGGCATGGACCCTCTAGAGGCCTTCCAGACCCTGGACCTGAGGATCGGGCGCATCCTGAAGGCCGAGCCCCACGAGAAGGCCAGAAAGCCCAGCTACAAGCTCTGGATTGACTTCGGCCCCTTGGGGGTGAAGCAGAGCTCGGCCCAGATCACCGAGCTTTACCGCCCGGAGGACCTCCCAGGCCGGCTGGTGGTGGCGGCGGTGAACCTGGGCGTGCGCTCCATCGCCGGCTTCCCCTCCGAGGTCCTGGTCCTGGGGGCGAGGGACGAGAAGGGGCGGGTGGTCCTCCTCGCCCCCGAGCGGGAGGTGCCCTTGGGGGAAAAGGTTTTCTGAGGGCCTTCAGCGGGTCCGGGTCACCTTGCTGAGGTGGCGGAGCCGGTCCGGGTCCAGGCCCCGGGCCCGGGCCAGGGCCTCGGCCATGGGGTAGAAGGCCTGGGCCAGGAGGAGGGGGGTGAGCTCGGGGGAGAGGGCCACCGGGAGGCGCAAGGGGGTGTCCGCCAGCTCCAGGGCCTCGGCCTCCCGGCAGAGGACCAGGAGGTGGGCCCCCGTGGCCTTCAGGGACTCCAGGGCCCTCAGCGTGGCCTCCAGGGCCCCGTCCCTTTGGGCCAGGACCAGAAGGGGAAAGCCAGGCTCCAAGAGGGCTTTGGGCCCGTGCAGAAACTCGGCGGCGGAAAGCCCCTCGGCGTGGAGGCCCGCCACCTCTTTCAGCTTGAGGGCGGCCTCGAGGGCCACAGGGTACACCAGGCCCCGCCCCAGGACGAAGAGGTTTTCCGCCTCCACCAGGTACTCCAGGCTCCCCTCCGCCCCCAAAGCCCGGTGCATGGCCTCGGGCAGGGCGGGAAGGGCCTCCTTCAGGTGGGGCTCCTCCAGGAGGTGGGCCATGAGGTGGACCATGGCCGCCAGCATGGCGAGGAAGCTCTTGGTGGCCGCCACCGCCCGCTCCTCCCCGGCGTGGAGGGGGAGGACCACCTCCGCCGCCTGGGCCAAAGGGCTTTCCTCCCGGTTCACCAGGGCCACGGTGAGGACCCCCGCCCCCCGGTAGGCCCGCACCACCTCCACCACGTCCGGGCTCTCCCCGCTTTGGCTAAAGGCCAGGAGGAGGCCCGGCAGGGGGACCCTGGGCCTCGCCCCGTAGAGGGTCAGCACCGAGGGGGCCACGGAGAGCGTAGGCCAGAGGAGGCGGGTCTCCAAGAGGTACTTGGCGTAGAGGGCGGCGTGGTCCGAGCTCCCCCGGGCCACGGTGAGGGCCAGCGCAGGGGGCCTCCGCCTTAGGAAAGCGGCCAGACTCCGCACCTCGGCTTCGTTTTCCCTAAGGAGCCGCTCCACCGCCCTCGGGGCTTCCTCCGCTTCCCGGAGCATCCAGGAGGACATGGGTTCAGCTTAGCATGCTGAAGAAGGTGCCCGAGGACCTCAAGGCCCGCCTGGTACGCCAGGCCCGGGCCAGGGGCCTCAGCCTGAGCGAGTTCGTCCTGGAGGCCTTGGAATGGGCCCTGGACGAGGCCGAGTGGCGGGAGCGTCTGGCCCAGAGGGCCCCTGTGGACCTGGGCCTTCCCGCCGCCAAGCTTCTGGAGGAGGCCCAGGAGGAAAGGTGGCCCCCTCGTCCTAGACGCTTCCGCCGCCGCCGAGTACCTGCTTCGCACCCCCTTGGGCCGGCAGGTGGCCGCCCTGGTGGAAGGGAAGCGCCGCTTCGCCCCGGCCTTGCTGGACGCCGAGGTCTTGGCCGTGGTGGGCAAGGCCACCCTTTCCGGACGCCTTTCCCCCACGCGGGCTCAAGGGGCCCTGGAGGACCTTTTTAAGTGCCCGCACGTTGGTTTTGCGACATAGGGTGCCCAAGCCGGGGCTGTGGAAGGGCTTTTCTGGGGCCCCCACCGCAGCCTTTGCCGCGGTGGGGTACTTAGGAGGCCCTTTACGTGGCCCTAGCCCAGAGGCTTTCCGCCCCCATCCTCACCGCGGACGGCCCCCTGGCCAAAGCTCCCGGCCTTCCCGTGCCCCTCATCCACCTCCGCCTTTAGGCCCTACTCCAAGCCCGGAAGGGGTGGTATACTTCCACGGATGGACCGCATCATCATCCGGGGTGCCAAGGAGCACAACCTGAAGAACATCAGCCTGGAGCTCCCCAGGGGCAAGTTCATCGTCATCACCGGGGTCTCGGGCTCAGGGAAGAGCACCCTGGCCTTTGACACCATCTACGCCGAGGGCCAGAGGCGGTACGTGGAAAGCCTCTCCAGCTACGCCCGCCAATTCCTGGGGGTGATGGACAAACCCGACGTGGAGAGCATTGAGGGCCTCTCCCCCGCCATCTCCATTGACCAGAAGACCACCAGCCACAACCCCCGCTCCACCGTGGGCACGGTGACGGAGATCCACGACTACCTGCGCCTCCTCTTCGCCCGGGTGGGCACCGCCTACTGCCCCCAGTGCGGCCGTCCCATAGAAAAGCAGTCCGCCAGCGAGATCACCGACCGCCTCCTCCAGAAGCCCCCAGGCACCCGGGCCGTCCTCATGGCCCCCCTGGTGCGGGGAAGGAAGGGCGAGTACCGCAAGCTCTTCGCCCAGCTCATGAAGGAGGGGTACGCCCGGGTGCGGGTGGACGGGGTCATCTACCTCCTAGAGGAGGCCCAGAACCTGAACCTGGAAAAGTACGAGAAGCACGACATTGACCTGGTCATAGACCGGGTGGTCCTCAAGGAGGAGGAAAGGCCCCGCATCGCCGAGGCCGTGGAACTGGCCCTCCTCCGGGGCGAGGGCCTCATGCGGGTCCTCTACCCCGATTTGGGAGAGGAGGAGCTCTTCTCGGAGAAGTTCGCCTGCCCCGAGCACGGCAGCGTCCTGGAGGAGCTGGAGCCCAGGGTCTTCTCCTTCAACGCCCCCTACGGGGCCTGCCCCGCCTGCTCGGGCCTGGGGTACAAGCAGGAGTTTGACCCGGCCCTCATCGTGAACCCCGAACTCTCCTTGGCCGAAGGGGCCATCCTCCCCTGGTCCCGGGGGCGGGACACGGGCAGGAGCTACCTCTGGGACCGGCTCAGGGCCCTCTCCGAGCACCTGGGCTTTGACCTCAAAACCCCCTTCAAGGACCTGCCGGAGGAGGCGCAGAAGGCCGTCCTCTACGGACTCCCCGAGCCCTTTGAGGTGGTCTTCCGCCGTGGGGGCAAGGAGACCTTCCGGGTGGAGGTCCACTACGAGGGGGTCATCCCCTGGCTGGAGAAGCGCTACCAGGAGGCCGACTCCGAGGGGGTAAGGGAGGTCCTTGAGGGCTTCATGGCCCTGAAGCCCTGCCCGGTCTGCGGCGGGACCCGCTACAAGAAGGAGGTCCTCTCGGTGAGGGTGGCGGGCAGGAACATCGCCGAGGTCTCCGCCCTGCCCGTGCGGGAGGCTCTGGGCTTTTTCCAGGGCCTCGAGGCGAAACTCCCCCCCTTCCAGGCCCAGATCGCCAGGCCTATCCTGCGGGAGATCGTGGAGCGCCTGGGGTTTTTGGTGGGGGTGGGCCTGGACTACCTGACCCTGGACCGGGCGGCCAACACCCTCTCGGGCGGCGAGGCCCAAAGGATTCGCCTGGCCACCCAGGTGGGCTCGGGCCTCACCGGGGTCCTCTACGTCCTGGACGAGCCCAGCATCGGCCTCCACCCCCGGGACAACCAGCGCCTCATCGCCACCCTCAAGCGCCTCCAGGCCCTGGGCAACACCCTGATCGTGGTGGAGCACGACGAGGAGACCATACGGGCCGCCGACTGGATCGTGGACATGGGCCCGGGGGCGGGGATCCACGGGGGGGAGGTGGTGGCGGAAGGCCCTCTGGAGGCCATCCTGCAGAGCCCCCGAAGCCTCACCGGGGCCTACCTGAGGGGGGAGAAGAAGATCCCCGTGCCCAAAGAGCGCCGCAAGGGCAACGGCAAGTGGCTGGTGCTGAAGGGGGCCAGGGAGCACAACCTGAAAAACGTGACCCTGCGCATCCCCCTGGGCCGCTTCGTGGCCGTGACCGGCCCCTCGGGCTCGGGGAAGAGCACCCTCATCCACGACATCCTCTACGCCGCCTTGGCCCAGAAGCTCATGCGGGCCAAGACCACCCCCGGGGCCTACGAGGCTTTGGAAGGGGTAGAGCACCTGGACAAGGTCATTGAGATTGACCAGTCCCCCATCGGCCGCACCCCCCGCTCCAACCCCGCCACCTACACCGGCATCTTTGACGAGATCCGCGACCTCTTCGCCAAGACCCCCGAGGCCAGGAAGCGGGGCTACGGTCCGGGGCGCTTCTCCTTCAACGTCAAGGGGGGGCGGTGCGAGGCCTGCGGCGGGGACGGCACGGTCAAGATTGAGATGCTCTTCCTGCCCGACCTCTACGTGCCCTGCGAGGTCTGCAAGGGCAAGCGCTACAACAAGGAGACCCTCGAGGTGAAGCTCAGGGGCAAGAGCATCGCCGACGTCCTGGACATGACCGTGGAAGAGGCCCTGGACTTCTTCCAGAACGTTCCCACCATCGCCCGCAAGCTCCAGCTCATGGTGGACGTGGGGCTGGGGTACATGCGCTTGGGCCAGCCCTCCCCCACCCTCTCCGGAGGGGAGGCCCAGCGCATCAAGCTGGCCACGGAGCTGGGCCGCAAGTCCACGGGCCGCACCCTCTACATCCTGGACGAGCCCACCACCGGCCTCCACTTTGACGACGTGGCCAAGCTCCTCTCGGTCCTCCACCGCCTGGTGGACGGGGGCAACACCGTGGTGGTCATTGAGCACAACCTGGACGTGGTGAAGACCGCCGACTGGGTCATTGACCTGGGGCCGGAGGGCGGGGACCTGGGCGGGGAGATCGTGGCCGAGGGCACCCCGGAGGAGGTGGCCCTCACGGGAAGCCCCACCGGGGTCTACCTGGCCCGGATTCCGGAGATCCGGGAAAGGCTCAAGGTGGCCGCTGACTGAGCACCCCACCGCGGCGAAAGCCGCGGTGGGGTGCTTAGCGGCTGAGGATCCCCAGAAGGGCCAGGTCCAGGGTCTTCTGTAGCTCCTCCTTCAGGTCCCGCTCCGGGGTGTAGGCCGCCCAGCGGAGGGCGGTGAGGAAGTAGAGGTCGGCCAGGGTCCGGCCCATGCGCTCCAGGGAGAGGTCCTTCCTCACCAGATCCTTCTCCTTTAGGGACCTCAGCACCTGGGCGATGAGGTCCCCCAGGGGCAGGGCCTCAAAGGCCGCCTTGGCCCGGATGGGGTCCGGGTTCAGAAGCTCGTAGAGGAGGGGGAGGACCAGGTCCTTCTCCGCCTCGGTGTAGCGGGCCACCTCCTGGAAGATGAAGCGGAGGATGGCCAGGGGGTCCTCGCCCCGGGCCAGGCGCCTTTTCACCTCCTCCCTGAGGCCGGCGAGGAGGAGGGCGCCGTACTCCAGAAGCACCGCCTCCTTGTAGGGAAAGTAGTTGAAGAAGGTGCCCCGGGAGACGTGGGCCGCCTTGGCGATGTCGCTGGCCGTGGTCTCCTGAAAGCCCCGCTGACGGAATAGGGCCATGGCCGCCCGGAAGATGCGCTCCCGGCGGCGCTTTTTTTGATACTCCCTCACGGACATGGGGGTAGTGTACTCCAGTCCAAAGTCAAAGCTCAACCGCTTTCCCGACCCAGTCCGAAAGGGCGGAAAGGAGGGCAAGCCCCCCCTTTGTGGCGTACACCCGGCCTTCCCGCAGGAAGGGCCTGGCCTCCACCCGGTAGCCCATCTCCCGCAGGCGCTCCGCCACCTCCTCCCCTGCCGCCACCCGGGGAGGAAGCCTCCCCGCCTCGGCCAGGAAGAGGTGGGCGTTGAAGCCCAGGAAGAGGGCCTCGAGGCCCTCCCAGACCTCCTCCAGGTAGGCCAGCCAGGTGGGGTCTTTGGCGGGGCGCTCGGGCCTTCTGGCCCCCGGGATCAGGAGGGCTTTGGGGGGCGGGGCGGCGGGGAAAGCGTAGGTGGGGGTCCAGACCGAGCCCGCCAGGGCGGGGGTCCCTTTGCGCCCCTTGGCCACGGTACAGGCGGGAAGCTCAAGCCGCCTGGCCCACTCCAGGGCCAAAGCCGCCTCCAGCTCGGAGAACTCGGGAAGGAGGAGGACGGAGAGCACCCTGGGAGCCATTATGGCAGAAGCCGGAAGAGGATCTCCGCCGCCTCCCCACCCCCGCTGCCCCGCTCTCCCAGGGCCAGGAGGATCTGGTTGAGGAGGGGACGCTTCAGGGGGCTTTGCGTCTCACACGCCGGTAAAGCTGAGGGCCAGGACCCGCCCTTCCTCCACCTCCAGGCGGTCTAAGGGGGCCTCGAGGGCCACCTCCACCCCCGCCTCCTTCAGCATGGCCCTAAGGGCCCGCTCCGCCTAGCCCACGTCAAAGGAGGCCTCCTGGCCGATGCGGCGGTAGAACTCCCGGAAAAGCCCGCCCTGCAGGAGGCCCTCCCGGTCCTTGGCCAGGTCCGGGGTGGCCAGCCACCCCTGGGTCAGCACCCCGCCCACGCCCCGCCCGGGCTCCAGGAGGAGGACCTTAAGCCCCTCCTGGGCCCCCGCCACCCCCTGGGGCGTGGCCCCGTAGACCAGGAGGTCGTACTGGGCCAGGCCCGGGGCCAAAAGGAGGATCAGGAAGGCGAGAAGACGCAAGGTTTTCAGAAGAACCCCATCAGGGCAGGGCCTTTTTGGCCTCCTGGTACTCGGCCACCAGCCGGGCCACCACCTCCTTGGCCGAGGGGATCTCCCGGATGAAGGCCACCCCGTGCCCGGCGGAGTAGACCTCCTTCCAGGCCTTCCCCCCGCCCTGGCGGAAGCGCTCCAGGGACTCCTTGAGGAAGTTGGCGGGCACCCCCGTCACCTCCGGGGTGTAGAGGATGTCCTCGGGCGTGGCCCGGAGGAGGGCCTCCTTGTACTCCAGAGGGGCCTCGGACTCCAGGGTGGCGATGAAGCGGGTGCCGATATACGCCCCGTCCCCCAGGGCCAAGGCGGCGAGGAGCTGGCGGCCTGTGGCGATCCCCCCGGCGATGAGCACAGGCACCCCCAACTCCGCCTTAAGCCAAGGCCCCAGGACGAAGGGGCTCACCTGCCCGGCGTGCCCCCCGGCCCCAGAGGCCACGGCCACCAGGGCATCGGCCCCGGCCTCCACCGCCTTCTTGCCGTGCCTCAGGCCCACCACGTCGCACCAGACCACGCCCCCGTAGGCCTTGACCTTCTCCACCACCGGCGTGGGGTCCCCCAGGGAGGTGACCACCAGGGGCACCCGGCGCTCGGCCACGGCCAGGAGGTCCTCCTCAAGGCGGGGGTTGTCCTTCAGGATCAGGTTGACCCCGAAGGGCACCCCCTGGGGGAAGGTCTCCAGAAACTCCCGGAAGGCCTGGTGGGTGCGGAAGTTGAGGCTGGGGATGACCCCGATCCCCCCCGCCTCGGCCACGGCCAGAAGGAGCCTGGCCCCGGAAACCAGAAACATGGGGGCGGCCACGATGGGGTAGCGGATGGAAAGCATCCTGGTGATGGCGGTCTCCATGGCCTAGGATTTTACCCGGTTCAAGGAAGCTAAAGGCTTTTCTGGGGCCCCCACCGCGGCAAAAGCCGCGGTGGGGTACTTAGCCCCCTAGCCCCTTGCGGCGCATCTCCCCCCACTGGCCCCGCTTCCTCAGGACCTGGAAGGTGGCTATAAAGCGCTCCAGGGCCAGGACCTGGCGGTGACCCAGGACCTCCAGAAGGCTCAGGAAGAGGAGGACCACTCGGTCGCGGAGCCTGGGGTAGCGCTTCAGGAGAAGGGTCTCCATGCCGATGGCCAGCTGGGAGAGGAGGACCCCGTACCCCAGGGCCAGGAGGAGGAAAAGGAGGGCGAACTCGGCGTTGAAGACCCCGAGGAGGTAGAAGACGGGGAGAAGCAGGTAGCCCAGGACCTCCACCACCGGCCCCAGGGCCTCAAAGAGGAAGAAGTAGGGCATGGCCAAAAGGCCCAGGCGGCCGTACCTGGGGTTGAAGAGCATGGCCCGGTGGAGCCAGAGCACCTCCCAAAGGCCCCGGTGCCAGCGGTTCCGCTGCCGCCTCAAGGTGGCCCAGTCGGCGGGGACCTCCGTGTAGCAGATGGGGTCCGGGGTATAGAGGACCCGGTAGTCCCGCCCCTCTTCCCGCGCCCTCCGGTGGAGGCGGACCACCAGCTCCATGTCCTCCCCCACGGTGTCCGTGCGGTACCCCCCCACCTTCATGGCCTCGCTCCGCCGGAAGAGGCCAAAGGCCCCGGAGATGATGAGTAGAGCGTTCATGGCGCTCCACCCGGCCCGGCCCATGAAGAAGGCCCGGGCGTACTCAATGACCTGCATTTTCTCCAGGAAGCCCCGGGGGAGGCGGAGCTCCTCCACGATGCCCTCCCGGACCCTGGCCCCGTTCAGGGGGCGGATGGTTCCCCCCACGGCCAGGACCCGCTCGTCCTCCAGGAAGAGGCGGCTGGCCCTCAGGAGGGCCTCGGGGTCCAGGAGGCTGTCGGCATCCACCCCGCAGAAGAGGGGGTAGCGGGCGAAGTTGAGCCCGGCGTTCAGGGCGTCCGCCTTGCCGCCGTTCTCCTTGTCCACCACCAGGAGGTTGGGGTAGGTGAGGGAGCGGTAGACCCCGCGGATGGGCTTGGTGGGAAGGGCCCTTTCGAAGACCCAGTCCACCCGGACCAGGCGGAAGGCCTCCTTGAGGACCTCGAGGGTCCGGTCCCTGGGACCGTCGCAGACCACGATGACCTCAAACTCCGGGTAGCGGAGGGCCAGGAAGGACCTCACCGAGGCGGCGATGGTCTTCTCCTCGTTATAGGTGGGGACCAGGATGGAAACGGGCAGGTAGGCCTCCCGCTCCAGGAGGTCCTTGAGGGAAAGCTCCGAAAGCTCCCGGGCGTAGCGGGCCACCATCCGGAGGCCAAAGAGGGCGAAGGTGGCGTAGAGAAAGTTGAGGACGGCGAAATAGTAGAGAACCAAGACCTGATAGCCGTAAAGAAGCCAGGCTAGGAGTTCCACGCCACCTCCAGAAGCACCTGGGCGGCCATGGCCCGGCCGTAGGGGTCAGGGTGGGCCTCGACCGCTTTCCGCAAAAGCTCCAGGTCCAAAGAGGCCAGGGCCTCCGCTGCCGCCCGGCGCACGTAAAAGGAAGGGTCCTTGAGGGCCTCCCAGAGGGCCCTTCGGGCCAGGTTTCGGGGAAGAAGCGGAAGGAGGCGGGCCGCATGGACCCTCAAGAACTCCTCCTCCCTCCGCAAAAGCCCCAGGACCACGTCCTCGTGCCCCACGGGAGGGTAGCCGAGCCGGGCCAGGGCCCTGAGGGCCGCCGCCTGAACCTCGGGGTCCTCCGCCTCCAAAAAGGGCAGGACCCTCTTCGCCAGACCGTGGAGGTGGAGGCGGCCGATGGCCTCCAGAGCCGCCCAGACCTCCCCCCTTCCCCCCTTTTCCAGAAAGAGGGCCACCACGGGCTCCGCCCGGTCCTCCAGGAGAAGGAGGACTTCCAGAAGGGCCCCTTTAGGAAGCTCCGCCTTCAGGAGGGCCTCTCCCAGGTGCAAGACCCCTTTCCCCTGGGCGGCCCTGGCGGCGGCCCGGGCCGCCGCCAGGCGGAGGACGGGGTCCCGGTGCTCTAGGTAGGGCAGGATGGCCTCCAGGGTCTCGGGAAGCCGGGCCAGGCCCAAAGCCTCCAGGGCCTCCAGCCTCTCGGGGCGGGAAGCCCACCGGGACTTAAGGCGCAAGGCCCAGGGCGGGCGGCCCCTCCTGAGCCACCGGGCCACCTTTTCCCCCATCTCCCCCTTCAGCGTCTCCCGCAGGTGCAGAAGGGCTTCCAGGGCGGGCTCCGGCCAGGGAGGGGGCGGGGGCTTCGTCCCGGAAAAGAGGGCCTCGGTGAAGGCGGAAAGGTAGCGCCCGTAAAGGGCCTTGTCCCGGGCCTCCTTGAGGGCGGTGTAGGCGTGGTAGACGAGGACGTAGGCCCCGAGGACCACGAGGGCCAAGGCGGTGAGGAGGAGGGCCCGCAGGAGGTGAAGCCTGGCCATAGGATGGTCAAAGGCTCCCAGAAGCCGCCCCGAGAACACCCAGACAAGCCCGCCCAGGGCCAGGGCCTCGAGGGCCACCACCAGGAAGACCAGGAGGGCGTAAGGGCGCTCACCCCTGCGCCACATACCTTTCCAGCCTGAGGACCAGCTCCTGGGGGCTAAAGGGCTTGGTGAGGTAGTCCTGGGCCCCCAGGCGCATGGCCTCCAGGATGGTCCTCTCCTGTTTCAAGCCGGAGAGGATGATCACCGGGGTCGCCTGGCCCAGGTCCTGGCGCAGGTGGCGGAGGAGGTCCAGGCCAAACCCCCCGGGCAGGTTCAGATCTAAGACGATCGCGTCCCAGGGCTCGGCGAGCCTCGCCTTGGCCGTGGGGAAGTCCCTGGCCAGGTGGACCTGGTGGCCCGCCCGGGTGAGGGCCATCTCCAGGACCTGGGCCACCACCGGGTCGTCCTCCACCAGAAGCACCCTCATGCCACCTCCTACCCCCAGGATAAGAAGGGGATATCAAAGCCTTGTGGAAGGCTCACTCGCCTACCTCCCGCAAAAAGCGCTTCACCTCGGGGTCCGGGTTAGCCCTGAGCTCTTCCCTGAGAAGCCTACGAGCCTCCTCCCCCTTCCCCTGCTCCAGGAGGGCCTTGGCCAGGGTGAAGCGGGCCAAGGGATAACCCGGTTTTACCGCCAGGACCTGGCGGACGAGGAGCTCGGCCTCCTTGGCCCGGCCCAGGGCCAGGACCACCTCCGCCAGGCCCCAGCGGGCGTCCAGGTTCCCGGGGTCCCGGGCCAGGACCTGGCGGTAGCCCGCCTCCGCCTCGCCGTAGCGCCCCATGTGGTAGAGGAGCCGGGCGTAGCGCACCCAGACGTCGGGGCTGTCCAGGAGGGCCAGGGCCTTCTCGTAAAGGGGCTTGGCCTCGGCGTGGCGGCCCTGGAGGTAGAGGGCGAAGGCCAGCTCCCCTATGGCCTCGGCGTCGTCGGGGAAGGCCGCGACCGCCCGCCTCAGGTAGGCCTCGGCCCCCACGGGGTCCTGGGGGAGGTGTTTTTTGCCCTCGTAAAAGCTCCTCCGCTCCCGGAAGGGGAGGGGGTCGGAGGGGAAGCCCTCGAGGCCCACCTGGTCCAGGGCCATGACCCGCACCTGGCTCACCCGGTCGGCCATGGGGGCGTAGGTGAAGGTGGGCCCCGCTGCCTTGGCCGAGAGGACCACGGCCTCGCCGCTTTGCACCTCCACCCGGAAGCCCCTGGCCCCTTCCGGCCCTAGGAAGCGGAAGACCACCTCCCCCGAGGGGCCGTAGGCCGCCCGCACCAGGGGAGCGGGGAGGAGCTTCCGCCTCACCCCCGTGCCCAGGACCGCCCCCTCCCCGGCGGGAAGCACCTCGGCCCCCAGGGCCACCCGGCCCCGGTAGAGGGAGACCCGCCCCCTCTCCTCCCGGGAGAGGCGGAGGTGGGTGCCCGTGGGCCGCACCTCCCCTTCCGGGGTGGAGAGGGCGAGGGGAATGGCCGCCTCCCGCACCACCTCCACGCCGCCCGCCTCCAAGGCCACCCGCACCCGCTCTCCCCCGCCCCAGAGGCTCCGCCACCGCCTGGCCTCCCCCCGGGCCTCGGGGCTGAAGGCCAGCTCTAACCCCCTAAGGCGCACCACCTCTCCGGCGGGCACCTCCCCAAAGGCCTTGGAGCCCAGGGGGGCCGGGTAGAGGGGAAGGCGGGCCAGGGCGATGAGGGCGAGGAGGAGGAGGAGAAGCCGCCCCACCGGGGCCCTCTGGCCCGGCCGGGGCCGGGGTAGGAGGAGGAGGAAGGTGCTCCCCCGGCCCAGGCGGCTCCTTAGGCGCACCTCGCCCCCGTGGGCCTCGAGGACCCGCTTCACCAGGGCGAGCCCCAGGCCCGTCCCCTCCACCTCCCCCCGGGTGGAGGCCCGGTAGAAGGGCTCAAAGACCTTGTCCTGCTCCTCCTTGGGGATGCCGGGGCCGGTATCGGCCACGGCGATGCCGTAGCGATACCGGCCCAGAAGGAGGCGCACCGCCACCCGCCCCCCTTCCGGGGTGTACTTGATGGCGTTGGAGAGGACGTTCAAGACCGCCTGGTAGAGCCAGTCCCGGTCCCCGTAGACCCAGGCCTCCCCCCAGGGCAGGGTGAGGCGGAGGGCGATCCGCTTCCTGCGGGCCAGGGGGCGCACCTCCTCCGCCGCCTGCCGGAGGAGCGCCTTCAGGTCCACGCGCTCCACCTTGAGGCGGACCCCCCGGCCCAGCTTCAGGTAGTCCTGGGCCTTTTGTAGAAGCTCCTGGATGCGCCGGGCGCTCTTCTCGGCGATCTGGAGGAGCTCCTTGGCCTCCTCGGGAAGCCCCTCGGTCTCCAGGGCCAGCTCCAAGGCCCCGAGGACGCTCATGAGGGGGTTCTTGATCTCGTGGAGGAGAAGCCTAAGAAGCCTCGCCGTCTCGTCCTGGGCCCGGAGAAGGGCGAGCTCCCGCTCCCTCAGGGCCAGAACCTCCCGGAAGGCGCCCAGGAGGAGGGCCAAGGCCTCCCGCACCTCCCGGCTCGGGGGCCTCGGGCCCTCCCAGTAGAGGGCCAGCCCCCCCTCCTCCAGAAGCTTCTCCCCCCGCACCGGGCCCTTGGGCAGAACCTGCCCCCGGTAGACGAGCCGCACGGGGTAGCGGGCGAGGAGGTCCGCCAAGAAGGCCAGGTCCGAGGGGGGAGCCTGGAGCATCGCCTCTAGCCTAGGGCCTTGGGTGTGAAAACCCTGTGATTAGGGCTTGGGAGCCATGACCACCAGGAGGAGGGCAGGACTTGCGGACGCGTTCCTGACCCCATGCACCTCCCCCGCCGGGGCCAAGGCGGCCATGCCCGGGACCAGAAGGGCCTCCTCCTCCCCCACCTGGACCACCACCTCGCCCTCCAAGACGTAGTAGACCTTGTCCGAGCCCGCATGGGCGTGGGCCTTCTGGGCCTGGCCCGGGAGGAGGGCGTAGAGGTCAAAGGACATCTTCTCGGACTGGAAGACGGGGATCTTCAAAAGCTTCTCCTCGGAGAAGCGGGCGAGCTTTTTTAGATCGCGGATCTCCACGCCCCCCAGTCTACTTGACGCAGGGCCTCAAGGAGGCTAGACTAGCTTTTGCGCGCCGGGGAGTAGCGCAGCCTGGTAGCGCACACGCTTGGGGTGCGTGTGGTCGTCGGTTCAAATCCGGCCTCCCCGACCAAAAACCCCGCCCCTCAGGGGCGGGGCAAAGCCTTTTTCCCCCTCAGGCCCGGCCCGCGGTGCCCATTAGGGTGAACTTCTCCCGGATCACCTGCTTGAGGTAGTCCCGCCCCTTGCCGATGATCTTGCGGGGGTCAAACTCCTTGGGGTTTTGCGTGACCACCTCCCGGATCCCCAGGGTCATGGCCAGGCGCAGGTCGGTGTCAATGTTGATCTTGGCGACGCCGTTAGGGATGGCCTTCTTGATGTCCTCGTCGTGGATGCCCGTGGCCTCCTTGAGCTCGGCCCCCGTGGCCAAAAGCTTTTCCTTGAGCCAGGCGGGCACGCCGCTGGCCCCGTGGAGGACCAGGGGCAGGGAGACCCGCTTGGCGATCTCCTCCAGGCGCTTGTGGTCAATGTAGGGCCGGCCCTTCCCCTTGTAGGCCCCGTGGCTGGTGCCGATGGCGATGGCCAGGTAGTCTATGCCCGTCTCCGCCACGAAGCGCTCGGCCTCCTCCGGGTCGGTGAGGAAGGCCTCGGCCTCGGAGACCTGGACGTTGTCCTCAATGCCCTGCAGGCGGCCCAGCTCCGCCTCCACGCTCACCCCCACGGCGTGGGCCGCCTCCACCACCTTTTTGGTCTCCCGCACGTTCTCCTCAAAGGGGTGGTGGCTGGCGTCAATCATGACGCTGGTGAAGCCCGCCCTCAGGGCCTGCATGACCATCTTGAAGTCGGCCCCGTGGTCCAGGTGGAGGACCACGGGCACGCTGACCCGGCTGGCCATGTCCTTCACCAGGTTGGCCAGGTTCTCCATCCCGGCGTACTTCCTGGCCCCGTCGGAGACCTGGATGAAGACCGGGGCCCGCATCTCCTCGGCCACCTCGAGGATGGCCTGGGTGATCTCCAGGTTGTTGGTGTTGAAGCTGGGGACGGCGTAGCCTTCCCGCCTCGCCTTGTCCAAGACCTCCTTACCGATCACCAAGGGCATAGAGCACCTCCTTGAGCGCCTTCAGGTTCTCCTTCACCGGCTTGTCGTTGAAGAGGGCGCTTCCCGCCACGGCCACGTCGGCGCCCGCCCGGTAGACCTCGGCCACCGTGGCCCTGTTCACGCCCCCGTCCACCTCAATGAGGCAGGCCGGGTTCAGGGCGTCCCGCATGGCCTTGAGCCGCCTGAGCCTCTCCGTGGACTGGGGAATGTACGTTTGCCCGCCAAACCCCGGGTTCACGCTCATGAGGAGGGCCAGGTCCAGCTCGGGCAGGAGGGCCTCAAAGGCGGCAAGGGGGGTGGCGGGGTTGATGGCCAATCCCGCCTTCTTCCCCAGCTCCTTCACCTTCTGCACCGCCCGATGGGCGTGGGGCGTGGCCTCAAAGTGGACGGTGATCACATCGGCCCCCGCCCGGGCGAAGTCCTCCAGGTAGCGCTCCGGGTTGACGATCATGAGGTGAACGTCCAAAGGGAGCCTGGTCACCCGGCGCACCGCCTCCACCAGGATGGGGCCGAAGGTGAGGTTGGGGACGAAAACCCCGTCCATCACGTCCAGGTGGATCCAGTCCACCCCGGCCGCCTCCGCCTCCTCAATGGCCTCCTTGAGCCTGGCCAGATCCGCCGTGAGAATGGAGGGCGCGAACTTCATCTTATGCCCTTAGGCCACCCGCAGGTGCCCCCGCTCAATGGCCAGCTCCCGCATCTTAACCAAGTAGTAGGCGATGATGAGCTGGGTCAAGGCCAGGGGGTAGCTCTGCCCCGCCTTGTCCCAGAAGGTGCCCACCAGGCTGGGGTCAAAGTGCGCCGCGTGGGGGCCCAGGTGGTCCCAGATGATCCTTTCAAAGGCCTGGGCCTTCTCCGGAGAGATGTTGCCGGTGATGTCCAGGATGTCGGCCTCCTTGCGGGTCTCCAGGCGGATCAGGGCCTCGTCCTCGTAGGCGGAGTGGAGCACCTCGGAGAGGTCCAACCGGGGCAGGGTGTGCTTCAAGGCGATGCGGACGTTCAGGGTGCCGGGGTTTTCCGGGTCGTAGCCCGGGGGGCGGTAGAAGCGGACCACGATGTCGGCGTGCTCCTTCTGGGGCCAGATGAAGGCCCGGGAGTCGGGCATGCGCCGCTCAATGTCGGCGAGGACCTCCTCGGGGGTGTAGCCCCGCTTGGCCACGTCCCGCTTCACCTTCCACTCCCGCCTCAGCTCCTCCTCAGGGTCCAGGTAGACCATGAGGTGGTACCGCCCCCGGAGGGCCGGGGAATGGAGGGTGAGGAGGCCCTCCAGGATCACCACCCGGGGGATGAGCCGCCCCCCCTCCTCCACCGCCCGAGGAGCGGGGACGTAGACGGGAGGGTCAAAGGTGCCCGTGGTGTGGTTGTAGACGGGCTTCAGGATGGGCTCCCCCTCGGAGAGGAGCCGCACGTGCTGCTCCATGATGTCCATGTAGTTGCACTCGGGGTTGAGGGGGGTGATCCCCAGCTCCTTGCGCTGCTTGCGGTCGTACTTGTGGTAGTCGTCCACGCAGATGTTGGTGGTGCGCTCCACCCCGAGAAGCCGGGCGATGCCCGAGGAGAGGGTGGTCTTCCCCGCCCCGGAGTCCCCGGCGATCCCCAGCATAAAGGGCCTATGCGGCATCCTCCTCCTCCTTTCCCTCCTTGAAAACCGAGCTTTGGTAGATGTCGTCCGCCTCTATGGTCATGAGCTCCTCCGGGGTCACGGGGCCCGCCTTCTGGTAGAGGCGGTAGGCCTGGCGGAGCTTGAAGCGGTCTATGGCGTTGCGGACGCTACGGGCGTAGGCGAAGTTGGGCAGGGCCATGCGCCTTTCCAGGTACTCCCGGAAGGCCTTTTCCGCCTCCGGGCTCAGGCGGTAGCCCTGCTTGGCCAGCATGAGGAGGCCAATCTGATAAAGCTCGTCCAGGGTGTAGGGCGGGAACTCTATGTGGTGGGCGATGCGGGAGCGCATCCCCGGGTTCAGGGCGAAGAACTGCTCCATGCGGTCCTTGTACCCCGCCAGGATCACCACCAGGTCCTCCCGCTGGTTCTCCATGACCTGGAGGAGGATCTCTATGGCCTCCTGGCCGTAGTCCCGCTCGTTCTCCGCCCGGTAGAGGCTGTAGGCCTCGTCAATGAAGAGGACGCCCCCCATGGCCCGCTTCAGGACCTCCTTGGTCTTGGGGGCGGTGTGGCCGATGTACTGGCCCACCAGGTCGTCGCGGCTGGCCACCACCAGGTGGTCCCGGCGGATGTAGCCCAGCCTGTGCAGGATGGTGACCATGCGCATGGCCATCGTGGTCTTGCCCGTACCGGGGGGGCCCACGAAGGCCATGTGCAGGGTGGGGCGCTCGGAGACCAGGCCCAGCTCCCGGCGGAGCCGGTCCACGGAGAGGTAAGCGGCGATCTCCCGGATGCGCCGCTTGACGGGGGCGAGGCCCACCAGCTCCTGGTCCAGCTTCTCCAGGATGGCCTCAATCTCCGGGTTCCGCAAAAGGGCGAGGCCCTGCCCCTCCACCGCCTGTCCTTCGGCGTTCCTGTCCATCAAGCCTCCCCTCGGGAAAAGGGGGAGCCGGGAAGCCCGGCCTCCCTAAAAGCCCCTCACTCCTCCCGGTAGCGCTCCCCCTCCGGGCGCTGGGTGGCGTAGGCCTCGAGGGTGTACTTGAGCCTCCGCCCGTCGCTCCAAAGGGTGCGGTGGAGGCGGAAGCCGGGCTCCTCGGCCTTGGGCCTGTGGGCGATGAAGGAGACCCGCTGGGCCTGCCACATGGGGGAGGGGTCGTAGCCGTTCACCTTGATGTAGTGGTTGGGGAAGGCCTCCCGGCACTTCCGGAACTCGTACATGGCGGGGGCGGGGTCTTCCAGGTCAAACATGGGCAGGCCCCACATGTTCCAGTAGACGTTGTAGGGGCTGGGGTCGTCGGTGTACTCAATGGAGACCGCCCAGCCGTTTTGGATGATGTAGCGGATCTGGGCCTCAATCTCCTCGTCGGTCAGGTCCGGCAGGTAGGAAAAGGTTCCTTGGGTGATGCGCATCTTCTACCTCCTCTTAGTTGCTGGGAGTGGGCAGGACATCGGGGGTGTCGGTGGGGGCGAAGTCGAAGGTGACGCTCCCCCAGGTCTCCAGCGCGGCCGCCAGGGCCTTGGAGTGCTGGGCCGCCTTCTTGAGGATCTCGGGGCCTTCCGCCAGGATGTCCCGGCCCTCGTTCCTGGCCTTGACCATGGCCTCGAGGGCCACCCGGTTGGCCGTGGCCCCCGCCTGGATGCCCATGGGGTGGCCGATGGTGCCGCCGCCGAACTGCAACACCACGTCGTCGCCGAAGAGGGAGAGGAGGAGGTGCATCTGCCCGGCGTGGATCCCGCCCGAGGCCACGGGCATGACGGCGGGCAGGTAGGCCCAGTCCTGGTCAAAGTAGATGCCCTTCACCGGATCCGCCTTCACGTACTGCTCCCGCAGGATGTCGTAGTAGCCCCGCACCAGGTTGGGGTCCCCCTCCAGCTTGCCCACGGCGGTGCCGGCGTGGATGTGGTCCACCCCCAGCATCCGCATCCACTTGGCCAGGACCCGGAAGCTGACGCCGTGGGTCTTCTGCCGGGTGCAGGTGGCG
>Ga0080007_1061176_pt1 | contig 58142 bp, 52 predicted proteins | sample OctOCTMetagenome_FD_69210 | JGI IMG/M metagenome (GOLD analysis project Ga0080007, IMG submission 69210) | Hot spring and microbial mat streamer communities from Octopus Spring Streamers, Yellowstone National Park, USA - OCT_B (SPADES... | ecosystem: Environmental > Aquatic > Thermal springs >...
CACGCCATCAGCGCCAGGGCCAGATGATGCCAGAAGTTCTCCACCTTCTGCTTCCGGATCCTTCGGTGTTTGGAGGCGATCTTCTTTTTGGCCTTCGGGTTGCGCTTCCCCCTCGTCCCTTTGATCTCGCGCCGCAGATGATCTCGATTGACCTTTCCCACGTAGCTGGTGTCAATCTCCCGGATCTCGCCGGTGGAGGTCACAAAGGCCGTGAGGTTCCCCTCATTGCGGTCGATCCCGATCACCCCCTCCGGCTCATAGGGGATGGGATCGGGGAACTTCAGGGGGATGGAGAGGGAGTGGGCCGTGAGCGTCGGCTCCCCCATCCGCGCCTGCCCTGCTTTCCATTCATCCAGCAGCCGGCGATACTGGTGATGAGGGCGGAAGGCAAGGACGATGGGCTCGGGATCCCGGGGGGAGACCGGGATCGTGACGGTCAGGATCTCCCCGTCCCATTCGATCTTCACCGTCTGCCGGACCAGATAGATCGAGGGCCGCCGGATCTCCGGCCGGTCCGTCTGGGTCTTCCCTCTCCGCTGTTGATTCCGGAAGCCGTGGACGACCCGGGCGCCGGATCGGATCGCCCCGTAGATAAGGTTGGAGTGGAGATCCGGATGCTGCGCGCGCAGGGCGGGGTAGAGGGCTTGGATGAGGGTGAAGGTGGCGGTTTTGCCGTTTTCCAGGGCGTAGTCGACGGCCTGCCGCTGGATGTCGGCGCAGGCCTCCATCAAGGCGCGGATCCTGGGATGCTCCTCGAATTGGAACCGCAGGCAGACCGTCGGCATCTTCGCCACCTCCATCATAATGATAACCCATCCTTTGCATGGGGAAGAGGAAGAATCCAGCTGCGTAACTCCTATGATTATACGGAGCGGAGGGATGACTGTCGAAGGTTGCGCTTCGGGATCCGGGGGGACTCGGCGGGGATTCGGTGGATGGGGTAACATAGCGAAGGTGAAGCCGCCGGGCCACAGGAGGGAGACGGCGCAATGCGGGTGAGCTTCGGAGTCCTCCCCGGGAACCTCGTGGGACCGGGATCCGCCTGGGGATGGGGATGGACGGTCCTCGGCTTCCTGGCCCTCTTCGCGCTGTGGGGGTGGAGAGCGCAGGATCTGCGGGGGCTGCGCCGGGTGGGCCCCTCCTCACTGGCGGGGTTCGCGCTGCTGGCCCTTCTCACCGCGTTGACGCCGACCCTCTCGTGGGAGCGCTTCTCCGGCCTCCCCTTCCGGGTGGGGTTCCCACTCTTCCTCTGGCTTCCCTATCTCATCTGGGGAGGGCAGCTGGGCCCCGGCGCGGCGGGGCTGATCGGTTTGCTGGCCGGGGCCGCGGCGGGGTTCTTGCAGGATGGACGTTTCCTGCACCTCCCGTGGATCGTGGCTCTGGATGCCGCCCTCATCAGCGCGCTGCTGTTCCAGAACGACGTAGGGCGCCCCTTCCGCATCCTCCGGCAGCCGCTGGTCGCGGCGGGGATCGGCTGGGTGGGGTGGTGGCTCCTGCAGGCCATCTCATGGGGAGCGTTCTATCCGTCCTGGCCGGAGGCCCTGGATGGGATCTGGACGCTTACGGCCGTGATGGCCCTCCCTGCCGGGCTCAGCGCGCTGGTCTGTGGGGGCATCGCCCAGGCCCTGCATGCCCGGTGGCCGGAGCGCTTCCGAACCCGCCAGCCTCCCCGCTGGCCGTTTTATGCGCGCCGCATCCAGATCCGCTTTCTCGTCTTCTTCAGCCTCTGGGTAAGCGCCCTCATCCTTGCCCTCTTCGGGGTGGTGTCCGCCCTGGCGATCCGGCAGGCCTACGAAGAGCGCGCCCAGGCGCTGGACCGCGGGGTCCGGCGGGCCGCGGAGCAGCTGACCTATTTCCTCCACACCGGGGACACCCTGCTGATGGACCTGGCGGCCCTGGGCGTGCCTCCGGATGCGATGCCCGTCACGGTGGCGCTGATCCTCCAGCGCTTCGTCCAGACGGGGCCGATTTATCAGACGGTGTTGTGGGTAGATGAGAGGGGGGAGGTGCAGGCGGCGTATCCGGTTGAGGAGCAGGGGCGAGGGCTCTCGGTGCCGGAGCGGGCGGCCATGGCCCAGGCTCAGCTCGCTCAGTCCGTGGTGCACACGGCGGTGCACCGCCTGCCGGACGGACAGGCCGGCCTCTCGTTCGTGGCCCCGCTGGCAGGGGAGCCTGCGCGCGGCTTCCTGATCGGCCGCGTGCGGGTGGCTCAGCATCCGGCCCTCCGGGAGGTCCTGGCCTCGCTCTCGGAGATCGCGCCGGCCGGCCAGGCGTTCCTGGTCGACCGGGAGGGGCGGATCCTCCTGCATCCCGAGGCGGGGGTCCTTCTGGATCTGTTCCCGCTCCCCGCGGCGCTCCCTGCCGGGACGCTTGTGCAGCCCATCGTTTCTCCCTCCGGGGCTGTGGAGGAGGTGCTCCTCCGGCGGCTCCCGGGCACCGACTGGTGGGCGGTGATCCGGTATCCCCGGGCCGCCCTCATCCGGCGGGCGGCGGAGCGGGCGCTTCCCGCCGGGGGGATCCTGCTGGGGTTCTCTCTCATCGGCGCGCTCCTTTTCGGCATCGTGAGCCGCCTCCTCGCCCGGCGGCTGGAGGGGCTGGCGAGGGCGGCCGGGCGCATGGCCGGCGGAGATCTGGAGGCCCCTATCCTCAGCGACGGGCCGGATGAGATCGGGCAGCTGGCGGAAGCGATGGAGCACGCCCGGCACGGCCTGCGGGCCCGAATGGCCGATCTCTCCTTGCTTCTGGAGCTCAACAGGCGGCTGATGGAGGTGGAAGACCTGGCCCGGGGCCTTCCGGAGGTGGCCCGCGCCCTGGAGCGCGCCACTGCGGCGAACCTCGTCCGGCTCCTGCTCCCGGGCCCGGGTGGCTCCCTGCGGGTGTTCACCGCCGCCGGGGAGGTGCCGCCGGAGCCTCTGGATCATGCATGCTGGGAGCATGTGGATGCACACACCGAGCCCGTGTGGATCGGCCCTGGGGTCCGCCCGGACGATCTCGCTCCCGCTCTCCGGTCGGGGCGCGCCCCTCGCGTCCTGGGAGTTTTCCCCATCCATCTCGGCGAGGAGCGAGTGGGGGCGGCGTGGTTGGCGTTTCCTTCCTCCCATCAGGTTGGTTCCTCGGAGCGACAGCTGACCCATCTGATCCTGAGCCAGGCGGCGGTGTTCATCGCCCGGGCCCGTCTGTATGAGGCCATCACGGCCGAGCGGGAGCGGCTCCGGGCCGTCCTGGAGAGCAGCCCGGATCCCTTGATGCTGGTGGACGCGCGGGGGAACCTGCTCGATCTCAACCCGGCCGCCGAGCGCTTCCTGGGGATGCCTGCCTCCAGGGCCCTGGGCCAGCCGCTCGCGGCGTTGCTCCGGGACGCTGAGCTGCTCGCCCTGCTCCAGGAGGCGGTCCCGCCCGGCCAGGTGCGGAGCCGGGAGCTCCACCGGGCGGACGGCCGCGTGCTGTGGGCGGGCCGCTATGACCTGCGGCTGCGGGACGGACGGGAGATCGGGCGGCTTCTGTTCCTCCGGGACATCACGCCGTTCAAGGCGCTGGATCGCCTGAAGTCTGATCTGATCAGTGCCATCTCCCATGAACTACGTTCGCCTGTTACGTATATACGTGGCTTCGTCACCATGCTCGGCATGGCCGGCCCGCTGACCTCCCGCCAGCAGGAGTATGTGGAGAAGATCATGGGCGGCATCGATCAGATGACCCGCATGATCGAGGACCTGATGGACCTGCGGCGGATCGAGGAGGGGATCGGCCAGCGCGGGATCTGCCGCCTGGGAGATCTGATCCGGGACGTGTTCCATGAATTCCGACCCCAGGCGATGGCGCGGGGGCTCCGCATGACCATGGAGGTGAAGGCCCCGGGGGTCGTCCATGGAGATCCGGCGTGGCTGCGACGGGCGATCGCGAACCTGGTGGACAACGCCATCAAGTATACGCCGGAGGGGGGGACCATCACCATCGGGCTCACCGAAGCCGCCGGTGAGGCGGTGATCTGGGTGCGGGACACGGGGATCGGCATCGCCCCGGGGGATCAGGCGCGCATCTTTGAGAAGTTCTACCGGGCGCGTCGGCAGGAGACGGCCCATGTGAAAGGAAGCGGCCTGGGGCTGGCCCTGGTGAAATCGATCGCCGAATGGCACGGCGGACGGGTCTGGGTGGAGAGCCGGCTGGGCCATGGGAGCACGTTCTATCTCGCGATCCCCCAGGCCCTCCCTTCGGATGCCTCTCAGGGCACCCGGAACCGGTAACCTACCTGGCGGACGGTCTCCAGATAGCGGGGGTGGGCCGGGTCTTCTTCGAGGATGCGGCGGAGCCATCGGATGTGCACATCCAGGGTCCGGCTGCTGGATGGGCTTTCGGTTCCCCAGACCCAGCGCATCAGATCCCGGCGCGGAACCACATGGCCGACCCGTCGCATGAGGATGGCGAGCAGGCGGCACTGCTTGGGGGTCAGACAGTAAATCGCGTCCCCGCGTTGCAGCACCCGGCGCACGGTGTTCAGCCGGAAGGGCCCGACCTCGATGATCCCCTCATCCTCCATGGGGTGTTCCATCATCATCGCCCGCACCCGGTGAAGCAGGCGCCGGGAGGAGAACGGCGCGATCAGGATCCCATCGTCCTGACGGCCCCACAGCGGGGCGGTCTCGCGCTCCACGATCAGCAGGACCGGCGCCTTCATCCGCCGTCGCAGACGCTGATAGAGTTCCATTCCATAGGAGGGGCTCGGTCGGTCCAGGAGGATGAGATCCGGCGGGGCCCACGGCCATGAATCCGCCGAGCGCCGCGCCCGGAGGGCGGCGAGCAGATCTTCCACCGCCAGCGTCTCGGCTCTAAACTCGTGACGCTGGAGGACCCGAAGCAGGTGGGCGTCCGGGGCGGTGCCTTCAAACACCACCCAGAGAACCTTCGTCCCTCCGCCGGATGGTTGCATCCCAGGATGCTCCTGTTCCGCGTCGATCTTGAAGGCGTGGGAAGCCGGGACAAGCTCCACAGGCGTTCGCCGCCCCCCGCGCTCATCGGGGGCGCGATCGCGTGAACCAGGCTGGGGAGGATGACGCCTGCTCCGGGAACAGCTCTCGCTCGATCGGCTCCCCCGGTCGGAAAGGGGGGATGGCCCGATGGAAGGTTTCAAACCCCCACAGGCGGCGCTGGAGGAACCGGGGAAGGCGGAAGGACCGCATCCATCCCCCGCCCTGGCTGCGGTGGCAGGCCATAGCCTGCTCCTTGCGATCCAGCACCGCGCGGATGTCGATCCGCGTGGTCACCGGGAGGGCCGCCCGGAGGGCGGCCTCTAAATCGATGTCCCGGTTGCGCCCGAAGCGTTGCGGATCGTAACCCAGAAGCCGGAGAAGGGCGAGAAGCGGGCGGAGCGGCCTCAGAGGGAAGACCGTGTAATACAGGCGGGCCGGGCGATGCGGTAGAAGCCCACGGGCGAAATGCTCCGGGAAAGCCGTCGGATCGCCCGCCCGATGGAACGCCTCCACCATCGCCCGATGCATGTGGATATGGTCCGGGTGCCCATAGCCGCCGTAAGGATCGAAGGTCACCACCACATCCGGGCGGAGCTCCCGGATGAGGGCGACCAGTCGGCCGACGACCTCCTCCAGGGGCGCGCGGATGAAGGCCTGTGGGTGCGCCGCATCCGGGGAGCCGGGCATGCCGGAGTCCCGGTAGCCGAGCAGGTGCAGGCCCTGGAGGCCCAGGATCCGGGCGGCGCAGCGCAGCTCCTCCTCCCGCAGCGCGCCCAGGTCCCCCACCGGGCCGATGCGGGGGTCCGGGGTGCCTGCCTCCCCTCGGGTGGCGCAGATCAGATGCACCGCATACCCCCGGGACGCGTAAAGGGCCAGCGTCCCTGCCGGCCCGAAGGACTCATCGTCGGGATGGGCGAAAGCCGCCAGAAGAGTCCCGCGCGCGATCATCCCAGCGACGTCACCCGTTGCAGGATCCGTTGAAGGAGCGGCAGGCTCTCCCGGATCTCCGCCAGGCCGGGCATCTCCAGGATCAGCATCGGGCGGTTCAGACAGCGGGCCAGCCGGCTGAGCACCGGCTCCACCGGGATGACCCCCTGGGTCAGCGGAAGGTGCCGGTCCTGGGATCCGCTGGTGTTGTGAAGGTGAGCGTAGATCAGCACCGGAGCTGATACCGATCATCGAGCCGCTCGATCGACCGGATCTCTCCTCACCATTGTATCATCAGCCCGCCGGCGGGGCCGAGGCTGGGCGACCCCCGGGGCGATAGCCCCTGCAATGAACGCATAGGCCTGGGAACAGGAAGTTGGTCCGGCTCGGCCGCATGGGAGGTTCGGGGCTGGAGCCCTTCTGGTTGTAAGCTGAACTTCATTTCGGAACATCCCCTATAGGAGCGGCTTCAGCCGCGATCCTTGCGCCATCGAAGGCGGAAAGTTCGAGGTGAAAGCCCCTCCTACGGAAGCCGATTTTGGTAGGAGCGGCTTTAGCCGCAACCCTTGCGTCATCGAGAACCGGGGGTTCTGGTCTTTCGAAGCCGCTTCCGCTGCAAACCCCGCGTCATCGAAGACGGGGGGTCGGGGCGAAAGCTCCTCCTGCCAAAACCGCTTAGCGCTTCCTCTCCGATATGGAGGGCAACGGCTCGCAGTGGCCCTGCTTGGACCCCAGAGTGCGATGGGAGGGGCAAGGTGGCCTCTGCTCCGCTCCGATCGTTCGGGGTCATGAGCCGTCGGACAACGCATCGGACAACGGCGAGTCGTTGTCCGACGATTTCGGGACCCATCCTTCCGGAGCGCGAGTTTGCACAGGAGGGGACTTCGACGTAGAATTGTGAAAGCAAGAACGGATTCCGGCTCATCCTGGTAAGGAGGGAGCGAGCGGCCATGGAGACGAGCCCTGTGATCGTGGAGCAGCATGAGGAGACAGAAGGCTCCGTCCGAGTTCCCCTTCGATCTCTGCGTCCGAAAATGCAGGTGGAAGGCATCGTCACCGCTGTGACCCCCGCCGGCGCTTTCGTTGACATCGGCTCCGAGATCCCTGGCTTTATCCATATCTCCCAGCTGGCCCCTCAACCGGTTTTACGGGTTTCCGATGTGTTGAAGCCCGGAGATCGGGTGACCGCCTGGGTGAAGCAGGTGAACCGGAAGAAAGGCCTGCTCAGCCTGACGTTGATCCGCCCGGCGTCCTACGGCTGGGGGCAACTCCGGCCCGGGCGGGAGTTCACCGGGCGGGTCACCCGGGTGGAGCCCGATGGGTTGTTCGTGGACATCGACGCGCCGGTGGAGGGCTTCGTCCCTGCCTCCCAGATCCGGAAGGAGGGGCGGGTGGATCCGACCGGGCTGTTCCATCCCGGCGATGAGGTCCGGGTGTGGGTGGTGAGCGCCAGCCGCCGCGAGCGCCGCCTGCGCCTGACGATGATCCCGCCGCCCTCCGTGAGGTGGGAGGACCTGAAAGTGGGGGAGCTGATCCGGGGGAAGGTGACCCGGGTGGAGAAGTTCGGGGCCTTCGTGGACATCGGCGCGGAGCGGGATGCCCTGATCCACATCAGCGAGTTCGGGGTCCGCAACCTGAAAGACCCCGCGGAGGTCCTTCAGGAGGGCCAGGAGATCGAGGCCCGCATCATCCTGGTGGATCCGGAGAAGAAGCAGATCCGGCTGAGCTTGCGCGGGCTGCTCCCGGTGAAGGAGGTGGAGCCGGAGGTGCCGGTGCGCAAGACGGTGCCCTCCCGTCCGGCTCCGCCGCCCGAGCCCGAGCCCGTGGAGGGAGAGGAGGAGCTCACCGTGATGGCTTATGCCCTGAAGCGGGCGCTGGAGGAGGCCCGGGCTCGCGGACGCTCCGTCCCGCCGCTGGAGTCGATGTCCACGAATTAACCGGACGTCTGAGAGACCTCAGGAGGTTGGGAGATGGACGGAGCCGTCCCATCCCAACCTCCTTTTCGTTTCGGAGTGCCCCGCGATTGAAGAGGGAAGGAAGATGGGAGCCCTGCATGGGGCCGAGCGAATGCCGGTGTTGCGGTTCGTGCCGGTGGCCGATCTGATCCCCCACGAACAGGCGGATCAGGTGCGGACGGAGCCGCTGGTCCAGCGCCTCCGCACGGAGGGCGTTCTGAAGAACCCCCCGGTGGTGGCGCCCATCCCGGGCGAACCGCGCTACGTGGTGCTGGACGGCGCCAACCGGGTGGAGGCCGCCCGCCGCCTGGGCCTTCCCCATCTGGTGGTCCAGGTTGTGGATTACGAGGACCCTCGCCTGGTGGTGGAGGCGTGGACCCACGTGATCAGCGGGGAGGATCCCCAGGCGTTTTTCGAGGCGGTCCGGGGGATCGAAGGGATCACGCTGGAGCCTTCGGAGCGTCTGCACGCCCGCGCGGAGCTGGCCCGCCGCCAGGCCCTGGCCTATCTCAGCTGTCCGCGCGGGGAGATCTATCTGGTGCGGGCGGAGGGGGATCTCTACCGCCGGACGGCGCTGCTTAACCTCCTGGTGGATGCTTATAAATCCCGCTTTCGGTTCTATCGGACCGCCACGGATCAGCTGGAGCAGATCCTGTCTTACTATGATCAGGTGATCGCCGTGGTGGTCTTCCCTCGTTACGAGCCGGCCGAGATCATCGAGCTGGCCCGCAACGGGGCCCGGCTCCCCGCCGGCATCACCCGCCACATCATCCCCTACCGGGCCCTGCGCGTGTTCATCCCCCTCGAGATCATGGCGGCCCCCCTCTCGCTGGAGGAGAAGAACGCGTGGCTGGCCGACTGGTTCCGGCGCAAGCTGGCCGCGCGGGAGATCCGGGTTTACGAGGAGAGCGTGGTGGTTTTCGATGAGTGAGCGGGAAGGGCGCTCCTCCCTCCCGACTCCTCCGCGGAAGCCGGAGCGTTCTCCAGGAGCTCCAGGACCCCGGCCAGATCAGCGGGCAGGGGAGCTTCGAAGGTCACCGGCTCCGGCCGGGAGGGGAGGCGCACCGTGATCGAGCGGGCGTGCAGGAACAGGCGCGGGCAGGGGAGGGCGGTCCGCCGCCCGTAGACCGGATCCCCCACCACCGGGTAGCCTACATAGGCCAGGTGCACGCGGATCTGATGGGTCCGCCCGGTCTCCGGATAGACCTCCAGGAGGGCGTAGCGCCCCCAGCGCCCCTCGTAGGTATGGACCACCCGATAGCGGGTGCGGGCCGGCCGCCCGGTGGGGACCACGGCCATGCGCTGGCGGTGGCGGGGATCGCGGGCGATGGGCGCCTCGATGAGCCCCTCCGGGGGCGGATGCCCGATCACCAGGGCGTCGTAAACTTTCCACACGGTGCGGGCTTTGAACTGCGCCTGCAGGAAGCGATAGGCCGGCTCATGCTTGGCGATGAGCAGCACCCCGGAGGTCTCCTTGTCCAGGCGGTGCACCAGGCCCGGCCGCAGCACCCCTCCGACCCCCTTCAGATCCGGACAATGAGCCAGGACGGCGTGGATCAGGGTGCCGGAGGCATGCCCCGCCCCGGGATGCACGACCATCCCGGCCGGCTTGTGGATCACCAGGACGTCGGCGTCCTCATAGAGGATGTCCAGCGGGATGGGCTCCGGGGTTAGATCCATCGGCTCCGGAGGCGGGATGTGCACTATGATCCGATCGCCGGGGCGGACGCGGTGGGCGGGCCGCTGGATGGGCGTCCCGTTCACCTGCACATGGCCGGCCTCGATCAGGCGCTGGGCCGCCGAGCGGGAGAGCTCTGGACAGCGGGCGGCGATGACCCGATCGAGGCGATCGGCGGTTTCGACGACGAACGTCTCGATCCGCATGGCGTCCACGCTCATGCTCGACGGCGCCGTCGGGGCGGGCGCGCGCGATCCTGGATCACCGCCCGGATCTCTTCGTCTTCCTTTTCCTGCTGGGCGATGAAGGCGGCGATGAAAGCGCTGCGACGCTGGCGGAGGGCCATCGGCGCCACCGCATGCAGATCCTCCCGGGTGACCGTTTCCCGGCCGTCGGCGGCGGCGTAGGCCCGGGCGGCCTCCAGGAGGGCGACCTCCGCGCGGCTGGATTCGATGCCCAGCCGGTAGATCCAGCCCATGGCTTCCTGCTCCAGCTCCGGCGGGATGGCCACCCGGGGCAGTCGCTGGCGGGCCTCCGCGATCTCCGCCGCGGCCGCCGCGGTCTCCTGAGCCCACTGGGCCACCAGGGCGTAGGGATTCGTCCGGAACAGGCGCACCCGGCGATACACCTCCAGCCGGTCCCGCGGGTCCGTCAAGCCGCGGACCACCACTCGCAGTCCGAAGCGATCGTGGATCTGAGGGCGCAACGGCCCCTCCTCCGGGTTCATCGAGGCGATGAGGATCAGGCGGGCGCGGTAGGTGGCCGCCAGGGGTCCCCGTCGGACCGTGTATCGGCCCAGGGCGGCGGCGTCCAGGATGGCGTTGGCGATCTCCGGCTCCAGAAGGTTCACCTCGTCCACGTAGAGCACGTTCTGATCCGCCTGGGCCAGGAGGCCGCGCCGGATCCGCACCTTCCCCTCCATCGCCGCCTGCTCATCCAGCCCCCCGATCACGTCCTCCAGGCGGGCGTTCAGGGGGAGCTCGATCAGCCGCATGCGATCCGGCGCGGTGATGGGCTCCCCCTGGCCCAGCTTGCGGGCGCAATCCTTGCAGATCATATGAAAGCCCAGGGTGTAGGCGGCCTCCGGCTCGCAGCCGTAAGGGCAGAGGGAGCGCTCCACCGGCGGGAGGAGATCCAGCAAGCCTCGCACCGCTGTGGTCTTCCCGGTGCCCCGGGCGCCCATCAGCAGCACCCCTCCGATGGCCGGGTTAATCAGGGCCAGGACCAGCGCCAGCTTCATCTCGGTCTGGCCGACAATAGCCAGGAAGGGAAAGCGAACGGTCTCTTCCACCGGCCGGTCGACGGGGGGGCGCGCCCGCAGCACCCGGGCCGCCGGGCTCCGTTCCTCCAGAAGCCGGAGCAGCAGGGAGGTGCGAGGGGAGACCTCCGCGGAGATCTCCGGGCTTACCGTCGCCCGCTCAGGATCCTCTCCCATAGCTCCCGATCCTGCAGCCGGAAGGGTTGATACAGGATCACCCGATCCAGCAGGCCTTCGTAAGTGGCTTTCAGGCGTTCCCAGACCCCTTCGGGCGGGGCGGTCAGGGCGAAAGCCTCCAGGACCTCATCGGGAACCTGCGCGGGCATCTCCTCCCAGCGCCCCCGGGCGGCCAGGGCGGAGAGCTGCTCCCCGATGGCTTCCCAGCCGTGGAGGGCCCAGACCCGCCGATAGGAGGGCGTGGAGCCGTAGAAGGCGACCTGGGCGCGGACGAGCTCCCGGGCTTGCTGCATCTCCGCCTCATCCCGGCCGGTGATGACGAAGACGCTGCCCACCCGGAGGATCTCCTCGGGCCGCCGGCCGGCTTTGCGCGCGCCGGCCTCAATCGCTGGGATCAGGACCTCCCGAAGGTAGCGAGGGGTATGGAAGGGATGGACGAAGAAGCCGTCGCCCACCTCGCCGGCCAGGCGGGCCAGCGGCGGGTTCACCCCCGCCAGGAGGATGGGGATCCGCGGATCCGGGATGGGGCCGGGGTTGAAGAAAGGGGACATCAGGGTGAGCTTGAAGAAGCGGCCCCGGTAGTTCAACCGTTCTCCGTTCTGCCAGCACGCCCACACTGCCCGGATCGCCTCCACGGTCTCCCGAAGCTTGGGGACAGGGGGATCCCAGGTCATCCCGAAGCGGCGCTCGATGTGCGCTTTCACCTGGGTGCCCAGCCCGAGGAAGATTCGGCCGGGCGCCATGGCCGCCAGATCCCAGGCGGTGTAAGCGATGACCGTCGGGCTGCGGGCGAAGGCGATGGCCACGCCGGTCCCCAGGTGGATGCGCCGGGTGTGTTCCGCGGCTAAGGCCAGCGGCAGGAACGGATCGTGGCGGGTCTCGTGGGTCCAGATCCCGTCGAAGCCCATGGCCTCCGCCGCCCGGGCCAGATCCGGAACCTCGCTCAGCCGGTCGTAGTGGAGCGCGGCGTCCAGATGCATGGGATCGCCTCTCGGTGGGATCCTCACTCTGCCATTATAATCCGGCTCGACAGGTTCCCTGAGGGAGAGGATCGTGCGCTCGTATATGGCCTGGTATCTGGTAGCGGGCTACCTGGGGGCGTCCTGGGCGGCCGCCCTAGGGGTCCTCCTCCTCCGCTGGGGCCGAGGCCGCGCCTCGTGGGAACTCCAGGGCGTGGGGGTTCTCCTCCTGCTGGCCAGCGGCATCGGCTTCTTCGCGGGCGTCCCGGAGATCTGGACGCCGGGGCCGGCAGGCACGGAGCTGGCGGCGATGAGCGGGCTGGCCATGCTGGGGGCGTGGGGGGTCTTGCGGGCGCTGCAGGCCCTGACCGGATCCCGGCCCGCCTCCGGTGTGGCGATCTCCGATCCGCATCCTTCACGGGGCGAGGGGCCGGAGCCGGGGGCTGAGGGGATGAGGAACGCCGGGCTCCGGCCGCTTCTGTGGGGTGGGCTCCTCGCGCTGTTGCTGATCCTCTGGCGCTGGGATGTGCCGCTCTTCTTCGCGTTGAACGCCTATGCCGGCCGGGTTCCCTGGCTGGACGGGCTGGCCCGCTTGCTGATCAACGACTATGCGGTGCCCACGGCTCTGGCCATGCTGGCCTGGTGGATGTGGTGGAGCGGCGATCCGGTGCAGCAGGCGGCCGTCCTGCGGGCCGTCCTCGCCGTTCTCCTCAGCGGCGCCCTCTTGGAGGCGATGAACGCGGTGTATTTCCGTCCTCGCCCCTTCACGGACCATGAGGTGCATCTGCTTTTCTATCATCCCTCGGATTCCTCGTTCCCCAGCAACGCCGCGACGGTGGCCTGGGCCATCGCGGTCTCCTTGAAGACGGGGAACCGTCGGGTCGGGTGGGCGGCGATGGGGCTGGCGGCCGGGATCAGCCTGGCCCGGGTTTATGGCGGGGTGCATTATCCCCTGGATGTGGTCGCGGGGGCGCTGCTGGGGGCCGGGCTCAGCGGAGCCCTCTTCCGCTCCCGGATGTTCCGCGCCGCAAGCCTCCGGCTCGCCCGCCGGATCGGAGGGCGCTTTCGCCTGTAGCGCCTCGGGCCTCTTTGCGCCCTTTGCGCCGATTGGAAATCGGCCTCTCCGGGCGCTGCGCGCTGGGCGTCGGCCTTCGCCGACGCGAAGGATGCCTTTTCGGTCGGCGCAGGCCGACCGCTGGCCGAAGGCCCTTCGAGGCCGAATTCATTCGGCGGAGGGCCGACCGCCGGCCGGAGGCCTCAGCGGGTCGAATTCGTTCGACTCGTAAGGTGTGCCTCTCACGGGTTCGGGAGGAACACGGCCACCCGCGTCCCCCGGCCGGGGGCGCTGGTGATGGAGAGCTGCCCGCCCAGCATCTCCACCCACTGGCGGATGGAGGTCAGGCCGATGGTCTTGCGCTGAGGCGCCTGGGCCATGGCCTCCTCCACGTCGAACCCCACCCCGTTGTCCTCCACCTCCAGGCGCACCCCCTGCGGGGTGAAGGCCAGCCGCACCGTGGCCTGGGAGGCCTGGGCATGCCGGCGAACGTTGGTGAGCAGCTCCTGGACGATCCGGAAGAGCGCGGCCTCCTGATGGGCCGCCAGACGACGCTCCTCGCCGCTGATCTGGAGCTGGAGGGAGAACTTCACTTTCTCTTTCAGGGTCTCCACATAGCGTCGCACGGTGGGGACCAGCCCCAGATCATCGAGGCTCATGGGGCGGATATCGAAGAGGAACTCCCGCATCCGCTGGAAGGTCTCGACGACGGCGTTCTTCAAAGCGGTCAGCTCGGCCCGGGCGCGCTCCGGATCCCGCTGGAAGAGCCGCTCGCAGATCTCGGCCTGCAACACCAGGTTGGTCAGGGCCTGGGCAGGGCCATCGTGCAGCTGGCGGACCAGGCGCTGCCGCTCCTGCTCCTGGGCCTCGAAGAGCCGCACGATCAGGGTCGGCTCCACGCTCGGGCGGGCGGAGGCGCTCTCCGCTTCCAGCGCGGCGAGGGTTGAGAGGATGCGGTCGAGAGCCTCCACATACCGACGGAGGTGGGCTTCCAGGCTCTGGAACTTCTCCAGCTGGCCCCGCATCAGCCACAGACGCTTTTGAATGTCCATGGCGGACTGGTAGCTTTCAATGATCTCCTCAGGCGGGGTGCTCCCCGGGCGGCTTTCCATCTGCTTGATCTGATTCGTCAGCTGGAGGCTGCGCTGGGCCAGCCGCTCCACGTCCGCGGAGGTCTGTCGGATGAGCGCCTGCACCTCTGCGAGCTGCCGTCGCGCGGCTTCCTGCTCCTCGCGGCAGTAGGCCATCAGATCCTGGAGCGGGGATGTCGGCTCGCTCACGATTTCTCCTCCGGAGAGATGGGCTCTTCAGGCAGACGGACCCATCCGCGGCGCACGGCCAGGATGGCGGCCTGGGTGCGATCGCTCAGATCCAGTTTACGCAAAATGGCCGTCATGTGGTTCTTCACCGTCTGCTGGCTGATCCCCAGCCGCTCGGCGATGGCCTTGTTGCTGTAGCCCAGGGCGACGTACTGCAGGATCTCCCGCTCCCGAGGGGAGAGGCTGAGATCCTCTTCCGCCTCCGCTTCGCCGATGATCTGTCGAACCTCGGGGGCGGTCAGCACCCGGGATCCCAGGACGTAGCGGCCGGAGAGCACGTGACGGATGTTCTGAAGGAGTTGCTCGGGAGGGGTGTCTTTGGAGCAATACCCGTTCGCGCCGATGCGAACGGCATACCGCATCTGCTCCTCGCTGTCATAGGCGGTGAGGACCAGGATGGCGCCCTCGAACCGGTGGGCGCGGGCCTGCCGGATCACGTCCAGGCCGTTCCGGACCGGGAGATGCACGTCCATCAGCACCAGGTGAGGGGCCAGACGCATGATCATCTCCAGAGCGGCCTGGCCGTCCGCCGCTTCCCCGACCACCTGAAAGCCCGGTTCCAGGGCCAGGGTGTCCCGGACGCCTTTGCGGAACAGGGGATGATCGTCTACAATCAGGACCCGATACGACATCGCCGCGCCTCCTTTCCAGCGGCTCCGCGGCGTCTCCCCCTCCGGGTTGACGAAGCGGATCGCCCGCTTCTGGGGAGTTTGCCCTCATCGGGTTCAAAATATTCTTAAAGTAAAACCGTAGATTTGACAAACCGGGATGCGAGAGGATCATGGGAGATGTCCTGCGGATGCTGGGATGGCTGGTGATGGCCTTCGGAGGGCCGGCCCTGGCCCTCTGGGCGAGGGGGCGCTGGGGTCGGCCTGTCGCCTGGCTGGGGGTGGGGGCGCTGACCTTCCTCGGGGCGCAGGCGGTGCGGTTGCCGCTTCTGGCCGGGCTGACTGCCCTTTTCCGGCAGGGCCTGCTTCCACCACCCTGGGATCCCTTCGTGTTCGACCTGGTGGTCCTCAGCCTCTCCGCAGGCCTGTTTGAGGAGACTGCCCGCTGGTGGGGGATGCGCTGGGCCCAGCGCCGTCAGGCCCGACACGGACAAATCCTGGGGTTGACGGATGCGGTGGTGTTGGGATTGGCCCATGGCGGGACGGAAGCCTTTGCCCTCGGCCTGGTGGGGTGGACGACCCTGATGGGGATGCTCCTGATGCGCGAAGGGCTGATCCCGATCCCCCCGGGGATGGAAGCCCCCGTCGCCGCTTACTGGGCCACGCCGCCCGGCTGGGTGTGGGTGGGGGTCCTGGAGCGCGGGATGGCCATCCTGCTGCACGTCGGGCTCTCCCTCGTGATCTGGGACGGCGTCCGTCGGGCGCGCCGGGCAGGCTGGGCGGCGGCCGTGCTCCTCCACGCGCTGGTGAATGGAACAGCGGTCGCCGCCATGTCCCGATGGGGGATAGGAGTCGCCGAAGGCCTGATCGCCCTCTGGGTAGGGCTTTTCCTGGGAGGAATCTTCATCCGGTTGCGCAACGCCTGCGGAATAACTCCACAAAGTTGATAGCTCTTCCCTTCCAATGATCGGAGACTGGGATACCGGTTGATCGGAGACTGGGATACCGGTCGGCAACCTGCCGTGGCTCTGCGTGAACCGATGGCCCAACGAGGGCAGAGCAAGATCGATGCGGGAGGCATGGTGGTATGGGAGCGTCTTTCGTCACAATCCTTGCCTCATCGAAGACGGGGTTCGGGGCGAAAGCCCCTCCTACAGAAACCATCTTTTTGTAGGAGCGGCTTTAGCCGCGACCATTGCGTCATCAAGGATGGAGGTTTTGGGCTGAAATCCCTCTTTACTTGAACCGATCGTGCAATGAGAGAGAGGAGATGGCTTCCGCCCCTCTCTGATCATTCAGAGACATGAGCCAAGTTGAGAAGCGGATCATCGGCCGGGCGGAGGTTCTGGATCCCTCCGCCTGGCTGATGTCTGCCGATTAGGAAACGGAGACTGGAGCCGGGGTGGGGATGGGGGCGGGCCGTGTGGGGGAGCTCCGGCGGGCGGCCAGGTAGGCGTTGACCACGAGGTCCATCAGCCCGCTGACCCGGACGCCGAGCTGGTAGTAATCGTTCAGATCCCCGAGCTGCAGGCGGCAGTTGTCGCACGAGGCGACGACGATGCGGGCCCCGGTTTCCCGGATCTGCTCGACCTTGCGGCGCCCGGCCCGCATGCGCTTCTCATACCATTCCGGAACGGCGACCAGACCCGCCCCGCCGCTGCAGCAGAAGTTCTCCGCCCGGTTCGGGTTCATCTCCCGGAAATCCTGAACCACTGCCCGCAGGATCCGCCGCGGCTCCTCCAGCAGCCCCCCGTTGCGGCCCAGGTTACAGGAGTCGTGGTAGGTGACCGGCTCCGGGTTCGCCGCGGGGTCCAGGGGCAGGCGGCCCTGCTCGATCCACTCCGCGGCGACCTCGATGATGCTGCGCACGCGGAAGGGGAAGTCCTCGAACCAGTTCGGGGCTTCCCAGCGCAGGACCGTGTAAGCGTGCCCGCACTCCGCCAGGACGATCTCCTTCACCTTCAGGCGTCGGGCCTCCTCCACGATCCGCCGGGCGATGGCCTTCGCCCGCTGCAGGTCGGCCAGGAAGTAGCCGTAATTGGCCGCCTCGAACATGCTCAAGGTCCAGTCAGCCCCCACCGCGTGGAAGAGGATGGCCGCGGGCAGGATGGTGTGGGCGCCGGAGAGGGCCACGTAGAGGATCTCCGCCCTCTCCTTCTCCACCGGGATGCGAGCGGCGGGATCCCCGGTCTGCTCTTGAAGCTCCCGCTCCAGCTCCCGGATCTGGTCGATGTAAAATTCCCGGAAGAGCTCCAGGTTCTCCTCCCGGGCGATGGCGGCGTCGGCCAGCTGCACCAGCATCTCGGGGGCCTTCCCGGCGGCGGTCAGCATCGCCCGGGCGGCCCGCATGATCAGGGCCGTGTCCACCCCCATCGGGCAGTTCATCGTGCATCGACGGCAGAGGGTGCAGGCGCCGAAGGCGAGCTCCGCCAGCTCATCCAGGTCCGCCTCGGTGAGATCTTTCGCCCCCACCCACCAGGGGAAGAGACGCCCGATGGGGTCATGGTGGCGCCGGTAGAACCGGCGGACCGCTTCCGCCTTGGCGGCGGGGGCGTTGCGGAAGTCCGGCTCGGCGGCGAACACGTGACAGGATTCCGCGCAGATCCCGCACCGCGCGCAGACCTCGAGGGCCGCCAGCAACCGCCGGTCCAGGGATTTCTCGAAGGCGGCTAACGCCTGCTGCACGAGCTCGCTCATCAGGTTCCTCCTGTCAGCGGGAAGGAGATGGTTCCCCACCGGATCTTCCGGCCTCCTAACCCAGCACGGCCCGTCGGCCGTAGAACCGTCCGAAGAAGAAGCGCGAGAAGAAGAAATACAGGCAGTGCCGGATCTTGGTGAGCGGGATGGCGACCAGGGTCAGGGCGGAGAGCCCGTAGAAGAAGGGGAGCGCCCCCGGATCCGCCCAGAAGGCCGTCCCGGCGGCCTGCCACGCAGTCGCCAGAACCACCGCCGCATCGTCATCGGGATGGCTCAGGGCCCGGAGCCGTTCATCGAGGATCCGCATCAGGACGCCGATCAACCCTCCCAGGGCGCCCATCAGGGTGAGCCCCAGGCCGACCTGGGCCAGCGTTGGAGGGAGGGCATGACGCCATGGGCTGACGATCAGGGAGGCGAAGGTGGCGAAGATGCCGATGTGGAAGAGCACCCCCCGCACATAGGGGAGGAAATGGCGGCGGGTGCTCTCCTTCGCCCACGGCATCATGCCCCAGGTGAACGCGTAGAGGATGCCCCGCCACGCGGCGCCGCGCGGGGGCGCCCGATCCGGACGGGAGGGATGGGCCAGCAGCCGCCGGAGTCGCCATCCCAGGCCCACCCCGCACAGGGCCAGGGCGATGAGGAAGATCCCGCCCCACAGCGCCGTCGTGCTCATTTCAGCCTCCGCACCACGAAGCGGATCACCTTGTCCTGCTTCTCAATCGTGACCAGCTCGTTGCCGGTGCTCCGGCACCACGCCGGGATGTCGGCCATGACCCCCGGGTCGGTGGCGTAGGCCTCGATGAGGCCGCCGACGGGGACGTTCTCGATCGCCTGGTTGATCTTGACCACCGGCATGGGGCACAGCAGCCCTTTGAGATCCAGGGTGAGATCCGGCTTGGGCTCCATCGGGCACCTCCTCGGCAGATCGGATCGAATGAACAGGGTGATCTTCGAGCGGGACGCTTCCTCCAGGAAGGTGGCCACGCCCACCACGTCCTGGACCTCATCGATGAGATCCTCGCGTCGGATCTCCACGACCTCCATGCTCATCTGGCAGGCCAGCATGCGGACGCCCAGCTCCGCCGCGAGGCGGCGCAGCTCGGGCAGCGGGGTCACGTTGTGGGCCTTCATCATCTTCTTGAACATCCAGCGGCCCAGGCCGCCGAAGCTCATCTTGCTGGGGCCGACTCCCTGGATGTCCCGGAGGAAGACGCCGAGCATGCGCCCGAAGAGGCTGCGCCCGGTGGGGCTGGGCTTCTTGATGGCCTGCAGCCCCCAGAAGGTGAAGAACATCGTCACGTCCATGCCGGAGGCCGCAGCGCCGGTGGCGATGATGAAGGCCGCCATCAGGCGATCCATATCGCCGCTGAAAACCACCATCGAGAGGCGGTTCTAGACAGCGCGCTCCGCCTCCGCGGCCGGAACTTCCGCAATCTGCTCCAGAGCCATGGGAGCCTCCTTTCAGGACTGAGCGATGTGCTGGTAGAGATGGATGCGATCCAGCATGACCGCCCGCATCAGGTCCAGGGCCTGGATCACCCGGTGATCCGCCAGGGCGTATTCCACGACGCCGCCCCGGCGGGTGGCGATCACCAGCCCCTTCGAGGCCAGGACCCAGAGATGGCGGGCGATCGTGGACTGTGGATCCCGGATCCGCCTTTCGGGCCGGAGGCCATTCCCCAGGCCGAAAGGCCGAGGTCATGGGATGCGGAGCGGGGCCTTGTCGGACCGGGAGAGGCCCGTTATAATCCAGGGTGTGCCCTGGCCGTTCGTCCGGAAAGTCACGGAGGAGAGGAGGTCACGATGTCGAAACGGATCCGAATCTGGGCTCTGGCCACGCTGGTTTTCACCCTGCTTCTAACGGCGTGCGCCCAGCCGGCGACGCCGACCAAAAAGGTCTTCCGGGTGGGCCTGGTGACCGATGTGGGCAAGATCGATGACAAGTCCTTCAACCAGGGCACCTGGGAGGGCGTGCAGAAGGCGGTCAAGGAGCTGGGCGCGGAGGCCAAATACATCGAGACCCAGGACCCCAACGATTACATGAAGAACATCGCCCAGTTCGCGGACGCCGGCTATGACGTCATCGTCACCGTGGGCTTCGCCCTCGGGGAGGCCACCCGCGAGGCGGCCCAGAAGTATCCCAACGTCAAGTTCATCGGCGTCGATCAGTTCCAGGAGAGCACCATCCCCAACGTCGCCGGGCTGATCTTCGAGGAGGACAAGGCGGGCTTCATGGCCGGCGCCCTGGCCGCCCTGATGAGCAAGACCGGCAAGATCGGCGCCGTCCTGGGCACCGATGCCGTCCCGCCGGTGTGGCGCTTCGGCGAGGGCTACCGCGCCGGCGCCAAATACGTCCGCCCCGACATCGAGGTCCTGGTGGTCTACCACAACGACGTGGGGCTGGATAAGACCTTCACGGATCCCGAGTGGGGCAAGTCCACCGCCCTCTCCCTGGTGGACAAGGGCGTGGATGTGATCTTCGGGGCGGGCGGCAAGACGGGCAACGGGGCCCTCATTGCCTGCGCGGAGACCAAGAAGTGCCTGGCCATCGGCGTGGACGTCGATCAGTACTACACGGTGCCGGAGGCCCGCAGCGTCCTCCTCACCAGCGCGATGAAGGACCTCACCGAGGGGACCTTCAACCTGATCAAGGCCGCTTATGAAGGGAAGTGGCAGGGCGGCAACGTGATCGGCCCGGTGCGCCTGGCGCCCTTCCACGACCTGGAGAGCCAGGTCCCCCAGGAGGTCCGCCAGAAGCTGGCGGAGATCGAGAAGGGGCTGAAGGACGGCACGATCAAGACCAACGTGCCGCCGGCCAAGCCGCAATAAGCCGTCGCCGTCCATCGCCATTCCGGCCCAGGGCACCGGATCGGGGCAGGGTTCTCCTGCCCCGATCTTGTTTTGCCTCTCTCTGTGGAAGCGTAAAATCGCTATAATCCCTCTCTGGGGGCGGTTGGCCTCTGGTGAGGCCCCCGGTCTTCAAAACCGGTGTCGGGCCGCGGCGCGGCTCGGGGTGGGTTCGATTCCCATCCGCTCCCGTCGCCGGCGCGCTCAGAGGCCGTTCGGAGCGCGCTTTCCCCGGCGGGCCCGTAAAGGCGCCCACCGAGGCGGTTCATCCTCACGCGGAGGCAGGAGACGATGCGCGCGGTTCGGATCCATCAGTTCGGCGGCCCCGAAGTCCTCCAGGTGGACGAGATCCCCACCCCCACCCCTGGCCCCGGCCAGGTCCTGGTCCGCCTCCGGGCCGTCGGGGTGAACTTCATCGATACCTATCACCGAACCGGCCTCTACCGCATCTCGCTCCCCTTCATCCCCGGGCAGGAAGGGGCGGGCGAGGTGGCCGCCGTCGGCCCCGGGGTGACGGAGTTCCGGGAGGGGGACCGGGTGGCCTACGCCGGGGTCTCCGGCTCCTACGCGGAATACAACGTGGTGCCCGCGGATCGTCTGGTGAAGCTCCCCCCCGCCGTCGATTTCCCGCAGGCGGCGGCGGTCCTCCTCCAGGGCATCACCGCGCAATTCCTCACCGTCAGCACCTATCCCCTCAAGCCCGGGGAGACCTGTCTCATCCACGCGGCGGCCGGAGGCGTGGGGACGTTGCTGGTGCAGATGGCCAAGCGAAGGGGCGCCCGGGTGATCGCCACGGTCTCCTCCCCTGCCAAGGCCGAGATCGTCCGCAACCTGGGGGCGGACGCGGTGATCCTCTACACCGAGCAGGACTTTGAGGCGGAGGTCAAGCGCCTCACCGATGGCCGCGGCGTCGATGTGGTCTATGACTCCGTGGGAAAGGACACCTTCGAGAAGAGCCTGAACTGCCTGCGCCCTCGCGGCTATATGGTGCTCTTCGGCCAGTCCAGCGGGCCGGTCCCGCCCACCGATCCCCAGATCCTGAACCAGAAGGGCTCCCTGTTCCTCACCCGTCCCTCGATGTGGCATTATCTGCTGACCCGTGAGGAGCTGCTCTGGCGGGCCGGGGAGGTGCTCCATCTGGTGGCGACCGGCCAGCTGAAGGTCTTCATCGACTCCACCTTCCCGCTGGAGCAGGCGGCGGAGGCCCACCGCCGCCTGGCCTCCCGCCAGACGGTGGGGAAGATCCTGCTGATCCCATAGCCTGAATCCGCGCTCCCCGGAGGCCTTTTCATCGATGTTCACCTTCCTGGACCCCTTCGGCCTGCGGTGGACCGCGGGGATCGCCCTTGAGGCGGTCGACGGTCGGACCTGGCCGTCGACCGTTTGGCGTCTGGTGGAGGAACAGCGCTCCCCTTTCTCCGATCTCCACGGATCCGGCGAGGAGCTCCGACAGGCCTTCCAGGCGCCTGGCTGGGAGGCGATCCGTCTCTTGCGCCGCTACGGGGCGGCGACGGCTGTCCGACTGCTCCTGCGCCGGCGCGCGGCTTCCTCCATCGCCCTGCGCCGGGCGGCGGTGCTGACCGGGCCGGTGGCGGCTCCTCTGCCGCCTTCCCGCTGGCGGTTCTACCGGAACGGGTTTCACTCGTGGAGCTTCGCCGGAACCACCCCGGTGGAAGGCCGGGACGCCCGGACCCTTTTCGGACCCCTGGGCGCCCCTATGACCTTCGATGTGGCGGCTCCTCCCGGACCCTCAGGTGTGCGACGCAGCGATCTGGTTGCCGCCTTGATCGTGGGGGAGCGGGCGCTGATCGTCGGCCAGATCACCACGGCGGATCAGTTCGTCAAGATCGAGCTGGACGCGCGCGGGATGCCCCGGCTGCACGTGTATGCCGAGCTGGACGGGATCTCCGTCGACCCAGAAGAGGAGGTTCCCTCTGAGTGGATCTGGGTGGAAACCCGGGAGGCGACCGATCCCGATCCGTTCGGGGACTATGCGGAGGCGGTCGCCCGAGCGATGCAGCCCCGGATCCCGCCGCACGCTCCTTCCGGCTGGTGCTCCTGGTATTTCTACTACACGCGCGTGCGCGATGCCGATATCCGTTCGAACCTGCAGGCGCTGGCGGCATGGCGGGAAGTCCTCCCTGTGGAGCTGATCCAGATCGACGACGGCTTCCAGGCGGCGGTGGGGGAATGGACCCGGTTCAGTCCTCGTTTCCCCGAGGGGGTGGCCCCGCTGGCCCAGGAGATCCGGGAGGCAGGCTTCACGCCGGGCCTGTGGCTTGCGCCCTTCTTAACGTGGCCGGAGGCGGCGGTCGTCCGGAGGCATCCGGACTGGCTGCTGCGGGATGCGCGGGGCCGTCCGGTCTCCGCCGGCTTCAACTGGTATCGCTGGCTCCGCGCCCTGGATCCCACCCATCCCGGCGTGGAAGAATGGCTTCAGGATCTGATCCGCACGGTGGTCCATCGCTGGGGGTTCCCTTACCTGAAGCTGGACTTCCTGTATGCGGCGGCGCTGCCCGGTCGCCGCTATGATCCGAAGGCCACCCGGGCGCAGGCCCTCCGCCGGGGGCTCCGGGCCATCCGGGAGGCGGCTGGGGAGTCCGCTTTCCTGCTCGGATGTGGCTGCCCCTTAGGCCCCGCCATCGGCCTGGTGGACGGCATGCGAATCGGCCCGGATGTGGCGCCCCACTGGGAGCCCCGCATGTTCGGCCTGAGCCGTCCCTTTCGGGCCGAGCGCAGCCTCCCGGCGGCGCGGAACGCCGTTCGGAACACCCTCACCCGCTCCTGGATGCATCGCCGATGGTGGTGGAACGATCCCGACTGTCTGCTGCTGCGCGCCCGTGCCACCTCCCTCACGGAGGATGAGGTCCGCCTGATGCTCACCGCCGTTGCCTTGAGCGGGGGGATGGTCCTGGTCAGCGACCCGGTGGCGGAGCTTCCGGAGGAGCGGCGAGCGCTCTGGGCGGCGTTGCTTCCCCCCACGGGGGAGCGGCCCGAGGTGCGGGATCTCTTCGAACGGGAGTTCCCTCGGGTGATGCGCCGGGCGGGAACTCTTTGCGGCGCTCCGGCGGTGTGGGTGGGTCTCCTGAATCCGGAGGATCGGCCCTGGCGAACGGCGCTGCCCCTGAGGGACCTCGGCTTGCCGGAGCCGGCTTGGGGCTTTGAGCGCTGGTCCGGCCGGGCCCAGCGGCTGACGGGGAACCTCCCGGTGGACCTGCCGCCGCATGGAGCGGCCCTCTGGCTCCTGCGGCCGATCCGACCCGGACCGCAGTGGGTGGGCTCCACCCTTCGGATCCCGCCGGGTGCGGAGGTCGTGGAAGGGGAGGAGGAAGCCTCCTGGGGGCGCTGGGTGCTCCGCCGGGAAGCCCGCGCGCGGGGGTTCGTCTGGCTGGGGATCCCGGATGAGGGAGGCGTGCCGGAGATCCGATGGAACGGGAGGCCGTGTCCGATCGAGCGGGCAGGGGAGGGCCTCTGGCGGGTCGAGCAGGCGTTTCAGGGGACGGGGGTGCTGGAGGCCCGTCGGGCTTCGATATGATCGTCCGTTGGTCGAATCCACTTCAAAACCCGATGTGGACGGAGGCGCTTCATGGAGCGGACGCTGGTGCTCATCAAGCCGGACGGTGTGCAGCGTGGGTTGATCGGGGAGATCATCTCCCGTCTGGAACGCCGTGGATTGAAGATCGTGGCGCTGAAGATGATGCGGATCACCCCCGAGCTGGCCGCGCGGCATTACGCGGTCCATCAGGGCAAGCCTTTCTATGAGGGCCTGATCCGTTACATCACCTCGGGGCCGGTGGTGGCGATGGTGGTGGAGGGACCCCAGGCCATCGAGGTGGTGCGCAAGACGATGGGCGCCACCGACCCGGTCAAGGCGGAGCCGGGGACCATCCGGGCGGACTTCGGCCTCACCATCGGGCGCAATCTGGTCCACGGCTCCGACGGGCCGGAGACCGCCGCCTTTGAGATCGGGCTGTTCTTCCGCGAGGACGAGATCCTCTCCTATGAGCGGGCCATCGACCCCTGGGTCCTGGAGCGCTGATTCAATCGAGGGCCTGCAGGGCCTGCGTCAGCGTCTCCGGATCCTCCACCCGGAGGGTGCGCACATGCGGGGCGATGCGGCGGATCAGGCCGCTCAGCACATCCCGGGGGCCGAACTCGATGAAGATCTCCGCCCCTTGCTCCACCATATAGCGCACGCTCTCCGTCCAGCGGACGGGGGCGATGAGCTGGCGGGCCAGCTCCGCCCGCAGGGCGTCGGGGTGGCCATCGAGGGGGCGGGCCTCCACGTTCCCGATCACCGGGACGCGGGGCGGGAAGAAGGGGATGGTCTCCAGCACCGACCGGAAGGGTTCCACGGCGGGGGCCATCAGGGGGGAGTGCGCCGCGATGCTGACGGCCAGGGGGATCACCCGACGGGCGCCTCGGGCCCGGGCGAGCTCGCCGGCCCGGGCGATGGCCCGCTGGCCTCCGGAGATCACCAGCTGCCCCGGGCAATTGTCGTTGGCGACCACCACGGCCTCGCCGGTCTCGCGGTGGGCTTCCTCGCAGATCTCCTCCAGGGCCGCCCGTTCCAGGCCCAGCACCGCCGCCATCGCCCCTGGTTGCTGCTCGCCGGCCCATTTCATCCATCGTCCGCGCTCCTGCACCAGCCGCAGGGCGTCGGGGAACGCGAGGGCCCCGGCGGCCACCAGCGCCGAGAACTCGCCCAGGCTGTGGCCGGCCACCCAATCGGGGGGGAGCCCGCCCCGGGTTCGCCACGCCTCGTAAGCGGCGATGGAGACGGTGAGCAGCGCCGGCTGGGTGTAGAACGTGTCGTTCAGCTGCTCCTCCGGCCCCTCGAAGCAGAGCCGGGAGAGGGCGTATCCCAGCCGGCGATCGGCTTCCTCGAAGATCGCCCGGGCTTCGGGGAAGCGCTCATACAGCGCCCGGCCCATCCCGACATACTGGGAGCCCTGGCCGGGGAAGACGAAGGCGAGACGCGGAGACATCCTCCATCCCTCCTCGCTTAGGATTAGGAGTTCCCGCTCCTCGGGTTGGGGGTGAAGGTCTGAACGATGCGATCGACGAGCTCCAGGAAGAAACGTTGCCGGAATCCGGAGATGAAGGCGATCAGATCCATGAAAAGCGGGTTGGCCGGCGCGGGGGTTCCCTGGATGGTGAAGAACCCCACGGTGATGATCATGTAGATGATCATCCCGATCATGCTCCCCAGGATCGGCTGGACGAGATACCACATCACATACTGGCGATCGAAGTCCCGCCGGATGGCCACGTGCCAGTAAAGGCTGTAGAAGATCCCGCAGACCCCGCCCAGGCCGCCCCACATGATCGGCTCCCAGATCCCCTCATAGCCGGGCGGGACCACCCAGGCGCTGTAGCCTCGCCCGGCCGTGAGGGCCCAGAGATACGCCCCCAGCCAGGCCAGCCCCCACAGGAACACGAAGAGCCCGTAGGTGTATGACCAGCGCCAGAGCCGGCGGGCGATGGCGAATCGGGTCAGGGCGAGGCTGTAATAATATTCCGCCTCGTCGTAGCCATCGGGCTTCAGGAGCGCCTCGCGGGCCTGCTTCAGCCAGCTCAGGGCTTGCTCCGCGGAGCCCGGGTCCGGGATCGCCCCGTCGGCGATGCGCCGGTAGAGCTCATCGATCCGCCCGTGGAGCTGGCGGGTCTGGGCTTCGTCCACGGAACGAGGGCGGGAAGCGGAGAGCCGCTCGGGAGAGGAGGTGGGCGCAGGTCCCATCGATGCCTCTCCTTCTTCAGGGGTCTCCATCGATGTCTCGAGAGAAGGCGCGATAGGGCCCACGGCCTCGGGCTCCAGCAGACCCGGGATCCGCAGCGCCCGCATCGGCGCTTCCGGGACGATCTGAATCCCCTCCGAAGCCGGAGGAGGGGCCTCCCAGCGCCAGGAGGGGGGAGCGGCCTCGGGAAGCGGCGAGGCCCTCACGGCCGCCGCCCGCGCCGCTTCCATGGCCAGGAAACGAAAGCCGTCTCCGTCTCGCCCCCCTGTGGGAGTCGGAGAGGGAAGGCGCTCCTGGGGATCCCGATCCCCGGACCCGGAGGCCCCGGCTTCCACATCCGGGACCGGTGGCGCTTCCGGCACCGGAGGGGCCGAGGAGGGTTCGGCCGGAGGACGCGAAACCGAAGGCTCTGGCGGGGCAGGGGGCGACTCCGCCGGCTCCACCCACTCGGCGAGGCCAGCGAACAGCGCCCGCCCTTTTCCGCGCAACGAGATCTCTGAGCGCCCTCGTTTCCCCATCGCTCCCTTCGCTCCGAATCCGGAGGCAAGGATCCGCTCACCAGAACCCTTCTTCCTGCGGCCCGATGGGTTCCAGGTATTCCATCTCGACGACGTGACGGGACCAGAGGCGCTCCCCCTCCCAGGCCTCCGCGATGACGGAATAGCGTCCGGGCGGCAGCTGCCGGAGGACGGCGCTTGCCGCATCCAGGGCCTCCCGCTGGTCCAGCGGGGCTTCGAAAAGCTCCATCACCTCGAACACCCGACGGACCTCGTGGGGCGCCAGGGTCACGGTCATCTCCCCCAGGGGGAAGGCCACCGGTCCCTCCAGGCGGAGGGAGACCCGCAGGGAGAGCGGCCGGTCCAGGTCCGAGATCACCCAGACCTCCCGCAGGGGCGGCTGGCCCACCCCTGCCCGCTCCACATAGGGGACGATGGAGACCAGGACCGGGGTGGAAGCCTGCTGCAGGGCGAAATAGCCCTGCTTGGGGACGCGTTCCACGTCCAGCACCGCCCAGGTGATCCCTTCCCAGGGCTCGACGAACATAAAGTGGAAGTAACCGGTGATCTGCCCCTTGGCCCGGCGGTAAGTGTGGATGGCGAACTCGATGAGGCGGGCCTGGTAGCGCTGGCTGTTCTCCACGAAGGCTTCCAGGCTCTCCCCCATCTCCACCCCTGCCACGCGGAAGGTCTGCTCCGGCTGGAAGTTGTGATACATCCACGTCTCCCATTTCGGCGGCCAGGCGTCGGGGCCGAGGACCCGTCGGAGGAGCTCCGCCCGGGGCAGCGCCTGCGCCCCGAACTCCGAGGGCAGCGGCGCGCCGGGCAACGCCTGGAAGTCCCGCATGTGGCCCCAATACCATCCGGGATACGCGTGCTCCCGGAAATCCGAGGCCTCTTTCACCGGACGGGTGGGATCCGCGGCCCGGATGGCCGCCGCCACCAGGGGCGCCAGGGTATACCGGTTGTGGGTGGGCTCGTTGTGGGCGCACCACAAAAAGATCGAGGGATGCGCCCCGAAGTGCGCCACCATCGCCTGCGCCTGGCGGACGGCCTCCTGGGCGAACGCCTCATCGTCGGCGTAGCCCCACTGCAAGGGGAAGTCCTGCCAGACCAGGATCCCTTCCCGATCGCAGGCCTCGTAGAAAGCCGGGTGGGTGAGGTGGGCGTGCACCCGCACGGCGTTGAGGTTCGCCGCTCTCAGCAGGCGGACGTCCCGCGCCGCGTCCTCCGGAGTGTAGGCGGCCAGCCACTGGGTGGGGATGATGTTGGTGCCCCGTAGGAACACCCGGCGATCGTTCAGGAGCAGCCACGCGCCCTCCTGGCCGAGGGTCCGGAAGCCGATGGGCGCCGCCGCCTGTTGATCCCCCAGGGCGGCCTCCAGCCGGTAGAGATGGGGGAAGCCCCGCTCCCAGATCTCCCAGCGCGGGAGCTCGGGGAGATCCCAGATCAGGGAGATCGTCTGTCGTCCGGCCTCCAGGTCCAGCGTCCGCACCGTCGTGAGGGAGGGGCCTTCGAAGTTCTCCGGGCGGAGGGCGAAGGTGACCTCCGCGCGGCCGGCGGCGAGGGCGTCCAGGGTGAGCTGAATCCGGAGGCGCCAGCCCTGGGGGCGGCGGAAGGTTTGATGGGTGAGATGGAGCAGCGCCACCGGCCCGGTCTCGAAGATCGTGACTCCTCCCCACAGCCCGCCGGTTCCCCGCTCCTGCCCGCGGGCGGTGGTGCCGCCGGGGCGGCAATCGTGCTGGCCGAAGATCCCCTTGATCTGCCGCTTCAGGCGGGGCCACACGGTGCCGTAAGGCTCCTTGGGGGCCGCTACGCGAAGCCAGAGGGTGTGGGGCTCCCGGGGGAGCTCCAGGAGCCAGGGCTCGAAGTATCCCTCGTGGGCGCCGAGGAGCCGCTCATCCGCCCACGCGCGGCCGAAGTAATCCGCGCGCAGGCGGGCCCAGCGGCGGGGCCCCGTCGCCGCCGGCAGCTCCAGCCGATACCAGCCCACCTCCGCCTCCATGCCCTCCAAAGCCCATTGATGGGGAAGGGAGACCTCCCGCCAGCCCTCGGAGGGCAGCCCGGAGGGGGTTTCCGCAGGATGTGGAAGGAAGTGCGCTCGCATGATGAAGAGAATCTCCAGCCCGGGATAGACGTGGATCGCCCTCCAGTATACGGGCGGCGGCTTGAGAGGAACAGTCGGAGCGGACGGTCGACCGACGGCGAGGCCCATGGTATCCTGAGGCCGATCTCTGAGGATATCCGACGGATGAGCCTGCGAGCGCGCATCGAGACGATGGCGATGCGACGGGCGGGCGGATATGCCCGGTGGCGGGAACGGCTGGCCGTCCAGTCGGCCCTCTGGGGGATGGCGCTGGCCTGGTCGCGGTTCCTGGGGTTCTTTCAAACCCTCCTGCTGGCCGGCTGGCTGGGCCCGGCCGATTTCGGACGGTTCAGCGCCCTCCAGAGCGGGTTGCGCTTCGGCCACGAGAGCGGCGAGTCCGGCCTCTCGATGCTCATCATTCGCGATCTGACCCGCGGCGATACCCCTCGCGTGAGCACGTATATGATCCTGCGGGGGCTCTGGATCGCGGGCCTGTGCGGGCTGGCCGGGCTGGCGGCGTGGGGAGCGGTGGCGCCCCCGGCGATCCGACCGGAGCTGCCGGCGCTGACCCCGCTGCTGTTCCTGATGGTGCTCATCCCGTTGCAGGGCGCCCGCCTGGCGGCAGCTGGCCGGCTGGACCGCGCGGCGGCGGTGGTGTTCCTCACGCGCACGGTAGGGCTCACCGGCATGACCCTGGCGGCGCGGTGGGGATGGACGGCGTTGTGGCTCGGCTTCGCGGGGGCGATGGCCCTGGACGGCCTGGGCCTCTGGCTGGCCGCCCGACGGGTGGGGCCGCCGCTCTGGCCGGCCGCCGGGCGGCGGTGGGCGCCCGAGGCGATGGGGGAGGGGCTCCAGATGCTGGCCTTTGGGATCCTGGGATCCCTCTACGCGCGGGCGGACAGCCTCCTGCTCTTGAGCTTGCGGGGATCTGTGGAGGCGGGCTTTTACAGCCTGGCGTATCGTTTTTACGAGGCCGGGCTGTTGCTCAGCAACGCCCTCGCCGTGGCGTTGCTTCCCCGGCTGGCCCGGGAGGAGGCCCCTGCCCATCGGGCCCGTCGCCTCCTCGGCGCCTACCTGGCGCTTCCTCTGGGCATGGCGCGATCGGGATGGCGCTTCTGGCGGAACCGCTGATCCGGCTTCCCTTTGGCCTCCGCTATCTCCCGGCGGTCCCGATGTTGCGGTGGCTGGGGCTGTCCTGGATCCCCGCCTTCCTTTCCAGCCTGGGGGCGACGGTCTGGATCAGCGCGGGCCGGTCGGGGAGGCTGCTGATTGTCTTCGCCATGGGGGCGGCCCTGAACCTGAGCTGGAACCTGATCCTGATCCCCCGCTGGGGCGGGGTGGGGGCTGCGATCGCCATGCTCGTTTCCACCGCGGCCATGGCCCTCGCCTTCCTTCCCTCCCTGAGGTCCTGCTGAACTCCTTATCGCACCGGGCGCTCCGGGCCGCGACCGCGAAAGGCGTCGATGAAGGCGGCCGCGGCCTCTGGGTCGAAGGACTCCAGGCGTAGCATGCGGGTCCAGGCGGTCAGGATCACCGCCCGCCCGAGCCCAGGCCGGGGGACGACCACGATCCCATCCCAAGGGCCATTGAACATGCGCGCCCACGCCTAGAGCGTCCGGAGCGCCTCCGGCCCTGGGTCCTCATAGTAGATCACCACGAGGCCGTGTTCCAGGGAGTGGACCAGGCGCTCGGGAGGCTGTTCTATGGTGTAGAAACCCGGGGGAACCGATTCCGGGCTGTGGGGGCCGGAAGTCGGAGGATCCGTTCGATAGGTCGCGCGCTCCCCGGGTCCCAGGTGGGCCCGGCCTTCGTCGGGGAACGATTCCACGCGCTGGAGCGCGGGCTGGCCTCGTAGCACGGCTGCTTGAAAGGCGGCATACGCGGCGCTCTGGGACTGGAACCACCACCCCAGACCGCTGGCCACTGATCATCACCAGCTCGGATGCCAGCCGCACGATCCCGGTTGGCTTGCAGTTCTTCTCGGAGCAATACGGGACGAACATTCACTGGCAGATGGCGGGGGCGTTGATCGCCGCCCTCCCGATGCTGGTGGTGTTCTTCCTGTTGCAGCGTCAGATCATCGAGGGCATCGCCCTGACGGGGATGAAGGGATGAGCGCGCATCCGCTGATCACTCGCCCTCCCGTCCTGGAGGAGCCTCCGCCGTTCCTGCCCACCGGGAACCTCTGGATCTCCCTCCCGCTGATCGATCGGCGGGATGGGAGCCTGTGGCGCCTGGGCGTGCTCCACGAGCATCTCAACGGCCTGCTGGAGGCCGAGGGGGATCCGCTGATCCGTCCCTTCCTGACGGTGGACGGCCAGGCGGTGGACTGGGGGGGCCGTCTGGAGTGGTCCCGCGAGGGCTTCTGGATCCCCACCTGGCGTTTCCGGGCCGAGGACGTGGAGGTCGAGGGTCGCCTGTGGGCCCCTATCGCCGAGCGGGGGCTGGTGTATCAGGTCCGCGTGGCCCTCCGCAGCGGCTCCCTCCGGCAGGTCATCCTCGGCTTCGAGGGGCGATGGATGAAGGCGCTCCTCTCCCGCTTCGCCTCCCGGCCCCTCCCCGGGACGTGGAGCGGCGGGCGGGATCCGTGGACCGGAAGCGGGGTGGCCGAGTTCCAGGCCGGCCTTCCGCTTCTGGCCCTGGGCTGGCAGGTGGAAGCCCCCCTTTCCCTGGAGATCACCTCGGAACAGCCCTTTGCCTATCGATGCTTTCAGACGCGGGATCTCCATCCCGGGGAGAACCTGGAAGCCGTCCTTTATGTGGCGGTGGCGCCGGATGGGGACGGCGCCCGGACGGGTGCGCTGCATCTGCGGCGTCGCGGCGCGACGGCGCTCCTGCGCGAGACGCGGCGCTGGCTGGAAAGCCGGGCCCTTCCCCTGGAGGACCCGGAGCTGGCCGCCCGCCTCAACGAAAACCTCTTCTTCGCTTACTTTTTCAGCCAGGGCGACTGTCTGGACACAGGGGCTCCGGTGATGGTGACCTCGCGGAGCCCCCTGTATTACGTGAGCGGGGCCTTCTGGAGCCGCGATGCGTTCCTCTGGTCTTTCCCTGCGATCGTGCTGGTGGACGCGGAGCGGGCGCGTCAGTTGCTGCGGCGCTGTCTCCCCCGTTATCTTCCGCATATTGCGGACCACGCCCTGTATCTGAAAGGTGTCCCTCTGTATCCAGGGTTCGAGCTGGATCAGGCCGCCGCGCCCCTCTTGGCCCTCTGGCGATATGTCCGTGATACCGGGGATGTGAACCTCCTCCGCGAGCCGGCGATCGCGGAGGCCATCCCTCTCCTCCTGCAGGAGATCACGGCCCATCGGGATCCGGAGACCGGTCTGTATGAGACCTTCTTGCTCCCGACGGACGACCCCACGGACTATCCCCTGGTTATCTACGACAACGTCCTGGTCTGGGCGGCCTTCCGGGCGGCGGCGGATCTTCTCCGGCGCCAGGGCGCCGAAGTGGAGGCGGCGCGCTGGGAGGCGGAGGCGGAGCAGCTGGCCGAGGCGATCCGCCGACATGGGATCGTGGAGGGGCCGGAAGGGCCGATGTGGGCCTGGGCCCGGGATCGCCAGGGTCGGTGGGAGCTGCGGGAGGAGCCGCCCGGGAGCCTGCGCCTGCTCGCCTATTATGGGTTCTGCGATCCGGAGGATCCGATTTGCCGGAACACGGTGCGCTGGTTGGCCTCGCCGGCGAACCCCTATTTCTTCCCCGGCCCCTTCGGCGGGCCGGGCTCGCCCCATTTCCCCTTCCCGGGGGTCTTCGACCTGGCCAACTGCCTGCTCACCGATCCGGATCCGGGGATCCTGGAGGTGGTGCGGCGCGCGCCCCTGGACGGGGGCCTGGCATGCGAGTCCATCGATCCGCAGACGGGCATCGTGCGCACGGGGGCGGCGATGGCCAGCCTGGCCGGCTTCCTGGCCTGGGCCCTGTGGGCGCGCCAGCGAGGCCATCGCCGGTTCTTCGAGGGTCCTCTCCGCTGATGGCTCAGGAGGTTCCCTCTTCCATTCGGCTCAGGAGTTCCAGAAAGCCTTGAAGATCCGCCTCCAGCAGCGGCTCCAGACGGAAGGCGTCCTGCCGCGCCCGGGCCACGCGCTCCGGATCCAGGTCGAAGCGATAGAGGGTGCGGAACACGTGCCGGAACCGCCGCAGCTCATCCAGGAGGCGTAAGGTCTCCTCCCGGAGCACGCGGGGGCGGATTCCCTCGATCTCCCGTCCCATCCGCTCCAGCAGCAGGGCATGCCCACGCGTGGGGTCGGGGATCTCGTTCTCGAAGGCCTCCGCGATCCGGCGGAAGATGTTCTCGCATGCGTTGTAGAGGTTGTGCAGATAATAGCCGGCCATGAAGGCCTCTTTGGGATCCCGGAGATCGTCAGGGGTCTCCCGAAGGGCGCTGTAAATCCGGCGGATATGGGTCCACTTCGCCTGCAGATCCGATCGAAGCGCCCGAAGGCGTTCGCTCATAGATCAGTCGTCCTCGCTCCTGCACGCGCTGAGAGAAGGGATCCTCTGGATCCAGCGGGCGCACATCGAAGGCCCAGCCGGGGGCCGCGGCCTCCAGCTCCCGCCAGAAATCGAACAGCCCGTGTCCGTCATCCCCCTCCACGCCCACATCGATGTCCGAATCCGGGCGGAACGCCCCAGGCCGCAGAACCGAGCCAAAGAGGTAAATCCTCCGGATGCCGGGATAGCGCGGCGCAGCCGCCCGGATGGCCCGCTCGGCGGCCTCCTGGGCGGCCGCCCGGCGCGCCTCGGCCTCGGCCCGCCGTCTCGCCTCCCGTTCCCGCCAGCTTTCCCGGTAGCGTTCCCAGATCGGCATTGTAACACGAGCGTAAGGACCTCCGAAGGTGGATAAAAGTAGCATGATCGCTCCGGATGCGGCATATTGAACTCAAAACCCTGGATTTTGTGTCAGGAGGGGGGATGGGGCCCGGGCGTCCATCTGCTTCGGCTTCTGGATTGGAAGGCCGCGCGCGGCCGGGGAAGATCGTGCTGTTCGGTTCGGGGGAGATCGCTCCCGCGGGGCGGCGGGGGCATGCGGCCGCCATGGCGGATTTCGAGCCGCCGGTGAAGGTGGTGGTGCTGGAGACGCCCGCGGGCTTCGAGCTGAACTCCGCACGGGTGGCCGGACGGGTGGCGGATTTCATCCGGGAGCGTCTCGGAGAGTTCCGTCCCCGTGTCCTGGTCCTCCCAGCCCGCAAGCGGGGGACCCCCTTCAGCCCGGATGATCCGTATCTGGCCGCCCCGCTGCTGGAGGCGGATTGCATCTTTATGGGTCCGGGGAGCCCCACGTATGCGATCCGGCAGCTGCAGGGAAGCCTCGCCTGGAAGTATCTGCAGGCCCGTCATCGACAGGGGGCAGCCCTCGGCCTGGCCAGCGCGGCGGCCATCGCGGTCAGCGCATGGGCCATGCCGGTCTATGAGATCTACAAAGCGGGCCACGATCCCCACTGGGTGCGGGGGCTGGACCTGTTTGGGGGCTTCGGTCTGCGGCTGGCCATCGTCTCCCATTGGAACAATCGGGAGGGCGGCGAGGAGGTGGACACCAGCCGCTGCTTTATGGGCCGCGAGCGCTTCGAGGCCATGCGCCGCTTCCTCCCGCCGGAAGTGGTGATCCTGGGGATCGATGAGCACACCATGGCGGTCTTCGATTTCCAGAAGGGGAGTGTAGAGGTGCTGGGGCTGGGTCGGGTGACGATCCAGCGGGGAAAGGAGATCCGCGAGGTGGAGGCTGGGGGGTCCTTCCCCATCGAGTGGCTGGGGGAGGTTCGTCTTCCGCCTCCGATCCCGGTGGAGCGGCCCCCTGGAGCGCCCGGCTTCCCCCAGCCGGCGCTGCCGCCGGAGGTGGCCGCGCTGATCCGGGAGCAGGAGGCTGCCCGGCGGCGGCGGGACTGGATGACAGCGGACGCCTTACGGGAGCGCCTGCGGGCTCTGGGCTATGAAGTGCAGGACACCCGGGAGGGCCCGCGCTGGCGCCCCCTGGACGATCCCACCGCGCCATGGCAACCCCTGGAGGAGACTCCTTCCCCTACCTCCGGGTGAGGAACCAGGGGAAGCCCCTCTGAATCCCCGCGCTCCAGGTCGATCCGGCCCCGTGCGCAGGCGATCCCGGTTCGATTCTTTGCGATCCATCTATGAGCGGTTTTGATCTAAACTTGACTTTTCAATCAGGATCTATTAAAATCCGGTGTGGAGGTAGGGATGTGGGCGGCCCGTCGGGAGCAGATTCTCCAGATCCTGAGCGAGCGGTCCTTCGCGACGGCGGAGGAGTTGGCCCGGCTGACAGGCGCTTCGCTGCCGACCATCCGCCGGGATCTGCAGGCCCTGGCGGAGGAGGGGTTGATTGTCCGGACCCGTGGTGGGGCATCCCTGGGGACACCGGGCATCGGCCATGAGGTCCCCTATCTGACCCGGGCTCGGGTTCAGCTGCCGGAGAAGCGGGCCATCGCCCGAGCGGCCCTGGAGTTCATCCGGGAAGGGGATGTGATCGCCCTGGATGTGGGCTCCACCACCTTCGAGCTGGCCCGGCTCCTGCGCCCCCGACGAAACCTCACGGTATTCACTGCTTCGGTTCCCATCGCGCAGCTCTTAGCCAACACGGAGGTTGCCGTCTTCCTCCTGGGCGGCCATCTGCGCAAGAAGGAGCTCTCTATCGTGGGACCTCTGGCGTTGCGGATGGCGGCCCAGTTCTATTATGACCGCTTCTTCATGGGCGTGGCCGGCCTGCATCCGGAGGCCGGGTGCACGGATTTCAGCCTGGACGACGTGGAGGTCAAGAAGGTCTTCCTGGAGCGGGCCCGCGAGATCATCGTCCTGGCCGATCATACCAAGCTGGGCCACATCTCCTTCACGGCCATCTGTCCGGTCCAGCGGGTGCACCGGGTGATCACCGATGCGGGGGCGGATCCACAGATCGTCGACCGGTTGCGAGAGCTGGGCGTGGAGGTGCGGGCGGTGCCGGTCACGGAGGATCGCGTGGCTGGCCGGCGGAGCCGCGCGGCCCGTCGCGCCTGAGCCCCTATGGACAACAGGCGAAAACCCTCAGGCAGGAGCGGCTCGATGTCCTGGTTGCGGGAGGTCTTCGGGGTCTCCAAGCCGGTGATCGGGATGGTGCATCTGCCGGCCCTCCCCGGCTCTCCCCTTTACGACGCGGCCCGGGGGATGGAGGGCATCCTGGAGCGGGCGCGGCAGGATCTGCATGCCCTTCAGACCGGGGGGGTCGACGCGGTGATGTTCTGCAATGAGAACGATCGGCCTTACGCCCTGCGGGCGGACCCGGCGACGGTGGCGGCGATGGCCGCGGTGGTGGGACGGCTGCGGGCCGAGATCCGGGTCCCCTTCGGGATCGACATCCTCTGGGATCCCATCGCTGCCTTGGCGGTGGCCCATGCCACCGGCGCCCGGTTCGTCCGGGAGGTCTTCACGGGCGTTTACGCCAGCGATATGGGGCTCTGGAGTCCCTCGGCCGGGGAGGCCCTGCGGTACCGACGGGCCATCGGGGCAGAGGGGGTGCGGGTGCTCTTCAACATCAACGCGGAGTTCGCCGCCCCGATGGGGAGCCGGCCCCTGGCTGAGGTGGCTCGCTCCGTGGCCTTCTCCAGCCTGCCCGACGGGATCTGTGTCTCCGGCCCGATGACCAGCCTGCCGGTCCGGGTGGAGGACCTGCAGGCGGTGAAGGAGGCGGTGGGTCCCTTGCCGGTGTTCATCAACACGGGAGCTCGACATGACAACATCGCCGACCTGCTGCCGCATGCCGACGGCGTGATCGTGGGCTCCAGCTTGAAGGTTGACGGCATCACCTGGAACCCGGTGGATCCGGAGCGGGTGCGGTCGTTTATGGCCATCGTGCGCCGGCTCCGAGGGGAGTGATGGGCATGGCACGGGTGGTGGTGGAAGGCCTGACCAAGCGGTTCGGCCGGGTGGTGGCGGTCCAGGACTTCAATCTGGAGGTGGGGGAAGGGGAGCTGGTTTCCCTGCTTGGCCCTTCCGGGTGCGGCAAGACGACGGTCTTGCGCTGCATCGCCGGCTTTGAGCGTCCCGATTCCGGCCGCATCCTCGTGGATGACCGGGTGCTGAACGATGTGCCTCCCGAGCGCCGGGGGATCGGGATGGTGTTCCAGACCTACGCCCTCTTTCCCCATATGACCGTGGCGGAGAACATCGCCTTCTCCCTGATGATCCGCGGCCGGCCCCGGGAGGAGCAGGAGCGGGTGGTGAAGGAGATGGTCGCCCTGGTCCATCTGGAGGGCATGGAGGATCGCTATCCGCACCAGCTCTCGGGAGGCCAACGCCAGCGGGTGGCCCTGGCCCGCGCCCTGGCCATGCGTCCCAAGGTCCTCCTGCTGGACGAGCCTCTCTCCGCCCTGGACGCCAAGATCCGGGAGGAGCTGCGGGGTGAAATCCGTCGGATCCAGAAGACCCTGGGGATCACCACCCTCTATGTGACCCACGATCAAGAGGAGGCCCTGGCCCTCTCGGATCGAGTGGTGGTGATGAACATGGGGCGCATCGAGCAGATCGGCACCCCCTTCGAGATCTACAATGCCCCGCGCACGCCCTTCGTGGCCACGTTCGTGGGGACGATGAACCTTCTTCCGGGGCGGATGGAGTCGGACGGCATCTTCCGGTGGAAGGAACGGGCTCTCCGCATCCGCCCGAACCCCGGCGTCCGGGCCGGGCAGGCGGCGTATCTCGCCCTCCGGCCCGAGCGCCTGAGGGTGAGCCTTGCGCCGGAAGGGGTCCCTCCCGACCACAATGCCCTGCCCGGGCGGGTGGAGTGGGTGACTTTCCTGGGGCCGGTCGGACGTCTCTCGGTGCGTAGCGATAGCGAGACGTTGCTGGTCGATATGCCATCGGACGAGGCGTTGCGCTTTCCGGTGGGCTCTCCGGTGTGGGTTCACTTCCATCCGGAGACCGCGCAGGTGGTGCCACAGGAGCGATCGTGATGTTGACCTTGGGCCTGAAAGGACCGGATCTCTGGAGCTCCTTCGAGGAGTGGTCTGGGATCCTGAGGGAGGCGGGGTTCTCATGGATGGAGCTCCGCGCCCCGGAGGCCCCGGATCCCGGTTGGGAGGAGCAGCTGCGCGCATGGCGGGAGCGGGATGGCTGGTCCTACTCGGTCCACGCACGGTTCTTCGGGGTCAACCTATCCAGCCCGAACCCGCGGGTGCGGCGGGCGGCGGTGGAGGTGGCCCTGGAGGATCTGGCCTTCGCCGTGCGAATCGGGGCGCGACGGCTGAACCTGCACGCAGGAGATGTGAACTGGTATGATGTGCCTCCTCCGGATCATCCGGCGCATGCCCGCATGGTGGAGGCGTTGAATCGCTTGCGGGAGCAGCATCGGGCGGCGGCGGCCCGCTCCATTGCGGAGATCGCCCAGGCCGCCCGTCCTCAGGGCGTGGAGGTGGTGGTGGAGAACCTGTATAAGCCGTGGGAGTTGTTATGTAGCCCGGAGGAGGTTGCGACCTTCCTGAGCCGGCTGGAGGGGTCGGTGGGGTTCACGCTGGACACGGGACATGCGGCCCTGGCCGGCTGGCCTCCTGTGGCCTTCCTGCATGCCCTGAACGGACGGGTTCGGCACCTCCATCTGCATTGGAACGACGGTGCCTTCGACATCCATGAGTTCCCGGAGCCCTCCATCCCGGGTGTAGCGGAGGTGTTGCGAACGGTAAAGGAGCGTTGCCCCCAAGCCACTGTTCTGATCGAGATCGCGCCGGGATCAGAGGACGAGCTGGAGCGCTTCCGGAGCTGGCCCGCCCAGGTCCGGGAGCTGCTGAAAGCGCACGCCGGTTGACACTCCGATATTCCGGAGAGGAGGTTCCCATGCGAAGCAAAGGGTTTTCCGTGATGATCCTGGTTGTGCTGTTGCTGGCCGCCTGTGCGCCGGCGGCCACGCCGACCCCGGCTCCTGCCCCGGCCTCCCCTACGCCGGCTCCGGCCTCTCCCACGCCGGTGCCGCCTACACCGACCAAGGCCCTCGAGCAGATGAGCTATGAGGAGCGCATCGCCTTCCTGGCGGAGAAGGCGAAGGCGGAGGGCGGGGTGATCAACTCCTACGGGATGCCGGAGATCTGGGCCAACTACGGTGGCATCTTCGCGGAGTTCAAGAAGCGCTTCGGGATCACCCAGCAAGACATCGATATGGGCAGCTCGGTGGTGCTGGCGCGCATGACCGAGGAGAACGCCAGCAAGAACGACATCGCCGACCTCAAGCCGGCCTTCGCGGCCGAGCTGGCCAAGCGGGGCCTCACCGCCGATTACAAGGTCTCCTGCTGGGACAAGCTCCCCGAGGGCCAGAAGGGCCAGGATCCCAACACGGGGTCCGTATGGTATGTCGGCTACAAGGGGACCCTGGGCTGGATCGTGAACACGAACCTGGTCAAGAAGATCCCGCGGAGCTGGAAGGAACTGGAGAACCCTGAATACAAGAACATGATCGCCTATCTGGATCCGCGGGCGACCGGCACCGGGGTCAACACCGTAGAGGCGGCGGCCTATGCGGTGAGCGGCGATCCTTACAATTACAAGGCCGGCGCGGAGTTCCTGGGCCGTCTGCACAAGATGGGCCTGGTGGCTACGGTGGACCCCAAAGTGACGGTGGACAAGTTCCAGCGGGGCGAGGTGGGGATCCTGATCAACTTCGACTACAACCTGCTCAAGTGGAAGGAGGAGCTGGGCGTGCCCAGCGAGGTGGTGATCCCGGCGGACGGGACCATCGCCAGCGGGGGCGGGGTGATCATCGCCAAGAACGCGCCGCATCCTTACACGGCCCGTCTGTTTATGGAGTTCCTCCTCTGCGGCGATGGCCAGAAACTCTACGCGCAGGGCTTTGTTACGCCGATCCGGCCGGATGTGGAGCTTCCGCCGGAGGTGGCAGCGAAGTTCCCGCCTAAGGAGGCCTACGCCAAGGTGGTCATGATCGATTACGCCAAGGATGCGGCCATCTCGGAGGATCTGAAGAAGGCCTGGGCGGAGGCCACCGGAGCCCCATAAGGCCCGGCTCACAGGGGAGGGGCCCCAGGCCCCTCCCCTCATCCGGGAGGAGATTCGCGATGCCCGGCATGAGCGCCATGACCGCCGCGTCGCGCAGGATCCGCGGAGAAGCCCGCCAGGTGAGTCGCTTCCTCTCCACAGAGATGTTGTTGATCCTTCCCTTTGTGCTATTTGTGGGGATTTTTGAGATTTATCCTATTATAAATATGGCCTATCGTAGTCTTTTCGATTTAAATGGTAACTTCACGCTTGAAAATTACATCAATGCTTTCACCAAGCCGCAGTTTCGGATGGCGATTCGGAACAGCCTGCTGTTTGCCGCGGCGGCCAGCCTGGTGGGAGGGATCGGTGGGACTTTCGTGGCCGCCCTGGCGGTTCGGTTGCCGGCACGATGGCGCAATCTGTTGCTCTCCCTCTATGCGTTGCCGATGACCCTCTCGGGGCTGGTGGTGGCTTTCGCCTTCATCGTCCTGCTCGGCCGCAACGGTGTCCTGAACCTTCTGGTCCGGCGCGCCTTCGGCCTCCCGCCAACGGTTTATTTCAACCTTTACGATTGGCCGGGCATCGTGATGGTTTACGCCTTCTTCCAGATCCCCTTGATGACCCTGAGCATGGCCGCGGTTTTTGAGAACCTGGATCCCAACTTGATTGAGGCGGCTCGCAACCTGGGAGCCCGGCCCTGGCAGGTCTGGCGCTACGTGGTGATCCCGGTGCTGCTTCCCGGTTTTCTGGCCGGGATGAGCATTCAGTTCGCCGGGATGATGGGAGCCTTCGGGACGGTGCTGGCCCTGGTGGGGATGGCGAAGAATCTGCTCTCCCTGCAGATTTACTCCCACGCCTCCGAATCGACTTATAACCTGCCTCAGGCCGGGGCGCTGGCGATGGTGCTGATCACCATCACCGGCGTGGCGCTGATCCTGTTGAGCTGGGGCGCCCGGCGACTCGCTCGGAGGGGGCCATGATCCGCTGGATCCTGTTTGTCTTCCTGGTGCTGTATATCGTGGTGCCCCTTCTGATGCCCATCATCTTCTCCTTCAGCGTTTTCTGGCAGGACATCCTGCCCCAGGGGTTCACCCTGCGCTGGTATGAGGCGATCCTCACCCGTCCGGCCAACTATGAGGCCTTGCTGGTCTCGCTGACCGTGGCCTCCGGAGCTGTCCTGCTCAACCTGTTGATCACGGTGCCGGCGGCATATGCCCTGAACCGAGCAGGGCCGGGCTGGGGGCAGCGGCTGCGGGAAGGGGCGGTGATCCTTCCCCTTCTGTTCCCACCTCTGGTGGTAGGCACGGCCCTTCTCCAGGCTTTCACCCGACCGCCTCTGGCCCTCACGGGAACCATCTGGATGGTCATCATCGCCCACGCGATCCTGGGCTTCCCGTTCATGTTCCGCATCGTCCTGGCCGCTTTTCAGACCATCGACGAGCGCACCCTCAGCGAGGCGGCGGCCAGCCTGGGGGCCACTTTCTGGCAGCGGATGCGTTACGTGCTCATTCCGAACGTGATGCCCGGCATCCTCTCCGGAGCCCTCCTGGTGTTCGCCATCAGCATGGGGGAGTTCGAGGTCACCTCGATGGTGGCCGGTTTCACCGCCCAAACCCTCCCCCTGCGTCTCTTCCAGCAAATCCGGAACGATATGCGAATCGCCTCGGCGATCACGGCTTTTCTGATCTACGTTTCCTTCCTCTCCTTTGTGCTGATGACCTACCTGGGCGCGCGCATGCGGCGCATGCGCGCTTCATGAACTTCCCATTAAGGAGGTGAGCGATGTGCTGCCGGATCGGACATCTGCTCATTGCGGTCGCGTTGCTCAGCGCTTGGCTGATGGGCTGTCGCCCGGCCGCCCAGGCCCCCGTCACCCTCACCATCATTATGGAAGAGGTCCCGGACACCGACGTGGTCCGCAAGCTCCTCCCCGACTTTGAGAAGGAGAACCCCGGCATCAAGGTGGACATCGACGCGATGCCCTACGATGCCATGCGGGATAAGATCCTGGCCTCGTTCATGGCCCCTAAGGCGACCTACGACGTGATCATCGTGGACAACCCATGGATGGATGAGTTCGTGGCCGGGAATTTCCTGGAGCCCCTGGACGATCGGATCCGGGGCATCCCGGATTACGATTTCGAGGACTTCGTGGGTCCGGTCCGGGAGATCGGGGTGGTGGGCGGCAAAGTCTACGGCATTCCTTTCTACAACTACGCTGTGGGCCTGATCGTGCGCCAGGATCTCTTCGATGACCCTGCCTATCGGGAGGCCTATCAGAAGAAATACGGGAAACCCCTGGCCCCGCCGACCACCCTGGAGGACTACTTGCGCGTCGCCCAGTTCTTCAAGGAGCAGAGCGGCGGGAAGATCTACGGCGCGGCCATGCAGCCCCAGCGCGGTTACAAGGTGTTCGAGGAGTGGAAGAACTGGCTGTATGCCGCAGGCGGGAACCTGTTGGATGAGCAGGGCAACGTGATCATCGACCGGCCCGAGGCGGTGCGCGCCCTGGAGCTCTACATCGAGATGTATAAGACGGCGGCGCCGCCCAACTCCCTGAACTGGGGCTTCGACGAGGCCCTTCGGGCGATGGCGGCGGGGGAGGCCGCTACGATGATGAGCTATAACTGGATGCTGCCCACCCTGAACAACCCGCAAGGGCCCGCCGGCGCCCTGGCCGGCAAGTTCGCCCTCTACGAGGTCCCCGGCGGGAAGGCGGTGCTCGGAGCTTGGCATTGGGCCATCCCCCGCAACGCGCCGAACAAAGACGCCTCCTGGCGTTTCATCTCCTGGCTCACCTCCAAGCGCATGGAGAAGCAACGGGTGATCCTGGGCGGCGCGCCGGTGCGGGTGAGCGCGATGAAAGATCCTGAGGTCTGGCAGAAGGGGTTCGGCCAGGCCTACTACGAGACGGTGCTGAAGATCCTCGAGGATGCCGAGCCGCTGGCCCGGGGTCCCAAGGCGGAGGAGATCATCCAGGTGGTGGGCACCGAGCTGAACGCGGCGGTAGCCGGGGAGAAGACCGCCGAGCAGGCCCTCAAGGACGCCGCCGCTCAGGTCCGCAAGATCCTGGGGAAGTGAAAGGAGGTCCATGGGTCGACGGGATCGCGCCCTGGGGCGCCGGTTGCTGCTGCCCCTCCTGGGGCTCCTGGCCCTGGTCCAGGGTTATCCCATTGTCTTCGCCGCTTATATCTCCTTCCACGATTACCGGCTAACCGCCCTGGACCAGGTGCGCTGGGTGGGGCTGGCCCAGTATCAGGGGCTGGCGGACAACCCTTCCTATTGGACCGCGATGACGAACACCTTGATCTTCGTCGGCGGGGCGGTGACCCTGGAGCTCCTGCTGGGCCTGGCCCTGGCTCTCCTGCTGCACCGGCCGGTCCCCGGGCAGAACGCCTTCCGGGCTGTCGTGTTGATGCCCATGTTCATCACCCCCATCGCGGTGGGGCTGATGTTCCGTTTCCTCCTCAACTCCCAGCTGGGCATCATCCCGGTGGCCCTGCGCTCCATCGGCGTGGAGATCGACTGGTTCGGCCCGGACCTGGCTTTGTTCTCCCTGATCCTCATCGATGTGTGGCAGTGGACGCCGCTGATGACGCTGTTCCTTCTGGCGGGGCTGGAGGCGCTGCCCACGGAGCCCTTTGAGGCGGCCCGGGTGGACGGCGCCTCCGGCTTTCAGATCCTGCGCCATCTCACCTTGCCTCTGTTGCGGCCGGTGATCCTCGCCGCGGTGCTCATCCGTATGCTGGATGCTTTCCGGATCTTCGAATACGTTTACGCCATCACCCGCGGCGGGCCGGGGGAGCGCACGGAAACCATCCTGTTTCACATCTACCGGGTGGGCTTTCTCTATTTCCGTCTGGGCGAGGCGGCCGCTATGGCCTTCACCCTGGCCCTCGTGATCCTGATCCTGGTGGTTGTCCTTTTCTACATCCTCCGCCGCCAGGAGGCCTGGGCATGACCACCGTCACCCGTTCCTGGGCGATGGCCATCCCTGCCCGACGGGCCCTCACCCGCCGACATCTGGGAATCGGGCTTCGCTTGAGCCTTCTGGGGCTCAGCGCCTTTGTCGTTCTGTTTCCCTTCCTCTGGGTGCTGGCGGCCTCCCTGAAGCCGCCTGTGGAGCTGAACCGACCCTCATTGTGGGGTTTCACGCCCACAATGGCCAATTGGGTAGAGGTCTGGCTCGGCTCTCCCTTCTCCCGTTATTTTCTGAACAGCATCGTGGTGGGCGTTCTCACGGTGGGGATCTCTCTGTTGGTGGGAGCTCCCGCCGCCTACGCGTTCTCCCGCTTCCGCACCGGAGGGACATGGTTGCGCTTTCTCATCCTGGCCGCCCAGATGCTGCCGCCGGCCCTTTTCATCATCCCCTTCTTCCTGATGGCCTATTACACCGGCTTGCTGGACACCGTGTGGGCGGTGACGGCGGCCCACCTCACCTTCATCGCCCCTCTGGTCACGTGGTTTCTCATCGGCTTCTTTGAGGACGTGCCTCGGGACCTGGAGGAGCAGGCGATGGTGGATGGATGCACCCGATGGCAGGCGTTCCTGCGGGTGGTGCTGCCGGCCGCCCGCCCGGGCCTGGGGGCCGCTGGGCTCTTTGCTTTCATCATGTCCTGGAACGAGATGTTCTACGCGCTGATGCTGGCCGGGGGCCATTCGAAAACCCTTCCGGTGGCCATCGCCGGTTACTGGACTTTCCGTGGTGTGGAGCTGGGGAAGATGTCTGTTGCCATCCTCTCCGCCGCCCTGCCGGTGCTGGTGGCTTCGTTTTTCGTGCAACGTTTCCTGATTCGAGGGCTGGGAGGTGGCGCCATCAAAGGTTAAGCCATGTCGCCTTGTTCCGCCCTGTCTTCAATAAGGAGGCCTTTATGGGACGCTGGGTGCTGGGTATCGATATCGGGACGACGGGGGTGAAAGGGCTTCTGATCGGTCCGGGAGGGGAGCGGGTCGCGGAAGCGATGGCCGCTCACGATTTGCGCTCGCCGTATCCGGGCTGGGCCGAGGAGGATCCTGCCGAGTGGTGGCAGGGCGTGCAGACGGTTTGTCGCCAGCTGCTCCACAAGCGGGATCCTCAGGAGATCGTTGCAGTGGGCTGCAGCGGGATGGTCCCGGCCCTGGTGCTCCTGGACGAGGCGGGGCAGGTGCTGCGTCCATCCATCCAGCAGAACGACGCCCGGGCGGTGGAGGAGATCGAGCAGCTGCGCCGGGAGCTCGATCAGGAGCGCCTCTTCGCCATCACCGGAGGCTACACCAATCAGCAGCACGTCGGGCCGCGCCTGATGTGGGTCCAGCGCCATGAGCCGAAGGTGTGGCGCCGGACGCGCTGGGTGATGGGATCTTACGATTACATCGTCTACCGGCTGACGGGACAGCGCTCCCTCGAAATCAACTGGGCGGTGGAGTCCGGTCTTTTCAACATCCACCGGCGGGAGTGGGATACGGATCTTCTCCGCGCGAGCGGCCTTCATCCGGAGCTCTTCCCGCCGGTGCGCTTCCCCACGGAGGTGGTGGGAGAAGTAACCCCTGCTGCAGCGGAGGAGACCGGGTTGGCTCCGGGCACCCCTGTGATCGCAGGGAGCGCGGACCACGTGGCCTCCGCCCTGGCGGCGGGCCTGCGGGAGAACGGGGACCTCCTGATCAAATTCGGCGGGGCCGGAGACATCCTGTATTGTCTGGATCGCCTGGAGACCCATCCTCAACTTTACATCGATTACCACGACATCCCCGGGCGCTATCTTCTCAACGGGTGTATGGCGGCCTCGGGCTCTCTGGTCAAGTGGTTCGTCACGGAAGTGCTGGGCTGGGAGGCCTCGGGGGAGAGCTATCGCCGGCTGGATGAGGCCGCCGCCCGTGTGCCGCCGGCTTCGGAGGGGCTGATCGTGTTGCCCTACTTCCTGGGGGAGAAGACGCCCATCTTCGACGCTCAGGCCCGTGGGATCTTCTTCGGACTCACGCTGAGCCACGGCCGGGGCCATATGTTCCGGGCGATCCTGGAGGCAGTGATCTACGGCTTCCAGCATCACGTGGAGGTCCTGACCGCTCGCGGTTACACCATCCGACGGGTGGTGGCCACCGACGGCGGTGTGCGCAGCGGCCTCTGGCGTCAGATCGCCGCCGACGTCCTGGGCTTGCCCATCACCTCCTTCCCGGAGCATCCCGGATCCGCCCTGGGGGTTGCCTTCGTGGCCGGGATGGCCGTGGGCCTCTTCCGCGACTGGGCGGAGATCGAGGCCTTTGCCGGCCAGGCCCTCCGTAACGAGCCCGACCCAAAGGCCCATGCCCGCTATCAGGAGGCCTATCGCCTCTACCGTCAGCTCTACGAGGCCTTAAAGCCGCTCTTCCCCCAGGCGGCCTCACTGGGACAACCGCTCGGAGCGGCCCCTGGGGAGGCTTGAAAAGCGCGCTGTGAAATCCCTATCTAAGGAGGCTTGCCGTGGGACGCCTGGATGGACAGGTCGCAGTGGTTACGGGAGCCGGGACGGGGATCGGGGCAGCCATCGCCCGGACCCTGGCTCGTGAAGGGGCCTACGTGGCGGTGACGGATATCAATGAGGAGTGGGCCCGCCAGGTGGCGGAGGAGATCCGAAAGGCCGGCGGGGTGGCCGAAGCGTGGCGGCTGGATGTGACGCGCAAGGCCGACAACGTGGCGGTGATGGATGCCGTGGTGGCCAAGTGGGGCCGCCTCGACATCGTCTGCCCCAACGCCGGGGTCTCCACTATGAACTGGGCTAAGGATCTCACCGAGGAGGAGTGGGACTACAACTTCAATGTGAACACGAAGGGCGTGTTCTTGACCTGCCAGGCCGCTATCCCCCATATGATCCGCCAGGGCGGCGGACGGATCATCATCACCGCCTCCATGGCCGGCCATCGGGCCGTCCCCCTGCTGGCCCACTATGCCGCTTCCAAATGGGCGGTGATCGGTTTCGGCCTCAGCCTGGCGGTGGAAGTCGGCAAGTATAATATCAAGGTCAACCTGATCTGCCCGGGCTTTGTGCGCACTTCCATGCAGGAGCGGGAGATCGTCTGGGAGGGAAAGCTGCGGGGGATGGATCCGGAGGCCGTGCGGGCGGAATATGTCAGCAAAACCCCGCTGGGGCGCATCGAGGAACCTCAGGACGTGGCCAATGCGGTGCTGCTCTTGTGCCTGCCGGAGGCCGACTTCATCACCGGGGCCGTGCTGGACGTGACCGGTGGCGCTCACCTGACCTGATCCCGGCATCCCGGTCAACGTCTGCTCTCTGAATGGTCTTGCAGGCTGGGCGGTTGCCAGGGGGGCCGCCCAGCCTGTGTTCCACACACCCGGAGGCTCTGTCCGTTTCCCTTCGAACCGATCGTGAAGAGGTAGAGGGGAGGAGGAATGGAAGGGTATCGAATGTGGCTGGAGCCGGTGGGGATCGCCCTGGGGATCGGGTTGTTGATCGGGCTGGAACGGGAATGGGCCCACAAAGACGTGGGGCTGCGGACCTTCGCGCTGGTGGCCCTGGCCGGATGCCTCGGGTGGCTGATCCATCCGGTGGCAGCGTTTCTGTTGCTGGGGGGAGCCATCGCGCTGGTGAGCCTGCTGAACATCCGCAGCCTGCTGGTGGATCGGACGCTGGAGATGACGACGTCGGTGGCGCTGCTGGTGACGCTGTTGCTGGGGATGGTGGTGGCCCAGGGACAGGGATTGGTGGCGGCGGCGACGGCGGTGCTGGTGACGATGCTGCTGGCCTGGAAAGCGGAGCTGGTGCGGTTCACGGTGGGGCTGTCGCTGGAGGAGCTGCGCTCCATCGTGCTGTTCGGGTTGCTGACGGTGGTGATCTATCCGTTGCTGCCCGAGGGGCTGCCGGGGAACTGGGACCCCCTGGGAGTGGTGAACCTGCGGGGCGCGTGGCTGGTGGTGGTGGTCCTCTCCGGGATCGGGCTGGTGAACTATGCCCTGTTGCGGCTGTATGGGGCACGAGGGATCCATTTCACCGGGCTGCTCGGCGGCCTGGTGAACAGCACGGCGGCGGTGGGGGAGCTGGCGCGGCGGTGCGGAGGACAGGGAGGGGGCGCGGAGGCGGTGGCCCTGGAAGGGATGCTGCTGGCGAACGTGGCGATGATGGCCCGAAACGGGTTGATCCTGGCCATCTTCGCGCCGGCGGCGCTGGGGCACGGATGGCTGGCGGTGGGGGGGATGGTCGCAGTGACCGGGTGGCTGGTGTTCCGGGCGATGCGACGGGGCCGCGGGACGGCGGCGCCGGAGATCCGGCTCGCCTTCCCCTTTTCGCTGCGACAAGCCCTGCTGTTCGGAGCCCTGTATCTGGTGCTGCGGGGCGCGGTGGTGCTGGCGGAGCGATGGTTGGGGACGGGCGGCTTCCTGGTGGTGGCCTTCCTGGGCGGGCTGGTGAGCAGCGCCTCGACGACGGCGGCGGTGGCCACGCTGGCCGGGCAGGGAAGGATCGGGATCGAGATGGCCGGGATGGGGGTGGTGCTGGCCTCGATGGCCAGCCTGCTGTTCCACGTCCCCATGGCCTGGCTGGGCGGCCTGCGCGGGCAGGGGCTGCGGACCCTGGCCCGCCTCTCCGCCCTCACCGCCCTCGTCGGCCTCCTCGGCCTGGCCGCCGAGCGCATGCTCCGCTGAGCGCGTCGGATTGAAGGTAGGCGGCCTACCCGGATGCCGCTCGCGTCGGGGCCTCCGCCTTCCACAGCGCGAAGTGATCCATCGGGCCGTAGGCGCCCCCACCCAGCTTGAAGGCCCGCGAGGCCTGAAGCACGGCGGTGAGATACTCCTTGGCCTGACGGATGGCCTCCAGGGGCGCAAGGCCCTTCGCCAGCCCCGCGGCGATGGCGGAGGCGAAGGTGCACCCCGTCCCATGGGTGTTCACCGTGTCCACCCGCGGGGCGTCCAGCTCGTAGAAATCCCGCCCGTCGAACACAACGTCCACGCTGCGATCATCCCCCTCGAGATGACCGCCTTTCACCACCACCCAGCGCGGCCCCATCCCGTGGATGATCCGCGCCGCCTCCCGCATGTCCTCCCGGCTCCGCAGCTCCCGCCCCACCAGGGCCCGCGCCTCGTGGAGGTTGGGCGTGACCACCATGGCCAGCGGGAACAGCCGGCGGATCAACGCCTCCTGGGCTTCCGGGCGCAGGAGGGGATCCCCGCTCTTGGCCCGCATCACCGGATCCACCACCAGGCGCTCCACGCGGTATTCCCGCATCTTCTCCGCCACCACCTCGATGATGGCGGCGTTGGCCAGCATCCCCGTCTTCACCGCGTCGGCTCCGATGTCCCCCAGCACCGAATCGATCTGGGCGGCCACGAAGTCCGGCGGGAGCTCGAAGACGGCCTGAACCCCCCGGGTGTTCTGGGCGGTGAGGGCGGTGAGGACGCTCATGCCATAAACCCCCAGCGCCCCGAAGGTCTTCAGATCCGCCTGGATCCCCGCTCCCCCGCCGGAGTCCGAGCCGGCGATGGTCAGCGCGCGCGGCAAGGGCTTCATCGTCCACCTCCTGAAAGGTGTTCCACGCATGATGGACGCGATGCCTTCTCGAGGCCCAAAGATGGAGATTCGCGATCATCCCTCCGGGCGCCGGGCGGCCAGGGCTTCGTCGACCGCCCGGCGCAGCGCTCGGGCCGCCGCCTCCGGATCCGGGGCCCGGGTGATGGCCGAGATCACGGCCACGCCCGCCGCCCCCGCCTGAATGCACGCCGCGGCGTTCTCCGCGTTCACCCCGCCGATGGCGACCACGGGGAGCCGGGTGGCGCGGACCACCGCCCGCAGCCCCTCCAGGCCGATGAGCCGGGCGCCTTCCTTCGAACCCGTGGGGAAGACCGAGCCCGTCCCCAGGTAATCCGCGCCCGCGGCCTCCGCCGCCTGCGCCTGCTCCGGGGTGCGGGCGGAGACGCCGATGAGGGCACGAGGGCCCAGCAGACGCCGCGCCACCTCCGGCGGAAGATCCTCCTGTCCCACATGCACGCCATCCGCCTCCAGGGCCAGGGCCACATCGGCCCGATCGTTGATCAAAAAGGGGACGTGATGGCGCCGGCAGAGCTCCCGCAGGGCGGCTCCCCAGCGCAGCATCTCCCGCAGCGGCCCGGCCTTCCACCGCAGCTGCACCACCGTGACGCCTCCCCGCAGGGCGGCCTCGGCCACCTCCAGGGGGGAGCGCCCACCGGTGTGCGCGGGATCCAGGACCAGATAAACCCGCAGATCCAGAGACACCGCACCTCCTCTTCCGTGGGGGATCCCGCTTCTCGCGCAAGGCGGGCCGGATCCGGGGAAGCCACCGATAGGAGGGAACGAGCCCGGGTGAGATCAGGGGGAACAGGGACGACGATCCCTCCGCCGGTATGACCCGGATCAGGTTCGATGGGTCGGCGCCGGGGCCGGATGACCTCCGGCAGGGCGCCCTCTCAGCCCGCTTGCCCGCGGACTCCCCACGTCGCCCGGTGGTTTCGTTCCATCGAACCTGACTGTAATCCGCCCGAAAGGATCTGTCAAGCGCCGGCCGATGCGGAAGGCGGAGGCCGCCTTCGCTTCGCTTCCCCCTTGAAGGCAAATCCCCACGCCCCCGGGGTTTCCTCAGCGCAGGACCTCCCGGACGGCCTCGGCGATGCGCGGGGCATCGGGGAGGGCGAGGCGTTCCAGGGTCCGGTTGTAGGGGATGGGGACGTCCTGCCCGGCCACCCGGCGCGGCGCCGCCCGCAGGAGGCCCCAGGCGGCCTCGCCGACCCGGGCGATCACCTCGGCCCCGAAGCCGTGGGTGAGGGGCGCGTCCTCCACCACCACCAGCCGTCGCGTCCGCGCCACTGAGGCCAGGATCGTCCGGAGATCCAGGGGGACGAGCGTGCGCACATCCACGATCTCCGCCTCGATCCCCTCCCGGGCCAGCTCCGCCGCGGCCTCCAGGACGCGGGAGAGGACGGCCCCGATGCTCACCACGGTGACGTCGCGTCCCGGCCGCTTGACCTCGGCCACCCCCAGGGGCACGATCCACTCCCCCTCCGGCACCGGGCCCACCTCGGCGTAGAGGAGCTTGTTCTCGAAGAACACCACGGGGTTGTTGCTGCGGATCGCCGCCTTGAGCAAGCCCTTGGCGTCCGCCGGGGTTCCGGGGGCGACGACGATCAATCCCGGCACGCCGGTGAGCAGTGGTTCCAGGCTTTGGGAGTGCTGGGCGGCCATGCCGATGCCTCCTCCGGCCGGGGTGCGAACCACCAGGGGGAGGGCGTATTGTCCACCGGACATGTATCGGATCTTGGCGGCCTGGTTGACCAGCCCGTCCATGGCGCAGGTGAGGAAATCGGCGAACTCGATCTCGGCCACCGGGCGCATGCCGGCCATGGCCGCCCCGACGGCGGCCCCGATGATGGCGCTCTCGCTGATGGGCGTGTCCAGCACCCGACCGGGGAACTCCTCGCCCAGCCCGGTAGTGACGCCGAAGTAGCCTCCGGTGGTGACGTCTTCCCCGAGCAGGAACACGCGGGGATCCCGGGCCATCTCCTCCGCCAGCGCTTCGCGCAACGCCTCGGCGGTGGAGCGTTCCCGGGTCCTCCCGCTGGGCCGGAGGATCATCGGGCCCTGCCCGTAAAGCCACGCGGGCTCCGGGGCGTAAAGATCCTCCGTAAGGGCCTCGGGAGGGGGTTCCGTCCCGCGTCGGGCCCGCTCCGCCGCCTCCTGAACCCGTTGCCAGGCCTCGGCTTCGATGGCCTGGGCTTCCGATGGGGTCAGCAGCCCTTCCGCCTCCAGGCGCTCCCGCCAGCGGCGGATGGGATCCCGGGCTTTCCAGGCCTCGACCTCCGCGGCCGAGCGATAGACGGCGCCTTCCCCTTCGCTGTGGCCACGCCAGCGGTAGGTGAGGGCCTCGATCAGGGTGGGTCCTTCTCCCTGGCGGGCTCGGGCCACGGCCTCCCGGGCGGCCTCATACACCGCCCAGACATCGTTGCCGTCCACGTGCACCCCGGGGATCCCATAGGCGGCGGCGCGATCCGCGAGGCGGGTCACCCGGGTGTGCCGGGCCAGGGGGGTGAACTCCGCATACTGGTTGTTCTCGATCACCACGATGAGGGGGAGCTGGAAGACGGCGGCGAAGTTCAGGGCCTCGTGGAACATCCCCTGGTTCGTGGCTCCATCCCCGCAGAAGGCGACGACCACCCGGTCCTCGCCGCGCAGCTTCGCGGCCAGGGCGGCGCCGGCGCCGATGACCAGGGAGGCGCCGACGATGCCGTTGGCGCCCAGGGCGCCGATCCCCGCGTCGGTGACGTGCATGGAGCCGCCCTTCCCCTTGCACAGCCCCTCGGCCTTGCCGAAGATCTCCGCCATCATCCCATCCAGGTCAGCGCCCTTGGCGAGCATATGACCGTGGCCGCGATGGGTGGTGGTCATCCAGTCCGTCGGCCGGAGGGCGAAGGCCACGCCCACGGCGACGGCTTCCTGGCCGGTGGAGAGGTGGATGGTTTCCGCGGGGATGGCCCCGCGGGCGAACTCCGCGGCCAGGGTCTCCTCGAAGGCGCGGATGAGCAACATGCGCCGGAGCATCTCCCGACGGAGGGCGATGGGATCCTCCGGCAGGGGGTGGGGGCGGGGAGGCGGCGGCATCGGCTCCACGGCTTCCGCGTCGACCAGAGGGATGGGCCAGAGCAACGGTGGGGGAAGGGCGACCTCCGGACGGGCGCGCCATGGAAGGGACAGCCGAAGGCGTGGGAAGCGCCTTCGAGGGGTCGGGGAGGGCTCTTCCAGCAGGTGGGTCATCCCGAGTTCTCGCAGCACCTGGGGGTAGACCTGGAAGGCGGGTCGCAGGGCGGGGAGGAGGCGGAGGGCCTTGGGGATGTTGCCCCGGGCGATGATCTGGCGGGTGGCGATGGCCTGGGGGACGTTCAGCTGGCCCATCCAGAAGCGGTGGGCGGTGTCGGCGGACTGGATCATCTCCACGTCGGCGGGGAGATCGCTGGGGCCGAAGGTCCATTGGGGGGGATCCTGGCGCAGGTCGATGGTGACCTCGCCGGTGGGGTCGTGGAAGCGGAAGCGGACGATCATGGGGCTGGCGGTGAGGGCCTGACGGATTTCGGGGATGGCGCGCAGGCGGTGGAAGAGGGCGTCGAGGAGGGTGTAAAGTTCTTCCGCCGAGCGGAAGCGGCCCATGGGTTTCCTCCGGAAGAGGATGGTCGGGGTTGTATTGTAGGGGATGCGGGGATAGAGTGGAAGAGCGCGGTCGACGCCGTGATTTCGCATAGACATATGCCCGGAAGGGCGGAGTGAGGGGGGAGAGATGGATGGGGAAGGGGTGGTGAGGCGGTTGCGGGAGCGGTTGCGGCCGGATCAGGTGGAGACGGATGCGGTGGGGCGGCTGGTGTATGGGTATGATGCGACGTGGGCCGAGGGGATGCCGGACCTGGTGGTTCACGCGGAATCGACGGCCGACGTCGCCCACGTCCTTCGCATAGCCAATGAGCTACGAATCCCCGTAGTTCCCCGGGGTGGGGGAACGGGGCTGGCTGGCGGAGCGGTGCCGCAAGGGGGCATCTGCCTCAACCTCGCCCGGATGAACCGCATCCTGGCCCTCGACCCCGCCGACGGCCTCGCCGTCGTCCAGCCCGGGGTGATCACGCGAGCCCTCCAGCAGGCCGCCGAAGCCCACGGCCTGTTTTACCCCCCGGATCCTGCCTCCCTGGAGATGTGCACCATCGGCGGCAACGTGGCCACCAACGCCGGGGGGCCCCGCTGCCTGAAATACGGCGTCACGCGGGATTACGTCCTGGGCCTGGAGGTGGTCCTCCCGGGCGGGGAAGTGCTCCGCCTGGGCGGACGGGTGATGAAAGATGTCTCCGGCTACGATCTCAAGCAGCTCTTCATCGGCTCCGAAGGCACGCTGGGTGTGATCACCGAGATCACCCTGCGCCTCCTCCCCAGGCCGCCCGCCCGCGGAGCCCTGGCCATCGCCTTCGAACGCCTCGAAGCCGCATGCGAGGCCACCGTCGCCCTCCTCTCCAGCGGGATCCTTCCCCTGATGGTGGAATTCATGGACCAGATCACCATGCGGGCCGTGGAATCCTTCCGCCCCTCAGGGCTCCCCACCCGCGCAGAAGCCCTCCTGCTGCTCGCCGCGGACGGAGAGCCCGCCGCCGTGGAGGCCGACCTCCGGCGAATGAGCTCCCTGATGCGCGACCACGGCGGACAGGTGCTCCGCGCCGCCTTCGACGCCGGAAACACCCTCCACACGGAAGCGCTCTGGGAGATCCGCCGCAACGTATCGCCCGCCCTGGCCCGACTGGCCCCCCACAAGCTCAGCGAGGACATCACCGTTCCCCGCAGCCGGATCCCCGCCATGGCCCGCCGCATCCGGGAGATCTCCCGGGAGACCGGGATCCCCATCGCCCTCTACGGCCACATCGGCGACGGCAACCTCCATCCCACGCTCCTGTGCGATCGGCGCAACCCGGATGAGATGGCCCGCGTCGCCCGGGCGGCCGCCGCGATCTTCGAGGCCGCCCTCGCCCTGGGCGGCGTGCTCTCCGGCGAGCACGGGATCGGCATGCTCAAACTGGATTTCGTCCCCCGCGCCTTTCCCCCCGCCATCCTCGAGAAATTCTGGGCCCTCAAAGCCCTGTTCGACCCCCACGGCATCATGAACCCGGGCAAGAAATTGCCCATGCCCCGAAACTGGACCTGATCCCGCCCTCCGGGTGCATAATTTCCTAACAGGAGGGGAGGAACCATGACCGCGCTGCAAATCGGAGATCCTGCGCCGCTGATCTTCGGAACCACCCTAAACGGCGAGCCCTACCTGGAGGACCCCCAGGGGGTTCGCCACATCCTGCTTCTCGCCTTCTTCAAAGAATCGTGCGCCGCCTCCCGACGGATCCTGCCCGCTCTGGAACGCCTCCACCAGGCATACCGCACCGATCACTGGCGGCTGCTGGGGATCGGACAGGATCCGCCTGAAACCCTTCGGGAGATGGCGCGGGAATTCCAGATCTCCTTTCCCCTCATCGCAGACCGGGATTTCCAGACCTCCCGGTCCTACCGGCTCACCCACGTGCCGACCCTCTTCCTGATCTCGCCCGGCGGCCGGATCCAGCGGATCCTGATCGGCTTCCATCGGGAGGGGCTGGAAGACCTCTCCCGCGCCCTGGCGCGCTCGCTGAGCCAGGAGCCCCAGCCCATCACCCGGGCGGAGGATCCACCCCTCCAGCCCGCCTGAGTCTCCGCCCACCTGGAGCCTCGGTGAGGCTCCCCATCCCATCGGAGATACCTGCCCGCGATGAAAGCCTCAACGCTGGAGACGCGAATCCAGATGTTCCGGGAACAGCTCCGGGCACTGATGGAGGCCCCGCCGGGCAGCGCGGTGGTGTTCGAGATCCCCGGCCGCCCGCTGGCCTATGTGCAGCTCGAGCGAACGCCCGAAGGCCTCCGCGGGGAAGTCTGCAGCGGGGACTGGGGGCCCCGACGGCGGGCCCGTCCGCTCCCCCGGGCCGCCCAGGAGCGATTGCGCGGGATGGGCTGGACCCTTCCGCCCCGCCTGCGCGAGCAAAACCCCTTCAAACACTTCAGCCCGGACGACCCGGAGGCCATCGCCCAGGAGATCGAGCGCATCTTCCGGGAGATCTATCAGTGCCCGCCGGATTACACGGCGCGCACCGAGGGCGTGCTTTACGCCAAACCGTAAGCCGGGATTCACTTCGGAGGAGGGACCCCTATGCGCATCCTGGTGGTGATGGCGCATCCCGATGATCCCGAATTCGCCGCCGGCGGGACCATCGCCCGCTGGACCCAGGAAGGACACGAGGTGATCTACTGTCTGGCCACCCGGGGCGACAAAGGCAGTCAGGATCCCACGATGACCCCGGAGCGCCTGGCCGCCATCCGGGAGGCCGAGCAACGACAGGCCGCCGCCCTCCTCGGCGTGCGCGAGGTCCTCTTCCTGGACTACATGGACGGCATGCTGGAGCCGAACCTCTCCCTGCGCCGCGACATCGTGCGGGCGATCCGCCGCTACCGGCCGGAGATCGTGGTGACCATGGACCCGGAGACCCTCATCCGGGGGGATCGCTACATCAACCACAACGATCACCGGGCCATCGGACTGGCCACCCTGGACGCCATCTTCCCCGCGGCCGGGAACCCGATGTATTTCCCGGAGCTGCTCCGAGAGGGCCTGGAGCCCCACCGGGTGCGAGAGGTGTATCTCTCCACCACCGAACGCGCCAACCACTGGGTGGACATCACGGACGTCTTCGATCGGAAGCTCGCCGCCCTGCGCTGCCACGCCAGCCAGATCCCGGATCCCGCCGCGCTGGAGCGGCGCCTGCGGGAACGGCTGCGCCGCGAGGTGGACGGCAAAGAGATCCTGGCCGAAGGATTCCGCCGCGTCGTGCTGGAAGGGTAGGGGGATCCCATGGACATCCGATGCGCCCGCTGTCACCGCACCGCTTCGTATGATCCATCCGTCTGGCGCTGCCCGTGCGGAGGTCCATGGGAGCCCATCCGCCCGCTCCCCTTCGACCACCGGGCCATCCAGCCTCATCGGCCCGGGATCTGGCGCTACGCGGACCTGTGGCCCTCCGCGCTACGCCCCCTCAGCCTGGGGGAAGGGTGGACCCCGTTGATCCCGCTGCGCCGGGCGGATCCCCGGCTGTGGGCCAAGCTGGATTACCTGATGCCTACCGGATCGTATAAGGATCGGGGGACCGCCACCGGCCTGAGCGCTCTGCTCACGCGGGGCGCGGGCGAAGTGATGGATGATTCCTCCGGCAACGCCGGGGCCTCCCTGGCTGCCTACGCCGCCCGGGCCGGGATCCGGGCCACCCTCTTCGTCCCGGCCCACGCCGCGCCGGCCAAGAAGGCCCAGATGCAACGCATGGGCGCCCGATTGGTGGAAGTCCCCGGCCCCCGGGCCCAGGCCACCGCCGCGTTGACGGAAACGCTGAAGGAAGGCGGCATCTACGCCAGCCACGTTTACAACCCCTTCGTCCTCCTGGGATTGGCCGCGGCGGCGTGGGAGATCTGGGAACAGCTCGGGCGCAGCCCCGACGCGGTGATCGCTCCCCTCGGGCACGGGATGCTCTTCCTGGGGCTCTTCCTCGGGTTCGAGGCCCTCCAGGCCGCCGGCTACATCGAGCGCCTCCCCCGGCTCTACGGCGTCCAGGCCGAGGCCTGCGCTCCGCTGGCCCGCGCCTTCGCCGCCGGAGCCGAAGATCCGGTCCCCGTGGTGGAAGGAGAAACCATCGCGGAAGGCGTGCGGATCGCCTCGCCGCCTCGAGGCCGGGAGATCCTGCAAGCCGCCCGGATCACCGGAGGAGCCATCCTGACGGTGACGGAGGAAGAGATCCGAGCCGCCCAGGCCGCGCTGGCGGGCCAGGGGTTGTTCGTGGAACCCACCGGCGCCCTCAGCATGGCCGCATGGCCCCGCGCCGTCCGGGACACCGATCGAGCCGTGGTCCTGATGCTGACCGGAAGCGGCCTGAAAACGCAGCAGTAGAGATGTAGGGCTGCGACGGCCTCCATCGCCACACCCCGCATCGCATCGCCGGTGCCCTCCGGCTCCATGGCTATCATGTTTACATGGGAGGAAACACCGGATGGAAGAGAACGGCATCCTGTGGCTCACCATCAAGGATCTCCCGGTCGAGGAGCGACCCCGGGAGCGACTGTTGCGACACGGTCCGGCCGCGCTGTCCGCAGCGGAGCTGCTGGCGATCCTGCTGCGCACCGGGCGCCGTGGGGAGAACGCCCTGCAACTGGCGCATCGTATCCTGCAGCACTGCGAGGGATTGAGCGGGCTGGGGCGGATCCCGGCCCATGAGCTGGCCCGGATCCCGGGGGTTGGCCTCGCGAAGGCGGCCCAGATCCAGGCCGCCCTGGAGCTGGGCCGGCGCGTCGCCGCCGCCGCTCCGGAGGAGCGCCCCTTCGTTCGCTCCGCGCATGAGGCTTATATGTTGCTGGCGGACATGGCGGACCTGGAGCAGGAAACCCTGCGGACCATCTTGCTGGACACCCGGGGGCGGGTGGTGGCGATCCCGACAATCTATGTAGGGAACGTGAACACCACCCTCGTGCGGCCGGCGGAGGTGTTTCGGGAGGCCATCCGGCGCAACGCGGTCTCCCTGATCCTGGCCCACAACCATCCCTCGGGGGATCCCACGCCCTCTCCGGAGGACATCGCGCTCACGCGGGATCTCATCGCGGCAGGGCAGCTGCTGGGGATCCGGGTGCTGGATCACCTGATCATCGGGCGCGGCCGATATACCAGCCTGCGGGAGCGAGGCCTATCCTTCGACGCTCCATCCTCTCCTCATCCCGGTTCAGGAACCTGAGCGCTCACCTTGCGTTCAGTGGGCGCAGAAACCTTCCGCGGACCTCCATGGAAAATCCGGCCACCGGGGGTCCGCGGAAGGCTTATAAAATGATCCCTTCGAACCCCTCTCTTCTCCCCCCATCCCC
>Ga0080007_1064844_pt1 | contig 57953 bp, 69 predicted proteins | sample OctOCTMetagenome_FD_69210 | JGI IMG/M metagenome (GOLD analysis project Ga0080007, IMG submission 69210) | Hot spring and microbial mat streamer communities from Octopus Spring Streamers, Yellowstone National Park, USA - OCT_B (SPADES... | ecosystem: Environmental > Aquatic > Thermal springs >...
GAATTCCGATGGACATCGGACAGCCTTACGATTACTTGGTCGCCGACAAACGGTTTTTGAAGGATGGGCTCAAAGGCATTTTGGCAATTGGGCGATGGTCACGGGAATGGGGCAAGCGGTAAAGCCTCTTGCGTGTAGGCGTGCATGCGTGCAAATGGGTTGTTCGTGATTGAGAAAAACTGGAGAGCGCATCTCCTGATGCGCCGAAAAATTTTTCGGCAGCGCAGAAGCGCTGCCCTCCAGAAAATTTCTGTTTCACTATTCGCCACTCGCTATTCGCTACTCGCCGCCGTTTCGCCATTCGCTGCCGTTTCCTGACTTGCCGATTTGCCGATTTCACGATTTGCCGATAAGATTCGGCTCAGCAGGAGCCTCGCCCTCCCAAATCTCCTGCTCTATTTCGTCTCCAAACGGTTTACGGCACAATTACGACAGCGCTTTTTGGAAAGGAGGCGGCTTGAAAGATGGCGGAGCGAAAAGTGCGTGTGGGAGTAGTGAGTTTGGAGCATGTCCATGCTCCGGGGCTAATTCGTGCTTTTCAGGAACACCCAAAGGCTGAAGTCGTCGCTATCGCCCACGAAGATTTGGAAGAAGCCCAAAGGGTCTCCGAGCAAATGCAAATCCCGCGCGTTTACTTGAGCGTGGAAACGATGCTTGACAAGGAACCGTTGGATGCGGTTTTGTGCTGCGCAGCCAACGCAAAACACGCTTCAATTGCCGAACTTGTCTTAAGCAAAGGCTTGCCCTTGTTCGTTGAGAAACCGATGAGTGCGACTGTTGCTGACGCCCGCAGGATGCTTTTAGCCGCACAAAAATCTGGCACCATTTTGATGGTCAACTATCCCAGCACTTGGAACCCAGCGCTTCACAAGGTCAAGCAACTCCTTGACGACGGCGCAATTGGTCAGCCAGTTTACTTTCGTTGGAGGGCGGGTCACCGCGGTCCTTTGGCAGGGTTGCCGCCCGACCAACAAGCGAAATCTTGGTGGCACCAACGGCTTTTGGGAGGCGGGGCTCTGCTTGACTTTTGTTGCTACGGTGCGAACATCTCCTTCTGGTGGTTTGGGCAAATGCCTTTGAGCGTTATCGGAGTTGCAGATAGGCTGGCTAAACCTTTCGGCGATGCGGAAGACAACGCAGTCCTCGTCGCCCGTTATCCCAACGCTTTTGCTGTCTTGGAAGCATCTTGGAGTCAAGGAGGGGCAGTTCCCGGAGGTCCGCTCGTGGTCGGAACTGAAGGAGCAATGACAATCACCCAACGAGAAGGGCAAGCGGGAGTTTTGTTGACCTGTGACGGCAAAGAGGAGTTCATCGCCGCTGACCCTCTGCCGCCTCACCTCCAAAACGGCGTTGTCCATTTCCTTTCTGCCTTGCTTGAAGGAACGCCGCTGCACGAAACCGTTTCTCCCGAATTCAATGTCGGGGTTCAAGCGATTTTGGAAGCCGGGATGATTGCTGCCCGAACAGGAACGGCTGTCAACCCGAGATTGTTGTGAGGCTTGATGCGTGAAGCGTGAATCGTGAAGCGTGAAAAAGTTTTTGGAGTTGAGCCTGCAACTGAAAGGGCGGTGATGGAAAATGGTGCGTAAGGCATTGGTCGCCGGTATGTTTTATGCTCGCGACCCCAACGGGTTGCGGAGGCAACTACAGGAATGTTTTACCCATCGTCTCGGTCCCGGCTCAATTCCGACGCCCAACGAACAAGGTCAACGGCGAATAATCGGATTGGTCGCACCTCATGCAGGTTACATGTATTCGGGGATGACCGCTGCAAGGGCATATGCTGCCCTCGCTGAGGATGGCATCCCACAAGTTGCAATCATATTCGCACCAGCCCACTATCACCCGGGTGCACCTTTCGCAATTTGGACGAGAGGGCAATGGGAAACGCCTATCGGTGCGCTGACCGTTGACGAGGAACTCGCAACGGAATTGGCAAAAGCAGGCGACGGCTTCAGGGAAGATTTTGAGCCTCACTTGGGCGGCTTTGGCTACGGCGAACACTCCATTGAAGTCCAACTCCCGTTCCTGAAGTTCGTTTTCGGTGACCGAACACCCTCAATCGTTCCCATCTGCGTTTCAAGCCACAACTTCAGCCAACTTTGCAACGCAGGCAAAAAACTCGCCGAGGCAATCACGCGACTCCAACGAGATGCCGTCATCATCGCCAGTTGTGACTTCACCCACTACGAACCGCAAGCAGTTGCTGAAGTTCACGACCGTGAGGCACTGAACAGGATAATCGCCCTTGACAGTGAAGGTCTGTGGCAAACTATCAGACGCTACCCAAGCCAATCCGATGTTTTGGTTGCGATTCCGATGATTGAGGCTTGCAAGCAACTTGGTGCGAAGGAAGGGAAATTGCTGGGTTACAGCACTTCAGGTAGCGTCACCGGCGATTTGGCTCAAGTCGTTGGCTATGGAGCGGCTGCAATTTTGCGCTGAGTGAGAAGGAGGGATGCAAAAAGTGCGAGGGCTAATTTGCCTTTGGGGTCTTTCGCTTTTGTTCGTCGTTGGGTGCGAGAGGATAAAGCGAGGCGAGGTCGCTGTTCAACCCGCTGAAGTTGTCAAAGCGCCAAAACCGAGAGTGAAACCGGAAGAGGCAAAACCGCCTCAACCCGAAGTTGCACAGCAACCGACTGCGCCTGAGACTGCAGCGCCTGAAACCGCTGCTCCTGAAACTGCTGCACCTCAGCCGACACCACCTGAGGCAACCCAACCTGCGACTGCCCAACCAACTCCAACCAAACCAACTCCAACCCAGCCAACTCCTCAACCAACTACACCTCAACCTGCACCTAAGCCGGAAGTTGCCCAACCTCCAACGCCGACAGCCGCCGAAGTTGCAGCGGTCAATTTTGCCGATGAAGCGAGAAGCGTTCGGGCAAGTGCTGATGCCCTCCACAGCCAATTTGACCGCCTACCTGTAGGCGAAATTCGGTCAAGGCTGTTGCTCCTTAACCAAGCCGTCAGCGAACTTGAGGTTAGGTCGCCTGCACTCGTGCTTTGGCGAACCGCCTTGAGGCTTGAAGTCACGAGCAAAGCACCTTACCCCGATGTCGCATCCGCAAGGGCTTGGATAGCAAGGGCAAGGGCAATCTTGACAGAGCAAAAAATCGGTCTCACGGCTCTGGCAAACGCTGAAGCGGCGTTGAAAACGGGAGATTGGAAAGGCGCAGCAACAGCGCTGAGAGACGCCGCCAATCGCTTGAAGGCTCCCGAGCAAGCGGAGGCTTTGACCCAAGCGAGGATTTGTTTGCTCAACGCACTGGAAGCGTTAGAGCGGCAAAAGAGCAGCGTCGCAAAAGCAGAAGTTGGCGAAGCAGTCAAAGCCCTTGACAGGTTGATTGCATCGCTACCGTGATGGGACAAGGGGCACGGGACAAGGGACACGAGATGAGGTAGATGGGGAATGAAGGTCGTAACAGTGACTCTCAACCCGGCGGTTGACAAAACCCTCGTCGTCCCAGATTTCCGCCTTGAGAGAGTCGTCCGCGTCAGCGAGGTCTTCATCTACCCGTCAGGCAAGGGAGTGAATGTCGCAAGGGTTTTGGTCAGGCTTGGGGTTCCAGCAATTTGCCTCGGTTTCGTTGGCGGTTATGCGGGAGCATTTTTGGCTGATGGGCTCTCCCGCGAGGGCATTGAACACGATTTCACGACTGTCGCCGACGAAACCCGCATCAACTTGACAATCCGTGACCCCAAAACGGGTTTGGAAGTCCACTTAGTTGAACCCGGCTCCCGCATAAGTGAGGAGGATTGGCATCGTTTCGTGGAAACTTACGAGCGGCACTTGAAAGAGGCGAGTTGGGTCGCTTTGTGCGGTTCACTCCCGCCGGGTGCACCTTCAGACAGTTACGCCCAACTTATTCAACTCGCTCACAAGCACGGTGTCCCATGTGCCCTTGACACCAGCGGTGACGCCCTTTGCAAAGGTGTTGAAGCAGTTCCCGAAGTCATCAAGCCCAACAGGCAGGAGTTGGCGGATTTAGTTGGCGAGCAAGTGGACAGCGACAAAAAGTTACTTGTCTCAATTTGCAGGCTTCACCAACTCGGCATCAAAACCATCGTCGTCTCACTCGGAAAAGATGGCGCTGTCGGGAGCGACGGGCAAAGTTTGCTGAAAGCAACGCCACCGCCCGTTCAGGTTGTCAACACCATCGGTTCAGGCGATGCGCTTCTGGCAGGTCTGATTTTCGCTTTGGTGAAGGGACTTCCCTTCAACGAGGCGTTAAAGTTCGCTGTCGCAACTGGAACGGCGAACACCCTCGTTGACGGTCCCGGCTACATTGACATCAAAACGCTCCACGAAATCTTTGGGGAAGTCAAGGTTCAAAGACTTCTGTAGCGAGTGGCGAATAGCGAATGGCGAGTAGTTTCGCAGGGCAGTGCTACTGCACTGCTGGAAATTGGTTTTGGACTGAACATTGCACTTCGCACTCAAACTTGGCTCACTGGGAGGTTCGCCCTCCCAAAAGGTGGCGTCGCCTTTCGTGGGCAACAGGCGTTAAAAATGCTGCAGGAGTGCCAAGTTGACGCTGCGGAAAACTCAGACGAAGGGAAGTGGGTGATGGCGGATGGAACCTGCGGAGAGGCTTATTGTCGCTTTGGATTTTGATGACCGCGACAGTGCTTTGAGGCTTGTGGACAAGTTAGGCGATTTGGTTACTCGCTACAAAGTCGGCTACAGGCTCTTGACCGCTGCTGGCTTTGAAATTTTGAGCGAGTTAGCCCAGAGGGGCAAATGGATTTTTTGCGACATGAAACTGCACGACATCCCAGCGACGGTCGCTGGGGCAGTCCGTAACTTGGCTGCTTACAGGGTCGGCTCAATTTCCCTCCACGCATCCGGCGGGAGCGCTATGCTCAAAGCAGCAGTTCATTCAATCCAGAACCTTGCCCATCGCCCCCAACTTTGGTGCGTGACGGTTTTGACCAGTTTGGACGACGCTGTAGTCCAAAACGAGTTGCTTGTGCCCTACTCTGCTGAGGATTTTGCGGTTCACCTCGCCCGAATCGCCCGCTTCTGCGGTTGCGATGGCGTTGTTGCGTCGGGTAACGAGATTGAACGCATAAAGGAAAGTTGTGGCGAAGATTTCATCGTTGTCGTCCCCGGAGTCCGACCTTCATGGGCGGAGAAGCATGACCAGAAAAGGGTCATAACGCCAGCAGAAGCGGTAAAACGGGGCGCAGATTTCCTCGTTATAGGGCGAGCAGTGACGGAAGCCGATGACCCAGCGAGCGCTTTCATGCGGATTGTTGATGAAGTCCGCTGAAGGTTGTGAGTTGCGGGTTAAGCGTTCAAGACATGTCAGCCCGATCCGGCTTCTCTTCTGGCGTTGCAGCACGGGGCAAGTTTTCTGTCGGAATTGCGTTGGGGTTTGGAATCGCAGGCAAGTTAGCCAGTTCAATCTCTCCAACTCCAACAGCACGAGGCAACATTGAAAACTCCTCAAGTTCTGCAATGACCTTCTGGCAATACTCCCTCAAATGCGGACCTGCCCATCTTGCAAGCCTTCTCAACTTCGGCAAAGCCTCAACCGCCTTCAACTCCCTCAAAGCCCAAACAGCATTGAAAACCCAATCCCTTTGCCTTCTATCCAACAAGCCCGTGAGCGCTGCAACTATCTCTGACCGATACTCCTTCGCCAGTTCAAAAAGGGCGTTTTTGTCCCGCTCTTCCACCACCTTCCTGAAAAGTTCAACGATTTCGGGTTTCAGTTTCATCAACGCCTCTTCCGCCCAATCGCGGACTTTCCACCGAAGCCGTTCCCTGAACTCCTCTTTTGCAAGCCCTATCCCTTTCATGAACGCCATTTTGGCTTCGTAGAAACCGAACAAGACTTCGCTTAAATCGCCAAGAAACGGAATGAGGGCTGGAATTGCCTTCTGGTCTCCAATTTCGCCCAAAGCCCAAATTGCAGCGACACGCTCATCAATTTGGACTTGCTTGGCTTTAAGGAACTCAACGAGGTGTTCAACAGCATTTTGTGCCTTTAACCTACCAAGCACAAAGATCGCCAGCAAAGATTCTGGGTTGGGAAGGAAAAGGGGAATTTTCTGTCTGGCTTGAAGGATTTGCAAAAGGTTCGGAATGGCTTTTTCGCCTTCGGAGAGCATTCGGTTGAAAACTTTCTCCCACCTGAAGGATTCAGATGGTTTGAGCGACAAGGCGTGCGAAGAAATTTGCCTGAATCGGTAATGCAACACCACTGACAAAAGTGCCAGACCGAGGAGAAACACCAACAGAAACAGCGTGCAGAAAGGGGGCAATTTTTCGGAAAGGACAAAGAGCAGGGGAAGCGAAACAAACATTAAGGATGTCCACCCATCTATCACCGCCTCTTTCAAACGGGAGATGAAGCCTCGCCACCGAAACTTGAGTTTCAAGAGTTTCTGCCTTCCAGCCGCTGACAGCCTTTTTAGGCTTTGGGCAAAACTTTTCCATCCCAATTCCTTCATCGCAGTTCACCCGCTGATTCACTGCCAGCAAACATTTTGCCACCAAGACGGTTTAAGGTTCACCCGATGCCGAACAAGTTTAGGTTCTCAACCGCTGACAGAAACCAGCGGCGTGAGTGTTTTTCGCAGCGTTAGGGAAAGCCCCACACTTTCACATCGCTTCAGGGGCACTTACGCCGAGAAGGCTTAGAGCGTTGCGGATTGTCACTTGCGTTGCTTTGACAAGTGCCAGCCTCGCTGCGCTGAGTTTCACATCGTCACCGAGCACACGGCAGCGTTCGTAGAAGTCATGGAACTTGTCGGCGATTTGAAGGGTGAACTGGGTGAGCAAGTGGGGCGAGAATTTTTCAGCGGCTTCCCTGACAGTCTCTGGGAAGCGAGCAATTGCTTTCATCAACCGCCTCTCCATTTCGTCGCTGAGCAATCTCAGGTCGGCATCCCTGTATTCGCTCAAAGCGGGGTGATTTCGCTTTTCCGCTTCCCTGAAAATGCTGCAACATCTGGCATGAGCATACTGGACATAGAAGACGGGGTTCTCTTGCGATTGTTTGACAGCGAGGTCGAGGTCAATGTCCAAGTGGGTGTCGGCGCTTCTCATGAGGAGGAAGAAACGGGCTGCGTCTTTCCCAATCCAGTCAAGCAAGTCGTCAAGGGATACGATTTCGCCTGCCCTTTTGCTCAGCCTGACGGTTTCGCCTCCCTTGACCAGTCGGACGAGTTGGTAAATCACGATTTTCAGCCAATCTTCATCTTCCCGCTCAATCCCCAAAGCCTTCAAAGCGGCGTGCATCCTCGGAACATGCCCGTAATGGTCAGCGCCCCAAACATCAACGACGAAAGCGTAACCACGCTCGTGCTTGTAGATGTGATAGGCGATGTCTGAAGCAAAGTAAGTTGGAGCGCCCGTGCGCCTGACGAGGACTTCATCCTTTTGGTCGCCGAAGTCGGTCGTTCGCATCCAAAGAGCGCCCTCTTCCTCGTAAGTCAAGCCTTTCCGCTTGAGCAACTCAATGGTTTGGGCGACGCGCCCCGAGTCGTAAAGCCATTGCTCACTGACCCAATTGTCGTAAACGATTCCGAACCGCTCAAGGACTGACTTATGCTGGGCGACAATTTTCTCCCGAGCCAAGTCAAAGAACTTGCGCCTCCTCTCTTCCGGCGGCAAGTTCACGAAAGCGTCGCCATATTCGTTGACAATTTCTCGGGCAAGTTCAATCACATACTCGCCCTTGTAGCCTTCCTCCGGGAACGGGACATCGTAGCCGAGCAACTGCAAGTATCGGGCTTCCAACGATTCGCCGAAGTTTTGGACTTGGGTTGACATGGTGACATCGTTGATGTAGTATTCGCGCTCAACTTTGTAGCCGATGGCTGAGAGCAAATTGGCGATGGCGTCGCCCAATGCGCCGCCCCTTGCGTTCCCGATTTGGAGTGGACCTGTCGGGTTAGCACTGACGAATTCCACCTGAACCTTTTTGCCCTCACCGATGTCCCAATGCCCAAACTTCTCGTCCTTTTCAATCGCTTCCCTCACAGCCTCATGAAGCCAATCATCGGTCAGGAGGAAGTTGATGAAACCGGGATGTGCAACTTCAGCCTTCCGAACGAGGTCATTCGGCGGTAAGTGTCGGACAATTGCGTTTGCGATTTCCATCGGGCTCCGCTTCATTGGTCGAGCCAAGACCATTGCGATGTTAGTTGCGAAGTCACCGAACTCCTCTTGAGGTGGCGGCTCAACCATGAAATTGGGCAACTCACTCAACTCGGGCAAATCTCCACTTTTCATCGCATCGGCAACAGCCTGTTTCACCAAAGCAAAAAGTTGTTCCCTGACTTGCCTCATTTGGGTCACCTCGCCGTCAAGGTTTGTGGCATTAGAAGATGAACCGAGGGAAACCGAAGGCGTTGGCTATAAGGTTAACGCCCCAAAGGCTAAGCCATGCCCCAGCCAAGACCTGCAAAAATCCCATGTTCCACACTTGCCAGATCAAAGGCAGCGTTCGGAAAGGTTGGTGCTGAAAACGGGCAAGCAGTTCCTCGCCCGCTTTCAGACCGCTTCTGAGTTGATGGGGTTTGGGGCGCTTGACGGTGAAAATCCGCTGAAGCCACATGCCCAACTGCCTCCAGAAAAAGGCAGCCAAGACAACCAAAGCAATTTTGACGGACGGCGAAATGTTGCTGACCAAAGCAGTGCTGACCAAAATCACCAATGCCGCCAAGTTCGTCCCGCAACGAGGGTGTTCTAAAGGCATCCGCGAAACTGCTTCGGGAGTCAAGTCCTCGCCTTGTTCAATGGCATGGACGACTTGGTGTTCGGCGCCATGATAGCCCGTCAGGGGAAGCAACTTCAGCAGGACGAAAAACAGCAAGATTTCAATCCAAGGCAAAGTGTCTAACAGCCACATAAACGGCGTGCTTCCAAAGCCCGCCAGGTATGGGATGAAGAGACCTGTCCCGTAAGCGCTTCCCCAAATCGGTCTCAAAAAAGCATCGGTCAAATACAAACCAGCCAGAACCAGAACTCTTGCTGCAACCAAACAAAGCGCCATCGCTATTCCTGTCGCGACAAGCGCCAAGTCACCGACGCCGCCACGATGGTTGCCTGTTGTGAGGTAAACACCGAAAGGCGTTGCCATCCCCCCTATTCGTTGCGGTCTCAACCCTCTCAACAAGACGCTCACGACATCAGCCTTAGTCACCATTCCTTGCAACCTTCCATCCATCCCAACTACAGGCAGTGCTCGCAAGCCTTGCGTTTTCATCAGCCAAGCAGCGTATGAGAGGGGAGTGTCCGGGGAGATTGGTTGAACGGTCGGGCGCATCAAGTCAGCCACCTTCAATTCGCGATGCGAGTTGAGTGAGACAGAGAGAAGGGTGTCCTCGTCGATCATGCCGACAACCATGCCATCTTGGAGGACAGGCAGAATTGGGCAACCAGATTTCCTCATCGCCTCCGCTGCTTTACCAACCGAATCCGTCACTTGAACGAACGGGCAAGGGCGGGCTATGTCTCCAACTCGCATCTTCTTTCATCACCTTTGCAAAACTCTTCGGCGCTAAAGTTTGGACGCAACCAGATGCCCGGCGGTCATTAACAATTTTGAAGCAGTCGCCGTTGCAGTGACAGTAATTTGCGCTAAAATTTTGCAGCGCCGTTTAGTTACGAGACTCGTCCCTTCTCGTGGATTGATGACGCAATCAAAAGCAAGCCATGCTACGGACTTTAGTCGGCGACATCATGGGAGGGCGAGGCTCCTGCCAAGCCGAATCTTATCGGCAAATCGTGAAATCGGCAAATCGGCAAGTCGGGAAACGGCAGCGAATAGCGAGTAGCGAGTGGCAAACAAAATTTTCGCCGAATGAATTCGGCGCTCAGAAAAGTTCATCATCAACCACTGGCTAAAGCCAGTAGCATGGTTAGTTTCGGAACACCTGTTGAAGGAGGGTAAGCGAACCATGTGGCGATGCGAAATCTGCGGTAAAAGCGGGATGAACAGTTACCGGGTGAGCCACTCAAACAAACACACAAAAGTTTGGCTGAGAGCAAACATCCAGAAAGTCCGAGTCCGCGTGAACGGTGGCGTCAAGCGGATGAAAGTTTGCACCTCCTGTCTCAAAAAGGGGAAGGTCATCAAGGCTGCTTAGCCTAACGAAACTCATGGGCGCCTATGTCTGGCTTCGGACCACGCGGCTTACCATCTATGTCGCTCGCAACTTCGGGCAAAGGAATTGCTTTGTCAATGGCTTCAACCGCCTTTGCTGTTAAGCGCAAATTGCCCGACCTCGCATCCACGAAAGCGAAACTGTAATCTGGCACGACCAAGTTGTTGAGCAGCAAAACCTTGCTCGGCGATTCGTTTTTGATAGGCGGACCACTGAGCAGGTTGTTGACAACTCTCAAGCCTTCGTTGTCGTGGACGAGCCTTATCAGCCTGCCAAGTTTGTTCGCTGGGTCGTGGATGGTGTTGTGGGCGATAAGGCAATCCCGAGTGTAGTCGGCGACGATGCCTGATTCTGGGCAACGGACGATGAAGTTGTTGCGAACGATAACGCGAGTGCAGTGGACATCAATGTCTGGTGGCTTCCAAGAGTTGCCCAAGGCGATGCCGACATCGCAGTCAATGATAATGTTGCGCTCAACGATGCAGTCCCTGCTGTCGTGCCAAAGGAAGATAGCGCCTCTGCCCTCGCGAGTTCGCCCCTGTATCCCCACGAACACATTGTCGCTAATGACCCAACCTTGGGCGAACATGACATCAATCCCGCCAATGTAGTTGCCGTTGAAAGTTTGTGGGTTATCGGTTGGGTCATCCTCAAAGGTCTTCGGGCGGTCGTTGACGAAAACGCAAAACTGAACTTTGCAACCTGTCGGGCGCGGGACATTAGGCGGGACGCGAACACCTTTAACCCCTCGCTGCCACACATTGCGGATGATGCAGTTGTAGATGGTGACGCGGTGAACCCCTGTGTCTGTGTCAAGTTTGATTCCGTTCCAGCGGACATTTTGGACGGTCAGGTGAGCGATGGTGACATCGGAGCAACCAGTTACCGCAATCAACTCGCCGAGTTGATGTTTGCCGCCATCCAAAATCACCTTTTCCGGTCTTCCGCTTTCTCCCCTCAGCGTGAGCCCATCTTTTCGGATTTCCAGCCTCCGAGGCAGGAAGTAATGCCCGTCGGCGACCAAAATGGTTGCCCCGGGTTTTGCCTTTTCAATCGCTTCAAAAAGTTCGCTCACGGAACTCACCCTAAGAACTTCGCCCTTCGGAGTGGGCAGTGGCGGTGCTTTCGGTAGCCAATCCTGAAAAGCCAAGTCGGGTAGGTTCATGGACTCGTGGCTTCTCTTGTCCTTTGCCATCAGCACCTTTTCAATCACCTCGACATATTTCAGCAGCACGAGGTAGTTGCGGAGCGAGTATCCGTTGCACCTGAGGGCTTCCTCGGAGTAATCGTCGCGATACTTTGCTGGGTGGCTTGGGTGAACCCCGTCGCGGGAAATAAGGGTCGGGACATCGTATCCCTCATAGTCCTTGAACTTTTCCGAACTTCCGTCCCAGTCGTCAGGTCGGCGTTTGAGGATTTCAGCGTGGTAATCAACGAGCGGGACTTTCAGTTCGGCTGCGACTTGCCGAGCCGCTTCCGCGAAAGCGGCAGATTTCTCGACGAACCCGCTGCGAGGGGGAATTGTGCTCAGGATGACAATCGTTCCGTTGTCAAGGCACTTTTGGACGAGCGATTTCAATTGGGCGCGATACTCGTCAACGGAGACATGGGTCAAATCGTTTGTCCCAAACATGATGATGACAACTTCGGGGTTGAGCCTCTTCAACCACTCGTCCACATGCTCAAGAGCCCATTTGACGGTCTTGCCTCCTTCATTGCCGAACTCGGGACCTTTCCATCTCCAGCATTCAGGTCGCATGTAGGCATTGACAATTTGGAAGGCTCGTTCCATCTCCGGTGGCGCGTTCTTTCGGGCATAAGGCAAGGGAGCCCAGAAAGCCATCGTCACAGTGATTGAATCGCCGAATTGGGCGAATGTACCTTTTTGCCCTGAAAACTTTTGGTGAACTCTTCGCATTGCCTCAACCCATTCAAGTTCATTGTCAGCACCAATCCAACCACCCAAACCGACTAACGCCCCAAGCAGGATCGCTAATCCCAACCATCCCGCGCCTTTTCCCATGCTGTGCTCAACCGCCTCAAATTATGGTGAGACCTCCCTTGCGATGAATCAGCACAAATCCGAGCAACCCTAAGTTTGCTTGCCTTTGGCTTTAGGAGATGGCAAACTGAGTTGGGGCGAATGAGAAAGCGAGGCGATGTGCTATGGCAGAACAGAAAAAGCCCGAACAACAAACACCAAAGGAAAGCAAGGGTCAAAGGTTCATCGTAGCGCCAGAAGCCGAATTGGAAGTTATGAAGGCTCGCCAAAAGTTGGCAATCACCATTGGAGTTGTCGCGCTTCTTTTGCTTTTGGCTGGAGGCGGAGTCGCTTTCCTGCTCATGCAGAAGTATCAACAGGGGCTGGCTCAGTTGCCGAAGGTTCAAGAAAAACCTGCAACCGATCTCGCTCAGACCCTTGAGACCCAACATCAACCGAGCGCTAACATCGCACAAGTTCCGCAACAGCATGAAGTCCCTTCAACCGGGCTTGTCCAAGCACCTCCTCCACCGCCCACCCCTTTGCCTGTTCAGCAAGTCCAACAAAGCATCCCCGCCCAATCGCTTTTGGAACGCCCGAGCCCGCCTCAACAGCCTCAACCTATGCCGATACAGCAGCCCCCTATTCAGCCTCAAAAACCAACAATTCCTCCCGGGTTGCTGGACTACTTGGAGCAGTTGAAGCGAATTGAGATGCAGCGGAAGCGGGAAGCAAGCAACTATTGGATTGCACTACAAGCGCTCGAAGATTTGGTCAAGGCACTGCAAGGCGTTGCTTCAACCGGCGACATTTCAGACGCACCCGAATACAACCCGCAGAAAACTTTGCAAACCTATGACGCTTACATGCAGCGCTTTATGATGCTTCGGCAATGGCTTCACCAGTTGAGACCGCCAGCGGAATGCCAGCAACTGCATCAAGCCTATGACCAAGCCTTGCTCGCCCACATCAACGCGATTGGGTCGCTCAAGCAACGAATTGCCCTCAAAGACATGGCAGGTGCTGCTTTGGCTGGGCTGACGATACAGAAGCAAATTGACACAGCCCTGAAGATTGCCGACAACGAATTGGCATCTGTATGCCAGCGGTATGGGATCGCTAAACCTTTCGACATCGGCGATAACCGTTGAACCGGGCTCCTTGCTTCAATCCTTGCACAAGCGGGTGTTGTGAATGTTTTGGGAAAGCATTCGTGAAGCCTTGATGAACATCCGCAGCCATAAACTGCGTTCGTTTCTGAGCGTCTTGGGAGTGACCATTGGGGTCGGTTCGGTCATCGTTATGGTGTCAATCATTGAAGGGGCAAGGCATCGGGTGGTTCGTGAATTTGAGCAAATTGGCTCAAACCTTATCTTCGTCGTTTACGACCGAAGCAAGGCACAAGAGGAAGGTAAGCGGCAGGAGTATTTTGTCGCTTTCAAGTTTGACGATGTGGCAGCCATCAAGCGCTATTGCCCGTCAGTCGCTCATGTGTCCCCTGAGGTTCGGTTGCCTGCAAAGGCTTATCGGATGGGCGAGGAAAAAACAATCCAACTCGTGGGCATAACTCACGAAGCCAACTTCGTGCTCAATTTTGATTTGGCGCGAGGTCGGTTGCTGACGGAAGACGATGTTTTGCAATGGCGCCGGGTTTGCATTATCGGGTGGAAGGTCGCGGAGAAGTTGTTTCCCGGCGAAGACCCGCTGGGCAAGGAAATCCGAGTCCAGAGGCTTCGCTTGACAGTTGTCGGGGTTTTGTCCAAGATGGGGCGAGTGCTTGGGGAACAGAGGGACGATTTCGTCTATGTGCCGCTGCCTGTGGTGCAACAGTATTTGATGGGCAACCGATACATTCACGCAATACTTGCGAAGGCAGAATCACCCGAGAAAATTGAGCAGGCAGCCGACGAAATTTGGGTGGCTTTGAAAAACCGATACGGCGATTTGAGGGGATTACGGGTTGACACTCAACGAAACATTTTGCAGTCAATCGGACGAATCCTCGCCGTCTTCTCAATTGTTCTCGGCGGTATTGGGGCGTTGGCTCTTCTGGTAGGAGGCATCGGGATTATGAACATCATGCTCGTTTCCGTTACCGAGCGAATCAGGGAAATCGGGGTTCGGAAAGCCATAGGGGCGCGGAACCGAGACATAATGCAGCAGTTTCTCATCGAATCTATGACCCTGAGCGGCGTTGGGGGCTTGTTCGGGATGGGATTTGGTTGGGGTTTGAGTTGGCTTGTCGGGTTCGTGATGAAGGAGCGACTTCCAACTTATGTCCCGCTTTGGACAATCATTTTGGCTTTCAGTTTCGCTTTGATGGTCGGTTTGGTTTTTGGCATCTACCCAGCAATCCGGGCTGCAAAGTTGGAACCGGTTGAGTGCTTGCGATACGAGTGAACCTTTCGGGATTTGGCGTGTCTATTTTAATGAGGCTGCAAAATTTTCAAGGAGGTGTTCGCGATGCGCAAACTCACATTAGCAGGGCTCGTCGTCGCTGTTCTCGGTCTCGCCTCTGTTTCACTTTACGCCCAACTGGGAAGCATTCTGAAAGGGGGCGCCATTGTCTTTCTCGTCAATCAGTTTGGCAAGCAAATCAACGAAGGCATCAACACAGCCTTGATGAACCGCAAGTGGGAACACAAGCAGGCTACAAAGGTCGTTCCCATCGTCAGCATCGGCAGCGGCGCTTATGTCGGCGCGGCTCAAGTTATCGGCGACGAGGAAGCAGTGAAGAAAGTTGAGGCAGTCGTCCAACTTGAACTGAACTTGCCCGGACGAGCGAGGGCAAAAGTTTTGATCCCCGTTGATAAAGTCAGCCTCAATGTGACCGAGATGCAAAGGGTCTACGATGTGGGTGTTTCGGCGGTCATTGACCTGAAACTGTGACGCTTTGCAAAAGCGCTAAACTTCAAAGCGAAGAGGTGGAAAGTCATGTTGCCCGAACGGGTGAAAACGGGCATTGCTGGCTTAGACATCGTTCTGGACGGGGGTTTCCTCCGTGGCGCTACCGTGCTGGTTCAAGGTCTGCCCGGCGCAGGGAAAACCACTTTGGGGCTTCAGTTCGTTTACTATGGCGCAACTCAATGCGAGGAACCCGGCTTAATCGTCAGTTTTGAGGAGTTCCCAACCCAGATGCTCCGCGATGCCCTTAACTTCGGTTGGGATTTTGAACCGCTGGTTAGGGAAGGCAAAGTCAAAATCATCGCCACATCGCCCCAAACCTTTTACCAGCAAATTCGTGACCCGAACAGCGAACTGAACCAACTGCTGAGCGAGGGGAAAATCCGAAGGGTTCTCATTGACAGCCTCAGCCACTTTCAACGCTTGACAAACGACCCAGTTGAACTGCGGGAGATTTTGAACAGTCTCCTCAATCGCCTGCGACAAACCCAAACCACTGCTCTTTTGACTCAGGAGATTAGGTGGAGCGAGGGCGAAGTTTCGTTGGAGCAGTATGCTGTTGATGCGGTCGTGCAACTTTTCTTTGAACCCGTCAACAAAGTTCAGCGCCGAAGGTTCATTGAAGTCCTCAAGGCTCGCGGTCAGTCTTTCCAGCCGGGACGCCACAGCATGGAAATCACCAACGAAGGCATTAAGGTCTATCCTATCCCGCTCCCCCGAGGTCACGAGCGGGAACTAAGCATGCGCAGGGTAGCCACTGGAGTTCCCGGATTGGATAGGATGCTGGGCGGAGGTTTCTTTGAGGGCTTCGCCACTTTGGTGGCTGGCGAGACAGGGACTGGGAAATCAACCTTGGTCCGCCAGTTCATCGCTCATGGGGTCTTAAACGGCGAAAGCGGGCTTTATGTCAGTTTGAGGGAAGACCCACAGAGGATTTTGCAAAGCGCCCGAACCATCGGAATTGACTTGACGCCCGCACTGAACGAGGGTAATCTCATCATCCACCATGTCACTGGCGACATTGATGCCTACAAACTCTTTTGGGAGGTCAAAGCGTTGCTTGAAGAACGGGAGAAGGAAGGTCGCCCGATAAAGCGGGCAGCCATTGACAGTTTATCTGACTTGGCTGCGACCTTCCCTGACCCAACTTACTTGCCCCAATACTTGCAAGCCTTCGTTGAGTTGTTCACTTTGCACGGTGTCACTTCCGTTTTCACCCTCAGCGTCACTGCTGCCAACAGCGCTGAGCACTCTCCCGTTGACCCAGACTTGGCAAGGGGCTTAGACTGCATCTTGATGCTCAGATATATGCTCCTTCACGACCATGTCCGAAAGGTCATGACCGTCGTGAAGATGAGGGGGAGCGAGCACGATACAGGAATTCGCACTGTCCGCATCAACGATGGCGAAGGTATGCTGGTTGAGACCGGATTTGAAGGTATGCCTTCCTTCATCCGCAAACTGCAACAACTGGCTCAGGAACAAGGCGGCGAAATGCGCATAACTTAGTGCTCGCATTCCTGCTGAATTGGGAGGTTGAATCATGGCGCCTGATTTACAGTCAATGCTGCAACCTTTGTTGTTGAACCTCGTCGGGTGGCTCCGGTTTTGGTTTTTGCCCAGGTTTTTGTCCGCAGCGGTCATCATCTTCATTGCCTACTTGCTTTCCCGCTGGTTTGACGGGATGTGGCACAAATGGCTCCGCCCTGTCCTCGTTTCTTCCCGCGACAGGAGCGCAAGCCAGTCTGTTTGGCGTCAAATCCGCATCCTTTCGCTTCCCAGAACTTTGACCCGGGTTGTGCTTTTCCTCATAGCAGGCTGGATGATTGCCGAACGCTTTGGAGTGCCTCGTGAAATCGTCCTCTGGGGCTTGACAATCTTCGTCGCAGCAACTCTTTGGTGCATAAGGCATTTGCTCTCGGATTTGGTCGCTGGCTACTCTTTAGTCTTGGACGATGCTTTGGCTGAAGGGGATCAAATTTCTTCGCCGTTGGGCGAAGGGGTTGTGGAACGGATTAGTTGGTTCGCCGTTTATCTGAGGAGCAACGACGGGGTTCAAATCGTCATCCCGCACAGGGCGATGAGAGGAAATGTCATCAGAGTTCGCCGACGGACATCTGATGTCAAGGCGACCCAACAAGCCCCGTCGAAAGTGTGAAACAGGGGAAATCACCTCAATTTTGGTAAAATTGCTGCCACGAAAGCAAGCCCGAGCAAGTTGGGGAGATGGCTGCCGATTAAGGCAGGAATTTGCCCTGCTTCCCCCAACTGACAGCCGATGTTCCAGACAAGGTAGTAGAGCAAAAAAAGCACAACGCTGACACCCACGGCAATGCCTCCTCCCCTGCGCAACTTGAGAGCGATGGGTGCTCCCAACATAGCCAAAACGAAACAACTCAGCGACATAGCGAACCTGTTGTGCCACTCAACGACATACTCGGCAATCACTTCGTAAGGGACTTTCCACTGCCGCATCCTTTTGATTTCTGCTGAGAGGGCTGTTAGGGTTAAGCGGTTGGGGGCAAGCCTTTTCTTGTCAGTGCTCAGTTCAGTCGGAGGTCTCAATGCAGTCGGGCGGGAAAGGCGCTCAAATTGCTCACGGACCATTGGCTTGTCGGGAGTGATAATCTGGACGAACCCGTTGTAGAACTCCCATCGGTTTCCAACCCAACGCGCTTTTTGGGCTTCCAAATAGACCCTTTCCCCCTTCTCCGTCGTCTCAAGGAGCCACAAATTTCTCATCTCTCCTTTTGCGGGATCGAATTGGCTGGCGTTTAGTATTAGCCTCGGAGCCTTTGGCGGGTCAGCGATGAAGAGCCCAGTTGTAACACCTCCCCGCTCCCGATAACGCCACAGCAGCGCATCAGCGGCGCCATAAGTTGGTGGGACGACAAAGGCATTGAGCCAGAAAGAGAGGAACGAAACCAGCAACGCTAATCCACCTATGGGCACAAGCAGCCTGAGGAAACTCACCCCGGCTGCCAACAAGGCTGTTATCTCCAAATCATGGCTCATGCGCCCGATGGTCATGACGACTGAGAAGAGAGTCGAGATTGGGATACTCCAAGCGACCAAGTAAGGCAGCGCTAACAAAACCCAACGGAGGACATCGCTGGGCGGTGCTTGGAGGGAAAAAAGCAACTCAATGCTTTTGCGGAGCACCTCGCCAACCAAGAGGAAGCCAACAAAAACAGCCAGACCAATCAACCACGCCCCCGCAAGTTCCCTCAGCAAGTAACGGTCAAGGATGGTCATTACCCTGTCAACCCTCCAATGTCCTGTTGAACTACAACTCGAAACTCTCGCCCAGATAGTATCGCCGGGCGATTGGGTCGTTGACAATCTCTTGAGGGGTTCCGTGCGTCCTGATGATACCCTCCGAGATGATGTAACTTCGGTCGGTTATCCTGAGGGTTTCCCGGACATTGTGGTCGGTGATGAGAATTCCGATCCCGCGTTGCCTCAATTGGGCAATGATTCGCTGCAAGTCCTCAACGGCAAGAGGGTCAACGCCAGTGAAAGGTTCGTCGAGGAGCAGGAATTTGGGATTTGTTGCCAACGCCCTTGCAATCTCGACCCGTCGCCTCTCACCACCGGAAAGGGACTGTCCCAAATTGCGCCGAACTTTTGTCAAGTTCATTTCTTCCAGCAACCTTTCCGCAATCTCGCGCCGCTGTTTTGGCGGAACGCCTTGCATCTCAAGCACCAGCAGAATGTTCTCCTCAACGGTCAGTTTTCGGAAAACCGAAGGTTCTTGCGGCAGGTAACTTATTCCCATCCGAGCACGACGATACATGGGCAAGTGGGTGATTTCTTGTCCTTCGAGGAACACATGACCGCTGTTTGGGAGGATGAACCCAGTGAGCATGTAGAAGGTCGTGGTCTTGCCAGCACCGTTGGGACCGAGCAGTCCCACAACTTCGCCTTGGCGAACATAAATGGTCACGCCATTGACGACCCATCTTTGCCCGTAGCGTTTTCTCAAGTCTCTTCCTTCCAGAGTTGCCGTCGGGTTCATTCCCGATCACCGCTTTTGGTGTCCCAATTCAAATGGATGTTGCCCACCAAAGAAATCCGCTGCAGGGTAGTATCGCCTTCCAATCCATCAGCGATTGCGCTAATTCGTTCCCCTTCAATTTTGACCTTCTCGCCGCCGACCAGTTGTCCTGTTTCCCAATGCCATTTCAAGGTCTCCAATCGAACTTTCAAACGCGGCAGCATCGCTACAATTTTGACTCCGCCCCTCATCTCCATTTCTCGGTCCTTGAATCGGACGACAATGGTTGGGGCATGGAAGATGGTGATGACTCGGTTGTTGCGAGAGACTTGACAGATGCCGTCTTTAGTCGTGACAATTTGCTTTTCGGTGTCGTAATGGCTGGCTGCAAACCTCAATACCCACCTCTCACCTCGTTCAGGAATTTCGGCAACCAGTTGCCCGCCAGTAATCTGGACACTGCTTCCCTTGTCGTTGCGATTTGCAACAGTTGCGCGATAGGAAGCAACCCGCTTTCCCTCGTTCATAGTGATTGCCATTCGCCACGCTGCTATGAGGAGCAAAAGCAAAACTGCGAGCCCGAAGAAAAGCCACTTTTCCTCCTGCAAAGTTCGTCACCTTGCCTGAGCGCTCATCTTCACTTTTGCCGTTACCGTTGCTATAATTGTGCAGCGGCAGAAGATGGCTGGGGCGTGGTGCAGTTGGTAGCACGCGGGACTCTGGATCCCGAGGTCCCTGGTTCGAAGCCAGGCGCCCCAGCCAAAAATTTTTGTCTCCCCTAAGCGGATGAGTTCGGAGGCGGTTGGGAAGTTCAACGCCTGATGGCTACGAGGGAACGGGCGTAGATAGGTTCGGAAAGACTGCTGATGACGACGGCATCGTGTCTACCTGAGGCGTGAATGAATAAGCCGTTGCCAATGTATATCCCGCAGTGGTCAATGCGATTTCCTTTGACAGCGAAATAGAGGCGGTCACCGGGACGCAAATCTGAAGGGTGGACAGGAATCCCCACTTTTGCCTGTTCTGCGGCAGTCCTCGGCAAACGAATTCCGCGGGCAGCAAAAACCCTTTGGACGAAAGCCGAGCAATCAAGACCTCTAACGGGCGATGTCCCCCCATACTTGTATGGGACACCCAAGTATTTCATCGCCTCTGCAACAACAGCGCTATTGTCTCGACCGGGCTGTCCGCCGAACGCCCTCATTATGTCGTCCCAGAAGATGGCTCTCGGCTCTTTCTTCAAGGCGTTCTGCCTCACCCATCCCGTTGACCCGTTGATCATCAAAATTCCATACCAGCCGGGACGCTCCGTTGTGATGATAACTTGCGTCCCCCTTACGACCCGACTCCAAATCGGAGCAGTGTCTTTGGGGGCGCTTCGGATGCTCGCTATACCGGCAATCACCGTTCCGACATAGCCGAAAATGCGGGGCGCTGGCAAGACGGGAAGACGACGCAGAGAAACCGTTTGGGTTTGTGGGGTTTGAGAGGGTGCTTTTGCCGAAACAGAGGGCTTAGATTCAACCCTTTGTTCCAGAACGGGAACCATCAAGACTTGCCCCGGAACTAAGGGAGCGTTGGTTGAGAGATTATTCGCATATGCAAGGACACTGACGGGAATTCCAAACCGCTGCGCGATGCTCTCGAGAGTGTCGCCGACTTGCACTGTGTAAACCCAATAGGCGCGAGCGAAAGAGTGAGGTTCTGATGTGAACGATGCTTTGGGTTTTTGAGTCGTGCCCGGTTTTGGCTTGCTTGAAGTTGATGCTCTGTGGCTTGATTCCTTCACCGGCACTAAGACGACTTCGCCTTGGTGAAGTGGTTGGTCAGCCACCATGTTGGGATTGGCTCGAAGGATGTCTTGAAGGCTGACATTGAACCTCTTAGCGATTTCTTCGGGAAGTTCTCCCGCCTTCGCCGTGTATAGCCGATAAGTGGTGCTCGTTTGTCCTTGCGCCATTGCTGAGATGAGACACAAAATCGCAAGGAGAAGTGTTAGCGCTCTCATTTTCGTCATCACCGACCTGCTGCGCCGTTGTTTCGGAATTTCGCTCTGCAGACCGGCACTGCGGGCTTAACTGTCCAAGTTTGCAATCGTATGTGCTCCAGAGTCCTCACCCCTTCAAATTCGGGCGGAAAGATTACCCAAGTTCCTTTGAAGCGATAGTTGCGAAATTGTGGCTCGTCTGCAATCTTGGGCAATTCAGGGACTGGGTTCAAAGGAATAGACGCAGGCAGCGTGCCAGAAGTTCGCCATTCCCTTAGCAGCCACGTGACAGCCTGCATGAAGGCGTTTGGTCCGATGCTGTTTTGTCCGATGGGGATGCGGTCGGGAACGCATTTCGTATGAGTGCAAAATTCATCGGCGAAAGCAACTGCGCTCAGAAAATCGCTCAATGCTGCGTTCCCTTTGGGAATTTGGGTAGGCGGCATCTGTGGCGGACCAAACAAGGATCGCACCGGAACCGCTTCTGGCAATTTCCTTTCCGTCGCCAGAAATGCCACTATGTGAACGAATACACCGAACAACTCCGCTGGCGAAAGGAAATCGTCTTCCACTTGTTGGTAAGTGAGTTCGGTGACTTTTTCCGAAAGTTGCAGGACAGCCTCACTGCTTATCCATCGCATCCTCGGTTGTCTATACTCGGCGGACAATTTCCTGTAAGTCGTCAATTCCACTTGCGGCTGTTTGACAACCCACTCGAGGAAATTGTCAAAGTCCTGTTTCAGTTCAACGACTTCCTTTGTCGGTCTTAATGGGGCAGGTTTCCATTGTTCGCGGGGTAGTTTTCTACCGTTGCGGAAGTTCACCGCATCCCAAAAATCTGCTGTGACTAATCGGGCAGGGTGAGTGAACATGATGATGTAGCCGCCATCGTGAGCGTCACAAAGTTTGAGGAAGTCATCTTGCATCCTTCTAAGTCGCTCACTTGCCGGGACATCAAAGTAGTGCTCAAAGGATGTGTGGTATTGGAGCATCAGGGAATTGGCGAACCAAAAGGGTTGACCTCGCTGAATGGCAAAAGGTGAATCGCAAAAAACCGAGATATCCAACAGCGACATCGCCGCAGCAACTTGAGCGCCCCAACTATTGCCCGGTTTGCACCAGGCTGACGGATGTTGACCCAGTGCTTCCCTGACATCATTGATGCCTTTTAACTCGGTCAAAAGGATGCGTTCTATCCCGTCCTGCCAGCCACATTCGTCCAAGACCTCAGCCCAAGTCGGGGGTAAGGAGTGAAAATCCGAGTGGTAAGCGATTTCGTGAACGGACATCGCGGAAAGGACATCTTTCCTGCCTCGCTTTTGAAGGGTCCGGACAAGTTCCCCAACGATTGCTATGCACGCAGTGATACCGTGCTTGGTCATAGTTTCCGCCCACCACTTCTCCGCTTCGGCAGCGGCAGGCGTTATGTAGTCCTCACTGTCAAAGGAAAAGATAAGCCTCACCGCCATCCTTAGCCCACCTTTGCCAAAATTTTTGCCGCCACAAGATTAACGCTTCCGGAACTGGAAGCCTCTCCTCGCCCGCTTGCGTCCGTATTTCTTTCGCTCCTTCGCCCTTGGGTCGCGGGTGAGCAAGCCGTGACGGCGCAGGATGGGGCGCAACTCCTCGTTCCAGACGACAAGGGCGCGAGCGATGCCGTGGCGAAGTGCTCCTGCTTGACCGTGCAACCCGCCACCTTTAGCCGTCGCCTTCACATCAAACATGCCCAAAGTGTTTGTCACCTTGAAGGGCTCAATGACCTCTTCGTAAAGCGAAATGCGGGTCAAGTATTCCAGCAAGGGGCGATCGTTGACAATGATTTGCCCTGTTCCTCCGGGAATCAACCAAACGCGGGCGACAGCCTCCTTCCGCCGCCCAGTGGCGTAAAAGCGAATTTCGCCCTTAGGGGTAATGTCAACTTTGCCTTCCCGTTTCTTGATAGGCTGGGTAGGCAAGGCGATAGGTGATAGAAGCCCTGAACTCGCTCCTTCAGCGGATGCAGAAATCGATTCAGCAGAAGTTGTTTGTGCTTCTTGCCCTTCTAAAGCCTGTTGTTCCACTTGCGAAGGTTCCAACTCAGTTTTCGATGGCTCTCCCATGGATTCGCCTTCCGGCATGATGGGAACTTGTTGTTCCATGTCCTTCCGACACCTCCTGCAATGTTGCGCTTCGCTTAGATGTCTCACTCAGCAGGCACAGGGACTCTCGTCGGTGTAAGGGAAAGCGGTTGAGGTTTCTGGGCTTGATGTGGATGGTTAGGTCCTCGATAGACCCTCAACCGCTTCAACATCCGAGCCCGCAGCCTGTTCTTAGGCAACATCTTTGAGACTGCAAGTTCAATGACCCGCTCGGGGCGATGTTCGAGCATCCACCGGTAACTGTAAGCCTTCAAGTTTCCGGGACGCCCCGAGTGACGGTAATGGAACTTTTGGTCCAATTTCTTGCCTGTCAACCGAACCTTTTCAGCGTTGACGACAATAACAAAGTCGCCGATATCAAGGTTAGGCTGCCATTGCGGTTTGTGCTTGCCCATCAAGATTCGGGCAATCTCACTGGCAAGTCGCCCCAAAATCTGACCTTCAGCATCAACGACCCACCACTTGCGTTCGACAGTTTTTGGGTCAATCCATGTCGTTTTGTTCGCCATAAAGAGACGCCTCCTTTTTATTGTGTCGTCGGTTGGATTCCCCTTTGTTGCATTGCCATCTCTAAAAGGCGGCGAAGATGAGCAACTTCTTCCCTCAATTGTTCCGTCTGGGCTTCGATGACCTTCTGACGGGTTTGAGTTTCCCGCACCATCTCCGTCACATCCAATCGGTCCAAAATCCGCTGCAAGATGACTTGATTGTGCTGCTGGGCTTCAAGCAACTCGGTAATGGCTTTCCAAACTTTGGTGAATTCCTCAGCATTCTGTTGCTGCATAGCAGCAAACCATTCGTCCATCTGCCGCTGCATAGCAGTAAATCTTTCGTCCATCTGCTTTTGCATTGTTTCCATTTGCCGTTGCAGACCCTGAATAAGTTCGCCGTGATGCTGCAAAGTGACCTGAATGGCTTTCAGTTCGGGAACTAACAAGTCTTGGACAACTTGCCGAAATCCCGCCACGATGCCGATTGGATTCTCTCCCTCCGACTTTTTTGTCCTCTCACTCACTTTTGTCTTGGACCTTGCCATATTCGCGTGACCTCCTTCGCCGCCCGTATTTTACCTGCATCAGGCACAAACCGTGCGGCGGCGCAGTTTTACCCGCTGCTGAACGGTCCCGGACCATCAGAATTTCCCTCATCTCGTCGGGATGCCGCTCCCCCAAGCCGATTTCAACCAATGTCCCGACAATGATGCGCGCCATGTGGTATAGGAACGAGTTCGCTTCCAGCGTTATTGAAATTATGCCGTTGCGTTTCGAGATGACAATCCGTTTCATCTCGCGAACAGTTGATCCCAAATCGCTGCCACTGGCGTGGAATGACGCGAAATCGTGCACTCCGATAAGGTGTTGGGATGCACTTCTCATTGCCTCTACATCCAAAGGTTCTGGGACATGCCAAGCATAACGGCGCAGCAACGCCGCTGGAACTGGACGGTTGTCGATCAGGTAACGATAGACCCGGCTGGTAGCGTCAAACCGTGGATGGAAATCTGGGCTTACTTCCTTCGCTTCTTTCGCCACTATGTCGGGCGGCAAAAGTCCATTGAGGACAACAGGCAACCTCTCCACGGGGATGGGACAACTCGTCCAAAAACTTACCACTTGACCTTCAGCGTGCACCCCCGCATCAGTCCTTCCTGCCGCTTTAACGCTGACGGGATGTCCCAACAAACTTGTCAAGGTGCGTTCTAACTCCTCCTGAACGGTTCTCAGACCCTTTTGCCTCTGGAATCCGTGAAAGTCGGTGCCATCGTAACCGATGACTAACTTGATGTGCCTCATTTCCTTGGCTCACTGCGTCACTCTACGAGCATTAGAACAGCCTCTTGCGCGGCATCTCCCCGTCGAATGCCTGCTTTGATGACGCGGGTGTAGCCACCGTTTCTGTCCTTGTATCTCGGTGCAATTTCCCGGAAGAGTTTGGTAATGACTTGGCGCCGCAGCGGGTTAGGGATATACTCAGCGACCAATCTGCGAGCGGCAACTGTGTCTTCTTTTGCGATAGTGATCAACTTCTCTGCAAGCCTTTGAGCCGCTTTTGCCCGAGTGTATGTCGTCTCGATTTTTTCGTGGAGAAAGAGCGAAGCCACCAAGTTCCTCAGCATTGACTTCCTGTGAGAGGGGAAACGCCCTAAAAGTTTGTAGTCCTTCTTGTGACGCATTCTCACTCACCCCATTCCTCTCGGAAGTGGTAGCCCAGTTCGCGCAAGCGCTCTTCTATCTGTTGCAGCGATTGTTCGCCAAGCCCAGAAACTCGTTCCAGAAGTTCCTCGCGGGTGTAACTGATGAGTTCTTGGATCGTGGTTATCCCGTTTCGGCGCAAAACATTGGTGATTCGGGTCGGAAGCCCCAATCGCTCTATAGGGTCCCCAGAAGACGGAATTGGTCCTTCCTCTTCCACGCCTAACTCCTGCAACACGAACTGGCGTGCCATGCCCAGAGGCAAGAATAACCTCAAGTGCTCAATGAGCAACTGAGCCGCCTCAACAATCGCTTGATCAGGTTCGATAGCACCGTTGGTCCAGAGTTCCAAGATCAGCCTGTCGTAATCGCTTCGTATCCCAACACGCATCGGTTCAACTATGAAGTTGACCTTTTTGACGGGTGAGAAGATAGCGTCGACGGGAATGGTCCCCAGAGGCAGTTTGGACCTGTCAATTCTCTCCAAAGGCAAATATCCTTTGCCCACCCTGATGGTCAATTGCATGTCCAACGACGCTTTGCTATCGGTCAGGGTGGCTATGTGGACTTCTGGATTAGCGACCTCAAAGCCATAGGGCATTTGGATGTCAGCGCCGGTCACTTCGCCTTCTCCTCTAACTTGAATCCGCGCCGTGTAGGGTATTCTCGGGTTAACGGTAGGCAGCGGGCGGATAGCGACCTCCTTGAGGTTGAGGATGATCTCCAAAACATCCTCCTTGACGCCAGGGATAGTCGTGTATTCGTGAGGCACACCTTCGATCCAGACCTCAGTAATGGCGGCGCCCATGATGTCGTTTAGCAGTGTCCTCCTCAAAGCATTGCCAATGGTCGTTCCCAGCCCCGGCTCCAAAGGCGCAATTTCGTATTTAGCGTAACGAGCCTCACGAACCAGTTCCTTGATTTGTGGCATTACCAACAGCCTTTCCATCGTCAGCATGGTCAAATCGCCTCCGTCTCTCAGTCATCAAGCCGGCGCTGCGGGCAATACACCTCGCAGCCGGCTTGTAGTTGGCGAATCTCATTAGCGGGAGTAGAACTCAACGACCAAGTTTTCATCCACGGGGACATCAATCTGGTCACGAGTTGGTAGACTCAGAACCCGCCCAGTAAGGGTTTCGGTATCCCGACTCAGCCACTTCGGAACAGTCCACTCGCCCCGAACCTCTAATGCCCTTTGGACATCGGGATTGTCCCTCATGTCTTCTTTGACGCTGATGATATCACCGACATCAACAAGGTAAGACGGGATGTCGACCGTTCGCCCATTTACAGTGATGTGACCGTGGACGACCAATTGACGAGCGTGGTTGCGGGAAAGGGCAAAACCCAACCGATAAACTACATTGTCGAGTCTGCGCTCCAATAATTGCAGGAAGTTCTCGCCCGTGTTTCCGGGCATTTTGGTTGCCATCTCAAAGTAGCGAACGAACTGCTCTTCGCGAACATTGTAGATGCGCTTCAGTTTTTGCTTCTCCCTCAACCGCTTGCCATATTCGGTTTGCTTCCTTCGCAATTCGCCGTGCTGTCCTGGAGGTTTCCTTCGCCTGTCCAGAATGCATTTCGTGATGCACTTTTCGCCTTTCAAGAACAGTTTCACTCCTTCTCTTCGGCACAAACGACAAACAGGACCGATGTAGCGTCCCATGACAACTTTCGCCTCCTTGTGGCTTCAAACTCTTCTCCGACCTGCAGGTCGGCAACCGTTGTGGGGCGTAGGGGTGATATCCTTGATTGTGCCAATCTCGAAGCCCAACGCTTGCAAAGCCCGAACGGCTGTATCGCGTCCTGGACCTGGTCCCTTGACGAGTATGTCCAACTTTTTGACCCCCATATCCATCGCCCGTTTCCCTGCCGTCTGGGCTGCCAGTTGGGCTGCATAGGGAGTCCCCTTCTTGGTCCCTTTAAAACCGACGGTCCCCCCGCTTGCCCAAACCAATGTGTTGCCTTGTAGGTCGGTTATGGTCACGATCGTGTTGTTGTAAGTTGACTGGATGTGAGCGACGGCATGAGTAATTACTCGCCTTTCCCTTCGCTTTCTCTGTGCTCTTCTTGCCGTCCGCTTTTGAGCCATCCTTCAAGCACCTCCGACGCAGAAACTAAACCATGCGGTTAGACAACGGCTGAAAGCCTCTTTGTAGGTTCGCTTAAGTTTAACCCTTCTTCTTCGAGCGTTTGCCTTTCTTAGTTCCGACAGTTTTCCTCGGACCCTTACGGGTCCTGGCGTTGGAGCGGGTTCGTTGTCCACGGACAGGCAGCCCCGCCAAATGGCGTCTTCCCCTGTAACAACCGATGTCAATAAGCCGCTTAATGTTCTCTGCGATCTCGCGCCTCAAGTCTCCTTCAACCTTATAGTTGCGCTCGATGTAATCCCTCAATCTCGTCAGTTCTTCATCGGTCAACTCGCTCAATTTTTTCATCGGGTCAATACCGACAGCCTCACATGCTTTGATTGCCAAAGTCCGCCCGACCCCATAGATGTAGGTCAACCCGACGAACAAACGCTTGTTATCAGGGATCTCCACTCCTGCAATTCGCGCCATACGGCGTTCACCTCACTTACCTTGTCTTTGCTTGTGCTTTGGGCGCTCGCAGATGACATAGATGCGCCCTCTTCTTCTGACAATTTTGCACTTGTCGCACATTTTTTTGACAGACGGTCTCACCTTCACTTTTCGGTCCCCCCTTGGGTAGGAAGCACTTTTGTTTCGGGCATCATTTTATCCGGTAGACGATTCGTCCCCGTGTTGGGTCGTAGGGGGACAGTTCAACTTTAACCCTGTCCCCCGGGACGATACGGATGAAATTGACCCGCATTCGCCCCGAGACATGGGCGATGACAGTTTGCCCGTTGTCCAAAATGACTTTAAAAGTTGCGTTGGGCAACGCCTCTTTGACTGTTCCTTCGACTTCAATTGCTTGCTCCTTCGGCATCTTCGCCAACATCCCCTCCGCTTGTTTTGTTCAAAATTCAACCCGCCAAAGGTCGTCTTCTCCGTTGGGACCAAGCGTCAGTATGAGTGGTTCGCCGTCAAAAGAGATTGCGACCGTGTGTTCAAACTGCGCCGCCAAACTTCCGTCCAGCGTCACCACCGTCCATTTATCCGCCAAAACTTTAACACGAAAATCGCCCGCTGTCACCATCGGTTCGATGGCGAAAGTCATTCCCGGCACCAAAACAATTCGTTTCAGGCGCGGTTCGGTAAAGTTTGGTATTTCTGGCGCTTCGTGAAGATACCTACCTACCCCATGCCCAACGAGTTCCCGCACTACAGAAAACCCGTGACCTTCAACCCAATCCTGAATAGCAGCGGCAATATCCCAAACCGTATTTCCAGCCCTTGCTTGCTCGATGCCTCTATATAGGGCTTCAGAAGTGACCTTCAAAAGTTTGCGCGCCAAAGGACTTATGCGTCCAACCCCGACCGTTATGCCGGTGTCAACATGGACTCCTTTGTAAAACACGCCCAAATCAATTCCAACGATGTCTCCCTCTTGCAATTTCCTGTCGGTTGGAATTGCGTGGACAACCGCATCGTTGACGGCGATGCATGTCGCGGCAGGATAATTTCGGTAACCCTTAAACGAGGGTATGCCCCCCATCTTGCGGATTACCGATTCAGCAATGGCGTCTAATTCTTTCGGTGTGATTCCCGGCTGCACCGCTTCCTTTGCCGCCTTTAAGGCGTGATAGGCGATAATTCCTGCTTCCCTCATCCGAGCGATTTCGTCGGGCGTTTTCAGGATGAGTTTGGGTTTTTGCTGGGTCTTCGTTGCCCCCTTCGTCATGGAACTATCACCTTTCTCAGCCTCTCGTAAACTTCGTCAGGAGTTCCAGAGGAGCAAACTTCCACCAAAATCCCTTTTGTGCGATAGTAATCCACAACGGGCGCTGTTTGCTCGCGATAGACAGCCAAGCGCTTTCTGATGACTTCGGGCTTGTCATCGTCTCTTTGAATCAATTTTGCTCCACATTCATCGCAAACTTCATCGTTGCGCGGAGGCTTGGATTTGAGGTTGTAGATTGCTTGGCAGTTGGGGCAGACTCGCCGGGCAGACAACCGTTCGACAATCTCGTCGTCGCTCAAGTTTAGCAGGACCGCCATCTTCACCTGCCATCCCAACCTTTGCGCCATTTCGTCCAAAACCTGAGCCTGCGCGAGGGTGCGTGGGTAACCGTCCAACACCAAAGGTCGGTCCGAACTCGACAAAACTTCCTCAACAATCCTATGCATCACTTCGTCCGGGACGAGAAGCCCTTTGTCCATGTAGGCTTTCGCTTGAATTCCCACAGGTGTTTGCTTTTGAACTGCCTCCCTCAACAAGTCACCGGTCGCAGCGTATCGCCACCCATTTTCCTCCGCCCACCTTTGACCGTGCGTTCCTTTCCCTGCTCCCGGTGGTCCCAACAAAACGATGATTTCCTTCCTCGAGGACATCGGTATCCCCTCCGTGACAGTTTGAATGCAAGGAATTGTGAGCGAGTAGAGTTGCTGCCTTCACTTGATGAAGGTTTCGTATTGCCTCAGCAGAAGTTGCGCCTCAAGTTGCTTCATGGTTTCAAGGGCAACGCTTACCGCAATTAGGATAGATGTGCCACCGACAAGGCTGAATTGTGACTCAGGAATGCGAGTCCACGCAGGGACAAGGAATTCCAACACTGCCACGATGGCAAGGAATATCGCGCCGGCAAAAGTTATTCTGGTTGCCACCCTGTCAATGTATTCCACCGTTTGCTGCCCAGGTCGTATTCCGGGGATTACACCGCCCCACTTTCGCAAGTTGTCCGCAATCTCGTCGGGGCGATAGATGATGGCAGCGTAGAAGTAGGTGAAGATGATGACCATGACGCCGTAAAGAAGCAAACCAAACCAACTGCCTCCCGGCGTGAACCAATGCTGGATGACCGAACGAACCTGTATCATGTCAACAGTCCATCCGACAAAGGGAATGGTGAACTTGACTGGGAAGAAGGAAACGAGCGTGACTGGGAAACTGACGACAGCCAAAGCGAAGATGATGGGGATAACGCCTCCAATGTTGACAGGAACGGGAAGGTAACTCGTGACGCTGCCTATCCTGTTGCCGACCATCCTGCGGGTGTAAGTGACGGGAATACGGCGCTGAGATTGCTGAACATACACGATGAAAACGAGGGTAAAGCCGAACAAAGCGAAAAGCAACAGGACGCTGCCCCAAGGGACGCCACCGGAAATTGCACTGCTTATAACGCCAGCCAATTCCCCGGGAAGCCTCAAAACGATGCCAGCAAAAATGATGATGGAAATTCCGTTTCCAATGCCCCGCTCCGTGATAAGTTCACCAAGCCACATCAAAAATGCTGTCCCCGCAATCATTGACAGGATTGCCCATATCTGCTGCCAAATACTCAAATCCTGCGGCAACACAGTTCCGCCACCGGGCAAAGGTGTGTTCATGAACAGGTGCAAGTAACCGAAGCCTTGCAAGGCAGCGGAGAGAAGGGTCAGGTAACGGGTCAATCGAGCGAGTTTCCTGCGACCCCATTCACCTTCCTTTCGCCACTCTTCAAGTTGCGGGAACGCCGCCGTTAGCAATTGGACGATAATGCTCCCGTTAATGTATGGGATGACGCCCAGAGCGAAAATTGAGAACTTTCTCAAGGCGCCACCTGTGAACATGTTGATGAGACCGAAAAACGGTCCCGCTCCTGCACCCTGGGTGAAGAAGCGTTCAATGCCGCTCGTGTCTATGCCCGGGACTGGGATGTGAGCGCCGAAGGCATAAACAGCCAATGCGAAAAGCAGGAACTTGAAACGGCGCTGCAAATCTGGGACTTTTAGCGCCGTCAAAGCGTTTTGGATTAGGTTGCTTCCCCTGTCTGGTCTGACCATCATGATGAGATCACCACTGCTTTTCCGCCCGCCGCCTCAATTTTCGCTTTGGCGGACGCGCTGAAGTGGTGAGCGTATACTGTCAAAGGCTTCGTCAACTCACCGTCGCCTAAAATCCTAACACCGTCTTCAATGTCGTCAATAATTCGCCTTTTCACCAATTCCTCTGGCGTCACAACTTCACCCGGCTCAAACTTTGCTTCCAGTTGCTTGACATTGACGATGGCGTAGTGTTTTCGGAAGGGTTCGACAGGCATCGCTTTTTTGCTCTCCCCGCGCAGTTTGGGGACACGCTTGTATAGCGGTGTTTGTCCACCCTCAAACCAAGGGGAAACATTTTCCCTCGCCTTTTGCCCTTTCGTTCCCCTTCCAGCGGTTTTCCCTTGTCCTGCAGCAATTCCTCGTCCAACCCTCTTTTTGCGGTGTTTTGAACCGGGTGCTGGTTTCAACTCGTGGATCATCACCATTTCAGTTCTGCCCTCCTTCCACTGTCACTTCTTGCCAACGGACAAGGTGCGCGACTTTGCGAATCATGCCTCGCACTGAAGGGTTATCGGGCAATGTGACAGTTTTGCCAATTTTGTTCAGCCCCATCGCTTTGACTGTGGCTTTTTGGTCTTTCGGACAACCGATCGGACTTCTAACCAATGTCACTTGGAGAAGTTTTTTGGCTGGCATCTTGCTCGAGCCACCTCCGGAGTTTCTTTGGAATGGGCAAATCGCTAACGCGTTTGTTTCGCATTTTAGCAATCTCTTCGGGAGTTCTCAAACGGCGAAGGGCGTCCAAAGTCGCTTGAACGACATTGATGGGATTACGAGAGCCGTAGACCTTGGTCAGGACATTCCTGATTCCAGCCAATTCCAAAACGGCGCGAACGGGTCCACTTGCGATAACACCTGTTCCCGGTGCTGCAGGTTTAAGCAAAACCCTCGTCGCCTTCATTTCGCCCCAAACTTCGTGCGGGATTGTGTCGCCAAGTTTGGGGACAGTAATCAACTCCCTCTTTGCCCGTTCCGCCGCTTTTCGAATTGCCTCCGGAACTCCCAACGCTTTTCCGATGGCAGCGCCAACCCTGCCGTGCCCGTCGCCGACAACGACTAAGGCACGGAAGGACATCCGCTTGCCTCCTTCCATGACACGCGAGACTCTCCGAATTTCAATCGTTCGCTCTTCAAAGGTTTCGTGTTCTCGCAGTTCCATCTTCTTGCCCTCCTTTGTTCGTCAAACGAATTAAAACTCTAACCCCGCTTCCCTTGCAGCCTCAGCGAGGGCTTTAACCCGCCCGTGATACTTATGTCCGCCCCTATCGAAGGCTACCTTTGTGATTCCAAGCGCTAAAGCTCGTTTGGCAATCAACCTACCCACTTCTGCTGCTTGTTGGGTCTTGGTTAGCCCTTGTAATTTCCCGCGCAACTCCTTGTCCAAGGTAGATGCAGCGCACAAGGTTCGCCCCGTTGTGTCGTCAATGATTTGGGCGTAGATGTGTTTCAGGCTGCGAAAAACGGAAAGTCTTGGGCGCTCAGGTGTGCCAAAAATGCGCTTCCTGATCCTTCGGTGCCTTCGCAATCTTCTTTCTTGCCTCGTTCTATACTTGACAGCCATGTTCCCTTTCCCTCCGCTTCCGTTATCTCGTTCAGGCTACTTCCTTCCTTTGGCTGCTTTCCCTGGCTTAAGCCTAACAATTTCGTCGGCATAGCGAATCCCTTTGCCCTTGTAAGCATCGGGTGGGCGGATAGCGCGAATTTTAGCTGCAACATTACCGACCAAGGCTTTATCGATCCCGCGAACGATAATCCGAGCACACAGGTAATCGTTCTGCGGGCTTGCCGTTTGAGGCTGGACCTCAAAGGTTATGCCTTCGGGCGCATCGAAGACAACCGGATGAGAGTAACCGACATTCAAGACGATTTGGGTGGGCGACTTTTGCTCAACCCTGTAGCCCATCCCTCTAACCTCAAGCACTTTCTCAAATCCTTTGGTCACACCTTCGACCATGTTAGCAATCAAGGAACGATAGAGACCATGCAGGGCACGGAATTGTCGATGGTCGTTAGGGCGTTCGACAATGACTTGACCGTTTTCGATTTTCACGATCATTTGTGGGTGAATGGGCTGACGCAATTCACCTTTCGGTCCTTTAACGACCACTGTGTGGTCTTCGAGAGTGACAGTGACCCCTTCAGGGATTGGGATTGGTTTCCTTCCTATCCGCGACATACTAGCTCGCCTCCGTTACTTGAACTGAGAGCGCTTGCCTACCAAACATACGCCAAAATTTCCCCGCCTATACCTCTTCGGCGGGCTTCACTGTCGCTCATCACGCCTTGACTTGTTGAAAGGATGGCGATTCCCAAACCCGCCATAACTCGCGGGATTTGGTTCTTGCGAGCATAGAGATGGCGTCCCGGCTTGCTCACCCTCTTGATGCCAGTTATCGCCGGTCTCGGCGGACGCCCTTCAAGGTAACGCAACTTGATGACCAAGATCCCTTGCTTCAAGACACCACGCTTTTTAGGGTGCTCTATGAGCCTTTCGTCGAACAAACGCTTGATCGTGCGCAAAGCCCTTTCAACATCTCGAGTTAGGTTGAATCCGCGCTTCCTCAAGGCGTCGACCAAATCGAAATCTCGGCTCTTGAGGAAGGCAGGGAAGATTGCTTTCTTCTCCAGCGCTTGGTCCAAAACTTGCAACCCTTTTGCAAGTTCCTGTTCGGTGATGACACGATAGTCGTTGATGTATCCTTCCCGCTTCAAGACATCAGCGACAGCGATTTTGAATTTGGACGAAGGCATCCAAACCTCCTCATGTCCCGCCTGATAGGCATTTCGGATTCGCGTTAACATGTCACCAATTGGGTCATTAACTACCGGCATCTTCCTTATCCCCCCTAAGGTGTTGCTTCTCTTTGTCTTTCACCAACTCGCTTTGCGGACGCCGGCAATCAACCCTCTGCTTGCCAATTCTCTGAAGCAAATTCGGCACAAGCCAAACCTACGGATGTATGCTCGACCGCGTCCGCAACGGTGACATCTGTTCTTTTTGCGGACCTTGAATTTAGGCTCTTTCATAAAGGCTTTGACAATGTGGCATTTCCTCGGCATCTTTTCGACCTCCTTGCCCTGACTTGCTAACTTTCATCTCGAAGCGGGAAACCGAGTTCCTTGAGCAAAGCCGCAGCCTCTTCGTCCGTCTCCGCTGTCGTGACGATTGTTATGTTCATCCCCCTGACCTTGTAAATGTCGTCGTAAGTGAGTTCCGGGAAGATCAACTGTTCGGTGATGCCCAAGTTGTAGTTTCCGTGCCCGTCAAAAGCGTTGGGAGACAAACCCTTGAAGTCACGGATGCGGGGAAGGGCTGCGTTAATCAACCTATCCAAAAAGTCCCACATTCTGTCGCGTCGCAAGGTCACCATAACAGCGATAGGTTGACCTTTCCTCAGCCTAAAACCAGCAATTGAGCGCTTTGCTCGCTTGACGACAGGTCTTTGACCGGTAATGAGAGAAAGTTCCCTAATCGCCGAGTCAATTGCTCGAGCGTCGTCTTTTCCTTCGCCGACACCCACATTGATGACGACCTTTGTGATCCTCGGGACCTCCATGACATTCTTGTAACCGAACCTTTCCATCAACTTAGGCACCACTTCTTTCAGGTAACGCTCCTTCAGACGCGGCACATACTTTTGACCTTCCTCTGCTGGTGTGGTCTGTGTGGCTGTTTTGCTTTCTGCATCCTTCCGAGCCATGATCGTTCACCCCATCGCAGTTTGGTCAGATGGTGTCCACAATTTCACCGCAACGCTTGCATGCCCTCACTTTTCGCCCGTCTTCAAGGAATTTCATCTTGATTCTCGTCGGTTTGTCACAGTGAGGGCAGACAAGCATAACCTTGGAACGGTGAATGGGCGCGGGTTTTTGGATTCGCCCACCTTGCATTAACCGCCCCATCGGACGCTGGTGCTTCCAGACGAGATAGATGCCCTCAACGATGACCTTGTTCTCTTTCGGCAAAACTTTGATCACCCTACCCCTTTTTCCTCGCCACAAGGCACTTCCAGAGATGACTTGAACGATGTCGCCTCTTTTGATGTTCATCTTCCACCGAGTTTGTTCTTTCGCTTTCCTTGCCATTTCAGACTACCTCCGGAGCCAACGACAGGATTTTGAGAAATTCGGCTCGCAGTTCGCGAGCCACTGGACCGAAAACCCGAGTGCCAATCGGGTTGTTGTTTTTATCGATGAGCACAGCAGCGTTCTCGTCGAAACGAACATAACTCCCATCGGGGCGTCGAATTCCCCTAACAGTTCGGACGATCACCGCCCGAACCACTTGCCCCTTTTCAACTGAGGCACCGGGAATAGCGTCCTTAACGGAAGCAACGATCACATCACCAATGTTCCCGTAACGAGCGTTCCCGCGCAAAACCCGAATGCATTGAATGACGCGAGCGCCAGAGTTATCAGCGACCTTCAATTTGGACATTGGCTGCACCATGTCGTTTCCCCTCCGTTCTCAGTTCTCTCGTTGGGTTTATCGTTCTTTTTCCTTTTCTTGCTCAGCCTTCGCCTGAGCAATAATTTGCGCTGCCAAGTGAGGTGGGACCTCCTCGTAGTGAGAGAACTCGACTCGATAAGTGCCACGCCCTTTCGTGAGCGATCTCAAGTCAGCAGCATACCGTTGAATCTCTGCCAACGGAACCAAAGCAGTAATTTTCCTCATCCCATCCTCCGGTTCGATACCCAAAACATGTCCCCGCTTGCCATTCAAGTCGCCGATGACATCCCCCACAAACTCCTCTGGGACGATGACTTCCAATTTCATGATGGGTTCGAGGAGATATGGGTCACACTTTTCTGCGGCGTTTCGAAGTGCTAAAAGCCCAGCCATCTGGAAAGCAAAGTCCGATGAGTCAACTTCGTGGTGCTTTCCATCAAAAAGGATAACACGGAGATCGACTATTGGGTAGCCAGCCAAGATACCTTTCTGCATTGCTTCCCTGACGCCTTTTTCAACGGACGGGATGAACTTTGACGGGATCACGCCTCCTGTGATTTGGTTTACAAACTCGAAACCGGCACCCCTCTCAAGGGGTTCGACACGAATTCTCGCGACGCCGTATTGCCCGCGACCTCCCGTTTGCTTGATGTATCGCCCTTCTCCCTCACCCGGTTTTCGGATTGTCTCCTTGTATGGGATTTTGGGCAACTTGGTGATAACTTCTGCCCCGAACTTGCGCTTCATCTTTTCAACGATGACATCCAAATGCTGATCACCCATTCCGACGATAATCGTTTCACCTGTTTCAGGGTGACGATACCAGCGGAATACGCCGTCTTCTTCCGCGAGCCTTTGGATGCTCGAGAGAATTTTTTCCTCGTCGCCTTGCGTCTTCGGATAGACCGCCAGTTCCATGTAACCCTGCGGGAATTCGATCGGCGGAATTTGGACACTTATCCCTTCAGAGCAAAGGGTGTGACCTATTCGGGTGCTTTCAAGTTTACCGACCAAAGCAATTGCACCGGTTGGAGCCTCTCCTATCGGCTCATAAGTTTTCCCTTGAGCGACCATCAATTGCCCAATCCGTTCCTTTCTCCCCGTTGTGACATTGACAACCGTTGAATCGCTCCTAATAGTTCCGGAAAAGACGCGGAAAACGCTCACTCGCCCCACATAAGGGTCAGCGAACAACTTGAAGACGAAAGCAACGCCTGGGCTGTTCGGGTCGGGTTTCAGGCTCCCTTCTTTTCCGTCTGTCTGGATCGGCACAGTTACTTCTAACGGTGAAGGGAAAAGGTTGACGATGGCGTCCAACAAAGCCCGAACGCCCATACCCTTGTTAGCAGAGCCTGCAAACAGCAAAAGGTTCTGCGGACTTGAAGTTACAACCTGCTTCAGCCCCTTACCGATTTCTTCGTCGGAAAGGCTTCCCTCGGAGAGATACTTTTCCAACAATTCATCGCTCGTTTCGGCAACAGCTTCAACGACTTTCTCCTTCAAGTCCTCAGCGACAGCGGCATTACCCCCGGGGACGATTTGTTCCCCGTTGTCCAAAGCACCGGTAAGGACATTAACGACTGCTTTCGCCCCACTTCCTTGGTTTGGAACCCAAAGGGGAATGGGGCGGACTTGCAGGTTGGTTTCTATTTCGGTCAAAACTTTTTCAAAACTTGCTCTTTCGTCTTCCACTTTGTTGACGAAAGCGATGCACGGTAAGTTATGGCGGCGAATGAGCCTGAAACTTCTCTCAACTTGAGCCTCTACGCCCACAGTGGCATCAATGACCAAAATTGCACCCTCAACTACCCGGACCGCAGCGTAGGCGTCCCCAAAGAAGTCAAGCAGTCCGGGGGTGTCTATGATGTTGATCCAGTGACCGTTCCATGTGCAATGACCGAGAGACAGGCTGACACTGTGGTGGCGGCTCTTCGCTTCTTCTTCGTGATCAAAGACGCTGTTCCCTTGATCAACTGAACCCCTCCGCGAAACTGCGCCTGCCAACCAAAGGAAAGTGTCAGCCAAACTGGTCTTCCCAGCCCCGGGTCCTCCGAGAATTGCGACATTCCGAATTTGGGTTGGTGTCAAAGCCATCATCCTTATCGCCTCCTTGCTTCGCAATTATCCACCGCAATCCCTTAAAACCTAACAGAGGGTTCGAAGCAGTCAATCGCGACCAATGTCGAACTTTCCGTCAAGTTTCGTTAGTTTGTTGCTCGGTTTGTTGCTCAGTTGGTTGTTGGGACAAATTTTGTGCTTCCGCACTGACTTCTTCTGGTTGCGCTTGGGCTTCCGCAGGTGTGCCGAGGACCTCTTCGAGCAACTGTTCCTCTGTCTCCTCAGCAACTTCCTCTCGGGCTACGGGCAAAGGCACTTTCGCACGCTGTATAATCCGAACAACCCTCCATCGCTTCAGTTTAGAAAGGGGTCTCGTTTCCATGATTTCAACGATGTCCCCAACTCGACACTCATTGTTTTCGTCGTGGGCGTAGAACTTGCTTGTCTTGCGGATGACCTTCTTGTAAAGGGGATGGCGGACAAGCCTATCAACAGCGACGACTACCGTTTTGTCCATTTTATCGCTGACGACTACCCCAACGAAGACTTTTCGCTTACCTCGAGTCTGGCTCATATTGGTCACCCCTGTTCATGCCTTTCAGTATCCGACCCTCAAGAGTTCTCGTTCTCTCAAAATGGTTTTGATGCGGGCTATCGTCTTCTTGAGTTCACGGATTCGGTGAGGTCGTTCGACGACTCCTTTCCCCAAGGCTTTCTGTTGATTGAGGTTGAAAAGTTCCCTGTAGGCATTCTCCAACTCCTGAACCAGTTCAGCATCGCTCATCTGTCTGAGCCGGGCGAGTTGCTCCGTTCTTTTAGACATGAACAACTGTCCCCTCCTTCGTGACTATCCTGGTTTTGATGGGCAACTTGTAAGAGGCTCGGTGAAGGGCTTCAATCGCTACATCTCTGGAAACACCGCCGATTTCAAACAAGATAGTTCCCGGCTTGACGACAGCGACATAAAACTCGGGATCTCCTTTCCCGCCGCCCATTCTCGACTCCAAAGGCTTTTTGGTCACTGGCTTGTGGGGAAAGATTCGAATGTGAATTCGCGCAGCCCGGCGGACATAGTTGGCGATTGCTATACGCGCAGCCTCTATCTGCCGGTTAGTAATCCAGCCGGGTTCTAACGCTTGCAAACCGACTTCGCCCAAAACGACGGTATTGCACCGAGTTGCTTTGCCTTTCGTTCGTCCCCTTTGTTCCTTCCGGAACTTTCTTCGGCGCGGCATTAACATGGCATTATTCGCCTCCTTCCTCTTCTTCCAGTTCCTCTTCTTCTGAAGAGACAGCGACTACCTGTGCAGGTTGCCTTTGTTGGGCGAGCACAACTCGTTCTTTGCCCTTCTCCAAAATGTCACCCTTGTAAAGCCAGACATGGACACCAATTCGCCCCCACTTTGTCCATGCCTCGTCGAAGCCGTAATCTATGTCCGCTCTGAGTGTGTTAAGGGGAACACGCCCTATGTGCAATTTTTCATCCCTCGCCAACTCAGCACCGCCCAACCTTCCGGCAACGATGATTTTTACACCCAAAGCACCAGCATTAAGCGCCCTCAATGCCGCTTGCCTCATCGCCCGCTTGTGAGAGACTCGACGCTCAATTTGCTGAACTATGCTCTCCGCTAACAGTTGAGCCTCAAGTTCTGGCTTTTCAACCTCTCGGACATGGATGTAAACTTCCTTGCCCTTCGTGATTTCCTGCAGTTGCTGCCGCAATTGCTCAATTGTCCGACCCCGCAAACCGATCAGCATGCCCGGACGGGCAGCGTAAACTGTGACGATGACAGTGTTCGCCTTCCGTTCAATCTCAATCCTCGGAATTCCAGCCTGTTTGAACCTGTTTTTGATGTGGTCTCGGATTTTGATGTCTTCCAAAACCCATTCAGTGTAATGCCGCGAAGAAAACCACTTACTTGGCCAATCCTTGACGATGCCGATGCGAAGCCCAATTGGGTTAACCTTTTGCCCCATCTCACTCTGCCTCCTTTGGAGCGACTATAACGGTTAGGTGCGCTGTCCTTTTGCGCACCATGTAAACGCGCCCACGCGCTCTCGGGCGATATCTTTTGAGCATTGGTCCGTTATCTGCCAATGCATTAACCACGACCAAACTTTCTTCGTCCAATTCGTAGTCGTTGACAGCATTGCCTATAGCCTGCTTCAAGAGTTTGGCGTAGTATCTTGCCGGTTTTTGTGGCATCAACATCAGCATGTTTAAGGCTTGCAAAGCAGGCTTACCCTTGATGAGTTGAGCAACCCTCCGCGCCTTTCTCGGCGATACTCGAACATATTTCCTGCGAGCCACAACCTGTATTGTCCCTGTCGCTTGCTCTGTCATTTCGTTTCACCTCTCGGTCACAATCTGGAATTGCGGGTTTACCTTCGAACCAAGACATGTATCCTCCAGTTACTTCACTCGCACCACTCTTTCCTTCGCTTCGCCGTGTCCCCGGAATGTGCGGGTAGGTGCAAATTCTCCTAACTTGTGTCCAACCATCGCCTCAGTAATGTAAACGGGGACATGGCGACGCCCGTTGTATACAGCGATGGTGTGCCCAACCATTTCTGGGAAAATGGTTGAGCGGCGCGACCATGTCTTGATGACTTGCTTCTCACCCGTTCGGTTCATCTCTTGAATTTTCTTCAGCAACTTTGGGTCGCAGTAGGGTCCTTTTTTCAGCGACCTTCCCATGTCTTCTCACCTCACTAAACCATCTTGTCGCCGTAGCCGATACGGCGGCGCTTTATGATGAATTTGTCGGAAGGTCTTCGCGGTTTCCTCGTTTTGCGCCCAATAGTTATCCAACCCCAAGGAGATTTGGGTGCTGGCATTCCAATTGGTGCTTTACCCTCGCCGCCTCCGTGCGGATGGTCGTCAACATTCATTGCAGAACCGCGAACATGTGGTCGGCGACCGAGATGTCGAGCCCTTCCTGCCTTACCCAGTTTTATCAGTTCGTGTTCTGCCAACCCCACCCGACCAATGGTGGCTCGACATTTCAAGTTAATGAGCCGAATCTCTCCGGAAGGCAATTTGACTGTGGCATACTTGCCTTCCTTTGCTAACAAGACAGCAAAAGTTCCTGCTGCCCTGACCAATTGCCCGCCCTTGCCTGGTGTCAGTTCGATGTTGTGAATGATTGTGCCGTCAGGAATCTTTTCCAGCGGTAAACAGTTGCCGACCTTTATTTCTGCATCTGGACCTGACATAACTGTATCGCCAACTTGCAAACCTTCAGGCCAAAGGATGTATCGCCGCTCCCCATCAGCGTATTCCAGCAAAGCAATGCGAGCGGAACGGTTAGGGTCATATTCGATGGCAATGACTTTTGCCGGGATACCGTCCTTGTCCCGCTTAAAATCGATAATGCGGTAAAGGCGTTTAGCACCGCCGCCACGGAAACGAACCGTTATCTTGCCCTGATTGTTCCTCCCGGCGTGCTTCTTCAATGGTTTGACCAACGACTTTTCAGGCTCCTCTTTGGTGATTTCTTCAAAGTCGTAAAATGTCGCGTGTCTCAATCCTGGCGTTACAGGTTTTGGCTTTTTAATGCCCATCTCCGTTCACTCCCCCTGAACAGTCGATGTCAGAGCAATCCCTCATAGACAGGCAAAGTTTGCCCCTTTGCAACAGTGACAATGGCTTTCTTCCAACGGGGCGTGTGCCCGACAGGTCGAATGTGCCTCCACCGTTCGCCCCGTTTCTTGGGCTTAACGATCATAGTGTTGACCTTGGTCACTTTGACGCCAAAGATTTTCTCCACGGCTTCCCGAATCTCAGGCTTTGTGGCGTCAAGCCTGACCTTGAAGGTGTATTTGTTGTAAAGCCTCGCCAGCCTTAGGCTCTTTTCGGTGACGACGGGTTCAATCAGGATTGTGAATGGGTTACGGTCAAGGTTACCTGACATTGACCTTCTCCAACCTCCTTTCCACTACCAAGTCGAAGGCTTGAGGTGTGGTCAAAATTGCATTGTGCACCAACAAGTCATAAGTTGACGGTTGGAGAACGGGCAACTTATCCACATTGGGAAGGTTGTCCACGGACTTTAGAACTGCCTCGTTCTTCTCGGGCAAAAGCAACAGGACCTTCCGTTCACTCAGCCCCAATTTCTCGAGCAGGTTCTTGAAGACACGAGTTTTGGGCTTATCAATTTCCTCAAGTCCCTCAACCAAGTAGACTTGTCCTTCCTGAAGTTTCGAAATCCAAGCCATCCTGATTGCAGTTTTCCGAACCCGCTTGTTGATTTTCTGGTCGTAATCGCGGGGCTTAGGTCCGTGCGCAACGCCTCCACCAACCCATTGCGGTGCTCTTATGGACCCTTGCCTTGCTCTTCCCGTTCCCTTCTGAGGCCAAGGCTTTCGCCCGCCACCTCGGACCTCGCCCCTCGTCTTGGTGGAGTGAGTGCCTTGTCGCTTGTTTGCCAGATGTGCTACCACTACCTGGTGCAACAACGGGATATTCAACTTTTCCTGCAACAGTTCATCGGGCACAGTGTAAGTCCCGATTCGCTCACCCTCCATGTTGTAGATGGGAAGTTCCATGGTCTGTCCCTCCATTATTTCATCTTCTCGATCCGCACCAAGCCCCCGTTAGGTCCGGGGATGCTTCCTTTAATGACCAGCAAGTTCCTTTCGGGAAGGACATCGACAACTGTCAATCCCCTTACGGTGATAGTCTCGTTGCCGTAGTGTCCGGGCAACCGTGCCCCGGGGATGACCCTTTGTGGTCCTTGCGGTCCGTGAGAAGCGGGCTTTCGATGAAAGTGAGCACCGTGAGAGTCAGGGTAACCTCCAAACCCCCAACGCTTCATAACGCCGGCAAAACCGCGTCCCTTGGATTTCCCGGTGACCTTAACTTTGTCGCCTTTTTGGAAGATGGCAACCGTTACCACATCGCCGACTTTAACTTCCGCTTCTGGTGGGATCTTAAATTCCGCAAGGAACCTACAAGGTTTCACGCCCGCTTTCTTAAAGTGCCCCAGCATCGGCTTATTGACTTTCCGTTCCGGGATTTCCTCAAAGCCCAGTTGGACAGCCGAGTAACCGTCTTTCTCTATTGTCCGGCGTTGGACGATGTAGCAGGGTCCAGCCTTAACAACTGTGACAGGTATCGCCTGTCCGTTCTCGTCAAAGATGGTTGTCATCCCAACTTTTCGTCCCAAGATTCCAGTGACGACGGCTGTAGCCGTGCTCATTCTTCAATCACTCCTTTCGCTGCAGGAACCTCACAACTTGATTTCAATATCGACGCCGCTTGGCAAATTGAGGCGCCTTAGCGCGTCAACAGTTTCGGGCTTGACATCTAAGATGTCGATAAGGCGCTTGTGAATCCTCAACTCGAAGTGCTCCATGCTTTCCTTGTCGATAAAAGGTGAACGGATGACGCAATAGACATGACGGTCGGTCGGCAAGGGTATAGGTCCCTTGACGCGCGCGCCTGTGGCTCGTGCCACAGACACGATCTCTTGCGCCGATTGGTCCAAAATTCGATGGTCAAAAGCCTTCAATTTGATCCTGATTCGTTGTTCCGCAGGCATTTCCCTTCGCCCTCACTTCCTCGCATTTTTCAGTCGTTGGATGCACTCACTAAACTGGTCGCGTAATAACTCATCGAGTAACCGCGATCCAAGATTATTTGCTCAGCGATGTTCACAGGGACTGGCTCGTAGTGGCTGGGACGCATAGTGTAACTACCGCGTCCCTGCGTCAGTGACCGAAGGGAAGTGGCGTAACCGAAGACTTCCGCCAGCGGCACTTCCGCTTCAATCATCACAGCGTTTCCAGTCAACTCTTGGACGCCTTTAATTTTAGCACGCCTTGCCGTTAAGTCACCAAGGACATCGCCAAGGTATTCCTTGGGAATCAAGACCTCCAGCGCCATGATAGGCTCAAGCAAGATCATGCCTGCCTGTTTGCAAGCTTCCTTGAAAGCGATCTCCGCCGCGAGTTTGAATGCTAACTCACTGCTATCGACCTCGTGATACGAACCATCGAACAGAGTGACCCTCACATCGACGACAGGGTAACCCGCTAAAACTCCAGCATCCATCGCTTCCCTTACACCTTTTTCAACTGCGGGAATAAACTCCGAAGGGATAACGCCGCCCGTGATTTGATTGACAAACTCAAATCCGGCACCTCGTGGCAGTGGCTCGACTTTGAGCCAAACATGTCCGTATTGCCCTCGACCGCCTGTCTGTCGGATGTATCGTCCTTCCGCTATCGCTTCCCGAGCAATAGTTTCGCGGAAGGCAACTTGTGGCTTACCCAGTCTAGCTTGGACACCGAATTCACGCCTCAGTCTGTCCTCAACGATTTCCAGTTGCAACTCTCCCATCCCAGCCAAAACCAATTGCCCAGTCTCTTGGTCATATCGAAGCCTAAGGGTGGGGTCTTCTGCGACAAGTTTTTGAAGGGCTTCGACCATCTTTTCCTCGTGAGCCCTATCCTTAGCCTCGATTACCCTGAAGATGACGGGTTCCGGGAACTCTATCTGCTCGAGCAAAATCGGATGGGCTTTATCGCACAAAGTGTCTCCAGTCATTGTTGCTTTTGGACCGACAACCGCCACTATGTCGCCGGCACGAGCCTCATCGATGTCCTCGCGGTAATTAGCATGCATCCTTAAAATGCGCATTATACGCTCGTTAGTGTCTTTGCCCGGGTTGTAAACGCTCTCTCCCTTTTTCAGGACGCCCGAGTAGACTCTCAAGTAGACGAGTCGCCCAACATAGGGGTCGGTTTGGATTTTGAATGCGAGGGCACAGAACGGTTCTTCATCGGTAAGTTTACGCTCAATAACTTCTCCAGTTTGCGGATTCGTCCCGCGAACGACACCTATGTCCAACGGCGATGGGAGAAAGTCGCAGACCGCATCAAGTAGGGGTTGCACTCCTTTATTCTTCAAGGCTGAACCACACAGAACAGGGACTACCTTGAAAGAGAGTGTGCCTTTGCGAAGCCCTTGCCGAATTTGGGAAGGCGTCAAATCGCCTTGTTCGAAGTATGCCTCCATCAACTCATCGTCTTGCTCAGCCGCAACTTCAACCAACTTCTGCCGATACTCCATCGCCAATTCCATCATGTCTTCGGGGATAGGACCATACTCCATTTGCGTTCCGAGTTCGTCAACCCAGTAGATCGCTTTCATTTCGATTAGGTCGACGACGCCTCTAAAATCGCTCTCACGCCCAATGGGTAGTTGGATGGGAACGGCATTGGCACCCAGTCTTTCCCTCATTTGCTGGACGACGGTGAAGAAATCCGAACCTACCCTGTCAAGTTTGTTGACGAAAGCGATTCGCGGGACACGATACTTATTGGCTTGGCGCCAAACCGTTTCGCTTTGAGGCTCTACTCCGCCAACACCGCAAAAAATGGCGATCATGCCGTCAAGAACCCTCAACGCTCGTTCAACTTCTGCCGTGAAGTCAACATGTCCCGGAGTGTCAATGATGTTGATGCGGAACAGTTCGTTATCGTGAAGCCGCCGCCAGTAACAGGAAGTCGCTGCAGCAACGATGGTGATACCTCGTTCCTTCTCCTGAGGCATCCAGTCCATTGTCGCAGTTCCTTCGTCAACGCTGCCAAGACGGTGGACGCGACCAGTGTAAAACAAGATCCGCTCCGTAGTTGTCGTCTTGCCAGCATCTATGTGGGCTGCTATCCCTATATTCCGAGTTTTGTCCAGCGGAAATTTGCCTTCCGTCATGGCAAGTCCCTCCATGTTCGATTTGCACACAAAAACATTCCCTATGATTGCCCTCAAGCGAGGAAGTTTACCGAGAGACGCCTAAAAAGCCAAATCACCAACGATAGTGAGCGAAAGCCCTGTTGGCTTCGGCAATACGGTGCGTTTCTTCCTTCATCCGCACCGCACCACCACGCCCTTGAGACGCTTCTATGAGTTCTAAAGCGAGTTGGTGAGCCATCGTTTTTGCCCGATGATCTCGGAAGAAGTTGGCAACCTCTCGACGGTCTCGCTCGCGAGCAGCATTCACTATCCACCTGAGAGCCAAACTAATGCGCCGAGCAGGTCTCACTTCAATCGGCACTTGGTAAGTAGCACCACCCACTCGGCGGGGACGAGTTTCCACCAGAGGAATGCAGTTTCTAATAGCCTCCGCTAACACCTCCAATGGGTTTCGCTTTGTCGCCTCGTAGATTAGTTGCAATGCCCCGTAGACAATGCGTTCTGCTTTGCTCTTTTTGCCCCGCTCCATTACCTTGTTGATCAGACGATGCACAAGTGTGCTGTTAAAAATTGGATCAGGCGGGATTTCCCTTCTTGGAACGAAACCTCTCCTCGGCATTCCTTCTCACCCCAGTTATGAACTGCGCCGCTCACGCTTTGTCCCATAGAGCGAGCGCGATTTCTTGCGCCCTTGGACTCCAGCAGCGTCCAACGCGCCACGAATAATCTTGTATCTGACACCCGGCAAATCCTTGACACGACCGCCTCGGACCAGAACTGTGCTGTGTTCCTGCAAGTTGTGTCCTTCCCCGGGAATGTAAGCGATGATGACCTTCCGGTTAGACAACCTGACCTTGGCAATTTTCCTCAACGCCGAATTGGGTTTTTTGGGCGTCATTGTCCGAACAACCAAACAGACTCCCCTCATCATAGGGACTCCCACAGGGTCATACTTGTAAGTGCCCTTCAAAGAGTTGTAACGCCACTTGAACGCCAAAGTCCGCGTTCGCGATTTCTTGGGTTCGCGACCATACCTAACCAGTTGATTTATCGTCGGCATTCTCGACTTCCCCCTTACACGAAAAATCTCGCCGGAAAGTCCTCTGGGTCGGCGGGTTGTAAGTTTAGCAGCCAAAATCGGCAATGTCAATATCTGCCTATGGGGCTGATAACTCATTTGCAGGCAGACAAGCGATGCTCAAGACGAAAATACCGCTCTACCTTGCATGCGATGGATGAACCTTTTGCCATAATTTGATTGGCGCTGGAAATCCGAAGAGCCACTGAGGAGGTGGATAGCGATGGCTCAAGCGGTCTTCATCGCCGTTGATTTGGGGGCGGAAAGCGGAAGGGTCTTGGCAGGGAAATTGAGCGAGGGAAGGTTTGAGTTGGAGGAAATTCACAGGTTCCCAAACGGTCCAGTCCGAATAGGCGACCACATTTACTGGGATGTCTTGAGGCTGTGGACGGAAGTGAAAAACGGGTTAGCGCTGGCAGTGCAAAAGTATGGCTCTCAGGTTGCCTCCATCGGTGTTGACACTTGGGGCGTTGATTACGCCCTTCTTGACTCAAACGATGAGTTGGTCGGCAACCCTTACCATTACCGCGACAAGCGCACTGAGGGCATGTTTGAGGTTGCTTTTCAAAAAGTCCCGCGAGACGAAATTTACCGCCGCACGGGCATCCAATTCATGAGGCTGAACACCCTTTACCAACTCCTCTCGATGGTCGTCCAAAAGTCGCCGCAGTTGAAGATTGCCAAAACTTTCCTGATGATGCCCGACTTGTTCCATTTCTGGTTGAGCGGCGAGAAAGTCAACGAGTTCACCGAAGCGACAACAACTCAGTTCTATGACCCGCGCAAAGGTGATTGGGCTAAGTCAATGCTTCGCAAATTGGGAATCCCAACGCGCATCTTGAACTGTCCAATCGTCCCTGCCGGCACGGTTCTCGGAGAGTTGCGACAACATGTTGCTGACGAGGTTAGAGCAACCCATCAAATCAAGGTCGTCGCTCCAGCATCGCACGATACTGCGTCCGCAGTAGCTGCCACTCCGCTGTCGGACGAAAACGCTGTTTACATCAGTTCAGGAACATGGTCGCTGGTTGGCATGGAAATCCGGGAACCCATCATCACCGACAAATCGCTGGCTTTTAACTTCACTAACGAAGGGGGCGTTTACGGGACTTTCCGATTCCTGCGCAATGTAACGGGCATGTGGCTGATTGCGGAATGCCGTCGCATTTGGGCAAGGGAGGGAAATGAGTTCACCTATGACCAGTTAACTCAAATGGCTGCTGAGGCTCAGCCTTTCAAATGCTTCGTTGATCCCGATGACCCTCGCTTCCTTGCACCGGAGAACATGCTGGATGCCATCAGGAGTTTCTGCCGAGATACCAATCAACCCGAACCAGAAACTGTCGGCAAATTCGTTCGCTGCTGCCTTGAGGGTTTGGCTCTCAAATACCGCTGGGTCATTGAGAGGCTTGAAGAGTTGACGGGCAAAACGGTTAGCACCATCCACATCGTAGGTGGTGGCTCTCAAAACTGGCTTCTCAACCAGTTCACAGCCGACGCAACAGGCAAGTTAGTTCAGGCAGGACCTGTGGAAGCGACAGCGACGGGCAATGCTTTGGTTCAAGCAATTGCTTTAGGCTACCTCGGTTCCCACTCCGAGTTGCGAGAGGTTGTCCGCAATTCCTTCCCGCTCAGGACTTTTGAACCTAAGCCCGACGAAAGGTGGCAACAAGCATACGAACGGTTTTGTCAGTTTGTGAAGTGAACTTTTCGGCTCAAGATTCCTCAACCACTCGCGGGACTCGGAAATAACCGTCAACTGCGTCAGGTGCGTTCATGAGCACTTCTTCCCGAGGCAAAGGTTCACCGGGTTCGTCGGGACGAAAGACATTTGACAGTGGGACAGCATGGGATGTGGGTTCAACTCCCTCAGTGTCTAACTCCTTCAACTTTTCGATGTGCTCCAACACCCTGTTCAATTCCCAAGTGTAGCGCTCAATTTCTTCCTCGCTCAACTCCAACCGAGCCAACAAGGCGACATGCAAAACTTCCTCTCGGCTCAAAGGCATACTCGCTCATCCTCCCTTGTTTCCTTTCGGCTGGCGGCAAAAATTTTGCCATAAACTGATTAGCCCACAACTCACTCAGGCACTTTCGTTCCCATCAACGGTGCGACGAAGAAACCGCCGCCGTATTCAACGAAGTGGCGGTCAACCGAAAGCGCAACCGAAATCCCTAACCGTTCCATGACAGCGAAAGAGATGGCATCGGTCAGGCTGAAATCCTTGTCGGAATATCGCTCCAAGATTTCCAGCGCTCGATTTAAGTCTTCAGGCTCAATAGGAACAATGGTCAAACGAGGCACTACGCTTTTAAGCCACAGCAAAGCGACACTGTAGCCAAGCCGCCTTAGCAATAAAACATGAGTCTCGGCGACCACTAACAATGTCGTGACCAACTGCCATCCACTTTTTTCCAACTCGCTCAACAGACTCAGGCACTCACGATGCCAACGATCGGTGGCATCAACGATAGCGAAAAAGAAACTGGCATCGCTGAAACTTATTCGTTGCATGTTTTTTCACCACCTGTGCTTTGTCGCCAATGCCACTCTACCGCCTCAGCCACATACTCATCCTTCCGCTCGCTGACATCTCCCAAACCACTGCGTGAAATTCCAGCGATCGATCTCAAAACTTCCCACACCGTTTTGGCTGGCTGTGTTGTTTCCTCCACAATAATCGTCACCCTTGTCCCGTCGGGCAAATGCCCGTCGCCTTCCAAGACGATGACACCGTTTTTGACGACGCCCTTGAAAACTCGCTTCATTTTCGCTCACCTCATTTGCAACGAAACTTCACTCCAATTTTGCCTTGTCAAGCGATCAATGGTCAGCACTTCAATGCCCAAGCGTTCTTTCGCCATTAACAACCATGCCAGCAAACTGTCGTCGGGGTCAAAGAGCAACTGGTGCAGTGCCCGCTCAATTCTGCTGCCCGCTCACGAAAAGTAGCGGAAGGCGATTTCACCACTGCAAACATTGAGTCATGTTGCCCAACTCATCACGATTAAGGACGGGATACGCTGAAAGTGGCTTAGGTTGTTCGTCACCAACACCAAGCCATACTCCAATGCCGTTGCTGCAATGAAGATGTCAGCGTCAGAGATCGGTTGCCCCTTCTGCCGCAGGTCATCGTAGATGTCAGCAGCCCGCTGGGCAATTTCAATCGTGATGGGTAGAACATGGCTTTGCTGACAAAGCCTTAAGAACTTGGTCATCTGGACGAAGGCTCTCTTTGCCTTTAGACCTCGCAATATTTCGTAAAGGGTGACGACCGAAAAAGTGAAATGCCCATACTGTTGCAGGTAAAGGCTACCCATCATCACGATGTGAGGGTTGCGCCCTTTCATGAACTCCGAAAGGGTGTCCGTATCCAAAAGGGACGGGGGCAGAAAAATCACAGGTTCTCACCTTCATGAGCGGATGAGCGTTGACGGCTTTCTAAAGCGATTTGCTCCACTTCAGCGATGTCTTCCTCTGATAGCCCTTCGTAAACACTTTGCCACTCCCCAATTTGCTGCTTAACCTCTTCGCTCACTTCAATTCGTTCCTCTATCAACCAAGTCAATCGCCAACGGCTCTCTTCTGCGTCCCAAGTAAATGTGGCTATGGCACTGCTTGTTTTAAAGGTTGCCCACTGAAAAGGCTCCGCTTCCCAGACGATCAATTGCACCTCCTTGCCCTCTGGGAAGTCCAACTCTACCGTCGGCTTGAAGACACCTTGTTCGTAGATGGCACGAACGATCTTTGGCATTGCAGACCACCTCCTATTTGCAAAAATCTCTTGGCTCGGTAGAAGTGCTTCTCTTTTGAGCCCGTTTATCCCCGTTGCCCGATTATGCTATTCCAGTCGTGCTGTGTTAAGGCATCCACTGTCAAAGGTTCAACGCCTAATCGCTCCTTCGCCATCAACAACCACAAGAGCAACCCATCTTCTGGGTCAAAGAGCAACTGGTGCAGTGCCCGCTCAATTCTGCTGCCCGTCCGCTTGGCGTAGCAGGAAAGGGGCAGTTGAAAGAAGGTGTGAATTTGCAAGGTCGTGCAGCCGCATGAAAGGTAGCGGAAGGCGATTTCGCCGTTGCAAACATTTCCTGTCCCGCTGATGGGCAACCAAGCAGGCAGTGAACCTTGCCAACGCAACTTTGCTAACTGGCTCAGCACCTTCAAGTTGCGGGCACTCAAATCGGGTCCGCCGTAAGCGATGCCCTTGACGCCTTCAAATTCTCGGTTCGGGTCAAACAGGCGATTGGCATAAACGATGAAATCGGCACCTTCTCCCTTCGCCGCTTCCGACAGAAGTGTCAACAGCATCTCCAGTTGAAACGAGTCGTCAAACAAGGCGTTGAAAACTTTTATGCCGATTCGGATGACATTTCCTGAGGGCAAACCAGTCGCTTTCTCCGCAGCCTGCCGAATCAGTTTCGGGACATTGACCAACCAATGGCGTATTGTCTCTTGCTGCTTTGCCCTGTCGCTTCCCGCCAATGTGGGGCTGAAGTCAAACTCCAAAGGCATCGGCTTATCTGGGTAGAAAGTTCGCCAAACTTTCAACAACTCGCCGACAGTGAAATCGTATTCGCCGATTCGCCACTCCTCGTCCATTGAAGCGGGCAAATGGGCTTTGACGGATGGGACAATCAGCATGTCGTGTTCGGCGCCGATAGCAAGCGCTTTTTCAAAGAACCTCAAGTAGGCAGTGAAACTTTTGTGCCAACCACGCCCAATCCAAGTGACCGTCCAACCTTCGGTTCCGTCCCGACCGCGAATTCGTTCAACCTTCATCTTGGTGACGGGGATAGCCCACGCCTTCATGCTGCAATTGCCTTGAGCGTCTTGAGCGATTACTGTTTTGAGGACGCAAAAGCCCAAGCCTGCTTGACCGTCCATTCGCACTTGGTGCAGTTCCATGCTCAACTGTCCGCTCGCTTTGCCGATGAGAAGTGGGACAGTGAAACCTGCGTAATTTGACCGAAGGTCAACACCGTAACGCTCTAACACAAACTGCCACAACGGTTTAGGCAACGGTTCGTGAAGAAAACGCTCCCAATCAGACTTCAATCGCTGCAAAGTTGACTTAGCCATCATCGTCACCCTTCTTCGGCACATCCTTAGCGATAAAAGGTCGCCCCTTACGGGGCTCCTACCAGTAACGACGACAACGATGACACTTGTATTGTAGGAGCGGCGTCAGCCGCAAATAAATTTTTCGCTAAAACGGCAGCGAATGGCGATTAGCGACTGGTCTGTGGGAGTGGTGTCAGCCACGAAGCCCATTTGTGACAGCAAAAAACAGCCTTTAGATTCAATACAGCAAGCCGATGCCTGAGGCGTAGCGGATGATGATTTCTCGCACTTTGATGTCATCAAGATGCGAAAAGGCGAGAGGTTTGAGGGCATCTACATTTAAGACGCCGACCCACCCTTCTGTCACCCTCTTCCGAATGGGCACAGAAAAGACACTCCCAACATGCTTGACGACTTCTCTGTAAGGCAGCGGGAGTTGTTGGGTGTGTTGAACATCGGTGACATACTCTTCCTTGTTCGCCCAAGCCATCCCGCAGCAACCTACCCCTTCCTTCCACTTCAACTCCAACTCTTCGGCACGGTAATCGCCTGAGTAGTAAGCAATGAGTAATTGTCCATCGGGCTGAACGAGCATCAAGTTGGCTCGGAGTTCTGACAGGTTCATGCCTTCGGTGAAAGGGAAGATTTCGTGGCGCAGGCGCTCAAGCAAAAAGGTGATGATGCGTTTCCGAACGGACTCTATTTCTCGGTCGCAAAGGATTTGCACCATTAAGTTTGTGAAACGGGGGAAGTATCTGAGCAAAAAGCGCAAAACCCAACGCCCCAACCACTCGCCCCAGCCCACCTGTCTTCACCCCTGATCGCTTTCCAATCGTTGGATAAGTTTCTCCATTTCCTGCCACTCCGCAGGGGAACCCAACTGGATGCGCTTCCAATGTTCCAAGTTCCGACGATACAGTTCGGCAAGTTCCTTCCTCACCCGCCGTTCCATTTCCTTACCGTCAGTGAAACGCCAGATGCCAGAACCGACTTCTATGAGGTGGCTGCCCCTTCGTTCTTGCACCATTGCCGTTTCCTCCCTGTCCTTTTGATTTCCGTCCGTTCTGTCGCCAGAGCGAATTATAACATCCCCAAAGTCGCTCATGTCAGCAATTCGGTGACGAGGCGGTTGATGTGGGAAAGTTCGTTTGATAGCATCTCCCGCACTTGTTGGCGCAAGCGCCCGATGGGTTGCGTCAGCGTCTTTTCATCAGCACCCGCCACAAATTGCGCCACCTTCTCATGACACACTTGGCTCAGTTCCGCCAACCTTTGATGCCGCTCGTCCCGCCGACTGAAAAGCGGGATGGGAAGGACTTCAAAGGGTAGGCGACAAATGTGCCGTTCGCCTTTTCCCTTTTGTGCACCGAATGCGCCTTTCGGCTGGAATGGCTTGATAAAATCATCCACGCAAGGGGCATTCAAGATGGCACAGAGGTAATGGGCTTCATTGGCGTCAGTTGTCTCAAACCAATAGGTCGTATGCTGAGCGACGAAGCCCTGAACGGGCAGGTCATAAACTTGCCAACCGCTAACATCCCTTGCGTCCACGACGCAAGCGCAAAGATGCGTCCCGCTGGTGTTGTAGAGCAACTTGTAAACGCCCGTCGGCGATTGGGCGGTGAGTTTGCCCTGCCAGTTGAGGTAGTTCAGCAACTCTTCCTGCGATTTGCGGTGCTTCCGCCAGATGGCATCTGCCTTTCTCAGCCAGTCTGCCAAGCCCGCTTTGCCTTGGCGGATGGCATCATCGGCGGAGAGAAGTTTCCTGCCAGAGAGGGGCAGGACGACGAGGGAGAGTTGACGCCAGCCGAAGGGGAGCATGTCATCGGAGAGGAGGGTGGCGAACAAAAACTCTGCTTCCACGCTCCCTTGCAACCGAATGCCTTTCCAAGGCGCTTTCGCTTGCGGTTCAATTTGCGGGTCTGTCTCCAATTGCGGTCGCCTTCGGTCTATTACCAGCGCTTGCATGGGTCGGACGAACCAAAGGCAGCGGGGCACGATAGTAGCGCCTTGAGTGACCCAATCAAAATACGGGCTTTGTCCCAGCGCTGTCGGGGGCGTGAAGGTTGTTTCGGCGATGTGAAGGATTTTCTGGGCTTGCTGCCACGAAGCGTTGCGGGTCGGCAATTCGCCCGAAATTTTCAGCATCGGGACGGTTTGTTCCTTGCCCCTTGCCCCCTGTCCCTTGCCCCACAAAACGACGCAGGCGGGGACATTGAAGAGGGGCATCACTTGCTCGCAGTCAATGAGCAAATTGGCGGTGGCGACGAAGCGCTGACGGAATTCGGCATGTTGTTTTGCGCCCGTCAGGATGCTGCGGGGCATGACGAACGCCAAAGTCCCGCCGTCAGCGAGGTAATGCTCGGCGCAGAAGGCAAAGAACAAAGTCGCCAACTCCATTTGCGTGAACAAGTGAGCATCGCTACTTGACAGCAACTTGTATCGGCTCAGCACCAACTCCCGCACCCGCTCTTGATAGTCCTGCCGTTTGATGTAGCGGTAAGAAAGCCAAGGCGGGTTGCCGACGACGAAGGCGAATTTGCGATGAGCGAGCAAAGCGGGTCGGTAGGCGTTTTTGAGGACGAAACGCCAAACGGTGTCGGTAGCGGGCGATTGCATCAACCAGCGCATCAACCGCAGGTTGCTTCGCCAATAGCCCAAATGCTCAAGTGGGATGTCCAATTCCGCCAGCCGAGCGGAGAAGCCTTTGCTCGCATCAAAATCGCTGATTTGCGGGTCGGCAAATTCCAGCAAAGCGTCAATGGCGTCATTGAGGCGGTCGGGATGCATCGCCAGTTCGGCGGGAAGGTGAAAGGCTTGGGGGAGGTTTCGGGTTAGTTTTTTGCCCGCCATCTTCGCCAAGGCTTTCAAGTCAACAGGGACGGTGAGGACTTGTTGGCGTCCGAAATCTTCGGGCAAGTTGAGGCTGTCTGCCATGTAGATGGGCACGGAGAAGCGCTTGGTGTAGGCGCGCAAATCGTCACCCAACGCCAAAACGAAGTTGGTGCGGGCAATGGTGACCGCCAAAGGGTGGACATCTATGCCCGCCAAGTGCGAGGCACAAAATTCCACCAAGTCAGCGCCTTGAAAACCTGCTTCCCGAAGCAAGCGGATGGCGATGAACAGGAAAGTGCCCGAACCGCAGGCAGGGTCAAGGAGGGACGGCAGCGAGTGGCGAGTAGCGAATGGCGAGTGAGAAGAGGGGAAACCTGCTTTTCGCAAGGTGAGTTCGGCGAGCCAATCGGGGGTGTAAAACTCGCCGAGGTCGTGGCGGGTTTCGGGGTCAACGAGTTCCTGATACAGCCCTTTGAGCAAGTCTTCGTTGATGGCAGCAAGGTCGTAAGAGGCGGTCAGGCGGGTCGCAAGGGAGCGGAGCAAGGTTTCAGCGTCGGCGTCGTCCTTCGCCCACGCAAAGAAGTCGTCGGTGACGAAGTTGTCCAAACCCATTCGCTCAAAAGTTTCGCCCGTGATAAGCCCTGAAAGTTCGTCGGCGTTGGGCGCTCTCCGTTCCAACGCCACAAAGGCAAGGACGCGGGCAAAAAGCGCCAAATAGGTGTGGCGCAAAAACAGGTCTTCGTCGCCAACAGGGCTGCCATAAACGATGGCGAGCAAACTTTGCCATTCGGCAAATTTCGTTTGCGCCGACGGGTCACTTTTCGCTTTCTGCCAAGCATTGCGCAGTAGCCTGAGGCTGTGCCAGAAAGTTGGGCTGCGTTCGCCAAAGCGCAAGGTGATGTCGTTTGCTGTCGGCACAAGATGCTTTTCGTGGAAGAGGTAGCAATCCAGCCAGAGGCGGCATTCATCAGATTTTTCGGCGTCCAACCTCAGGTCGTCCACTTTTGCCAGTTCGCCGTCGCGCAGGGCATAAACTTCCAGCGTTTCGCCGTCGGTGAGGATGCCGAAGAAGCGGTCGGGATGCTCTTGGTTGCTCAAGTAGCGGGTCAGTTGGCTTTTGCCTTCCGCCCGTTTGGCGTCATCCAATCGGCGCTCAAACTCAAAGATGAGGTCGCCGTAAAGGGCGTCAGCGAAACCGCCCCGCACCCTGAGGGCAGGGATGTGCTTTTCCAGCACGAACGGTTCGGCAAGGCTGAGGCGGGGGAAAGATGCTCGCAGAAACTGCAGGAAGGCATCGCGGATACTCGCTTCCGACGCTCCTTGCTGGCGCAACCTTGTCAGCGTCTCCAAGTAACTCCGCAAAGTCTCCGCAAACTCACCCATGCCCTTCACCGCTTGAAATTTTGCCACCGTTGGCTCGGCGCAAAAATTTTGGCAATTTGTCCTAAGGCGCAATGATGGGGAAGTCTGCCTTTCGTCGTTCACGGGTTAGTCTCCATCGCCTTGAGCAACTCCATCGCCCGTTGAAGGTCGCCTTGAGCCAAAGCGGTTAAGCCTAAAGCGTAGCGGTAGGCGGCTTTTTCCGGGTCAAGTTCGCCGGCTTTCGTGAGGGCATCGGATGCCGTCGGGACATCGTTGAGCGCCAGTGCCATCATTCCGAGTGCCCACCAACTTTTGGCATTGGACGGAAATCGTTGGGCAGAACGGCGCAATCGGTTCAGGGCTTCTCTTCGCTCCGCTTCAGGAACTTTCTCCCACATCGCTTCAGTGTCACCTTTCGCTGCCAGCCAAAGCCGCCAGTAACTGAGCCAGAGGGCAACTGAACCGGGCAAGGGTCGTTGCCGTTCTAACCCGTCCAGCCAAGCGACATAGCGAGCGACGAGGGTGGGCGTTAGGCGATTGCCCTCCGAAAAGGCGTGAAGCCCTATGACTTCTGTAAGGGTTTCACTTTCCAGTTTGCCCGTCTCCCGCAGCGCTGTATCCATCACCTTTTGAGCCGCTGAAAAATCGCCGAGAAGGGCAAGACATTTAGCAAGGTCATTGAGGGCGTCGGGGCGATAAGGACTGTTTTTGACGGTCAGGCGCTCCAAGTGCCATCGGTGACGCTCAAGGTATGGGCGCATCAACCGAAGTTGGGTGCGGAAGGCGGTAATCAGGGCGTCAATAGTTTGTTGGGGAGCATCAAAAGTTTTGGTGACGGCGGAAAGGATGAGGAAGGCGGAGGCATGGAAGGTCAAGGAGGATTGCCACCCGTCTGCCATCGCTTTTTGGACAGTTAAGTCTTCGGCGAATCGTTCGGCAAGGCGGCTAAGGCGCAAGTAGTCAGCAAGGTAGTCGGAAAACCGTGCCGCAAACCTCTCCCAACTCGCCTGGGTGTGGGTTTCTTCCTCGTCCTTCTGGCTCTCGCTCAATTCCCAAAAGAAGAGCAGAAAAAATTCGCCCGTGACGGCATTGTTGAAAAAGAGGGTCGCTGCCAAAAGGGTGTCGCGGGTGAAGGCTTTATCGGGCAAGCGGCGGAAATGTGTAACGCCTTCATCTATTGCCCATCGGACAGCGCCCGGGCTGGCTGGGTCTGGAGGAGGCAGGGGGAAGTCAGAGGGGAACGAAACTTTAAACTGCCCTTCTGTGCGGTCTTTGAGGAAAGCCGCAAATCGCAGAAAAGCGGAAAATAACCGCAGCACATAAGCGAGATGAAAGTCCGGTTGACGCGCCAACAAGGTGCTGACTTGCTGGTCGGCTTCATCATAGCGTGCTTGGGCGATGAGCAAGTAAGCAAGGCTGAACCGCGCCCAAGCGTCGTTGGGCGTTTTTTGCAAACGCTGGCGCAACTCCGCCATCAATCGCTCGCTGGCTGTTTTGTCATTGGCGGCTTTAAGGGCTTTCTGCACCCAAGCGTTGTCGCCCATGGAAGCCATTAATGCCCGCAGTGCCTCGTCTTCAACGCCAATGCCTGAGATGAGGCTGAACCGCAAAAATCCAAGAGAAATTTGCCCGTCCTGTTCAATGGGCAAAAGCGATGGCTTTTGTTGGGTCAAAAGCCACCGGCGGGCGACGGCGATGGGATTAAGGGCGCGGGCGGCGGCTTCCGTCGTCGGGACGGGGTAAGTTCGCTCCCGCACTTTAGCGGTCACTTGCACGCCCTGAGTTGTTTCGGTCGTCTCTAAAGTCACGCTCTCAAATAAGCCCAAATCCATCAGCGCCTTTTGCAACCGCTCCGCATCGTAAGGCATTCCGGGCTGAAAACCGATTGCCGCCAGCACCTTTTGCGGGTCAGTCACTTGACAGCCTTCCAGTTGCAGTCCAGCAATTTTCAGCTCTTGCGCCATTGCTTGCCCGACAATTAGCAACAGCACTAACAACCAACACCGCATGGCAAGTCACCTCCCGCTCCCTATTTTTGTGCCATGCCCCTTTTGGTCCGTCTCTTTCGGCACAACTTCGCCCTGCAGAGATTGTGTTGCGATAAGGCAACAAGTGTAAAGGGCTGAGCAGCGTTGCTCCTTAATGGGCA
>Ga0080007_1068460_pt1 | contig 57227 bp, 54 predicted proteins | sample OctOCTMetagenome_FD_69210 | JGI IMG/M metagenome (GOLD analysis project Ga0080007, IMG submission 69210) | Hot spring and microbial mat streamer communities from Octopus Spring Streamers, Yellowstone National Park, USA - OCT_B (SPADES... | ecosystem: Environmental > Aquatic > Thermal springs >...
TACCCTCGCCATACTCGCCGCCATGGAACTCGGTGGCAAGCACAACAAAGCCCTGGCCCTCGCCAAAGACCTGAACCTCTTCACCCACGTCCCCTCCCCAAGCCGCTTCAACCGCAGGCTCCACGCCCTCTACCCCCTCTTCCTGCCCCTCCTTCACCTCCTCTCCCAGGTCTGGAAGAACCTCTACCAGGCCCAGGCCTACGCCTTGGACACCTTCCCCCTCCCCGCCTGCGAGAACACCCGCGCACCCCGCTCCCGACTCTTCCCCCACAAGGCCTACCGCGGCTTCGTCCCCAGCAAGCGGGTCTACTTCCACGGCCCCAAGCTCCACCTCCTGGTGGACGACGGGAAGTTCATCCACGGGGTGAACCTGAGCCCGGGAAGCTGGCATGACCTGTCCTCCCTGCTTCTCCTCCCCCTGGACCTTCCCGAGGGGGCGGAGCTCTACATGGACCGGGGGTATGAGAGCCATCTGTACGAGGACTTACTTCGTGAGGCGCAGGGGATCGTTCCCATGGTCATCCGCAGGGGGAAGGCGGTATGTGCCCTGGCCCCAGTACCTGGCCATCGTGGGGCGGAGGGTGGTGGAGACGGTGGGGGGCATGCTGCACGCCATGTTTCCCCGGCGCATCCACGCCGTGACCCAGGAGGGCTTCGTCATCAAGGTGCTCTCCTTCGTCTTGGCCCACAACCTGAAGCTTCTAACTCAGGAAATGGCTTAGGTAACAACTTGGGTTAGATTAAGGCCATGGGAATGCTTTCTGGAAAGGCGGTTTTGGTCACGGGGGCGGGGAGCGGCATCGGCCTGGCCATGGCCCGGGCCTTCGCCCGGGAGGGGGCGAGGGTTCTGGTCCACGACGTGAAGGACGCCCGCTGGCTGGCCGAGGAGCTGGGCGGGGTCTTCCTCCAGGCGGACCTCGCCGATCCGCAGGCGGTGGAGGCTTTGGGGAAGGAGGCGGCGGCGCTGGGGGTGGACATCCTGGTCAACAACGCCGGCTTCCAGCACATAGACCCGGTGGAGGCCTTCCCCCTAGAGACCTGGCAGGCCATGGTCCAGGTGATGCTCACCGTCCCCTTCCAGCTCATCAAGGCCCTGATCCCCGGCATGAAGGCCAAGGGATGGGGGCGGATCATCAACGTGGCCAGCGTCCACGGCCTGGTGGCGAGCCCCTATAAGAGCGCCTACATCTCGGCCAAGCACGGCCTCGTCGGCCTCACCAAGGCCGTGGCCCTCGAGGCCGGCCCCTACGGGGTCACGGTGAACGCCATCGCCCCGGCCTACGTGCGCACCCCCCTAGTGGAGGGCCAGATCCAGGACCAGGCCCGCACCCTGGGGATCTCCCCCGAGGAGGTGGTGGAGAAGGTCTTCCTGGCCCAGGCGGCCATCCGGCGCCTCATTGAGCCCGAGGAGGTGGCGGAGCTGGCCCTCTTCCTGGCCTCGGAGAAGGCCTCGGCCATCACCGGGGCGGTCTTGCCCATAGACCTGGGTTGGACGGCCCGGTAGGCTGGGGCATGGAACTCTTCCTGGTGCGCCACGGCATCGCCGAGCCTCTGCCCGAGGGGGCGGGGGAGGAGGCGGACGACGCCCGGGCCCTGACGCCCAAGGGGGTCCGCCGCTTCCGCAAGGTGGTCAAGGGGCTTTCCGCCTTGGGGGTGGAGCTGGACCTGATCCTGACAAGCCCCAAGCGTCGGGCCTTGGAGACGGCGGAGCTCCTCTCCGACCTCCTCTCGGGGGAGACCCGGGTCACGCCCCATCTGGCCGAGCCCCCGGGGGAGGCCCTTCTGGCGGAGATCCCCCAGGAAGGCCGGGTGGCCCTGGTGGGGCACGAGCCCTACCTTTCGGCGCTTTTGGGCTGGCTCCTCTTCGGGGACCTCCTGGGGGGTCCGTGCGGGAGGCCCTCCAGGGCCGCTTCCTCCTCAAGAAGGGCGGGGTGGCCTGGCTGGAGGGGACGCCGCGCCTCGGGGGCATGGCCCTAAAGGCCCTCCTTCCCCCGAAAGTCTTCCGCATATGAAAGACGCCCGGGACTGGGTGGCCCACCTCGAGGCCCACCTGCCCCTGGCCCTCTCTGGCGAGGACCCCGAAGGGGTGCACCAGGTGCGGGTGGCGGGGAGGCGGCTTCGGGCCTACCTGGACCTTCTGGGCTTCAGGGTCTTAAAGGACGACCTCCGCTTCCTGGTGCGCCAGGCGGGGCGGGTGCGGGACCTGGAGGTGGCCTTAGGCGGGCCCCTTCCCGAGGGATTTCGGGAGCACCTGAGGGCCGAGCTTGCCGAGGCCAGGCGGAGCCTGGTGGCCCTCCTCCGTTCCCCCTGGATGGGGGCCCTTCTCAGGGCCCTCAGGCACCTGCCGCCCCTGGACAAAGGGCGGGCCAGGAAGCGGCTTAGGCGCCCGCAGGAGCGCCTGGAGGCCCGCTTTTTGGGGCTTAGGGCGGAGCCAAGCTTGGAGCGCCTTCACGCCTACCGCCGGGCCCTCAGGCGGGTGCGCTACGCCAAGGAGTTCCTGGGCCTTTCTGCCAAGCGGGAGCGGGCCCTGCAGGAGGTTTTGGGGGAGGTAAACGACCTCGGGGTGCTCAAGGACCTCCTTCTGGCCTACCTCCACCGCCGGGAGGACCCCGAGGCCCGGAGCTACCTGGAGGGGTTGGAAAACGCCTTGGAAGTTGCTACCCGGAGGGCCCTCGAGGGCCTCGGCCTCGGGTCCATCCCTCGGGGTTAGGGGTTGGACCTCCAGGAGTAGAGGGCCCGGAGCCTGGCGGTTTTCTTGTGCCGATGGGCCTGCATCCGGGTCAGGACCTCGTCCAGGAGGGCTACGGCCTCCAGCACATGGGGTCCCTTGTTGACCATGACGCACTCCGCCCGGGCCGCCAAGGTGGCGTCGGAAAGCTCCGCCCGTTGTTGTCCTTGCCTTTGCAAGGCAAGGCCGTTTTGAGTTAAAGTTTTTCATGGGGCGCCTAGACTTGGAACGGGCCTTGGACCTTTTAGAGGAGGGCGACCTGCCTGAGGCCTTGGAGCACGCCGAGCGGGCCTACCGGAGGCACCCCAAGGACCCCGAGGCCCGCTTTCTTTACGGCCACCTCCGCTTCGTCCAGGAGGGGAGCTACGAGGGGCTCCGGCTCATGGAGCTGGGGGCTAAGGCCCTGGGCATGGAGGCTTGCACCCACCTTTGGCGGGTCTATGGGACAGACTTTCCCGCCCACCTCCTGGACCTGGCCCGCTTCCTGAAGCAAAAGGGTCTTCCCCTCCCGGGGGATACCGCCTGGGCTGAGGCGGTCCTGGAGGAGCAGGAGCTCCCCCTAGAGCTGGCGCGGGAGGTTGAGAGGAGCCTCTACCAAGAGGACCTGGTTTCTCTGGAAGGCTTTTACCGGAAACGCCCTACCCCTTACCTGGGGTACCTGTTGGTGCGCCTTTACCTGGTCCGCGGGGCTTTCCTCGAGGCCAGGCGCCTGGCCGAGAGGCTGGCCAGGGAGTGGGGCGGGGACTGGCGGGTGGACCTGGCGGTCCCCCTCGCCCGCTTTCCCCAGGAGGGCCCGGCCCTGGCGGAGGAGGCGCGCCCTCTCCTGGCCCGTACCCCCCGGGACCCCCACCTGGCCGAGGGGCTAGCCCTTCTGGCCCTAGGGGTAGGGGAGGGCGGGGTGGCCCTGGGGCTGGACCGCGCCTTTGACCCGCCGTTGCGGGCCCGATTCCCCCAGTTGGAAGCGCCCCTAGCGGCCGCGGAGAGGGGTGAAGCCCTGTTGCCTCTGGAGCTTTTCCTCCCTCGAGGCCGGGCGGACATCCCCCTTCCTCCCTTCGCCTGGGAGGCCCTCCAGCCCTGGTTGCCCCGCCTCGAGGTCCGCGACCTTAGCCTTTGGACGAGGCCCTTCCTGCGCTCAGGCCTCCCCTCCCCGGAGGACCCCCGGCTCAAGCCGGAGGTCCGGGACGCGATCCGGCGCCCAGGGGCCCTGGAGGAGGGAAGACCTCCCTTCGTGCCCCTGGCCAGCCTGGGGGAGCTCCTCGGTGCCTCCCCCGAGGAACGGGAGGCCCCCATGGCCGCCTTATCGTTGGAGGAGCTCCGACACTTCCGGAAGGAGTTCCCGGAAAGCCTCCTTCTGGAGCTGTATGACCTCCTCCACCGGCCCCTTCCGGAGTGGCCTGAGCGAGGGGTCCGCCGCCTCCTGGAGAGGGACCTCCCCTGGGGCGTGAGGGAGGCCCTCCGCCTGCGGCTGGAGCTTAAACGGGACCCCCTGGCCCCCCTCCCTGCCCCCGAGCCTCCGCCCGGGGCCCGCTGGTCGGAGGAGTTCTTCTACACCTGGCTTCTCCTGGTCCCGCCCTTGGAGGAGGTGGAGGAGGCGTTCCTCTACCCCCTGGGCGGCAAGGGCGCCCTTCTGGACTGGACGATGGTCTTTGCCTTGCGCCCTCTGCGCCTCGGGGTTCAGAAACCCTGGCGGCAAGAGCCCCTTCCCAGGGGAGGCGGCCTCCAAGACTGGGTCCGGCGCGTGCCCTTGAGCGTCCGGACCTTGTGGCTTGCCGACCTGGAAGTGGAGATGGGCCTGGAGCTACCGGACCTCCTGGACCCTACGGCCCTGAGGGACCTCATAGAGGAACTGGAACCCGAGGCCCGCACCCTCTTGGCCCGTCTGGCCCGCGAGGAACGGCTCCCCCTTTCCCAGGTGGAGGAGAAAGTCCTAGGGGAGCTGGAGCGCCGCTTCCTGGCCTTCGCTGGGGCGGGAGAAGTGGGCGTGCCCCAGGACCTGAGGGCAACGCTCTACCGGCTGCTCTGAGGGCCGCTCCGTACCACCCCATGCTGGCCCAAGCCAGCATGGGGGCTCCGGCAAAAGGTTCCCGGGGAAGTTACCGGGCCTGGTGGGGGGGGTGGTCCTCGAGGGGCATCCCCTCTACCTGGGGGTCCAATGGCGCCCTGGTCCCTCTTTGGCCTTCTCCGCCAGGCCTAGGCTAGGGCGTGGGAGCCGTGAGCTGGCGCTCGGGGGGCAGGCGGACGCGAAGGGGGGCAGGCCTGTGGACAGCGTTGAGCCCCTACGCCTAGCGCCGTTTGAGGAGGGTAAGGCCTGCCAGGGCGAGCAGGGTGGTGTAGAGGAGGACGCTGGCCACGGCGCTCGCCGCCCGGAAGTCCTCGCGCAGGCTTTGGAAGAGGAGGAGGGGGAGGGTGACCGTGCCGAAGCCCGCCACCATGCTGGTCACCTCAAACTCCCCCATGGAGATGGCGAAGGCCACCAGGCTCCCCGAGAGGACCGCCGGCAGCAGGTTGGGCAGGAGTACATAGCGCATTCGCGCCAAGAGGCCGGCTCCTGAGGCCTGAGCGGCCTCCATGAGGAGCCGCACCTCTATTCCCGCAAGGCCGGCGTAGACCGTGCGGAAGAAGAAGGGAAAGCCCAAGGCGGCGTGGCCGAAGACCACGATCCAGAAGGTGCCGGAAAGGGCCAAGGGCGGGCGGTTGAAGGCGAGGAGGAAGCCCAGCCCCACCACGAGGGGCGGCACCAGCAGGGGAAGGACCTGAAGGAGGCGCCTCAGGCCCTCTCCCACCCGGCCCGTCCAGGTGTAGGCCACGTAGGCGGTGGGCACCCCTACCGCCACGTTGAGGAGCACCGCCAGCAGGGCGACGCGCAGGGAGAGGAGGGCGGCCTCGAGGTAGCGGGGGTCCTGGAGGACTCTCCGGTACCAGGCCAGGGTGAAGCCTTCGGGAAGGAGGCCGAGCCACATCTGGCTGAAGGAGTAGACCACCGGGGCCAGCATGGGCAGGAGGAGGTAGAGGAGGAAGAGGCCAAAGAGGAGCCACCCTAGGGCCCTCACCGCCGCCACCTCCTTTCCCCAAGGGCGAGGAGGTAGAGGCCAAGCCCGGTGGTGGCCATGAGGACCACCGCCAAGGCGGCGGCCTGGGGGAGGTCAAAGGCGCTCTCGGCGACCAGGCTGTAGATCTGCAAGGAGAGCAGGTTCTTGGCGAAACCCGTGAGGGCCAAGGCGGTGCCGAAGGCCCCCATCATCCCGGCGAAGACGATGGCGCTTCCTGCCAGGATGCCGGGCATGAGGTTCGGCAGAAGGACCCGCACCCAGGCCTGGAAGGGCGTGGCCCCGGAGGCCCGGGCCGCCTCCATGAGCTCCTTCCCCAGGCTTTCCAGAAGGGGCATGAGGGCCAGGGCGAAGAGGGGAACGTTGTAGAAGGGAAAGACCAGGAGGAGGCCCGTCCAGCTGTAGAGGTCAAAACGGGGGAGCCCCAGGGCGCCCAAGAGCTGGTTCACCACCCCGTTTCGGCCCAGGAGGACGATGAAGCCGAAGGCCACCACCAGCCCCGAAAGGGAGGCGGGGATGGCGTAGAGGGAGAGGAGGAAGCGCTTGAGCCTGAGGGGGAGCCCGCTCGTCCAGTAGGCCACGAAGACCCCGCCGATGGCGGCGAGCAGGGTGGAGGCGGTGGCGAAGAGGAGGGAGTTGCGCCAGGCCTCGAGGTAGGCGGGGGCGGTGAGGGCCTTGAGGTAGCGGGCAAGGGTGAGGCCCTCCGGGGAGGAGAGGCTCCGCTCCAGGATGGCCCAGAGGGGGTAGGCGAAGAAGAGGAGGAGGAAAAGGGCTCCAGGAAGGAGGAGCAAGCGTTCGCCGCGCATGGGAAAAGGGGGCGGGAAGGCCCCGCCCCCGAAGGGCTTAGCGGATGGTCTCCCCGTAGTACTTCTGCAGGGCTTCGGAGACCGCTGCTTCCTTCTTGTAGTCCACGAACCTCACCTTGGCGTAGGCGCTCTTGGGCGGGAACTTGGCCGCCACCTCCTTAGGAAGCTCCACGTCGGGCCGGATGGGGGAGACGAAGGCCTTGGCGAAGAGGGCCTGGCCGTACCGGGAGAAGATGAACTCCAGGAAGAGCTTGGCGGTGTTGGGGTGAGGGGCGTTGCGGGCGGCCACGATGCCCCCGCCGCCGGCCAGGGTGCCGTCCTGGGGGATGACCACCTCGGTGGGGAAGGGGAAGCGCTCCTTCCAGGCCAGGAGGTTGTAGTCGTAGTTGATGAGGATCCCCACCTCGCCCCGCTCAAACTTGGCGGTGGTCACCTTGGGCTCCACCGAGCCGATCACCCCCAGCCGGTGCAGGCGGGCGAAGAAGTCCACCCCGGCCTTGTAGTTGTAGGGGTCCCCCGTGAGGGCGTAGGCCGCGGCCATGATGGTGGCCACCCCCGTGCCCGTGGCCCTTGGGTCCAGGTACTGGATCAGCCCCTTGTACTCGGGGTTTTCCAGCTCCTTCCAGGTCCTCGGCACCTTCTTGACCAGCCTGGTGTTCACGATCCAGCCCAGGGTGCCCTTGTAGCCCGCGTACCAGGTGGAGCCGTCCTTCCCTACCCCCTTCTGCCCCTCCGGGAGGGCGACCCAGGAGGTGACCCGGTAGGGCAGGGTCAGGCCTTCCTCGGCCAGGACCATGGCGAAGGAGGGCTTGAGGTCGGCGATGTCGTTCTTGCTGGCCTTCTCCTCCCGCATCCGGCTCAGGACCACGGCGCTGCCCATGTCGATGTCCTGCTGGCGGATGCCGAAGAGGCGCTGGAACTCGGCGAAGATCTCCCCGTAGTTGGCCCAGTCGTTGGGCATGCCGTAGGAGCGGATGACCCCGCCCTCCGCCCGGGCCTTGGCCGCCAGGCCGCGGATGTAGGCGTTGTCCAGCTCGGGGGGCAGGGAGGCCCCGCCCTGGGCTAGGGCCCCCACCGACTTGAGGCCGAGGGCCAAGGCCAGGAGGGCCAAGGCGCCTAGACCGTACCTAAAGAACCCTTTTGCCGTCATGCTTCACCACCTCCTATTGCCTCGGGGACGAGCCCCGCTGAGGCCAAGCGCGCGTGGACTTCCAGGTACTCCTCCACGCCCCTGGGCGGGAGCTCCACCAGGAGGGTGCAGGGCCGGAGGGCGAAGGGGTGGAGCGCCTCGGGGCCCGGGGGCAGGTGGAGGTCGTAGCGCCCGTCGTTGGTGTGGGCGTGGACGTGGATGAGCCGGGGGCCGAGGGCCTCCAGAAAGGCCTCGGGGGAGACCCCGGCCATTTGGGCGTGGCCTAGGTCCAGGCAGAAGCGGAGCTCCGGGATCTCCAGGAAGCGGGCCATCTCCTCCGGGGTCCTGGGAAGCTCCTGGGGGGCGGGGAGGTTCTCCAGGGCGAGGCGCACCCCCAGGTCCAGGGCCAGGCGGCTCAGGTAGGCGAAGGCCTCCAGGGCCCGCTCCAGGGCTTCCTGGCGGAGGCGCCTCTCCGCCTCCCTCAAGGCCTCGTGGGCCGGGGAGAGGCCGGGGGGCGGGTAGTCCGTCCAGGGGATGCTCCCGGCGTGAACGTTCACCAGCTCCGCGCCCAGGCGGGCGGCCCGGTCCAGGTCCTCCCTAAGGAGCCTGAGGGAGGCCTCCCGGATGGCGGGCTCGAGGGCGGCCGGGTAGAGGTCCAGGTAGCGGGCGTGGAAGGTGAGGCGGAAGCCCATGGCCCGGGCCTCTAGGGCCGCCCCCTCCAGGGCCTCCGCCGCGCTCCCCGGCACCTCTATGAAGGCGTAGCGCCCCACCAGCCCCCGGGCGTAGTCCAGGAAGCCTTCGGGGTCCTTGGGGGGGCGGAAGCCCAGGGTCATGCTTCCTCCTTCACCTCCTTCAGGAAGGGGGCGCTTTCCGGAAGGGCAAGCCGCACCCTTTCCCCCGCCCTAGGCGCCCCCTCGGGGGGCAGGTCCACCCTGAGGAGAAGGCCCTCCGCCTCCACCTCCAGCCGCACCAGGCTCCCCAGGTAGGTGGCGAGCACCACCCGCCCCTCCAGGAACCCCTCCTGGGAGACCCGAAGCGCCTCCGGCCGCAGGAGGAGGTACCCCCGCCCCTCCCCCTCCACCCGCACGGGCCAGGGGCGGTCCCGGTGGAAAAGGCCCCCCCGGGCCTCCCCGGGCACCAGGGCCCCCTGGCCCACGAACCGGGCCACGAAGAGGGTCCTAGGCCGCTCGTAGATGCCCCTTGGGGTGTCCACCTGCTCCAGGCGGCCCTCCCGCATCACCGCCACCCGGTCGGAGAGGGCCAGGGCCTCCTCCTGGTCGTGGGTCACGTAGATGGCGGTGAGGCCCGTCTCCCGCTGGAGGCGCTTGAGCTCCCCCCTCAGCTCCTCCCGGATCTTGGCGTCCAAGGCGGAAAGGGGCTCGTCCAGGAGGAGCACCCGGGGCTCGCGGGCCAGGGCCCGGGCCAGGGCCACCCGCTGCTGTTGCCCTCCCGAGAGCTCCTTGGGGTAGCGGCCCTCGAGGCCGGCGAGGTGCACCATCTCCAGAAGCTCCAGGACCCGCTTCCTGACCTTTTCCGCTGGAAGCCGCCTGAGCCTTAGGGGAAAGGCCACGTTGCCGAAGACGGTCATGTTGGGAAAGAGGGCGTAGCTTTGGAAGACCATGCCGATGGGGCGCCGCTCGGGCGGAAGGGCGTCCACCCGCTCCCCGGCGATGCGCACCTCCCCGGCGTCGGGCCGCTCAAACCCCGCCACCAGGCGCAGGGTGGTGGTCTTGCCACACCCCGAGGGCCCAAGGAGGCTGAAGAACTCCCCTTCCTCCACCTGGAGGCTCACCCCGTTCACCGCAAGCGTCCTCCCGTAGCGCTTGGTCACCGTCCGCAGCTCCACCACCGGAAATCCTCACCCCCCTTTGTCAGGCGCGCGTCAGGCCTCGGTAGTAAAGGGCGGTCAGCGCCAAGGTGGCCAGGAGGAGGAAATACCCCATGGCGCTCGCCCCCGAGAGGTCCAGGCCCAAGAAGGCCTTGCGGTAGATGTAAAAGCTCACCAGGTCGGTGGCGGTGCCGGGCCCCCCGCGGGTGAGGACGTAGACCAGGTCGTAGGTCCGGACCTCCGCCACCACCTGCAGGATGAGGAGCACCCCTAAGACGGGCAGAAGCAGGGGAAAGGTCACCCGCCAGAAGGCCTGCCAGGGCGTGGCCCCGTCCACGTAGGCCGCCTCCAGGGGCTCTTTGGGAAGGCTTCTCAGCCCCGCTAGGAGGACCAGGGCGGCGAAGGAGGTCTGTTGCCACACGTCCACCAGGGCCAGGGTGAGGAGGGCGTAGCGGGCATCCCCCAGGAAGTCCCGCCCCCCGAAGAGGTAGGCCAGGATGCCCAGCTCGGGGTGGAGGATCATCTTCCAGATGAGCCCCACCCCCACCGGGGCGATGAGCATGGGGAGGCTCACGGCGAGGTAGTGCAAGCCCCGGAAGGGGAGGCGCTGGTGGAGGAGGACGGCGAGGAGAAGCCCCAGGGCCAGGGTAAGCCCCACGGTGAGGCCCACGTAGACGCCGGTGAGGGCCAGGGCGTGGCGGAAATAGGGATCCTGGAGGGCATCCAGGTAGCGCCCGAGGCCCTGGAAGGCCGCGCTGGGCTTGAGGAAGGTGTAGTCGGTGAGGGAGAGGTACAGGGCGTAAAGGAGGGGCAGGCCCACCACCCCCGCCAGGAGCAAAAGCCCCGGTAGGGCGAGGAGGAGGCCTGTCCCCCTTCCCTTCACCTCAGGAGCCCCGCCTTCTTGAGGAGGCCCTCGAGGCCCCTGGCCGCATCCTGGAGGGCCTGCTTCACGGGCTTCTGGCCCGCGGCCGCCAGGCTGATCTCCCGGCCTACCACGTCCTCCATCTCCGCGGTGTAGGCGAAGATGGGCACCTTTTTGGCCCCGGCGATGATGCGCTCCGCCTCCTTGTAATAGGGGTACTTCTTCAGCACTTCGGGGTCCTGGAAGGCGTCCTTGCGCGTGGGGGCGTGGCCCCTAAGGGCCCGCTCCCTCACGATGGGCTTGGACTCCACCCAGCTGATAAACCGCCAAGCCGCCTCCTTTTGGGCGCTGTTCTTGGGGATGGCCCAGCCCCAGCCCCCGTTTACCCCGGCCCCGCCCGGCACGGGGCTTAGGGCCACCTTGCCCGCCACCTTGGGGCACTGCTTGGGGTCGTCCAGCTGGGGAAGCATCCACCAGTAGGTGATCATGCTGAAGGCCCTGCCCTGGCACATGACCCGGAAGGTGTCGTCCAGGTTGGCGTTCAAAGCCCCCTTCTGCGCTCCCTGCTGGATGTTGCGCACGTAGAGGGCGAGGGCCTTTTCCCCCTGGGGGCTTGCCAGGGTCACCCGCCAGTTCCGGTCCACGTAGTCTCCGCCCGCGGCGAAGAGGTAGTTGGAAAACTCCATGAAGTTGGGGTCCCCCCGCTGCCCCTGCATGGCCGCCCCCGCCACCCCGGCGTTTTTGGCCATGAAGAGGGAGAGGTCCACGTACTCCTCCAGGGTCTTGGGTAGGGCCAGGGGCCTCTTGAAGCGGGCGCGGTACTTCTCCGCCAGGTCCTTCCTGGAGAGGAGGTCCTTGCGGTAGATGAGGCCCATGGCGTAGTTGTACATGGGGATCATGTAGAGGGTCCCCCGGTAGTAGCCCACCAGGTCCAGCATGGAGGGGTAGTAGGGGGAGAGGTCAAACCCGCTCCTCTTCACGTAGGGCTCCAGGGGCTCCAGCCACCCCGCCGCCGGGAACTCCCCCGCCCAGAGGAAGTCCACCTGCAGGAAGTCGTAGGCGCTTTGGGGGGCGAGGAGCTGGGCCACCAGCTTGTCGTGCATGGCCGCGTACTGCACCTTCTCAAACTCCACCCGGATCCCCGTCTCCCTCTCAAACCGGGGCAGGAGTTCCTCAATGATCCGGGTCTCGGGCACGTCCTCCATGAGGGCCCGGAGGACCACGCCCTGGGCCAGGGAGAGGCCCGTCGCCAAAACCAGAACCGCCAAAAGCCGCTTCATCGCAACCACCTCCTTCACTTCACCGCCCCCAGGGTGAGGCCTTCCACCAGGTACCGGTCCACCGTGCGGGCGAGAAGGGCCACGGGAAGCACCGAGAGGACCACCCCCGCCGCCACCTGGGCGAAGAGGACGCCCCGTTGGGTCACGAGGGCGGAGAGGGCCACGGGGATGGTCTGGGTTTCCCTCCCGGAGAGGAGAAGGGCAAAGAGAAACTCGTTCCAGGAGAGAAGGAACCCCATGACCCCGGCGGCGAAAAGCCCCGGGGCCGAAAGGGGCAAGACCACGCGGAAAAAGGCGCCGAGGGGCGTGGCCCCGTCCACCTGGGCCGCCTCCTCCAGCTCCTTCGGAAAACCCTGGAAGAACCCCATGAGGAGCCAGGCCATGAAGGGGAGGGCGAAGGCCAGGTGGGCGAGGACCAGGGCCTTCAGGGAGCCCGAAAGGCCCAGGGCCCGGAGGAGGGCGAAGAGGGGGAGGGCGAGGACGATGGGGGGGAGCATCTGGGTGGCCAGGACGGCGAAGCGCAAGGGGTGGCCCCCGAGCCGGTAGCGGGCCAGGGCGTAGCCGAGCCCCGCGGCGAGAGGGAGGCCCAGGAGGACCACGGAGGAGGCCACCAGGAGGCTATTGAGGAACGCCCTTCCCAGGGGCCCCACCAGGACCTGGCGGAAGTTCTCCAGGGTGAGGGGCCCGAAGACCGGGGGCAGGGCGTAGGCGAGCCCCTCGGGGAGGAGGGCGCTCCTTAGGGTCCAGAGGAGGGGAAGGAGGAAGACCAGGGAGAAGGCAAAGAGCAGGGCGCTCGCCAAAAGGCGGAGCCCCCTAGAAGATCCAGGCGCCACCGTTCACCTCCAAGGCCTCCCCGGTGATGAAGTCCGAGTCCGGCCCCGCCAGGAAGGCCACCGCCTTGGCCACGTCCTCAGGGGTCTCCAGGCGGCCCAAGGGGGTCTGGCGGATGTAGTCCTCCAGGACCTCTTCCGGTGTGATCCCCTTTAGCGAGGCCTCCCAGCGGGCCTCCCTTTCCTGCATGGAGGTCTTGACGAAGCCCGGGTTCACCGCGTTCACCGTCACCTTGTAGGGGGCGAGCTCCTTGGCCGCCGCCTGCACCAGGCCTAAGACGGCGAACTTGCTGGCGGAGTAGTGGGCGAGGAGGGGGGCGGCCTGCCTCGCGGCCATGGAGGCGATGGCGATGATCTTGCCCCGGAGCTCCCGCCCCGGCATGAGGTCCTGGGCCACCATGGCCCGGGCGAAGGTCTGGAGGGTGAGGAAGGTCCCCTTGGCGTTCACCCGGAAGTTGAAATCCCACTCCTCGTCCGTGAGGTCCAGGAAGCGGTTCATGGTGGACACGCCGGCATTGGCCACCAGGACGTCCAGGCGGCCATCCTCGGCGTAGACCCGCTCCCGGGCGTCCTCCAGGGCCTTTCGGTCCGTCACGTCCAGCCCCAGGTGGGGCATGCCCAGGGGCTCGGCCGCCTTCCGGGCCGCCTCCGGGTCCAGGTCCGTGACCCAGACCCTAAAGCCGTCCCGGGCGAGCCTTTCGGCGATGGCCCGGCCGATTCCCGTTCCCGCTCCCGTCACCAAGGCGTTAGGCATGGGCACCTCCTAGGCTTGGGTAGAGGTCTTTGAGCCTGCGGTAGACCTCCCGGTAGAGGGGGTAGAGGTGGCGGTAGACGGGGGTCCAGCCGGGCTCGGGCTCGGTGAGGCCCGCCACCTCCCGCTTGAGGTCTTGGAAGCCCCAAAGCCCCGCGGCCACCCCTGCCAGGAAGGCCACCCCGTAGGCGCTTCCCCGTTCTCCCCCCGCCAGGTGGGCCAGGGGCGCCTCGAGGACGCTCGCCAGGATCCTCCGCCAAAGGGGGCTCCTCGCCCCCCCGTCCATGACGAAGTAGCGCTCCACCCGGTACCCCCCCCTCTCCAGCACCTCCACGTGGTGGCGGTAGGCGTAGGCCACGCCCTCCAAAAGAGCCCGCCACAGGTGGGCGGGGGTGTGGCTCAGGGTGAGGCCCACCACGGTGCCCCGGGCCTCCGGGTCGTGGATGGGGGTCTTCTCCCCCAGGAAGTAGGGGAGGACCAGGAGCCCTTCGCTCCCTGCCGGGACCCCTTCCGCCTCGAGGTCCAGCTCGGCGAAGGCCGCTCCGGGGCGGAAGGCGTCCCGGAACCAGCGGAGGAGGCTTCCCGTGGTGGCCATGCACCCGTTGAGGACGAAAAGCCCGGGCACGTCGTGGAAGTCAATGAAAAGCTCCTTTAGGGGGGCGAAGCGGTCCAGGGCGTAAAGGAAGTCCCCGGCCCCACCCAGCTTGATGACGGCCTCCCCCGGGGCGAGGAGGCCCGCCGCCAGGGCGGCGGCGATGTGGTCGGCGCTCCCCGCGATCACCGGGAGGCCCGCGGGAAGCCCCGTGGCCTGGGCGGCCTCCTCCGTCACCTCCCCCGCCACCTCCAGGGGCCCCCGCACCGGGCCGAAGAGGTCCGGAGAGGCCCCTATGGCTTCCAGGACCTCTTCCAGCCAGCGCCCCTCCTTGGGGTCCCAAAGCCCGGACTCCAGGGCCCAGTTGGCCTCCTGGTACCGGGCCCCCGTGAGGCGGAAGGCCACGTGCTCGTAGGAGCCCGAGACCCAGCGGGTCCTCGCCCAGACCTCCGGCCGGTGGCGGCGGAACCAGAGGAGCTTGGGGGCCACCACCTGCTGGTTCCAGGTGGCCCCGGTGCGGGCGAAGAGCCACTCGTCCCCGAAGCGCTCCTTAAGCTCGCGGATCTCGGCCACCGCCCGGGCGTCGTTCTGCAGGGGGGCGGGGGCCAGAGGCCTTCCCCTCTCGTCGTGGAGCACCAGCGCCGGCACCATCCCCGAGACCCCGAGGGCCCGCACCCCCTTGGGGTCCAGGCCCCTCAGGGCCTCCCGGATCCCCTCCACCGCGCCCCGCCACCAGGCCTCGGGGTCCTCCTCGGCGAAGCCGGGGTGGGGGGAGAGGAGGGGGTGGGGGCGCTCCGCCGCCCGCAGGGGCCTCGCCTCCCCGTCCAGGAGGAGGACCTTGACCGCGGTGGTGCCCACGTCCACGCCCAGGACCACGCCTACCCCCTAAATCTCCGAACGATTTCCATAAAGCTCCGGGCCCGCTCGGGGTCCACCTCGTTCCAGGTCACCCCGTCCCGTTTGAGGGCCGTGCCCACGATGACCCCGTCCGCCACCTCCAGGATCTCCGCCACCGTCTCGTGGCGCACGCCGGTGTTCGCCAGGACCGGCACCCCGGGGAGGGCCTCCTTCACCGCCTTCAGGTGCTCCAGGGCCACCCCCTCCCCCGTCATGGGGCCCGAGACCAGGACGGCGTCTGCGAGGCTGGAGAAGACGGCGCTTTTCGCCCGCTCGGGAAGGGGCCTCGCGTCCAGGGGCGAGGCGAACTCGGCGGAGACGTTGTAGAGGAGGAAGAGGTCGTCCCTCTGGAGGCGCTTCCGGTAGCGAAGGGCCTCGGCGGCCCGGCCCTCCCAGAGGCCCATATCCGAGCCGTAAAGCCCGGTGAAGATCTCCCGGGCGAACCGGGCCCCGGTGGCCGCCGCCAGGGCCATGGTGGCCAGGGGGTCCCAGAGGACGTCCACCCCGAAGGGGACGCGGATGTGGGACTTCAGGCGCCCGATCACGTAGGCCATGGTCGCCACGCTCGCCCGGTCCACGGAGAGCTCGTAGGGGCGGTCGTTCTCGTTGCCGAACATCACCGCGTCCACCCCGGCCTCCTGGAGGGCCAGGAGGTCCCTTCGGGCCGCCTCCACGATGCCCTCCAGGTCCCCGTCGTAGAGGGGCGTCCCCGGGAGGGCCTTGAGGTGCACCATGGCGATCACGGGCTTTCGGCCGAAGAGGGCTTCAAAGCGCTCCATCCACCACCTCCACCTTGACCAGGCCCTCGAGGCCCGGCTCCTTGAGATCGGTGATCACCCGCTCTAGCGCCGTAAGGGGGGCCACGTAGGCGGGGGCGCGCTTCCCCCACTTGCTGGCGTCGGCCAGGAGCACGGTCCTCCGGCTCACCTCCATGGCCTTCCGCTTGACGGCCGCCTCCTCGAAGGTGTGGTTGGTGATGCCCTCCAGGTCAAAGGCGTCCGCCCCCAGGAAGAAGAGGTCGGCCCGCACCTGCGCCAGCGCCTCCTCCGCCCACGGGCCCACCAGGCTGTAGAACCCGTTCCTCACCCGCCCGCCTACCGAAAGGACCTCCGTCTCCCCCTGGGCCAGGGCCTGGGCCACGGGAAGGTCCAAGGCCACCGCCCGGAGGGGCCTCCCCGCCAGGAGCCGGGCCAGGGCCAGGGCCGTGGTCCCCGAGTCCAGGACCACCGTGGCCCCGTCGGGCACCAGGGCCGCCGCCCTTTGGGCGATGGCCTCCTTGGCCCTCTGGTTCCGCTGGAGCTTCTCGGCGTAGGGGGGCTCGGCTTCGGGGAGGAGGGCTCCCCCGTGCTCCCGGCGCAGGAGGCCCTGGCGGGCGAGGAGGGCCAGGTCGCGGCGCACCGTGGCCTCGGAAACCCCAAGGCGCTCGGCCAGCTCCCGGGTACCTAGGGCCCCGTGGTGGCGGAGCAGGGCCAAAAGCCGTTGGCGGCGTTGCGCAGCTAGGGGCATGTTCTTGCTTGAATGTAGGCGAACCTGCGTAATTCTGTCAAGGCCGGGGGTGGTGGCCCCTGGAAAGGGACCCGCCCCCTTCAGGGGGCGGGCACTTAGGGCGCTTTCAGCGGAGCCGTTCTGGAAGCTCCACCAGCCAGAGCTTGGTGGGCTTGTCCTCGGTGACGGCGAAGTCGTTGTCCGCGATGATGGCCAGGGTCTTGCCGTCCTCCAAGAGGGCGATCCCCTCCAGCTTGTCGGCGTCAAACTCCTTGAACTTCCAGGTTTCCAGGAGGAGCCGCCTTTCGGGGAGGCGGATGCCCAGCCGGGCGTAGTCGGTTCCGGCCTTGTCCAGCTCGGGGCTTTCCCCGTTGGGCCACTCCAGGAGGTTGGTGGCCCCCTTGAAGTCCACCAGGTAGATGCGGGCCCAGCCCTCGGCCCGCTCCAGGAGGAGAAGCGTCTCCTCCTTTACCCAGAAGGCCGCCGAGTACTTCATGTCCCTGGGCCGGTTGGGCTTGGGGTAGTCCTTGGGGTCGGAGAAGGGGACCAGGTACATACCCGTGGCCCGCACGTTCAGGGGGTCGGAGACATCCAGCCGCACCGCCCGGGCCACCAGGCTCCCGTCAGAGGCGGGGTCTCTGGTGCTCCCGATGGGGCTTTGCAGGATGGCCCAGGCGGTTTTCCCGTCGGACGAGAGGGCCAGGTTTTCCAGGCCCCGGTTGTTTCGCCTCTGGGCCAGGATGCCGGGGAGGGCTTCCTTGACCGGGTAGTCCGCTTCCAGACGGACCCCCTTGGGCACGAAGCGGGCCCGCACGACGCCCTCCAGGTCCACGTAGACCACGGAGGGGGCGTACTCCTCCACCAGGAGGTAGCCCCTGTTTTGCGGTAGGACCACCACGTCCTCGGGGTCCAGGCCGTTTGGGTCGTAGGCCAGGCGGGCGGTGCAGGAGGTGTCCAGGAAGGGGAGGTCGTCCTGGGGACGGTTGGGAAGGCCCGTCACCGGCCTGCCCTTGGGGGTGTAGAGGGGGAGGCTCCGCTCCACCCAGGCCTCCCGGCCCTCGAGGCGGAAGTAGACCAGGCTCGGGGTGAAGCGGGGGACGGGGAAGACCTTGCCGCTTCCCCGGGCGCAGTCCAGGTTGGGGCCCCGGTCCGTGAGGCCCAGGAAGCGGTTGCCCCCAAGGGGATAGAGCCCGGAGCCCAAGGAGGGCAGGTCCAGCCGGGGGAAGCCCGCCGCCTGGGCCAGGGAAAGCTCCTGGGGCAGGAGGTAGGGGTTCAGGGCGGGGAGGGGCGTGGGGGTGAGGGTGTAAACCCCCACCACCTTCTGGGCCAGGGCGGCGCTGAGCCAAAGTCCCGCTAGGATGAAGCCTTTTCTCATATTCACCTCCGTGCGAAGGCCCTTGGGGCCTCCGGAGCCAACGTGGGCGAGGCGTGTCATGGGGCGGTCAAAAGCTAAGTGCCCGCGCTTTGGTTTCGCAACATGGAGTGCCCAATTCAGGGCTTTGGAAGGCCTTTTCTGGGGCCCCCACCCGGCAAAAGCCGCGGCGGGGCACTTAAGTATCCCGCCGTGGCTCTTGCCACGGCGGGGGTCCCAAAAGGGCCTACCGCCCCGCGCTGGCGTTGTACCTGGCCAGGGCCTGGTCGGCCTTGGCCTCGGCCAGGGCCTCCCTGGCGGGCCTGCCCCGCAGGACCTCCTCCCAGGCCGCGGCCACGTGCTGGCGGATCTCGGGGGAAGCTCCCCATGAGGCACCCGGCGGAGATGTTGTTCACCTTGGAGGTGGAAAGCTGCCGGATGGCGGTGGTGAGGTTGGGGTTCTTCACGTGGGCCTGGCGCACCTCGGGGAGCCCGTCCACCCCCTTGACCACGGGGAAGTAGCCCGTGGCGATGTGCCACTTGGCCTGGGTCTTGGGCTCCAAGAGGAAGCGCACGAAGGCCCAGGCCGCCTCGGTCTCCTCCGCCGGGAAGCCCTTCAGCACGTAGAGGGCGGCGCCGCCGATGGCCACCCCGTTCCGCTCCTTGAGGCAGGGGAAGAAGGCGGTGCGCAGAAAAGCGTCATCCTACCCTTGACCTTCCCCTGACGGCGGGGGGCTACCCTCGGCCCGTGGACCTTCGCCTGAGCCTCAACGTGCGGGACCTCAAGGCCATGGCCCCCCGCTTGGAGGCCCTGGGCCTTGGGGCCGAGGCCTACCTGGACCCGGAGGTGCTGGAGGACGACGAGCTCTTTTGGAATGCGCCCCGCCTCCGCCTCCCCCTCTCCGTCCACCTGCCCTTCTGGAACCTGGACCTCCTCTCTCCGGACCCCGAGGTGGCGGGCCTCACCTTGAGGCGCCTCCTCTTTGGCCTGGAGCGGGCGGTGGAGCTGGGGGCCGACCGGGCGGTGCTGCACTCCGGCATCCCCGCGGGCCGCACCCCGGAGGAGGCCCTGGAGCGGGCCCCGGTCTTCGCCGAGGCCCTGAGGCCCGTGGTGCGCCGGGCCCGGGCCCTGGGGGTGGCCCTCTTCCTGGAGAACACCCACGAGCCCGACCCCGCTTCCCTCAAGGTGGTCCTCGAGGCCCTCCCCGAGCTGGGCTTCTGCTTTGACGCCAGCCACGCCCAGGTCTTCAGCCGCACCCCCCTTCCCGAGCCCTGGTTGGCCCTGGCCCCGGACCACCTGCACCTCAATGACCACGACGGGGCCTACGACCGGCACTGGAACCTGGGGCGGGGCATCGGCCACCACGAGGACTGGCTGGGGCGCTTCCTAGAGGCCACCCTGGTCCTGGAGGTCCGGGGGGACCCCACCCCTTCCCTGCGCTGGCTGGAGGGGTTTCTTGACCGAACCCTGACGGAGGCCCTGTAGCCTTGGGCCATGCGGAAAATCCTGGTCAGCAACGACGACGGCATCTACAGCCCGGGCCTCTGGGCCCTGGCGGAGGCGGCGAGCCGCTTCGGGGAGGTGGTGGTGAGCGCCCCGGACGCGGAGCAGAGCGGGGCCGGGCACGCCATCTCCATCGCCCACCCCCTCAGGGCCTACCCCCATCCCGCCCCCTTCCCCGCCTACCGGGTGCGGGGGACCCCGGCGGACTGCGTGGCCTTGGGGATGCACCTCCTGGGGCCCGTGGACCTGGTCCTCTCCGGGGTCAACCTGGGGAGCAACCTGGGGAACGAGATCTGGCACTCCGGCACCGTGGCCGCCGCCAAGCAGGGCTTCCTCCTGGGGGCCTCGGCGGCCGCCTTCAGCGTGCCCATGAACGGGGAGGAGCCCGACTTCGCCGCCCTAAAGCCCTGGATAGAGGACGTCCTGGAGGTCCTCCTCAGCCTCGAGGCGCCCTTTTTGGTCAACGTGAACCTCCCCCTCACCCCCAAGGGCATGCTCTGGACCCGGCAGTCCGTGCGCCACTACGAGGGCCTGGTGGTCCCCGAGGAGGACCCCATGGGGCGGAAGGTCTACTGGTTCGCGGCGAGGCCCCTCAGGGAGGCCGAGGAGGGCACGGACGGCTGGGCGGTGGAGCAGGGCTTCGTGAGCCTCACCCCTCTTCGCCTGGACCTCACGGACGAGGCCAGGCTTTCCCCCGGCTACCGGCATGGGGCCCACCCTTAGCGTGGTCATCCCCACCAGGAACCGGCCCCACCTCCTCCGCGGGGCCCTCCTGAGCCTCCTCCGCCAGACCTACCCCGCCTTTGAGGCCGTGGTGGCCGAGGACGGGGACGGGGAGGGCCTTGGGGTGGTGGAAGCCCTGGGAGACCCCCGCCTGAGGGGGGTCTGGTCCGGGGGAAGGGGGCAGGTCTGGGCCCGGCTGGCCGCCCTGGAGGCGGCCCGGGGGGATCTGGTCCTCTTCCTGGACGACGACGACCTCCTCCTGGACCCCGCCTACCTCTACCGGGTGGCCCGGGCCCTCAAGGGGGGCACGGGGGTGGCCTACTCCGGGGGCCTCTTCCTGACCCCGGGCCAGGACATCCCCTACGAGCCCGGCCCCCTGGGCCCCTGGCTCCTAGAGGACAACCGCATCCTGGCCTCGGGGACCGCCCTTTCCCGCAAGGCCCTCCATGACCTCGGGGGGCTGGACCCCCAGATGGGCCACTACTGGGACTGGGACCTCTGGCTTAGGGCCTACCGGGCGGGGCTTCCCTTCCGCTACCTGCCGGGGCCCAACGTGGGGGTGCGGGTCCACGGGGAAAACCAGAGCTACGGGGCGAACCTTGAGGAGAGGCGGAAGGACCTCGAGGCCCTCATGGCCAAGCACGGCCTCGCGGGCATCGCCCTAAAGGACCACCTCCGGCTGGCCCTGACCGGCCTCTGACAGAGGTGTGCTCCAATGACCCGTGGAGGTGATAGGGATGAAAAGGAGGGACCTCCTCAAGACGGCGGCGCTTCTGGGAAGCCTCAGCCTCGCCCCCAAGGGCCTGGCCCAAGGCGCCCCCCAGAACGCGCCCGCCCTAGGCCGCAGGTACCGGAACCTGATCGTCTTCGTCTACGATGGCTTCTCCTGGGAGGACTACGCCATCGCCCAGGCCTACGCCAGGAGGCGTCTGGGCCGCACCCTGCACCTGGAGCGCCTCCTCGCCCGCTACCCCAACGGCCTCATCAACACCCATAGCCTCACCAGCTACGTCACCGAGTCCAGCGCCGCGGGCAACGCCTTCTCCTGCGGGGTGAAGACGGTGAACGGGGGGCTGGCGGTCCACGCGGACGGCACCCCCTTGAAGCCCTTCTTCGCCGCCGCCAAGGAGGCGGGGAAGGCGGTGGGCCTGGTGACCACCACCACGGTCACCCACGCCACCCCGGCCAGCTTCGTCATCTCCAACAAGGACCGGAACGCGGAGAACGAGATCGCCGAGCAGTACCTGGCCTTCGGGGCCGAGGTCTACCTGGGGGGCGGGGACCGCTTCTTCAACCCCGAGAGGCGCCCCGACAAGAAGGACCTCTACGGGGCGTTCCAGAAGGCGGGGTACGGCGTGGCGCGCACCCCGGAGGAGCTCAGGGCCAGCAACGCCTCCAAACTCCTGGGGATCTTCTCAAGCAGCCACGTGCCCTACGAGGTGGACCGGCGCTTCCAGGGGGTGAAGGTCCCGAGCCTTAAGGAAATGGTCCAAGCCGCCCTGCCCCGGCTGGCCTCCTACCGCAACGGCTTCGTCCTGCAGGTGGAGGCGGGGCGGATTGACCACGCCAACCACATCAACGACCCCGCCGCCACCCTCTGGGACGTCCTGGCCGCGGACGAGGCCCTGGAGCTCCTCACCGCTTTCGTGGACCAGCACCCGGACACCCTCCTCATCCTGGTCTCCGACCACGCCACCGGGGTGGGAGCCCTCTACGGGGCGGGGCGGAGCTACCTGGAGAGCTCGGTGGGGATAGACCTCCTCGAGGGCCAGAAGGCCAGCTTTGAGCACATGCAGAGGGCCCTGGGGAATAACCCCGACGCCGCCCAGGTCAAGGAGGCCTTCCGGGCCATGAAGGGGGTCAGCCTCACCGACGAGGAAGCCCAGATGGTGGTGGAGGCCCTCACCAAGAAGGTCTACCGCCCCGACGGCATCCGCTACGGCATCCAGCCCGCCAACACCATGTCCTGGGCCATGGTCCAGCGGAACGCCAGCAAGCCCGACCGGCCCAACATCGGCTGGAGCTCGGGCCAGCACACGGCAAGCCCGGTGATCGGCCTCCTCTACGGGCAGGGGCTCCGCTTCCTCCAGCTCGGCCTCATGGACAACACCCACATCTTCCGCCTCATGGGCGAGGCCCTGGGCATCCGCTACCAGAACCCGGTTATGTCCGAAGAGGAGGCCTTGGAGATCCTCAAGACCAGCCCTCAGGGGATGCGCCACCCCGCGGACGTCTGGGCCTAGCCAGCCCTCCTCCTTCCTTTCCCCCCGGGGAGCCCCGGGGGTTTTCGCCTGGCCCTGACCGCCCTCTGACCGAAGGGCTTTACATTAGAGGGGGTGAACGAAGATGGCCCCTTCCCTCTGGTCCCGTGCCTTGGCCGAGTTTCTGGGCACCTTCGCGCTCCTCCAGGCCAGCCTGGGGAGCCTAGCCTGGGGGGAGGGGCCTCTGGTCCCGGCCCTGGCCAGCGGTCTGGCCATCCTGGTCATGGTGGTGGCCCTGGGGGGTGTTTCCGGGGCCCACTTCAACCCGGCGGTGAGCCTGGCCTTCTTCCTAGAGGGGGCCCTGAAGGCCCGGGAGCTTCTCGCCTACTGGCTGGCCCAGCTTTTGGGGAGCCTCAGCGCCTCGGGGATGGCCGCCTTTCTCTACCCGGGGGTCCTGGCCAAGGGGCTTCCCACCTCCTCCGACTGGGGCAGGGGACTGGCCGCCGAGGCCCTGGGGGCCTTCTTCCTGGTCCTCGTCATCCTCATGGTGGTGCGGGCCAGGCACCCTCTGGCGGGGGTGGCCATCGGCCTCACGGTGACCCTCCTCGTCCTCGCCCTGGCCCCCCTTTCCGGGGGCGCCTTCAACCCGGTTCGCTGGGCGGGCCCGGCCCTCCTCCTCGGGGACCTGGGCGGGGCCTTGGTTTACCTCCTTGGCCCTCTCCTGGGGGGGCTTCTGGCCCTGGCCGCCTCGAGGGCCCTGGCCCGGGGAGAGGCCGGGTAGCGGGCCCACCCCCTTTCTCATCTCGGTGGGTTAGAATGCGCTTAGGGCGATGGAGTCCGCCCCAACCGCCCGCTTCGGGCTGATGACTCCTACCGGATTTCCGGTAGGGGTTTTTGCTTGGGAGGGACCCGTGGAAGAAAGGCCAAGCCTCCTCGGCCCGGAGGGGCCCCTAGAGGAAGGGGAAGGGGCCTCCCCGCCCACTTCCGGGACCTCCACCTGGACGAGCTGGAAGCCGCCCCCTTCGCCCCTCACGGGGGGATGGGCCTGGAGGCCATCTTCCGCAGGCCCCTTCAGGACGGGAAGGCCGTGGTCCACCGCCAGAGGGCGGCCCAGGACCTGGAGGCCGAGCCGCTGGCCCAGGCCTTCCGGACCTTCTTCCGGGGCACGGAGAGCATGCGCAAGCCGAAGGAACCAGCGCCCCATGTCCGCCGGTCTACCCGGCTTTGGACGGAAGCCAAGGGCCTTGCCCGGGGGGGCTTTTTCGTGCTAGGGTCAGGGGCATATGTGGCGGGTTCTGGTTTCCGACGAGATGCGCCTGGGAGAGGTCAAGTACCCCGGGGTCCTCCTGGACTACCGCCCAGGCCTCGGCCGCGAGGAGCTTCTGGAGATCATCCCCGCCTACGATGCCCTCATCACCCGAAGCCGCACCCAGGTGGACGCCGAGCTCTTAAAGCGGGGCAAGCGCCTCAAGGTGGTGGGCCGGGGCGGGGTGGGGGTGGACAACGTGGACCTGGAGGCGGCGAGCCGCCTGGGCATCCTGGTGGTGAACGTCCCCGAGGCCAACACCCGCTCGGCCGCCGAGCTGGCCTTCGGCCTCCTCCTCTCGGCCGCCCGGGGCATCGCCCTCTCCGACCGCAAGATCCGCGCCGGGGAGTGGGACCGCAAGTTCCTGGGCCTGGAGCTTAAGGGCAAGACCCTGGGCATCGTGGGCTTGGGCCGCATCGGCGGCCAGGTGGCCCGCTTCGCCAAGGGCTTTGAGATGCGGGTCCTGGCCTACGATCCCTACATCCCCAGGACCCGGGCCGAGAGCCTGGGGGTGGAGCTTCTGGAGCACCTGGAGGACCTCCTCCGCCAGAGCCACTTCCTCACCGTGCACACCCCCCTGACCGAGGAGACCCGGGGGATGATCGGCCGCCGGGAGCTCTACCTCCTTCCCCGGGGGGCGGTGGTGGTGAACGCCGCCCGGGGCGGCATCGTGGACGAGAAGGCCCTTCTGGAGGTGTTGGAGGAGGGGCACCTCTTCGCCGCTGGCCTGGACGTCTTTTCCGAGGAGCCCCCGCCCAAGGACCACCCCCTCCTGAAGCACCCCCGGGTGGTCCTCACCGCCCACCTGGGGGCCAACACCCTCGAGGCCCAGGAGCGGGTGGGGGAGGCCATCCTGGAGAGGGTGGTGCGCACCCTGGAGGGGGACCTCTCCTACGCCCTGAACACCGGCTTTGACCCCGAGGCCCTTCAGGCCCTACGGGGCTTCCTCCCCCTGGGCGAGGCCCTGGGCAGGCTCCTGGCCCAGATCACCCGGGGGCGGCCCCAGGTTTTGGAGGTGGCCTTTCTGGGCCAGTACGAGAAGGACCCCGAGCCCGTGGCCAACGCCGTGGCCAAGGGCCTCCTCTCCCGGGTCCTGGGGCCCGAGGCCGTGAACCTGGTCTCCGCCAGGCCCCTCCTGAAGGAGCGGGGCATCCGCCTCGTCACCCAGAGGCAGGAGGAGGCGGGGGAGTACACCAGGCTCCTGGAGGTGCGCCTCACCACCGACCAGGAGGCCCGCCGGGCCCGGGGGGTGGTCATCGGGGGCAAGCCCCGGTTGGTGGGCATTGACGACTACGCCCTGGAGGTGGTGCCCGAGGGGTACATGCTGGTCTGCGTCAACTACGACCGCCCGGGAGTGGTGGGCCAAGTGGGGACGCTTCTCGGCGAGGCCGGGGTCAACATCGCCGGGATGCAGCTGGGCCGGGACGTGCCCGGGGGGCGGGCGCTGTTCGTCCTCACCGTGGACCAGAAGCCCGCCCCGGAGGTCCTCGAGGCCCTGAGGGCGTTGCCCGTGCTGGAACGGGTGGACCTGGCGGAGCTCTGATACCACCCCATGCTGGCTTACGCCAGCGTGGGGGCCCCGGCAGGGGGTGCCTGGGAAAGTTAGCGGGCGTGGCAGGCCAGAGGAAGCAGAAACAAGGGTATAAGTACCCCGCCTTGGCAAGGGGCACGGCGGGGGCCCCAGAAAAGCTCTTCCACCTTGAGGGAGTGGGCTTGCCCAGTATGGCGGGCCGGGTCCTGGCCTGGCTTCTTGCCGCCGACCTCCCAAAGAGACCCTTCGGGAGATAGGGGAAGGGTTGTCCTGGGGGTTTGCGGTTAGCGGAGACTTCTAGCACAAGCGGGAAACATCGTGATTTGTATCACTTGCGCTCGCCAAAGGCGCAGACCAACTCCTCCCCCTTCCGCACCACGGGGGGGAGGGCGGGCCGGCCCAGGCCGTCCTTGAGCAGGTATCTGGTGCGGACCTCCCCGTCCACCACCTTCTCCTCCTGCGCCTCCACGAAGTAGCCCGCGGCGGCGAAGGCCGTGAGGACCTGCTGGACGAAGGCGGCGTGGAGGCGGCTCGCCAGGCCTTTGGCGGCGTAGACCTCCAGGGCGTAGCCCCTGGCCCCCATGATACGCCCCCTTGCGCCCCGGAAGGGGGCGTGGTATCTTCCCTGCAAACCTAAGGAGGTGAGTAAGCGTGAAGCGCAGGGAGTTTCTGAAGAAGGTGGGTGTGGGTTCCTTGGCGGCTTTGGGCATGCCCTACCTGGCCAGGGCTCAGGCCAGGCCGGTGAAGATGGCGGTGCTGCTGCCCCTCACCGGCCCCTTCGCCTTCGCCGGCAACGCCGGGCGGGAGGGGTTTGTGGACGGGGCGGACTACGTGAACGAGGTGCTGGGAGGGATCGCCGGGCGGAAGCTGGAGCTCATCGTGGAGGACACGGGCTACGATGTGGCCAAGGGCACGGCGGCCTTTAACCGCGTCCTCGCCCGGGAGCGGCCCGATGAGCTCCTCTTCGTCTACGGGGACTCCACCGGCCTCTCCAAGGCCCTGGCCCCCGAGATCGCCCGCCTGGGCCTGCCCTACTCGGCCACCAGCTTCGCCAGCGAGCTGGCCGACCCCAAGACCTACCCCACCATCTTCGTCTTTGGCCCCACCTACAACGACATGATGGAGGCCCTTCTGCGTCAAGTGCGCCTGCAGAAGGGCAAGGCCAGGATCGCCCTGGTCTACTCCAACACCGAGTTCGGCCGCGACCCCATCCCTTACGTGAAGGAGCGGGCCAAGGCCCTGGGCATGGAGGTGGTGCACGAGGAGGTCACGCCCCCGGCCTTCACCGACGCCACCCCCGTGGTCCTGAACCTGCGCCGGGCCAACCCCGACTTCGTCATCCTCCAGGGTTACGCCCTTTCCGCGGAGCCCCTGATCCTGCGCGCCGCCCGCGAGCAGGGCCTCAAGGCCCAGTTCATGGGCACCTACTACTCCGCCGAGCTGGTCCTCATCCAGCGGGCGGGGCCCGCCGCCGACGGCTTCACCGTCACCTACCACAACGCCTACTGGTACGACACCCTGGTCCCCGCCGTGGACGAGATGCGCAAGTTCCGGCAGCGGAAGGGCCGGGACACCTCCTACCGGCCCACCTACTACATGGGGAGCCTGGCCGTGGTCCTGGCCGTCGCCGAGGCCATGCGCCGGGCGGCCCAGGCGGGGAAGCTCTCCCGGGCCGGGCTGGTGGAGTACCTGGAGAAGATAGGGGACTACAACGCTCTGGGCCTCACCCGGGGCTTCCAGTTCGTGGACCACCGCATCCCCTACACCAAGCTCTACCGGGCCAGCGTCAAGGACGGGCGCTTCAACGCCATCACCGACTGGATCAAGCTGGCCTAGGCCCGCTTGGGCCCCGGGCTGGCGCGGGCTGGCCCGGGGCCTTTAGGAGGCCCCTGTGTCCGACCTCTTGCCCTATCTCGTCGGCGGCCTGGCCAACGGGGCTCTTTACGGCCTCCTGGCCCTAGGCTTCGTCCTGGTTTACCGGGCCACCAGCGTGGTCAACTTCGCCATCGGGGAGTTTCTCCTGGTAGGGGCTTACCTCACCTACACCTTCGCCCTCTTCCTGCCCCTTCCCCTGGCCATTCTGGCCGCCCTTCCCCTGGCCTTCCTCTTCGGCCTTCTGGTGGAGCGGGGGTTTGTCCGTCCCCTCCTGGGCAGGAACGTGGTGGCGGTCATCATGGCCACCATTGGCCTGGCGGCGGCCTTGGACGGCGGGGTACAGCTCCTCTGGGGCCCCGACCTCAAATACCTGCCCGGGAGCCTTCCCGACCTAGGCTTCGCCATGGGGGAGGTCTTCGTGCCCTCCCGGGCGGTGTGGAACCTGCTCCTGGCCGTGCCCCTTGGGCTTCTCCTTCTTTTCCTCCTCCGGCGTAGCCGGTACGGCGTCCTGGTGCGGGCCATCTCCGAGCGGGAGGTGGCGGCGTTGGCCCTAGGCATCCCCACGGCCCGCATCCTGGCCGGGGTCTGGGGGGTTTCCGCCCTCCTCGCCACCCTGGCCGGGGCCCTTCTGGCGGCGGCCAGCGGGGTGGGGTACAACCTGGTCTTCCTGGGCCTCAAGGTCTTCCCGGTGGCCATCCTGGGGGGGTTTGACTCCGTGGGGGGGGCCCTGGTGGCGGGGTTCTTGCTGGGGGCCCTCGAGGCCCTCTCCCAGCGCTACCTGGAGCCCATCCTGCCCGGCTTCACCGAGGCCCTGCCCTTCGTGGTGGTGCTCCTGGTGCTCCTGGCGCGTCCTTATGGCCTTTTCGGCGAGCGGCAGATTGAGAGGGTGTGATGCTTTCCGTGGAGAACCTCAAGGTGGTGTACCGGGGCGTGATCCTGGCCCTGGACGGGGTCTCCCTGGAGGTGCGGGAAGGGGAGGCCGTGGCCCTTTTAGGCCCCAACGGGGCGGGGAAGAGTTCCTTGGTGCGGGCCATCGCCGGCCTCCTGCCCAAGTTTGAGGGACGGGTGTTGGACGGGCACGTCCGCCTCATGGGCCGGGAGGCCACCCACCTGGACCCGGTGCGGATCTCGGCCCTGGGCCTGACCGCCGTCCTCGAGGGCCGCCCCCTCTTCCGCTACCTGACCCCGGTGGAGAACCTGGTGGCGGCGGGCCACCGCCTCTCCCCGAGGGAGCTCAAGGAGGGCATGGAGGAGGTCTTCGCCCGCTTTCCCCGCCTCTACGAGCGCCGCCACGAGCAGGCGGGCTACCTCTCCGGGGGAGAGCAGCAGATGCTCCTTCTGGGCATGGCCCTCCTCACCCGGCCCAAGCTCCTGGTGGTGGACGAGCCCTCCTTGGGCCTGGCCCCCAGGCTGGTGGCGGAGGTCATGGCCACGCTGGACGCCCTGAGGCGGGAGAAGGGCCTAAGCCTCCTCCTGGTGGAGCAGAACGCCCGGGCCGCCCTTTCCATCGTGGACCGGGTCTACGTGCTGGAGCGGGGGCGGGTGGTCTTTGAGGGGGAGGCCAAGGCGGCGGCGGAGGACCAGGACGTGATGGAGTTCTACCTGGGCAAGGAGGAGGTGGGCTTCCGCCAGGCCCGGCGGTACCGGCGGAGGAAGCGGTGGGTGTGATGCCACCCCAGTAAAAGGTTCCTGGGGAAGCTACCGGGCACGGTGGGGCGAAGACTACCGGGCACGGTGGGGCGAAGATGATTCTGGAAGTCAAGAACCTCCACCTCGCCTTCAAGGGCGTCAAGGCCCTGGCCGGGGTGGAGTTTTCCGTGAGCCCAGGGGAGTTCTTCGCCGTCATCGGCCCCAACGGGGCGGGGAAGACCACGCTTTTGAACGTCCTCTCCGGGGTCTACGAGCCCGAGCGGGGCGAGGTGGTCTTCCTGGGCCAAAGCCTAAGGGGGAAGTCCCCCCAGGAGCGCGCCCGGATGGGGCTTGGGCGCACCTTCCAGGGGCTGGAGATCTTCCGCGGCATGAGCGTCTTGGACAACGTGAAGCTGGGGGCGGAGCTGGCCCTGGAAACCTACCCTATGGCCCTCCCAAAGGCGGAAAGGGAGTGGCGCCTTCGCGCCTGGGCCGAGGAGGTCCTGGACTACCTCCACCTCTCCCCCTACCGCCACGCCCCCGCCGGCCTCCTCCCCTACGGCCTGCAGAAGCGGGTGGAGGTGGCCCGGGCCCTGGCGGGAAAGCCTAAACTCCTCCTCCTGGACGAGCCCATGGCGGGGCTTGCCCTCGAGGAGAAGCAGGACCTGGCCCGCTTCCTCCTGGACGCCCGGGAGGAGTGGGGGGTGACCCTCCTCTGGGTGGAGCACGACCTGAGAGCGGTCCTGGAGCTTTCCGACCGGGTCCTGGTCCTCTCCTACGGCGAGGTCCTCTACTACGGGCCCCCTTCCGGGGTGCGCCAGGACCCCCGGGTGGTGGAGGCCTACCTGGGCCAGGGGTGAGCATGCGGGGAACGCTTTTGGAGCACCTGGTGAACCACGCCAAAGAGCGGCCCAAAGCCGCCGCCTTGCGGGTAAAGAGGCTTGGCATCTGGCAGAAGACCTCCTGGGAAGACCTCCTGGACCGGGTCCTGAGCCTGGCGGGGGGCTTGGCCGCCATGGGCCTAAAGGAAGGGGAGGTCCTGGCCATCCTGGGCCACAACGCTCCCGAGTGGGTGGAGGCGGAGCTCGCCGCCCAGGCCCTGGGGGCCCTGCCCATGGGCATCTACGCCGATGCCATGCCCGAGGAGGTGGGCTACTTCCTGGAGTTCACCGGGGCCAGGGGCGTTGTGGTCTCGGACGAGGAGCAGCTGGACAAGGTCTACCCCCACCTGCACCTGGTGGACTTCGTCCTGGTGTGGGAGGAGGCGGGGATGAGCCGCCACTTCGGGGGGAAGGTCCGCCGCTTCAGCCAGGCTCTGGGGGATAGGCGGGTGGGGGAGGAGGCCATGGGAAAGCGGCGCCCCGAGGAAACCGCCCTCCTCGCCCCCACCTCGGGGACCACGGGGCGGAGCAAGCTGGCCATGCTCTCCCACGCCAACCTCCTGGCCGGGCACAGGGCTTTGGCCCAGGCCCTGGGGTTCCAGAAGGGGGCCTGGGTGTTCAGCTACCTGCCCCTCCCCTGGATCGGGGAGCAGATGCTCACCGTGGTCCAGAGCCTGGTGGAGGGCTCCACCGTCCACTTCCCCGAGGACCCCACCACCCTGAGGGAGGACCTCAAGGAGGTGCAACCCGACTTCTTCCTGGCCCCGCCCAGGCTCTGGGAGGACATGGCGAGCCTCATCCAAAGCCGGATGGCCGATGCCGACTTCCTCAAGGCCTTCTTCTACCGGGTGGGCATGGGGGCCCTCCTGGAAGGGGCTAACCGGGAGTTCCGCGGGGAGAAGGTGGGCCTTTGGCTGGACCTGAAGCGGGCCCTCTTCTACCCCCTGATCGCCAGGCCCCTCAGGGCGAGGCTGGGCCTCGCCGCCTGCCGCATCGCCGTGACCGGGGGGGCCCCTTTAGGCCCCGAGGTCTTCACCTTCTTCCGCGCCCTGGGGCTGGACATCCGCCAGGTCTACGGCCAGTCGGAGACCGCCGCCGCCACCGCCGCCCACACCACCGGGGACGCCCCTCCTGAGACCGTGGGCCCGCCCCTCCCCGGCATCGAGGTGCGCCTCAGCGAGGAGGGGGAGATCCAGGTCCGGGGCCCCCAGGTCTTCCAGGGCTACTTCCGGCAGGAGGCGGCCACCCGGGAGAGCTTCACCCAGGACGGCTTCTTCCGCACCGGGGACGCGGGCTTCTTTGACGAGCGGGGGCACCTGGTCATCCTGGGCCGGGTGAAGGAGGTAGGGGCCCTTTTGGACGGCACCCGCTTCGCCCCGCAGTTCCTGGAAAACCGGCTCAAGTACTCCCCCTACATCCGCGAGGCCGTGGTCCTGGGCCACGGCAGGCCCTTCGTCACCGCCCTCGTGGAGCTGGACCCAGAGAACGTGCAGAACTGGGCCCGCAAGCGGGGCATCCCCTTCACCACCTACCTCTCCCTCACGGAGCGCCCCGAGGTCCGGGCCCTCATCGCCGAGGAGATCCGCATGGTGAACCAGACCCTGCCCGAAAAGCTCAGGATCCGCCGCTTCGCCATCCTGCCCAAGGAACTCCACCCCGACGACGAGGAGATCACCCGCACCCGCAAGGTCCGCCGCCAGGTGGTGGAGGCCCGCTACGCCGCCGCCATCCAGGCCCTCTACGGCGAAGGGGGGCGGGTGGAGGTGGTCCTTCCCATCCGCTACCTGGAGGGGGAGGGGAGGCTGGAGGCGGTCCTCGAGGTCCAGGAGGTCTAAGGTGTACGCCCTCTCCAAGCGCCTCACCGACGCCTTCAGCCGCCGCTTCGCCCGGACGGTCCGGGAGACCTACCGGGAGGACGAGGCCTACGCCAGCACCCCCCTGGGGCGGCTTGGCCTCATTGCCCTCCTCCTTCTCCTCCTCTTCCTGCCCTTTCTCCTGGGCCCCTACCCCATGTACGTGGCCACCCTGGTGGCCATCGGGGCCCTTTCCGCCCTGGGGCTTCACCTTCTGGTGGGCGGGGCGGGCCAGATCTCCCTGGGCCACGCCGCCTTCATGGGGGTGGGGGCCTACGCCGCCAGCCACCTGGCGGGGCCCCTGGCCCCCCTGGGCATCCTCCTCGGCGGGGGGATAGCCGCCCTCCTGGGCCTCCTCCTCGGCCTTCCGGCGCTCCGCATCAAGGGGGTGTACCTGGCCATCGCCACCCTGGCCTTCCAGTTCTTGGCGGACTATGTGTTCAAGAACTGGGAAGCGGTCACCGGGGGGATTCGCGGTCGTACCCTGCCCCCGGCGGAACTCTTCGGCATCCCCTTGGACTCCCCGGAGAGGCTCTGGTACCTGGTCCTCCTCTTCCTCATCCCCCTCTTCTTCTACGGCAAGCGCCTCCTCATGACCCGAACCGGGCGGGCCTTCATGGCGGTGCGGGACAACGACCTCTCCGCCCGGGTGGCTGGGGTGGACCTGACGCGGGTGAAGCTCTTCGCCTTCGCCCTCTCCGCCTTCTACGCCGGGGTGGCCGGGGGGCTCCTGGCCCAGCTCTACAAGGCGGTGACCCCGGAGTACTTCCCCCTTTCCGTGAGCATCCAGTACCTGGCCATGGTCATCGTGGGCGGGGTGGGGACGGTTCTTGGGGCGGTCCTTGGTGCCTTCTTCGTCCTCCTCATCCCCGAGATCCTGAATAGCTACGTGGGCGCCCTGGGGCCCCAGTACGCCGCCGCCCTGGCGGCCTGGCGCAACGTGCTCTTTGGTCTCCTGATCCTGGCCTTCTTGATCCTCGAGCCCCTGGGCCTGGTGGGGCTTTGGGGACGGGTGCGCAACTATTTCCGCACCTGGCCCTTGCCCTACTGAGCCTTCCTGTTGCAGAAGGGGAACCAGCCGGTTCCCCTTCTTCGCGTGACTGGGGGAGGAGGGCCTGGTCAAAAAACGCTTTCACACGGTTTTCACAGCCCTACCCCTATGATGTGTGCAGGAGGTGGGAACCTTGAGAAACCAAAAACCGCTGACCGCCTTTCTGGCCTTCCTCCTGGCCCTGGGTTTGGCCCTGGCCCAAACCGCCCAACCCCTCCTCCTGGACCTAAAGGCCCAGAAGGTGGTGGTCAAGGAGGGCAAGGAAGTCTTGGAGGAGGCCCTGGCGGTAGTCCCTGGCGACACCCTGGAGTGGCGCCTGGTAGCGGAGAACCGGGGTAAGGAGACCTTGCGCCAGGTGGCCCTGGTTGTCCCCATCCCCAAGGAGACCTTCTACCTGGATGGGACGGCGACCCCTTTGCGGTTAGGTAACGCCACCATCCGCCCGGAGTTCAGCTTTGACGGGGGTAAGACCTTCGGTCTACCACCCCTGAAGAAGCGGGTCCGGGTGGTGGAAAATGGAAAGGAGGTGGAAAAGGAGGTGGAAGTGGACCCTAAGGAGTACACGCACGCCCGTTGGGTACTGCCGGAGCTGAAACCTGGCCAAAAGGTAGAGGTCCGCCTGCGGACCATGGTCAAATAGAAATGGAGAAAGCAAGAAAGGAGGTAGTAGATGCAAGAAAACGCTAAGAGCTTCCTGAAGGCAGTCCTCCTGGGGTTCGGCCTGGCCCTTTTGGCCCTGGGCACGGCTTTGGCCATGACCCCCGCGGGGACGCAGATCCAGAACCAGGCCTCGGCCAGCTACATTGACTCGGCAGGCCAGCCCCGCACCACCACGTCCAACCTGGTGGTCACGGTGGTGCAGCAGGTTTACAGCTTCACCATCACCCCAAACGGCACCGAAAGCGCTCCCGGCCAGATTAGGGCCGCCCTTCCCGGCGCTCAGGTGATCTTCAACTACGTGGTCACCAACACCGGTAACGGCACCGACACCATTAACCTGAGCACGGTCCTGGGCACCTCCCACGACTTTGACCTCCTGAGCCCCACCATCTACCTAGATGCCAACTGCAACGGCAACCTGGATGCCGGGGAGACCACGCCCATCACCAGCGTGACCCTGGGCGCGGGCCAGCAGGCCTGCGTGATCGTGAGGGCCACCATCCCCTCGTCCGCTACTGCTGGCCAGTACGGGAACCTGAACCTGGTGGGCACCTCGGCGGGTAGCCCCAGCGTCACCGACAACGACAACTGGGCCCGGGCCCTGGCCACCGCCCAGGCCGCCCTCACGGCCTTCAAGAGCGCTTCGCCCACCGGCCCCGTGGCCCCCGGCGGCACCATCACCTACACCATCTCCGGCGCCAACGTCGGCGGTAGCGCCGCTTACGGCTACCCCGTCACCGTGGACGGCACGCCCAGGAACGGCGTCCTGATTGAGGACACCATTCCTGCTGGCCTCACCGTTACGCAGGTTTCCGGCTCCGCCGGCGCCGGTACCGTTCGCTTCATCTACCACGATGGCACGGCCTGGACCACGTTGGGCACGACATCCCCCGTTACTGGCCTGAGCATCTTGGGCGATGGCACCAAGAAGGTGGGCATGCTCATTGAGGGCACGGGGCCCTTCTTCCCTCAAGGTGCCTCGTACACCTTCTCCTTCCAGGCCACGGTGCCCTCTTCTGCGACTGTTGGAACGAGCTACGCCAACTTCGCCATCGTGACCTTTGACGCCAACGGCGATGGGGATGCCAACGACCCCGGCGAGACCGTTACCACCAACACCACCACCAACACCGTGGCGGCCGCCTACAACGTGGCCGTGGGGCCGTATGAGTACCCCGAGGGTGGCGCTACCGGTACCTACACCGCGGGCGGCTACACGGTGACCCGCTCCGGCGACCAGCAGACCATCACCTCCGTCTACAGCGGCACCACCGTCATCTTCCGCCACACGCTTAAGAACACCGGCAACACCGCCGATAGCTTCACCCTGAGCTTTAGCGGCGCACCCACCGGCTGGGCCTGCAGCCTGGTGGCCGACGACCTTACCACGCCCATCAGCGGTCCCGTGGGCCCCGTGGCGGCGAACGGCACCCTGGACTTCGCCCTCAAGTGCCAGGTGCCCGCCACCTACACTTCCACCACCCCCATCGCTCTCACCGTCAGGGCCACCAGCGTGGGCGACCCCTCCAGGAGCGACACCACCGCAGATGTGGTGAGCGCCGTGGCCGATGGGTTCCGCTTTGACATCTACGGCGGCCTGACGGCTCCCTACGAAGTGGGCAGGACTCCGGATGGTCTGCAGCACACCTCTGACGACACCAGCACGACCCGCCCCTTCATTCCCACTACCACCGCCAACCCGGGGGCCTCGGTGACCTACCGCCTGCGTGTACAAAACCTTAACCCCAACGGCCAGGCGGACAACTACCTGCTTCTGGTGCAGCCAGTTCTGAACTTCGGGCAGGTGGATAGCGTCCTCTTCTATGCGGACGCCAACGACGACGGTATCCCCGATGGTGCGCCCATCTCCAACACGGGCCTGGTCAACTTCGGGGACACCTTCAAGTACCTGGCCGTGGTCACGCTGAAGGCCAACGCCGCCCCCGTTTCCGTGGGCTTCAACTTCGCCGCCCAGAGCACGGCGTCCGCCTCAGAAGGACTGGACTGGGTCTATGCCCAGATCGACGTGAACCTGGTGGCCCAGGTCACCCTGGACCCCGACCGCTCCGGCACCGTGACCAGCCCGGGCGTCATCCAGTACACCCACACCCTGACCAACAACTCCAATACGCCGCTCTACTGCTACGTGGGTGGCACCGGCGGTAGCTACGGCTGGACCTACCAGTACTCCACGGACGGGACCAGCTGGTTCGGCGCTTTGGGGAACGTGTTTGTGGGCGCGAACGGGGGTACCCAGACCATCTACGTCCGGGTGCTGGTGCCCGCTGGCGAGCCCATCGGTCGGACCGACGTGAACACCGTCCAGGCCCGCTGCTTCGTCACCTACCCGGCCGATCCCCTGGATACTCCCCCCGATGCGCAGGACACCGCCACCGAAACCACCACCATCGTGGGCGGTGAGCTGCGCGTGACCAAGAGCGCCGTGAGCTACGTGGGCAACACCTCCACCGTGCGCGATGCCACCGGCGCCACCGCCTTCCCCGGCGACGTGATTGAGTACACCGTCGTGGCCGAGAACATCGGCACCGGCAACCTCACCAACGTCAGGATCTCCGACCCCATTCCCGCCTACACCACCTTCGTGAGCGTCTCCGCCACGGCCACGGGCTTCCCTGCCGGTAGCAACATCCTCTACTCCACCGACGGCATCACCTGGAGCGCCACGCCGCCTGCCAGCGTGCCCACGGGCGGTGTGGTCTACGTGGGCGTGGACACGAACGGCGACGGCAACATCACGAACGCCGACATCATGCCGCCTGCCGCCAGGATCACCATCACTCTGAGAGTCCAGGTGCAGTAGGCCCCAGTTCCCGCCCCGGGGAAGCCCCCGGGGCGGGCCCCCAAAGGGGGTTTCAAAGGTTTTTCACAAGCGCCTTGTAGGGTAGAAAACGATGAGACTCGCCCTCACCCTCCTCCTGAGCCTCTTCAGCCTCGCCTGGGCCCTGACCCCGGCGGGCACGGTCATCCGCAACCAGGCCGAGGCCCGGGCGGGAGGGGAGCGGTATTTGAGCAACGTGGTGGAAACCCGGGTCCAGGCCCTCTGCGTGCCCAGCGTGACCCCGGACGGCGCCATCCCGAGCCCGGGCCAGGAGGCCCAGGCCCCGGCGGGGGGCTTCGCCTACCTGGCCTACCGGGTGGCCAACTTGGGGAACGCCCCCTTTACCCTGGATCTGGACTATCTGGATCAAGATGCGGGCTTCAGCCCCGTGGCGCTCCGCCTCTTTTTGGACGTGAACGAGAACGGCCGGCCGGACCCCGGGGAGCCCACGGTGACCACCCTGGACCTGGCCCCCGGGGAGGCGAAGCGGGTGGGGGTTGAGGTCCGGCTTCCTACCCCCGCCTCCGGCTCCTACTTCTTCACCCTCAGGGCCACCTGCGCCGACAACCAAGGGGTGAAGCGGGACGAGGACAACTGGGCCCGGGTGCGGGTGGGGGAGGGGCCCGTCCTCCAGGTCTTCAAGGAGGCCACCCCCACCGCCGCCAGGCCCGGGGAAGCGGTCACCTTCCGCCTCACCCTCCACAACCTGGGCGGGGAGGCTTTGGGCCCCATCTACCTGACGGACGACCTCTCGGGCCTGCCCCTGGTCTACGTGGGTGGCTCGGCCAGGGCCCCTGTGGGCCAGGTGGAGTTCTTTGACGGAAGCGCCTGGACCCCTATGGAGCCCGCAAGCCCCAGGGCCATCCGCCTGGTCCTCTCCGGCCTGGCCCGGGGCGGCATGGCCGAGCTCACCTTCCAGGCCCGGGTCCTCGAGGGAACGCCTCCCCAGACCCTGCGCAACCTGGCCCGGGCGGAGGGGCCGGGGGGCCCGGCGGAAGGGGCGGCGGAGGTAACCGTCCTGCCCCTCTACCAGCACCACCTGGGCCCCCAGGGGAACCCCAGGGCCCTGCCCGGGGGCGAGGGGAGCGCCGACGACCGCCAGGCCAAGGAGGCCCTCGAGGGCACCCGGGTCTGCTTCGCCCACACCCTGGAGAACGCCGGGTCCGTGGCCGAGGCCTACGCCCTCCGGGTGGAGGGGCTTCCCGGTGGGGTGACGGCCGCCTTCCTCACCCTCTCCGGGACCCCTCTCGCCAACCCCCTGCCCCTGAACCCGGGGGAGAGGGCGGACTTCCTGGTCTGCTACGGGGGCTTCACCGCCCCCTTAGCCGCCAGGGTGGTGGCCCAGGGCGGGGCGGGCGACAACGCCACCTGGGATGAGATCACCCGGGTCCATCCCCAGGGGAGCCTCACCCTGCGCAAGGCGGTGAGCCCGGAGGGCACGGTGAGGCCCGGGGACACCCTCACCTACACCCTCACCCTGGAGAACGCCATCGGCCCCATGGAGGTGGAGGTCCGGGACCCCCTGGACCCCCACCTGGAGTTCGTGTCGGCCTCCCACGGAGGGAGCCTGGAAGGGGGGGAGGTGGTCTGGCGCCTCACCCTTCCCCCGGGGACCACGGTCCTCACCCTGACGGCGCGGGTGAAGCCCTCCACGCCGCACGATACCCTCATTCGCAATGGGGCTAGGCTCCACGCGCCCCTCTCTCCGGACCCCATCCCCTCCAACCCCGTGGAGAACCCCGTCTGGAGCGTTGGGCTCCTCCTGCAAAAGGAGGTCACGCCCAGGGAGGCCCAGCCGGGCGACCTCCTCACCTACACCCTGCGGGTGGCGAACCCGGCGGGGGCGGCCCTCGAGGTCCGGGTGGAGGACACCCCTGACCCCCGCCTGGCCTACGTGGAGGGAAGCGCCACCAAGGGGTGCGAGAACCCCATTCCCTGGCCCGTGGAGGTGCGGGATGGCAAGCTCCTCTTCGCCCCCTTCACCCTGCCCGCCCAGGGCACGGAGTGCCTGAGCTATCGGATGCGCCTCCGCCCTGGCCCCGCCGGAGAGATCGTCAACGTGGCCCAGGCCTTTGGCCTCTCGGGTAGCGGGGCTGCCGTGGCCTCGGCCCAGGCTCAGGCGGTGGTCCGCCTGCGCCCCGGGGTTTTTGAGGAGAAGGGCCTCCTCCTGGGCCGGGTCTTCCTGGACCTGGACAAGGACGGCCTCTTCTCCCCCGGGGACATCCCGCTTCCCGGGGCCAGGCTCCTCCTCCCCGGTGGCCTACAGGTGCTCACCGATGCCGAAGGGCGCTACGCCTTCCGGGACCTCCCCTACGGGGTCTACGAGGTCATGCTGGACCCCGCCACCGCCCCGTTCCCGCCCCGGCCCCACCTCGAGGCCCTGGGCGAGGGGTACCGCCACCGGGTGCCCGTGTACGGCCTGGCGGTCAGCGACTTCCCCCTCGCCCTGGACCTCAGCGTGAAGGTGCGCCGAAGCACCACCTTGCGCATGGGGCCCCTTACCGTGGAGAAGCGGGCGCTGGAAGCGGAAGGGGCCACGCTGGTGGTCCTCACCCTCAAGGCGGCGGAGCCCCTGCCCGAGTTCCGCCTGACCGACCCCGTGCCTGGGGGCGAGGACTTTGTCTTTGAGGCCGAGGTGCTGGAAGGGGAGAAGACCCTGAGCTACAGGCTCCCTCCCGAGGCGCCCTTCACCGATCCCGAGGTGCGCTGGAGGTATCCATGAGGAGGCTCATCGCCCTCACCCTGCTCCTCGCCTTGGTTCAGGCCCAGCCCGCCCTGCCCCCCGATCTGGGGGCGCCCCCGGCGGGGACCGACTGGGGGGTTATGGGCGTGATCCCGGGTAGCGGCCTTGGCTGGGCCAGCGACGCCGTGGTCCTCCACTTGAGGGCCAGAGGGGAGGTCCGCCTCTTTCTCTACTCCCCGGGCCTGGACCCCGAGGACTACCGCTTGGCCCTGAAGGGGAAGCCGGAGCTCGGGGACGAGCGCTACGACAAGAACCCGGTCAAGACCACCTTCCGCCTGTTGGACGCCGACGGGCGGGTCCTGGCGGAGAAGGTCTACGGCCTCGAGCCCCACCGCTACGACCTCCTCTATCGGGGGCCCCTGAACGGGGAGTACCGCCTCGAGGCCCGCCTCGAGGGCCTGGCCAAGAACACCTTTGTCCTCTTCCTGCCCAAGGGGGTGGAGGCCTACGCCCCGCCTGGCCTCTCGGTCTTTACGGTGCGCCTTCGCCAGACCGCCTACCGGTCCGAGGAGCCCTACCCCTTTTACCACCTCTTGGTGAAGACCCCGGGCTTCCGCCTGGGCCTTTACGATGGGGACGGGCCCGAGGAGCTGGAGGTCTACCTGGACGGCCCCAAGGGGCGGGCCAGGATGCCCGTGAGCGGGGATAGGGAGTGGGTCTTCTACGAGCTTGCCCCTGGGGCTTACACCCTCTCCTTCCGGGTGCCCCCCACGGCCAAGCAGTACTCCAACACCGTGGCCTTGGGTTTCCCCACCTGGATGCGCCTGAGGGAGGACGGGGTCATGGAGGAGTTCAGCCCCCTTCCCGTGGAGGTGCGGGCGGTGGACACCCAGGGGAACCCCGTGCCCATGGAGCGCCGCCTGGTGGAAGAGCGAGGCTTCCGGGTGGTGGAGCCCCTCCTGCCCCAGGGCTACCGGCTTTTGCGGGTGCAGGTGGAGGGGGGCGAGCTTCTTGAGGGGAACCGGGTGCGCTTTGGCCTCATGGGCGGGCGGGCGGTTTACGTGCTGGAAAGGCCCGCGCCCAAGGTGGAGGAGAAGCCCGCGCCCAAGCCGGAGGAGAAGAAAGCCACGCTCCGCCTCGAGGCCCTCCTGGTCCTGCCGGGGAGCGAGCGCCCCTACGCCCTCCCCTTGAGGGTGGCGGACCGGGAGGTCCGCACCCCGGCCACCCTGGAGCTTTTCCCCGGGGCCTACTCCTGGGCGCTTCCCCAGGTTCCCGGGGCCCAGGTGGAGGGGCCCACCCAGGTGGCCCTGGAGCCCGGCGGGTCCAAGACCCTGGTCTTTAGGGTCTACCCAGAGGTGAACCTGGAGCTTTCCCCCGCAGAGACCTCCCTGAGGGAAGGGGAGAGGGGGGTCCTGGTCCTCAAGGCCACCACGCCCTTCCCCGACCTCCTGCCCGCCGAGCTCAGCCTGGAGCTTCCCCCGGGCCTCGAGGCCCTCGCCCCCACCCGGGCCACCCTCCCCCTCAAGGGCGAGGCCCGGCTGGAGGTGCCCTTCCTGGCCAAGGAGCGGGGCACCTACGGGGTAACGGGGACCCTTCTTCCCTATGGGCTCAAGCGGGAAGGGCGGGTTTCGGTCAGGCGCCCCGCCACCTTCGCCCTGGAGAAGCGGGCTCTGAGCCCCCGGGTCCCGGTGGGCGAAGAGGTGGCCTTCCTCCTCACCCTGAGGAACCTGGGGGATGAGGGGGGAGAGGTGACCCTGGAGGACCTCGCCCCCGGTATGGGCATCGCCTACCGAGAGACCTTCGCCCTCCCCCCCGGAGGGAGCAAAGAGGTGACCCTCAAGGGGCGGCTCGGCCAAGCGGGCCCCCAGACCAACACCGCCCGGCTTCTCCATGGGGATAAGGAAGTCGCCCGGGCGCAGGCCGAGGTGGTGGGGCTGGCCCCGGAGGCCCGGCTGGAGCGGGAGGCGGACCTGGGCGCCTACGTGCCCGGGGAGGAGGTCTTGGTCTGCCTGCGGGTGAGGAACACCTCTGAGGTTCCCCTGTCCTACACGCTTCGGGACGACCCCCCTGAGGTGGTGGAGGCGCTTTCCAGCACCCAGTTCCAAGGGGAGCTCAGGCCCGGGGATGCCCAGGCCCACTGCTACGGGGCCCGGGTGCGGTTTGGGCCTGAAGGGGAGGGGCGCTTCCGGGCCACCCTGACCTACGGGGGCGAAACCCAGGTGAAGGAGGCGAGGCTCAAGCGGGTCCTGCCCTCTTTGGTGAAGGAGGTTTCGGTGAGCCGGGTTCTTGCGGGGGGCGAGGTGCGCTTCCGCCTGCGGGTCAAAAACCCCCTTCCCCGCTCCCTGGCCCTTACCCTGCGGGAGTCCCCTGACCCGGGCCTGGGGATGGAGGCCCGGGAGGTGCCCCTTCTCCTCTCCGCCAACGAGGAGAAGGTGATGGAGTTCAAGGCTACCCCCAAGGCCCCGGGCCAGTACCGGAACCAGGCCTCCCTGTTCTTCCAGGGCACCCCGGCCGCCTTCCCCGCCGAGGCCAGGGTCCAGGTCCTGCCCCTTCTGCAGGCGGAGCGCCTTTCCACCATTGAAATCCCCTACGGCGTGAACGCCGAGGCCGGCCAGGTGCTCCTGGGCTTCGCCCTCCCCGAAGGAGCGGAGTACGAGCCCGGCAGCGCCCGGCTGAACGGGAACCCCATCAAGGCCAGGCTCCTTAAGAACAAGGTCCTCTTCCTGGTGCCGGAGACCCAGGGCCTGGTGAGCTTCCGGGTGCGCCACGCCCGGGCCCTTCCGCCCCTGGCCGAGCCCGAGCTCACCCTGGTCTACGGCGGCCGGGAGGTGGCCTTCCGGGGCGCGCTGAGCCTGGCCGACTACCGCAAGGCCTCTCCTGAGCCCGAGTCCAGGAAGGCCCCCATCCTCCACCCGCTCCCCGGCGCCCTGGTGCCCGAAGGGGTCACCCGGGCGGTGGTGGAGGTGCCCGCCGGGCTCACCCCCCGCCTCCTGGTGAACGGGGAAGAGGTGCCCTTCGCCAACGTGGGCCTGGTGGCCGAGGACCGGGGGAGGGGGGTGACCCGGGTGGAGTACTACGGCCTGAAGCTGAAGCCCGGCAAGAACCTCCTGAAGCTTCTGGCCCCGCCCCTCTACGACGAGGTGGAGGTCTTCGTCCCGGGCAGGCCCAAGGCCATTGAGGTCCTTCCCTTGAGCCTCCAGGCCGACGGGAGCACGCCTTTGGAGTTCCTGGTGCGGGTGGTGGACGAAAACGGCCTGCCCACGGGCTTCGGGGCCCTCACCCTCGAGGCCAGCCCCGAGCCCCTCCTCCCCGATGCCTTCCCCCTGGAGCCCGGCTACCAGCTCCTCCTCAAGGACGGCGAGGCCCGCCTCCTCCTCAAGCCCACGCCCGTGCCCCGGGAGGTGGTGGTGCGGGCCCGCTTCGCCCCCCTCGAGGCCGAAAGGCGCTTCTTCGCCGGGGGCCTGGACAAGCCCCTCTGGCTCCTCCAGGGCGGGCTGGTGTGGCGGGTGGCGGAAGGGGAGCTCTTTGGCACCCTCGCCGCCTACGCCGAGCTTCCCTTCCTCCGGGGCCGCCTCCAGGCCGCCATCGGCTACCCGGCCGGGCTCCCCGCTTCCCAGGCCCCGGACCGCTTCCCGGTCACGGGTTCGGCGGGAGAAGCCCAGAGGATCCTCCCCTCCCAGGACCCCGTGGCCTTCCGCTACGACGACCACCTCCTCACCCTGGGCTACGGGGAGATGAACCTCTCCCTGCCGGGGCTTTCTGCCCCCAGGGCCACCGGGGCCTACCTGGAGACCCGGGGCCAGGTGGGCCTCAAGGTCTACGCCGCCCTCATGGCCTCCGGGGAGAAGGAGGTGGAGATCACCCCCGACGGCACCCGCCTCTACTTCCTGGGCGAGGCGGTGAAGCCGGGGAGCGAGAAGCTCACCCTGGTGGAGGGGGCTTCCGAAAGGGTGCTGGTCCCCCTCAAGGACTACACCCTGGACTACCCCACGGGCCTCATTGCCCTGGCCAGGCCCCTCTACCCGGTGAGCGAGTCCGGCTTCTCCGTCCGCCTCAAGGTGCGCTACACGCCCATGGAGGTGGGCCGGGACTTCCTGGCCTACGGCTTCGGGGCCGAGTACCGCATGGGGGCCTTCAGCGTGGGGGCCGCCTACCAGCGCCTCCCCTCCGGGGAGGCGTGGGGGGCCGAGGCCCGCTACCGGGAGGGCTCCGACCGGGCCCGCTTGGCGGTGCAGAGGGGGAGCAAGACCCGCTTCGCCCTCGAGGCCGCCCTGGGGGACCCCACGGCCCTCCGCCTGGAGGCCAACCTCACCTACACCCTGGAGGACAGGGCCCTGAAGGGCCAGGCCAAGGCCTCCTACCCCTTGGGCCCCGGCCGGGTCTCCCTGGAGCAGAGGGACTTCCAAACGGCCCTCCTCTACGAGGTAGACCTTAAGCCCCTGGTGGTGGGGGCGGGCCTGGGCTACGCCTGGGACCAGGCCCTCTTCCTGGCCCTCCTCCGGGGCGGGTATCGGGAAGGGGGTACGGAGGTCCTGGCCACCCTCACCAACCAAGGGGCCGCCCTCGAGGCCCGCCAGGCCCTCTCCGACACCCTCGCCGCCGAGGCCTTCCTCTCCACCGACTGGGAGAGGGTGAAGGGCCGCTTCGGCCTCAAGCAGAGGCTAGGGGACGGCAACCTGGCCGTCTCCTACGAGCTCCCGAACGAGGCCGGGGAGGCGGGCCGGGCCCGCTTCGGGGCCGAGGCGCCCCTTCCCATCACCGACAAGCTTTCCCTGAACCTCTCCGGCCAGGTGAGCCTCCCCGGGGGCTTTGGCCTCTCGGCCGCCCTCCGCTACCGGGAGGAGGCCCTCTCCGCCCTCCTAGCCCTGGACTATGCCGAGGGGAAGCTCGCCCTCCGGGCCGGGGCCACGGGCGCGTTGGACCGGGAGAACACCCTGGGCCTGGACGCCACCTTCCAGCTCCTCCCCGAGCCCAAAGGGCGCTTCAGCGTGGCCTACGCCCTCCGAGGAAGCCGGCTCGCCCTCCTCACCTACCACCGCCTGGTCTACCCCGAGGGGGAACTCAAGGGCGAGGTCCAGGCCGCCTACTTCCTCACCCCGGCTCTGCAGGTGCGGGCGGCCCTGGCCTACCGCCACCTCCTGGAGGACCCCTTGGCCTTCACCTACCAGCTCTCCCTGGCGGCCTTGGGCTACCTGGGGGACACGGGCCTCGGCCTGGGGGGCGGGGTCCACTACGCTGCCCAGCCCGGCACTGGCTACAGCGCCCTCGCCTTCAGCGTGGAGGGGGCCTACCGCCTCCGGGACTACGCCAGCCTGGCCCTGGGCTACACCTTCGCTGATGCCCCCCTCTTCCTCACCCCGGAGGCCAGAGGGGGCCTCTACCTGCGCCTGGACATCTTTGGAGGTAGCCGATGAAGCGGGTTCTGATTCCGCTCTTGTTGCTTTTGCTGGGACTGGCCGAAGGCCAGGGGGTGATCAGCGGCAAGGTCTACGAGGACCCCGTCGGCGACGCCCAGCCTTCAGGCTTCGTGCCCCGGCCTGGGGTTAAGGTCCGCCTCTACCAGGACCTCAACAATAACGGCCAGATAGACGCCTCCGACGCCTTCGTGGCCGAAACCACCACCGCCTCGGATGGGAGCTACACCTTTAGCGTGGCAGCGAACGGCTACTACCTGGTGGCCGTGGACTCCCGCTCCGTGAGCCCCAGCGCTGGCTTCAACACCGGCTACGGCCAGGAGGATGTCTGGGCGGAACAAACCTACGGAGACGACCCCAACACCCCCGCCTTGGACCTGGGCCCCCGCTACGGCGGGGCGAACCCCGGGGCCTCGGACGGCTTCAACCCCTCCGACACCGCTCCTTCCGCCAACACCGGGGCCAAGCACCTGGCCCGAGTCCAGGTCTCGGGCGGCGGCGTGAGCGGCGTGGACTTCGCCTTCAGCTTCAACGTGGTGACCAACCTGCGGGGCGGGGGAATGGAGGACGATGACACCGCCGCCAACCGCACCGTCCAGGGCTCGCTCCGCCAGTTCCTGCAGAACGCCAACGCCATCGCCGGCCCCAACGCCATGCGCTTCGTGCCCGCAAGCCCCTACGCTCCCAATACCTCAGGCTCAGGCGGGAGCTGGTGGACCTTAAGCGTCAGCAACCCCCTGCCCTTCGTCCTGGACCAGGACACCACCCTGGACGGCACCGCCTACGATGCCCAGAACCCCCTTTCCCTCCGGGACACCAACCCGGGCGTTTTAGGCACCGGGGGCACGGTGGGGGTGGACGGCCTCCCCCTGCCCCAGACCCCCAGGCCCGAGCTGGCCCTGGACTTTTCCGATCAGCCCGACGCCGCAGGCACAATGGGCATCTGGGTAGAGGCCCAGAACACCACCATCCGGCGCCTGAGCCTCTACGGCCAGCGGGGGGACCAAGCCGGGGGGCAGGCGGCCATCTTCGTCAGTAGCGCAGGCCAGGCCACCCTGGAGGAGCTGGTGGTGGGGGCGCTTCCTGACGGGAGCGACCCGGCCAGCGTGGGGGCCCAGCAAAACCGCCGCTACGGCGTGCGCCTGGACGGTCGGGCCACCGTCCGGCGGAGCTTCTTCGCCTACAACGGCTACGCCATCCTGCTCAACGGCCCCTCGGCCCAGGGGAGCCTGATCGAGGGGAACGAGTTCGCCTACAACGGCCCCAACTCCACCACCACGGAAGGAACGGCGGACGGGGACACCGTGGCCTTCTGGAACACCGGGACCGCCTGGACCACCCCGACCGTCTTCCGGGGGAACCTGGTGCGGGACGTGCGGGAGGTGAGCGGCGGATGGGCGAGCCCAGACTTGGGCAAGGGTCTGGAACTCTGGTACTCGGGCACCAGGAACGTCCTCATAGAGAACAACACCATCCTCCGGGCCAGGACAGCCGGGATCGGGATCCACGCCGGGGCACAGGGCAACACCCTGCGGAAGAACATCATCCGGGACACCCTGGGCTACGCCGGCCAGGGCGGGGCGGGGGTGCACCTCTCCAACACCGGGGGCACGCCCCTCGGGAACCGCATCACCCAGAACCACTTCGGCAACAACCGGGGCCCGGCCATAGACCTGGACAGCGGCACCTGGGGGGTGGGGGACGGGGTTACCCTCAACGATGGGAACTGCGACAACACCTCCGAGCCCAATGCGGGCCTGGACTTCCCGGTGATCACCCTGGTCCAGGTAGTGGGCGGCGATCTCCTCGTTGTAGGCACGGCTTGTCCCAACGTGACCGTGGAGGTGTACAAGGCGGTGGCGGGGAGTGGGGACTTCCTGGGAGGCCTCGGCTACGGGGAGGGGGTCCTTTACCTGGGGTCTGGCACCGCCAGCTCTATCGGGGCCTTCAGCTTCACCGTGCCCCTTTCGGGCTTGAGCCCGGGCGATTACGTGAGCGCCATCGCCATTGACGCTAACGGCAACACCTCGGAGTTCAGCGCCAACGTGCAGGTGGTCTTCGGCTACACCCTTTCCGGCCAGGTCTACCACGACCGGGAGCCCAACGGGATGAGGAACGGGGAGGACTGGTCGGACGGAGCCACGGTGTACGTGAAGCTGGTGCAGGACGGCACGGTGGTGGCGGTAGAGACGGTCAACCCTGGGAGCGGGACCTACACCTTCACCGGGGTAGCCCCCGGCACCTACACCCTGGTCCTGGACGACAACGACAACCCCGCCGACACCACCCCCACGCCGCCCTCGGGCTGGCTCTTCATCAACCCCGCTTTGGGCAGCCGTAGCGTGACCGTCACGGGCGCCGATGTGACCGGGCAGGACTTCGGCCTCTTCCGTGGCTTCCGCCTGGAGGGGCGGGTCTTCCTGGACGACGGGGAGGGGGGCGGCAACGCCAACAACGCCTGGCAGGACGGCGCGGAGCGGGGGGTGCCCGGGGTGGTGGTGACGGCCACGGACGGCGCCAACAGCCGGACGGCCGCCACGGACGGCCTGGGCTTCTACCGGCTTTACATCCCCTATAGCTTCGGGAGCGTGACCCTCTCCCACCCGGCCCGCCCGGCCACGGGCTGGAACGACGGGACCACGGCTTACCCAGTAGCCTCCTGGGCGGAGGCCACTGCGCCAAGCTCTAGCGGGGCCACGGTGAACCTGGGCCCGGCCTCGGCGCTTTCTGGCGGCGTGGTGGTGCGGAACTTTGGCGTGGTGCGGGAGAGCCGGCTTTACCCGGACGCCTCCGGGCAGACGGGCTCTCCCGGGGCCATAACCTACGCCCACTTCATCCAGCCCGGGACCCTGGGGAGCTACACCCTGAGCCTGGCCAACGCCCCCCGGTTCGCCTACCAGGTGCGCCGGGACGTGAACTGCGACGGGGACTTTGACGACCCCGGCGAGGGCTTCCAGGGCCTTCCCCTCACCTTCACCGTGGACGCCACCTGGCCCCGGGAGGCGGACGGGAGCCTGAAGGCCTGCGGCCTGGAGGTTCGGGTCCTGGTGCCCGCCGGGGAGCCCGACGGGAGCCTGGACATCGCCCTCTTGAGCGGGGCCCTCAGCTACGCCAACAACCCTGGGGTGGTGGAGACCCGCAGCCTGGCGGACACCACCACGGTGTCCACGGGGCAGGTGCGGCTGGAGAAGCGGGTGCGGAACGTGACCCAGGGGACGGCCTTTGGCGCCTCGGCTGCGGGTAAGCCTGGGGAGGTGCTGGAGTACTGCATCGCCTTCCGGAACCTGGGGACGGCGGCGGTGACGGGCTTTGTGCTGACCGACCCCATACCCTTCTTCACGGACCTGTGGCCTTACGGCCCCTCGCAGGACATCAAGCTGACCTTTGGCACCACCACCTACCTGACGGCGGCGCCGGGGGACGACCAGGGCGAGGTGGTGGGGGGCGTGGTGCGGGTGGCCTTGGAGACGCTAGGGCCTGGGGCCTATGGGGAGGTGTGCTACCAGGCCAGGATCCGCTGAGCGTCGCGTCGGCCGCCCCAAAGGGGGGTCTCCCCTTTGGGGCTTAGGAGGAAGGCGTTGCGGTCGTCCTTGAGCTGGCGCTTGAGGACCTCGAGGACCTTAGCCTTCCCCTCCTTGTCCAGGACGGGGAAGAGGAGCTCAAACCGGTTCTGGAAGTTCCTGGGCATGAGGTCGGCGCTGGTGAGGTAGAGGGCCCAGCGGCCCCCTTGGTAGAAGGCGGCCACCCGGGCATGCTCCAGAAAGCGCCCCATCAGGCTCCGGGCCCGGAAGCGGGGGTGGAGGAGGGTGAGGGTGCTCCGCACGATGAGGTCCACCCGGGCCCCCTTGTCGGCGGCCCGGGCCAGGGCCTCGAGGAGGGCCGGGTCGGTGAGGTGGTTGCACTTGAGGAGGACCCGGCCCTTGGGGTGGCTTTCGGCCTGGATGTGCTCCAGAAGAAGCTCCTGGATAGCCTCGCCCGTCTTGAGGAGGTTAAGCCTTGGGGCCCGCCCCTCCCTTAGGGCCCGGAAGAACTCGGCCACCTCCATCACCACCTCCTTCCTGGCGGTGAAGAGGGAGAAGTCCGTGTACTGGCGGCCGTTTTGCGGGTTGTAGTTGCCGGTGCCCAGGTGGGCGTAGCCCCCCTTTTGGGTGAGGAGGAGGAGGGTCTTGGCGTGGACCTTCCTCTCCGAGAGGGGGAGGACCGCCACCCCGGCCCGGAGGAAGCGCAGGTACCAGGAGAGGTTCAATAGCTCGTCAAAGCGGGCCCGGGGCTCCAGGAGGACGTGGACCCGCTTGCCCGCCCTGGCGGCCTGGATCAGGGCCTCGGCCAGGGGGTTGGCCTCGCCGATGCGGTAGAGGGGTGGCGTAGACCTCCTCCACCTCCTCGCCCAATGCGGCCTCGGCGAAGCGCTCAAGGGCGGCGTAGTCCTCAAAGGGGTGGTAGAGGACCAGGTCTTTTTCCCGAAGCCGCCTCAGGGGGTTTTTCATGAAGGCCCGGGGCCGCTTGGGCTCCAAGGGGGGAAAGCGCCACCTGGAGGGGCCTTCGGCCACCAAGGTCTCCACCAAGGTCAGGTTCAAGGGGGGCGAGAGGAGGACCACCTCCTCGGGCAGGAGGCCCAAAGCCTCCCGGAGGCCCTCAAGCCAGCCCTTTGGGAATCCCCTTTCCGCCACCAGAAGGGTGGAAAGCCCCTCCTGGCGGCCCTCGAGGGCCTGGGCCGGCTCGTCCCAGTCGGCCCGGGCCCGCTCGCTTTCCAAAAGCCTGAGGACGCGAAACTCGTAAAGGGGGCTTTCCCGGGGCAGAAAGAGGTCGCTCCTGGCCCGCATGAGGGCCTCCAGGCGCACATAGGTCCCCTCCCGGCCCGGTACCTTGAGAAGCCGGGGCAGGTCCTGGGGGAGGCGGACCAGGTGGTCCTCGGAGGCGAAGTAAAGGGCTCCGTGGCTGGCTTCCTTGGCCGCCTCCCAGGCGATGAGGTCGGTCTTGGGGGCCACCACCTCCGCCAACCCGGAAGTAAAGCCAGTCCAGGTCGTCCAGCTCCTCGGGCTCCAGGATCGTTAAGCGGGGGGCGGCCTCGGCTAGGAGGGCCCGGTAGCGCCCTTCGGCCAAATGGGCCTGGTCCTCGGCCTCCTTCAAGAGCCCTAGGTGGGCCTCGCTTCCCCTACCCTTCAGGAAGGGCTTGGCGATGCGGGCGGCGAAGAACTTGTCCAGGTTCTTAGGGAGTCCGTGGCCCTGGGGGAGGGCCTGAGCCGGGGGAGCCTCGCCCCCGAGGCCCTGGAGCGGGGGGGAAGGCCCTTAAGGCCTTTGCCAGCTTCCTCGAGGCCCTAAAGCCCGACGAGGTCCTGACCCGGGCCACCAGCGCCGTGCGGGACGCCGCCAACGGGGGGGTGGTCCTGGAGGAGGCCAGGCGCTTGGGCCTCCAGGCCCAGCTCCTCCCCAGCGAGGAGGAGGCCAGGCTCGGGGTGCTGGCGGTGGCCAATGCCCTCCCCTTCTGGGCGGTCTTGGTGGTGGACCAGGGGGGTGGGAGCGCCCAGGTCTCCCTGATGGAGGGGCGCCGCTATGCCTTCGGTAGGGCCCTGCCCCTGGGGGCCCTCCGCCTCACGGAGGCCTACCTCCGCTCGGACCCCCCCAAGAAGGCCGAGGTCAAGGCCCTGGAGAAGGAGGTGGCCCGGCACCTCCAGGCCCTTCCCCTCCCCAGGGGGCTTCCCCTGGTGGCCTTTGGGGGGAACCTGTGGGCCATCGCCAGGCTCCACCAGAAGCGGAAGGGCTACCCCCTGGACCTCCTCCACGGCTACTACCTGCCCAGGGGCGACCTGGAGGACCTGGCCGAGGACCTCCTTTCCCTTTCCCTCAAGGCCCGGGCCTCGCTTCCCGGGGTCCAGGCCGACCGGGCCAGGACCCTGCCGGCGAGCCTCCTCTTCCTGCGCCTCCTCAAGGAGGCGGGCGCCCCAGGGGTCTATGTGAGCGGGGTGGGGATCCGCGAGGGGGCCCTCTTCGCCCGCCTCCTCCCCGAGCCCCACCTCCTGCCCGACCCCCGGGCCTTCGCCGTGGAGAACCTGTTCCGGCACTACCCCTTCAACGAAGCCCACCGGGAGCGGGTGAAGGCGTTGGCCCTGGAGCTTTTCCAGGGCCTCGCCCCCCTCCACGGCTACGGGGAAGGGGAGAGGCGGCTTCTTCTGGAGGCTGCCCACCTGCACGACATCGGCATGCACATCGGCTACCACGAGCACTACAAGCACGGGGCCTATCTGGTGCTCTCCTCGCCGCTTTTTGCCATGAGCCACCGGGAGCAGGCCCTGCCGGCCCTTCTGGTGCGCTACCACCGGCGGGGGAAGCCGGAGCCCGGGGCCTTTAGGAGCCTCCTGAGTAGGGGAGATGCTAGGCTCCTGCTTCGGTTCTCCGCCCTCTTGCGCCTGGCGGAGATACTGGAAAGGACGCGCTCGGGGCGGGTCCGAGGGGCGCGGGTGGCTTTGTGGGAGTGGGTACGGCTTCTTTTGGAGGCCTCGGAGGAGCCCTAGGTGGAGGTTGTGGAGGCCAGCAAGTAGCGGATAAGTATGGCACAAGCCTGTAACATCGTGACAACAGGCACATACCACCATTGACCAGCCGCCAACCAACCTGCTAAGCTGCTTACCAACCGGTCGGTAGCCTATGCTGACCCGCACCCGCATCCTGGAAGAGGCCGCCAAGCTCTTCACCGAGAAGGGCTACGAGGCCACCAGCGTCCAGGACCTGGCCGAGGCCCTGGGCCTTTCCAAGGCCGCCTTGTACCATCACTTCCGCAGCAAGGAGGAGGTGCTCTACGAGATCAGCCTTCTGGCCCTCGAGGGCCTCCTCCGGGAAGGAGAGAAGGCCCTCAAGGAGGAAGACCCCAAAAGGGCCCTTCTGCTCTACATGGAGGCCCACGCCCGCTACCTGGAGGAGAACTTCCCCTTCTTCGCCGCCATGCTCCAGGGCCTCTCTAGCCTTTCCCAGGGAAGGCGGGAGGCCACGGTGGCCTTGCGGGACCGGCACGAGGCCAACCTGCGGGCCATCCTAAAGCGGGGCGTGGAGAGGGGAAGCTTCCGCCCGCTGGACGTGACCCTGGCCGGGCGGGCCATCCTCTCCATGCTGAACTGGATGGTGCGCTGGTTCCGGCCCGGTGGCCCCATGCGGGCCGAGGAGGTGGCCCAGGGCTACTACGACCTGATCCTAAGGGGGTTGGAGCGTGAAGGTGCCTGAGCACAGGGATGCCCGGATCCTCACCCTTTACGAGGGAACCAGCGAGGTCCAGAAGCTGGTCATCGGGGCCCACCTGACTGAGGTCAGGGCCTTTGCTTGAGGAGGTGCGCCATGCCCTTATACTTTGAGGACTTTCAGGTAGGCCAGCGCTTCACCACCCCCGCCCGCACCGTCACCGAGGCCGACATCGCCAACTTCGCCGGGGTCTCCGGGGACTTTAACCCCATCCACACCGACGCCGAGTTCGCCCGCTCCACCCCCTTCGGGGCCCGCATCGCCCACGGCCTCCTGGTCCTCTCCATGCTGACGGGCCTCAGGCAGCGCTCGGGCCATTTTGAGGGGACCATTATCGCCTGGCTTGAGATCAGGAACTACCGCTTCCTAAAGCCCGTCTTCATCGGCGACACGATCCACGGGGAGACGGAGATTCTGGAAAAACGGGAGACCTCGAGGCCCGACCGGGGCATCCTGGTGCAGAAGGTGCGGGTCCTGAACCAGAAGGGTGAAGTGGTGCAGGAGGGGGAGTTCGTCACCATGGTGAAAAGAAGGGAAGGAGGCGCCTGATGGGCAGGCTGGAAGGGAAGAACGTTCTCATCACCGGGGCGGCCCACGGCATCGGCCGGGCCACCCTGGACCTCTTCGCCCGGGAGGGGGCCAGGCTCGTCGCCTGCGACCTGGACCGGGAGGGCCTCGAGGCCGCCTCCCAGGCCACCGGGGCCATCCCCGTGGCCATGGACGTGGCCGACCCCGCCTCCGTGGAGCGGGGCTTCGCCGAGGCCCTGAGGGCTTTAGGCCGCCTGGACGGCGTGGTCCACTACGCCGGCATCACCCGGGACAACTTCCACTGGAAGATGCCCCTGGAGGACTGGGAGCTGGTGCTCAAGGTAAACCTCACCGGAAGCTTCCTGGTGGCCAAGGCCGCCAGCGAGGCCATGCGGGAGAGGAACCCGGGGAGCATCGTCCTCACCGCCAGCCGGGTCTACCTGGGCAACCTGGGCCAGGCCAACTACGCCGCCTCCAAGGCGGGGGTGGTGGGGCTCACCCGCACGCTGGCCCTGGAACTGGGGCGCTACGGCATCCGGGTGAACGCCCTGGCCCCCGGCTTCATTGAGACCCGGATGACGGAAAAGGTGCCGGAGAAGGTGCGGGAAAAGGCCATCGCCGCCACGCCCCTGGGCCGGACCGGGAAGCCTCTGGAGGTGGCCTACGCCGCGCTCTTTCTGGTTTCCGACGAGTCCAGCTTCATCACCGGCCAGGTCCTCTTCGTGGACGGGGGGCGGACGGTGGGGGCGGCCCCGGCCTAAGGGGTAGGATGGGGGAGGAGGCCCACCACACCCCGAGGTGATCCAGAGCTTGCCGGAGCGGCTTTCCGAGGAGCTGGCCGCTATTTTGAGGGATATGGTGGCGGCCATCCTCGAGGACAAGGAGGCCCACGTGGACTGGCTGGAGACCCAGCGGGAGCTTCTGGACCAGATGGGCCTCAGCAACTACCTGCAGTACCTGGCCAGGGGCCTGGACTGAACCCTTTAGGACACCGGGGCCCTCAGGTGCTTGCGGGCCCAGCGGTCCACGGCCTGGATGACCGCCTCCAGCTCCTCGCCCGAGGGGGTGAGGCGGTAGCGGGTGCGGAGGGCATGTAGGACTCCACGGTCTTCTCCACGAGCCAAAGCCGCACCAGGTGGTCCAGGCGCTGGGAGAGCGTGGCCGGGTTCACCCCGCCGATGGCTCGGGAGAGCTCGTTGAACCGTTCCGTGGAGCCGCATATCGGTCAAGTCTGGGCCCTCGAGGAGGGCCCGGACGATGTGCAGGGTCCACTTCTCCTGCAGGAGGTTGACGGCGTACACGGGGCAGAAGGCGCCTTCTTCCCACGCCGGGGCATCGGCCATAGCCCTAAAGGTCGGGGAGCCGGGAGGCCGCCTCCTTAAGCCTTTCCCGGGAGGCGTGGAGGTAGATCTGGGTGGTGGCGATGGACTCGTGGCCCAGGAGGTCCTTGACGGCGTCCAGCTGGACGCCCCTTTCCACCAGGAGCGTGGCGTAGGCGTGGCGGAGCTTGTGGGGGGTGAAGCGCCTGGGGTCTAGGCCCGCCCGGAGGGCGGCCTCCCGGAACTTGGCCTCCACGTACCGGGCCGAGGGCGCCCGGCCCCGGTACCGCCCCTGGGCAAAAGTGAATACATTCACATTGCCCTGGGGCGGGCCCAGCTCCAAGAGCGCGCCCTGGGCGGTCCGGGAAAGGGGCACCAGCCGTTCCTTGTTGCCCTTACCCACCACCCGCACGGCCACGGGGCGCCCGCCTTCCTGGACGATGTTCTTGCCCCTCAGGGAAAGGGCCTCGGAGATGCGGAGGCCCGTGCCGTAGAGGAAGCGGGCGAGGGCGGTGAGGAGCCGGGCCTCCTTTTCCTGGGCCAGGGCCTCGAGGAAGCGCAAGAGCTCCTCGGGGGCCGGGTGCAGGGGAAGCCGCCTCCCGGCCTTGGGCCGGCCGATGCCCTCGGTGGGGTCCGCCACAGCCTCGCCCCGCACCTGGGCCAGGTAGCGGTAGTAGCTCCTCAAGGCCGCCAGAAAGCCCTGGACCCGCCTGGGGGCCCAGCGCTCCTCCAGGAGGATGGCCCGCACCGCCTCGGGGCCTGGCGGGAGGGCGCGGGCCTCGAGGAAGCGGAACCAGAGGGCCAGGTCCTGGAGGTAGCGGCGCACCCCCCGGGGCGAGTGGCCCCGCTCCAAAAGGAGGTATTCGGCATAAGGGGCCAGGGGCAGAAGGGCCCTCTCGGGCTTTTTAACGCCGATGGTTTTCCAGATAACGCTCGGCTCGGCCATGGGGGCATTATACATGCGCGAAAAATGTATCTTTCGCGCACAGAAGGGTCCCGACAGGGACCCCAGGACCTGGGGGCCTTACGGCCCCACGGAGGTGGATGGCCATGAGGCGGTTGGTGATCCGGTTCAAGGACGGCTCCACGACCAGCCTGGACCTCGTGCCGGGCCGGGAGCGGGAGGACCTCCTCCGCCACCTCCGGCACTTCCCCGGGAAGGAGGTGGCGAGCGTGGAGGAGCAGGTCTACGACCCCGAGCGCCCCCGGCGGTTCCGGTACGTCCGGCGGGAAGACCTCGAGGGCCTCCTTCTTAGCTACAAGGGGGAGGACCTTGGGGAGGGCGTGTAGCTAAGAACGGAGGGATGGACCATGACGGCCATAGAGGAAGCCGCCAAGCGCTTGCGCTTCCTGGGCACCCCCCTCTTCCGGGGCCTCTCCGACCGGCCCTGGCCCCTGGTGCCCTGGGAGGGGGGGACGGCGCGCCTAGAGGAGGAGCTCAGGCTGGAAGGGGCCAGCGTGTGGTACACCGTGGTGGGGCGGAGGGGCAAGGGGGTGGTGCTCTTCGCCCTGGAGCCCCGGCCGTGAGCGGGCGTGAGCCGGAAGGAGGAGGACGTGGGCGTGAGAAAGGCGCTTCTCCTTCTGGCCTTGGGGCTCGCCGCCTGCAACCTCCAGGGCCTCCCCGGGAGCGGGGAGGAGGGGCCCGGTAGGGCCGGGGGGGCCTTGAGCCCCCGCTCTTAGCTACAAAGGGGGGCTACGATGGAGGAGCTTGTAGCTAAGACGGAGCTGGAGCGGGAGGCGGCGCGCCTGGAGCGCGAACTCCAGGACCTCGAGGCCCTCCTCGCCGAAGAGCGGGAGCGCCTCTCCGCCCTCTCCCCCATGCCCGTCTACTGGCGGCAGGTGCGGTGCGGCAAGGCGTGCGGGGGCTGCCCCCACGGCCCCTACCCCTACCTCAAGGTCAAGCGGGAGGGGAGGTGGCGCTGGCAGTACCTGGGGAAAGGGTGGCAGCCCCCCGAGGGCTTCGCCCGGCCCCGGGCCTTCCGCAAGGCGCTGGCCCTCTACCATGCCCTCCTCAAGCGGAAGGAGGAGCTTCTGGAGCGCTTGGAACGGGCAAAGGAGGTGTTGAGAGGATGGGAGGCGCGGGGGTTCATCTGGGGTGTAGGGGCCCCAGAGAGGCCATAGAGGCTTTGGGACGGGAGGTTCTGGAGGCGCTGAAGCGGCGGACGGGGGCGCGGGGGGAGGGGTACGTCCTCTGGGGGCTCACCCCGGAGGAGCTCATCGCCTCCCTGGCCAACTTGGCGGAGGAGGTCCCCGCCCTCGCCCCCAGGCTACCCCTATACGCGGAGCGGATCCGCGATGGGGGCTTCACCCTCCTGGTCCTCCTGGTGGGCCAGGGGGAGGTCTACCTGGTGGGCACGGAGGCCCCCCTGGAGCTCCTGCCCCGGGGGGGTGGCCAGACTTGACCGCTATACCGCATAGAGCCCCAGGAAGCGCAGGGGGGCGAGGGGGTTGAGGGAGAAGGCCTCCAAGGCCGCCTCCTCCTCCATGACCCCCTGGCGGTGGAGCAGGGAGAACAGAAAGGCCCGGAGGGCCGCCAAGACCTGTGCCCCCACTCCCCGCACCTGGCAGGCGTCTACAGGGCACGCTTCGCGTGGCCGTGGAAGACCAAGCCGCCTCGCCTCCCCCGTCCCCTTGCGCACCACCTCCCCATCCCGCACCAGGTTCCACGCCGCCTCGGTCTCGCCGGGAAGCCGCCTCTCCTCCATGCCCCTGAACACCTCCAGGGCCCACGCCAATAGCTCTCCCTGGTTCCCCTTCAGGACGAAGCAGTACGCCCCCTTTTGGTACCATCTTCCCCTTGAGCCCCTCCGCCTTGGCCTGGGCCAGGGTGGTGAGAAGGTGAAGGGCCAACACCTCCACCAGCCTGACCTGGGGACTTTTCCCCCTGCCGCTTCCCCGGAGGTGCCTCCCGTCCACCACCAGGACCTCCCCCGGGTCTGCTCCGGGAAAGACCTGGAGGAGGGCCTCCTGGAGCTTCTCCGGGTCCAGGCGGTGGAGGAGGAGGGTGAGGAGGGTGTGGCCCGAGGGCTTGCGAAGGCCGAGGTGGGGTAGAAGATGGAGGTTGGCGCGGGCAAAACGTTCCACGCCCCTTAGGGAGTCCACGCGGCACAGAAAAGCCACCAGAATGAGGGCCAGAAGTCCCCAGAAGGGATACCGCTTGTTGGCGGCCCGAGGGTCGGGCACTTGGGATAGGGCCTCACGCAGGGTCATGCCCCTCCTTTGCCCCACGGGCCGCATATCGGTCAGGTCTGGCCCCGGGCCCAGGATCCCGGCGGGCCTGATAGGATGAAGGCGATGACCCTCACCCTACCCCCTCAGGTGGAGGAGACCGCCAGGCGGGTCCAGGCCCTCCTGGAGGAGGCCAAGGCCCGGGGGCTCATCCTGGAGTACTCCCTTGACGACTTCAGCGGCGAGCCCCTGCCCGGGGTGGGGGGCCTGGCCTTCTACCCCAAGGGCACGCTTGAGGAAACCATTGACCCCCTCCGGGAGGCCTTCCGGGAGATTGAGGACGCCCTGGGTGTGGGCGTGGCGGTGATCCTTGTTCCCCGAGAGCCAGAAGCGTAGGGCCCGAGCGGGGGCAGACCTGGCCCTGGCCTTCTTTCTGGCGGACCGGGACCCCCTTTGGGCGGTGGTGGCCCTCTTCTACGGGGTGCACCACCTCCTCATCGCCCTGAGCCAGGAGCGGGCCCCGGGGCCCTTCACGCCCAGGAAGTACTCCGAGGCCCTGTCCCTGTTTCGGCAGGCGGGTTTGGCCAAGGAGGTGCGGAAGGCCTACGAGAAGCTTTTGGAGCTTTCCTGGCAAGCCCGGTACGAGCCCCTGACCCGCGAGGAGGGGCGGGGGCTTTGGGCGAAAGCCCTGGAGACCTACGAGACTTTGAGGGGGGCCCTCGGCGGGGCCGGAGAGCCTGGGGCGTAAGGGCATCCTTCCTAGCGGTTCATTCGGGGTAGGGGCCCCAAGGCGGAGGGCTTGGGGGCCTAGCGGCCCGGACATGGACCCTATTCTTTGGCCTGGCCCTGGCGGGGTGCGGCCCCGAGGGGCCCGGGGTGCCGAGGCTCAGCCTGGCCACGGCCGAGCTCACCGCCGAGGCCGGCGCCCGGGTGGACCTCCCCGTGGAGGTGGAGGCCCGGCGCACCCTCACCCTTGCCCTCCTGACCAGGGAGGCCGGGACCTACGGCGCCCGGGTGGTGGCCGAGGGGGATGGCCTCCGGCGGGAGAGGCCCTTCCGCCTGGTGGTGGCGGAGCCCAGGGCGGAGCGGGCGGCCCTGGAGGGGAGGGTCTACGTGGGGGTGCCCGAGGGGCTTTCCCCGCAGGCCTGGGGCGGGAGGGGGTACCGGGCCCCGGGCGGGGGCCTCTTCCCCGACCGGCCCCTTCGGGCCCAGGGCAGGGGGAGCCCCTCTTCGCCCGGCAGGGGGG